>Ga0181520_10001313_pt1 | contig 50826 bp, 42 predicted proteins | sample PEATcosm2014_Bin_29_FD_132451 | JGI IMG/M metagenome (GOLD analysis project Ga0181520, IMG submission 132451) | Peatland microbial communities from MTU Mesocosm Facility, Houghton, MI, USA - PEATcosm2014_Bin02_30_metaG | ecosystem: Environmental > Terrestrial > Soil > Wetlands > Peat | place... | reverse complement strand
TGGCCCATCCCGATGGAGGCCGTGTCGCCGTCGCCGGAGACGCCAATGGTGGTCATCGTGTGGTTGGCCAGGATGGCGCCCGTGGAGACCGAGGGCATGCGGCCGTGCAAGCTGTTGAAGCTGTGCGAGCGGCTCATGAAGTAAGCCGGGCTCTTGGACGAGCAGCCGATGCCGCTCATCTTCATCACCCGCTCCGGCTCCACGCCCATTTCAAACATGGCGTCGATAATGCGCTCGGAGATGGCGTTGTGGCCGCAGCCGGCGCAGAGCGTGCTCTTGCTGCCGCGGTAATCAACGATGGGAAGGCCGATATGGTTGACTTTGGGTGTTGGCGTTGCGGTTGCCATTTAGAGGCCCTCCTTGGTCGCAAACTCTTCGGTGATGGTGCGAGCGTCCACCGGCAGTCCGTTGTAGTGGAGAATGCTGCGCAGTTTGGTCACCTGATCGGGGGGTAAATCGAGCTTGAGCAAGCTGGCCAACTGCGCGTCGCGGTTCTGTTCGACCACGTAGACGCGCTCGTGGGAAGCGACAAAGTCGTGAATTTCGTGCGCGAAGGGATAAGCCCGGATGCGCATGTAATCCGCGTCCCGGCCATATTCGTTCTTGATCTGGTCAAGGCTCTCGCGCAGCGCGAAGTCGGTGCTTCCAAAAGCCAGGAAGCCGACCTGCGAAGTCTTGTCCTTCACCGTCACTGGAGCGGGAACCTGCTTGCGGGCATTCTCGAACTTCCGCGCCAGCCGATCCATTACTTCCTGATATTCGTCCGGCTTCTCGGTGTATTCGGCGGCATCATTGTGCCCCGAACCGCGGGTGAAATACGCAGCCTTGCGGTGCATCGTTCCTGGCAGCGTGCGCCAGCCGATGGCATCGCCGTCCACGTCGCGATAGCGAGCGAATCCACCCAGCCGGTCAAGATCCTCTTTGGTCAGCACCTTGCCGCGGTCGAGAGGCTTCTCGGGATAGTCGAACGGATCGGACATCCAGTTGTTCATGCCCAGGTCCAGATCGGAGAGCACAAAGATGGGAGTTTGGAAGCGCTCGGCCAGGTCGAAGGCCGCGCAGCCCAGTTCAAAGCATTCCTTCACCGATCCGGGCAACAGGACAATATGTTTGGTGTCGCCGTGAGAGAGGAATGCGGTGAAAAGCAGGTCGGCTTGCGAGGTGCGCGTGGGCATGCCCGTCGCCGGTCCGGTGCGCTGCACATCAAAGATGACCCCGGGAATCTCGGCAAAGTATCCCAGGCCCGCAAACTCGGTCATGAGCGAGAGACCGGGGCCCGACGTTGCGGTCATCGACCGTGCACCCGCCCAGCCCGCGCCCAGCACCACGCCGATGGCAGCCAGTTCGTCCTCCGCCTGCACCACGGCGAACGTAGCCTTGCCGTCTGCAGTTACACGGAACTTTTTGAGCAGGTCGGTGGTGGCCTCGATTACCGAGGTCGAGGGCGTAATCGGGTACCAGGCAACCACGGTAACGCCTGCAAATACCGCACCCATGGCACAGGCCGCGTTGCCGTCGATAATGATTTTGCCCGCCGTCTGGCTCATTCGTTCGATGACGAACGGGTCCTGCTTGGTCAGATTTTCCGCGGCATAGTTGGAGCCCGACTTGACGGCGCCAAAGTTCAGGTCGAAGACCTTCTGCTTTTTCGCGAACTGCTTGCGCAGGCCGTTTTCAACCACGCTGAGGTCGATCGAAAGCAAGTGCGAGACGACACCCACGTAGACCATGTTCCTGACCAGCTTGCGCAGCTTGGCCTCAGGACAGATGGCCGCCGTCAGCTTGTCGAACGGCACCGGGTAGCAGACCACATCGTCGCGATATTGCTTGAGATTGAAGCTCTCCTCGTAGATGGCTACGCCGCCGGCAGGGAGAGCGAGAATGTCCTGCTTCGCTGTCTCGGGATTGAGAGCCACCAGGATCTCCGCATCGCGCTTGCGGGCTACATACCCGTCCTTGCTGGCGCGAATGGTGTACCAGGTGGGTAGTCCGGCGATGTTTGAGGGGAAGAGGTTTTTTCCGCTGACGGGAACGCCCATTCCGAAGATACTTTTCAGCAGTACGCTATTGGCGGATTGCGAGCCGGACCCGTTCACCGTTGCTACGTTGATGCTGAAATCGTTGGAGACGCGCTTGCGCGCGCTGAATGCGCCCTGTTCTTCACCCAGGGCAAGGTCGCCTGTCGCCATTTGGCGGAATTCCCTTCCGATGAATTCTAAAGAGCGTCTATCTTCCGTTCGCTCAGATGTGATTATAGTCACGTCCTGCAAAGAACGTCTTGCCGGCAATCAAGGCAGTTACCGGTTTGATTCCCAGTGCACCGAAGCAGGTGCCGGAGCGGCCGGGACGGTCCTTTTTTGCGCACCGGCGCCCCCCTCTTGTCAGCCCGCAGCCACAAAGCGCGCCGAATCCTGGCGCCAACGCACCAGCAGGGTCGAGGCAATGACGATCAAAGCCAGCGTGAGGCCGATCCACAAGCCGTAAATGCCCCAGCGCAGCACAAAGCACAGGAACAGGCCCAGCGGGAGTCCCAGCACCCAGTAGCCCACCAGGTTGGCCAGCATGGGAACCCGCGTCTCGCCCAGCCCGCGCAAGGACCCGGTTGAAACCGTCTGGATGCCGTCGAAGATCTGAAATGCCGCCACCACCCCCAGCAGGCCCGGGCCCACTGCCATCACCCGCGGGTCGCGCGTATAGAGGGCGATCAGCGGTCCCGGCGCCACCAGGAAGATCAATGCCGCCAGCAACATGAAACTGGTTCCCAATCCCAGCGCCAGCCATCCGGCCCGGCGCGCCCGCGCACCATCGCCCGCGCCCACCGCATGGCCCACGCTGACCGCGGCCGCGGCTGAAACTCCCAGCGGCACCATATAGGTGACGCTGGCGTAGTTGAGCACGATCTGGTGGGTAGCCAGCTCGACCGGCGTTAGCCAGCCGGCCGCGAGGGTCGCCAGGTTCCAGGCTCCCACTTCGAGCAGAATCTGCCCTGCCGCCGGAGCGCCCAGCCGAACAAGCTCCCGAAGTTTGGCCACGCTGGGCCCCGGCCAGCGGCGAAAAAGCGGATGCCCGCGCTTGCGCTCATAGCGCCACGCAAACCCCAGTAGCGCCGCCGCCATAAAGACGCGCGACACTACTGTCGAGATGGCCGAGCCATTCACGCCCAGTGCCGGCAACCCGAGCTTGCCGTAGATCAGCACCCAGTTGCCGAACCAGTTCAGCAGGTTGGCGCCGACGTAAGTCACGGTAATGACGCGCACATCGCCCACGCCCTGCAGGTAGCGCCGTGTCCCGCCGTAAAGCAAAAGAGGCAACGTGCCCCAGTTCAGGATGCGCAGGTAGCTCGACGCCGGTCCCGCAACCTGGGGATTGATCCCAAACTGTGAAAAGCCGAAGCTGCCCAGGTAGATCAGCAGCATCAATGGCGGAGCAATCAGGCACGCCAGGTACACACCCTGCGCCAGCCACCGGTGGCAGCCGTCATGGTCCTTGCGCCCGAAGGCCTGCGCCACCAGCGTATCCAGTCCCAGCAGCAGGCCGATGCCAAACAGCGATGGGGTATTGCAGACGGCATTGCCCAGGGCGACGGCCCCGATCGCGGCCGGGCCCAGCTTGCCCACCATAATGGTGTCCACGATCCCTTCGGCCATCCAGCCCAGTTCGCTCAGAACCACCGGGACGGCCAGCGCCACCATCGCAACCAGCTCCTGTTTCCACTCTGTACCTGACGTGCCGCGAGCCATTCAACCACTCTACAGTCCCACCGCCGGCCCGGCCAACCCCGCCACGCCCCGCATCCGAACTCCCTCCCCGACTGAGCCGCCTCGGAATAGCTTGCACAGAATCAGCAGGTTGTCCCATGGATCCACGTCGCCTTCCTGCGGGGCCGTGGAGCTAGGAAGAGAACCCGGGATTCTCTTAACGATAGATTCACAGCCAGCCGGTAGCTTCATTCATGCGGTAACGCGAAGCTGTTCAGGAGCACACTGCAATGGCAACGACCGATTCCCCTCTCGACAAGTTTTTAGTCCGGCAGATGACTCTGGATGATGTTTCCTCAGTCATCGAGCTGCAAGCGCGCGCGTTTCCCGGCCTCCCGCCGTGGAAGGCCGAGCAGTTGGCGCGCCATCTCGAGGTTTTCCCCGAGGGACAGCTTGTCGTCTCCGATCCGACCGGGTGCATCCTCGGATCGGCCAGTTCCCTGCTCATCGACTGGGACGATTACGCCGAGTCAGCCAATTGGTCGTCGATCACCGGAGAGGGCACATTCAACACCCACAACCCGCTCGGCAAGACCCTCTACGGCGCCGACATGGGCGTGGACCCAGCGGCCCGGCAACAGGGTATCGGGAGTCTTCTTTACGAGGCGCGCAAGGACCTGATCCGGGAACGCGGACTCAAGAGACTGCTGACCGGAGGCCGCATCGCCGGCTACTCCGCCGTCGCGAACCAGATGACGGCAAAGGAGTATGTGGCCGAAGTGGTCGACGGCAAACGCCGCGACCCCGCCCTCACTTTCCAGCTCGAAAACGAGTTGGTGGTCCTCGATGTTGTTCCCGGCTACATGCACGACGCGGAATCACACGGTTTCGCCACGGTGTTGGAGTGGCTGAACCCGGAGTACACTTCCTCGGTCAGTTTGCAGGCCAGCCTGCAGCACGCCGCCCTGGAACAGGCCGCCGCCGAGTCCATGCGCGGAACTCCCCGGCCGCGCCGCGTGCGCATCGCCGCCGTCCAGTACCTGCTTCGGCCCATCGCCAGTTTTGAGGACTTCGTGCGCCAGGTCGAGTTCTTCGTCCACAGCGCCAAGGACTACCATGCCCACTTCGTCCTCTTCCCCGAGTTCTTCACCATGCAGCTGCTTAGCTACATCAATGAGCCGGCTCCTGCCCTGGCCGTACGCCGCCTCGCCCGCCTGGCGCCCCAATACGAGGCGCTGTTCATGCGGCTGGCCAAGGAAACCGGAATCTATATCATTGGCGGAACTCACCCCGTCTTCCAGAAGGGCAAGGTCTTCAACGCCGCCCATTTATTCACGCCCAATGGCCAAGTCTTCCGCCAGAAGAAGGTCCACCTGACCCCCACCGAGAGCGGCCCTTACCAGCTCAGCCGCGGCCATGGTCTCTACCTCTACCACACGGACTTCGGCAATATCGCAATTCTGGTCTGCTACGACGTGGAGTTTCCCGAAGTGGCGCGCGTAATGGCCGAGGCCGGAGCCGAAATCCTGTTCGTCCCTTCCTGCACGGACGGCCGCGAGGGCTTTTGCCGGGTCCGCTATTGCGCCCAGGCCCGCGCCATCGAGAATCAGGTCTACGTCGCCATGACCGGAACCGTGGGCAATCTCCCCCTGGTCCCGTATATGAATACCAACTACGGCCAGGCCGCCATTCTCACGCCCTCGGACTATTTCTTTGCCCGGGACGGAATCGCCGCCGAAGGCACCATCAACCAGGAACAGCTGGTGGTCGCCGATGTAGACCTCGATCTGCTCGATGAGCAGCGCGTCAATGGCAGCGTCATTCCGCTGCAAGACCTGATCAAGGACGCCTATGACAACGTGGTCCACTACTCGGATTACAAAGGCCAAAAGCAGCCCGAACCTGAATTCGGCGAGATTATCTCTTCGAGCCAAATCACGGAGATGGAAGCCGCCCCTCCCTTGGAGAATGAGGGGAACTACGGTCTCGGGAGGACAGATTTACGGGAAGTTCCGGCGGATTGAAGCCCACGCCATCGGTCCGAAGGGAATGGCGGATGCCCCTCCCTCGGCGCGCCTTCGCCTTCGCGCCTGGGGTGAGACATCGATCATTGATCTCCATCCCAATGCACAAGATCATCCGGTCTTTGACCGGATGATCTTGGATTGGGTCAACAAATTCATTCGCCCTCAGACCACCGCCGGCCGCAACTTTACCTTTTTGGTCTGAATCACCAGCGTGGCGGGAGTCAGTTCCCCCCCGCCCCACCCTTCCTTGAATGCCTCGATGTGAATCTCGCCCGGTGTCTTGCTGGCCTGCACGATCACCTGCGCCAGCCCGTTGAACAGCGACCGCCTGGGCTCCTTGTCGCTTTCCTGGCAGTTGGGGTCGCCGTTGCCCACGCCGATCAGCGCGCCATCGCCCGAGACCTTGAAGCCGATGTGGTTCGAAGCCGTTGGTACTGTGCGGCCCTGCTTGTCGAGCGCCTCGACCTTCAAAATCGCCACGTCCTCGCCGTCGGCATCGATCTCCATGCGGTCGGCAGTGAGGCGGATCGCCACCGCTGGTCCGGTGGTCTCGCGCTTCTCCGTCAGCACCACTCGGCCACCCTTTGAGCCCCGCGCCTCGATGACGCCTGGCTCGTACTTCGCCTTCCACTCGACGTGCCCAAGGTGAGGAACCTTCTGGCTGCCCAAGCTTTTGCCGTTCACAAACAACTCGACCTCCTCCAGGTTCGAGTACACCCAGACGGGAATCTCGTCGCCTTCCCTGCCCTCGAAATTCCAGTGCGGGAACAGGTGCAGCACCGGTTCCTTGCCCCACCAGGCCTTGTAATAGAAGAAGGTGTCTTTGGGAAATCCGCACATGTCCACGATGCCGAATTGCGAGTTGATGGAGGGCCAGCCGTAGGGCGTGGGCTCGCCGCGATAGTCGAAGCCCGTCCAGGCAAAGCCGCCCGCCGCCCACTCGCGCGTGCCGTAGAACGTCCACCACTCCTCCGCTGTTTCGCCCCACGGAACCACCCCGTCATAGTCGTTTACTGTGTTGCGCAACGGGTCGGTCGTATACATGCCGCGCGTGGAGATCGCGCTCGACGTCTCAGAACCATAAATCGGCCGCTTGGGATTCTTCTTGTGGAACTCATCGGGAAACTTCAGGTTGTAGTTGAAGCCAATAATGTCGAATGCATCCGAGACGCCCTTTTCATTGCTGCCATTCACGGCCGCAGACACCACCCGCGTAGGATCGAGCTCGTGGCAGCGGCGCACCATGGTCGCAGCGATCTTTGCGCCCTGCTCGGCCATCGGCTCTTGTAACAGAAACTCTTCGTTGCCGACCGACCAGAGAATAATCGACGGAGAGTTGCGATAGCGCTTGACCATCGCCTCAAGCTGCGCCAGACCTTCGGGGTTCGAACTCATCTGCCGCGTCTCGCACATCATCATCATTCCCATGCGGTCGCAGGCTTCCACCCACTCCGGCGTCGGCATGTTGTGCGAGGTACGCACGGCATTGCCGCCCATCTCCCGCAGCACTCCCAGCCTGAACCACTGCAGCCGGTCGGGCAGCGCCGCGCCCACGCCCGCGTGGTCCTGGTGGTTGCAGGTCCCCTGAATCTTGAGCGGCTTGCCGTTGAGGAAAAATCCCTTCTCCGCGTCGAAGACAGCAGTCCGCACGCCAAAGCTCACGCGCTCGGCGTCGCGCGCCTTGCCATCGGCTTCGACAGTCACAACGGCGGAGTAAAGATTCGGCGCATCCACCGACCACAGCGCCGCATTGGCCAGCTTCGCGCTTGCCGTAAAGGTTCCAGTCCCGTCTACGGCGATTGATTGCGCAGGCGCCTCGGCCGTGGCTACGACTTTTCCGGCTGCGTCGAAAATCTGCCAGCTTACCTTGGCGTTCTCTGCCTGCTTTCCTTCATTCAGCACAACAGTACCAAGAGTCAAAACGGCGGAACTCCCGCTCACCGCAGTGCGGACTGTGCTCTCCCACTTGCCCAGGTGCAGCGCATCGGTCTTGGTGAGCCACACGTGGCGATAGATGCCGGCGCCCTCGTAGAACCAGCCGTCACCGAAGCTGGCGTCCACGCGGGCAACGATATAATTCTTCGCGCCGTACGTCAGGAAATCGGTCAGGTCGAACCGGAAGGGCGCATAGCCGTTATCATTGCGGCCCACAAAGCACCCATTCACAAAGATCAGCACGCTGCGGAAGGCCCCGTCGAACTCGACCGCAATGTGGCGGCCCAGGTCGCTGGCCGGAATATCGAATACCCGGCGATACCATCCCACGCTGGTTTCGGGATAGCGCCTGCCGATCGGCTTGTAACCATGCGATTGTTGCACGTCGTCATGCACAAAGGGCAGTTCGACACCCCAGTCGTGCGGCAGGTCCAGCGCGCGCCACTTCGAATCGTCGAACTTGGCCTTGGAGAACTCGAATTCTCCCGTCTTGGCAAAGTCTCCTTGGCTGTTGCCGAACCCGAGATCGCGAGCCGGATCGGTGCTGTGTCCGAACTGGAATTTCCATCCAGAATCGAACAGCAGTTGCTCACGCGGCGCAACGGCCGCCAGCGCCTCGGCCGAAGCCGGGCCCGGATATCGGGCCAGCAGCGCGGCTGAGCGCCCCCAAGCTGAGCGGGCAACCAGAGAAGTAGCGGAAAGAGCCAATCCGGAACACAGCAGATCGCGACGAGAGATACCAGCCATGGAAGTTCCTCTTTCAGTGAATTCTCACCGTGGACGTCGACCAATTTCCAGGCGGCGAGCAAAACGGAACTATAAATCAGGCGGCGAACAAAAGTAAACGATTTCATAGAATCGGCCTGTACGCTCTTTTGCCTCCCCAATGCCGCGTCTCCCGGCCGCCACCCGCCGCCTCCCAAGTATGGTAAATTCAAGTAGACAGACCACCCCAGGAGAGATGGCCGAGTGGTTTAAGGCGCACGCTTGGAAAGCGTGTGTACTCGAAAGGGTACCCAGGGTTCGAATCCCTGTCTCTCCGCCATATATATTTGGATTGTTTGTTTAGATCTTTTTGCGGATTTTATAAGTCTTAGATTATAAGGCTCTTGCCTATTGCCGGCCTCAAAGATCCGATCAGAATTTGCCCGCCGATTCACTCTTGAATTGGTCGCCACGCAGCAAGACGCATTCATTCCCTACGCCCTCGTCGCAAATGCCCATTTATTTCCCAAGCAGAAGTTGGCAATCGAGCAGCACAGAATCGCGATGCTGTTGGAGACGAGCAGCGGCAGGCGCGCCTCCTGAACCAGAACTCGCATCAGCGCGAGATTCCCCAGCATGGAAACCAACCCATTGGAAAGATGAAACCGCACGAATTGGGCAGGCAGCGTGGAGCCTTCGCGGCGGTCGCGCCACGTGTAGTGAAGGTGCCAGATAAAGTTGTGCAACACCGCAAGCTCGATGGCCGCCGCTGAAGCATACATATAGTGCCCCTGTGCCCACCGGCCCAAAACTGAGAGTGCGGCAAGCTGCACAACCACACCCATGGCTCCCACCAGGTTGAACTTGCCCCAACGAATGAACGTGTTCACGGCAACGGCTCCTGCCGGTAAAGTTCCGCCGTGTGGCGCATGGTGACGACCATCGCCATCACGAACATGCTGACGGCTGCGATCGCTCCTCCCAGGTCAAAAAGCAGCATCGTATGTCCGAACAGCGTCGAGTAAGGACTGCGCAGCAGCGTCAGGTTGCCAATCACCAACAGAATGCGAATCTCCGTGGGGCCGAAGATGCCCTGCGAAAGTTCAAAACACGACAAGGTATATGTGGCAAGGTAGCTCTCGCTCGACAGCAGCAGAAACGCGATCAGCATGGCGACCGCCGTCTGCCAATGCAAGAATCCGGAGCAGCCGAGTCCGCACATCAGCGCCACCGATCCGAAGATGTCCACCATGTGGTCCACGTAGAAGCCATAGCGCGGACGCTGCTGGCGCCGCACGCGGGCCAAAGTCCCATCCATGCTGTCTCCCAGCCAGTTGAGCGCCAGGCACAGAATCACCAACAGCAAAGCGCGGCGGTCGTAGCGCGACAGCGCATAGCACGCGCCGGCTGCAACCTGCGCGGCGAACCCAAGCAGGGTAAGCTGGTCAGAGTTGAGCCAACCCGGCGCACGCTCAGCCATCCACTGCAAAGCGCGCTTCTCGATTCGGGCGGTCAGCGCCTGGTTTACCCGGCGCGCCGTCCGGAATACCACTTCATCGTTCGTTGTGATTGATGCAGCATTCATCGCATTCATCGGGATGTCCTTTCCAATTGCTCCTTCGCACGACGTCCTTCCGTGCATCGAACCAACTATTTCCGCAGCGCGTTGCAAGTAGAGCGCAATGTGAATTCCAGCGACTCGCGTGGAATGCTCTCCACAAACGGTCCCACCGCCCAGCCGAGGCCGGTTGGAATGGAACGTGTCAGCGAGACCGACTCGATCTGCATATAAAGTCCGCCGTCTCGCTCCTCGTAGCTCCAGTAGGTATTGAGCCGCCACAGAAAGCCGTGCTCCTCGTTGGAACCGAGCGCTCGCTCCCGTCCCGTGCCGGGTGAGTCGATCTCGGCAATCCGCGTGCTTCGCGAGGTGCTATAGCCGTGCCGTGGATCCAGTCGTCCAAAGGTGATGTCGTAGGTTGTATCCATTACTACCGTGATGACGTGCCGCTGGCGCACCCGCATCAATGCCTGGAAACGGTCACCGTGTTGCGAGAGGACTTTCGCCTGCACAACCTGCGGGGAAAAGCGCTGAGGATAAGCGTTGAAATTCCTCATCAGCTGCTCGAAATCCGCGGCCTTGGCTCCTGCGGCAAACGCCGTGCCGCGCCAATGGTGCAGCAGCGCTCCGGGCAGGGCAGCGCCAGCGGACGGGGTAAGTCGCTCGACGATCAACTCTCCCCGTCGCAGACGCATCTCGCTTTGCGGCCCTGAAGCTACCGGAGCCAGGAAGCCGTTTTCTGACCGATGCTGCTGAGCGAGGCCCGATTCGACTGTAGCGGTATATGAGTTGAAAGCTGAAACAGCCGTGGGCTTGGGCTCGGCCACAACGCAGCCAGGAGCGACAAAAAAGGGCAACAGGATGAATAGTCCCAAGACAACGGAGTCAATCGAAAACATTCGGGATTCTGAGAATTGGCGGTGCGTCATGAATTGCACCTTACTCTGCCCCGTCTTCCCAGGCAATGCACCAAACCTCATCTGTTGACGATTGTTTCTCACTGTGCAAGTGATTGCAGCCATTAGACTTTTGAGAAGTTATACTTTACGTGACAGTTCTGGATCGAACCGGCGATCGGATACACTGGGCACAGAACATGACGGATCAAAGGACGGATTTGCGGCCAGCCGTACTCTATCGCTTTGGAGCGTTTGAAGCCGACGCAACTACGGGAGAGCTTCGCAGGCAGGGCGTCCGCATCAAGTTGAACGCGCAGCCCTTCCAGGTGCTCTCCATGCTTTTGGAGCGGCCAGGGGAACTGCTGACCCGCGAGGAAATCTCTCGCGAGCTGTGGCCGGACGGAACTTTTGTCGATTACGAGCACGGCGTGAACTCAGCGGTCAATCGCATCCGCGAAGCCCTCGGAGATACGGCGAGCAATCCCAGATTCGTTGTGACGCTGGCCCGTCGCGGCTATCGCTTCGTAGCGCCTGTCGAACGGATCGCCCTCAATGAAGGTCCCGCCTCCTCGCTATCCGAGCCGCCATCCGCGGCCTCGCTCCCGGCAGACCCAACGGCAGTTCCCACCGAGCAACAGGCGGTTCCGATAGAACCTGAGTCCTGGCTCATCGACCGGATTTTGGCCTCCCCGCGGGAGCTTCCGAAAGCCCCGCTTCGAGTTGTGCAAACGCTCTTCGTCCTCTTGCAACTGATGTACGTCGGTTTCTATGTTGGGGCGTTGGCGAATCTGGCGGAGATTGAAGATCTCCTGTCGCCCCTGCCCCGTGCCACGCAGGCGTTCATTGTCCTGATCGTCACCGCCGCGATCCTGATTCCTGTCCGCGCCTTCGTGCTTTCCGCTGTGCTCTTCCATGCGCCCCGGCTACGCGAAAAGTTCCTCAGGATTTGGCCCTTTCTGCTCATCCTCGATGAGCTTTGGTCGCTCGCCCCCTTCCTGCTCTTGCACCACATCAATTTCGGTCTCGCACTGGCATGCACCACGCTTCTCGTCTATTCACCATTCGCCCAGCGTTCACTGGTTCTGATGGGCGCCGGCGGGGCCGATCAGGAACTCCCGGCAAATGTCCGCCGAGCTTGAGCGTTTGCAGGCTGATTCCTTCCATGACAGGAACGCCGGTCCGCCAACGCTACCGTAATCTGGCTGCCCCGCCGTTCACCACGCCAAATCCCGCAAAGGCATCAACGATCCACTCGTTCATGGGATTCCGTTCTCCGCAATCCAGGCACGCGGTGGTGGCAAACTGGGCCGCGCAGTTGGGGCACACGCCCCGGCTCTGGAATGTATCGAACGACTGTCCGCAGTGACCGCATTGCCAGTAGTCTCCCACCGGAGGCGCTGTCCGGCAACTCGGGCAGGCAAACCCCTCCCGGCGCGGCAGCCTGGCAAACCGCAACAGTTCCCGCGCATGCCGCATCCCGCCCCAGCAATTCATCAGCATGAAGATGGAGATCGCCCCGAACCAGACTGAACGCAACCACAAGGCGAGGCCGAAGAATCCAACGATGCCCACCAAGCCGAGAACCGTGGCCACCATCAGGCTGCGGGCGCGTCCCAGCACAAACCACAGCAGAGAGCGAACAATCTGTCCGCCATCGAGGGGATAGATGGGCATCAGGTTGAAGACCAGCAGAGACACATTGATCCACATCACCGCCCGCAACAATTGGTAGACATCGGGCATCGCCTGCGGCCATCCCAACGACCGCCCCATCATAACCGCAGCAATCAGAAGCGGCAGCAGCACCACGTTGACCAGAGGCCCCGCCGCGATGCTCCACAGCGTGGCGCCCGGCCTTTGTGGCGGATTCACATACGCTACCCCGCCGAGTGGCCAAAGCACGATCTGATTGGCCGTCCCTCCCGTTTGCCGGCAGGCCAGCGCGTGCCCGTACTCGTGCATCAGCACAATCAGGAACAGCGCCAGGTACTCCAGTACATTCCAGATCACTGAGGTGTACGTGCCCTTGCGGCTCTCGATTTCAAACGCAGCCACGAGAAACCAGGACCAATGCAGAAACAGATCGACCCCGGCGAAGCGGAAAAGATGGATGGACCCTTGGCGCACACTCGGCATTTGGGTAGCTTACTTCATTCGCATTGTTCCGCGCGATTGATCGGCCTGGCCGATAGCCCATCGAGGGCAAAACGCTGGCGGACTTCGTAGCGGGAGCCATCCTGACCGAGAAAGCTTTCGTAGAGAAGGAACTCGTGCGCTACAAACGTGTTGAACTCTGGCTCGCGGCGGATCTTCGTTTGGAATTCCTTGAGGCGCTGGCGTGGGCCTTTGCCCTTGGTGCGCGCCAGAGTGATGTGTGGCTGATACGGACGCGCCTCTGCAACGAAGCCGCACAGCCCGGTCGCCGCGGTCACTCGTTCCTGAAGCAGGACGAGTTGCGGCGAGACCTTGACCCCGGCAAAGACAACCCCTGCACGATCGAACACGCCCAACGCCTCAAGCCTTATGGAAACAGGCGGCAGATGAACCCCGCACAATTGTGCGACCGCGCATTCGTATTGTTCCCGCCTGCAATTGCCCAGAAATTGCAGCGTAATGTGCCACGATTCGGGCGTGAGCCAGCGAAGTCCATCGGCGCCGGATCGCAGCCGCTGCGAAATCGCCGATAGCTCGCGGATCACTCCAGCCGATAGAGCTACTCCAACAAAGAGACGCATGCAGAAAGTATGATCGGATGAAGTTCTTCGTGCAATTGCTCCCGCCGCGTATCTCCCGTCAGAGACCGGAGATACGCGGGGTAACTGAGTTGGTTTTGAAGCTCACCGCCGCTCCACAAGTCGTGCTCACGGCGTTCGACGCAACAATCTGGAAATAGCAGGTTGTTTTTCTCTTCTGGCCGATTAGCGTCGCGACCACAGCGTTGGACGTGGTTCCGCTCAGAGCGCCCGCCTTCTGTCGTCGTGCTTCTGAGCGCGGTCTGCTGGTTCCATGGGCAAACCAGTATTGTGTTGTGGCGTTGTCCGCGACCACAGTCCCGTTCACGGTCGCGCCAGGTGTGCTCAGACCGGTCGCTGCGCCGGCCGTGACCTTGGGGGCGGTCTTCTACTGGAAACTCGCGTTCCCTGCCCAACCCGCTCCCCGTACGTCCAATTGCCAGCCGCCCATTAAACTGTTGATTGAGGTATTCCGTGCGTCGACCAGTCTTTTTCGTCCTGCTGCTGACATCCTTTTTGGGAGCAGCCTCCATTTTTGCCCAGAATTCTGCACAAAACACTGCACAGGAAACGACAGTCAATTCGCCCGCGGTTGCCGCGCCCCAGCCCGTGTCAGCCGAGGTGGCGGCGGCCGAGGCGGCCATCGCAAAATCCGACTGGAAGGCAGCCGAGGCCAAGCTGGACCCCTGGCTATTGGCCCATCCCGCCGATGCGCGGGCGCTGTTTGACGCAGGCTACGTAGCCGACGCCGAAAACCGCCTGGACGATGCCGCGGTGCTTTACCGAAAGGCAGTGGAGGCGAACCCTCAATCATTCGAGGCGCATGTCTCGCTGGGTCTGCTTCTGGCGCGTCAAGGCAAGCTGATCGACGCGCGACCGGAACTGGCGGCAGCCACCGCGCTGGACCCCGGCGAAGCCGGCCCAAGCGCCAAGGCGCAGGCATGGAGGGCCTTGGCGGAGATTGACCGCGAGGCCGACCCGGCAGCGGCCTCCGAGGACTTGTTGCAGGCGCTGAAGCTTTCGCCCGAGACCCCGGCCGACACGCTGCTGGCCGCCAGCCTGGCCGACAAGGCGGGCCAGCTGGACGCGGCAGAAGCTGCCTACCGGCGCGTCTTGGCCAAGGACCCGAAGTCCGCACCGGCCAACGCCGGGCTGGCTCACCTGATGATTGCGCGCAAAAAATACCCCGAGGCCGAAGATCTGTTGCGGACAGCGCTTGAGCAGTCGCCCGACAACCCTGCGCTGACCGCGCAACTGGCCACCGTCCTGGCCGCAGAGGACAAAGCCGAGGCGCTGCCGCTGATCCAGAAACTGCACGACGCGCACCCCAGGGACGCAGCCATTACCCGCATGATGGCCGAGGTGCTGGCGCAAGCGGGGGACGCAGCTGGTTCGGACCGCCTGTACGTCGCGCTGCTGGCGGCCAGCCCTGAGGATGCCGCGCTGCTGGTAGCGCACGGGCAGAACCTGGTTCGCCAACTGAAGTACGCCGAGGCGTTCGCGGCCTTCGATAAGGCCACGAAACTGGACCCGGCCAGCGGCGACGGATGGAGCGGATTGGCGTTTGCGGCATCGAAAACCAGCCAGCCTACCGTCGCACTGCACGCTCTTACGATGAGATCGAAATATTTACCGGAAGTGCCCTCAACCTATTTCCTTTGGGCAACATCTTACGATTCAGTGCACGATAGAACCGAGGCAATCAGCTACTACCATCATTTTCTGGAATCTTCTGCGGGAAAGTTCCCGGATCAAGAATGGCAGGCTCGCCAACGTCTCCTTTTGCTCGAAAATAAGAAATGAGACGTGCGACGATGCTAAATGGAAAGCGGTGCTTGCTCTGAAAGCCGCCGCATATACGAGCTGGTGAGATTGCAAATCTTCCCGCTTGCGCAATCTCATGATCTGCTCCTATAGTCACGGCCTGGGGTAAAGCCGCTTTTTGCGGAGGTTCCTCATGCTGTCTCGGATGCCGTTGGCAGTCTTCGTCCTCCTTGCTGTAACCGCGGCACCGGCCCGTGCCTCCGGGTTCGACGACAAGATCCCCGATCAACAGAGCATCGACGCGCTGGCGGCCAAGGCCAGTCAGGCCCAGCCGCGCGAACAGTGCTTTCTCTATGCCCAACTGGTGCACGAGATGACGGAGTTCAGCCTGCGGCGCTATGCCGCGGGCGACGTAGAGAAGGCCACCGACCTGCTGAAGCAAATCCAGTTGTTGACGCACAAGATCCATCTCTCGGTGTCCGACGACGACAAGCGGCTCAAGAACGCAGAAATATTGCTGCGGCACACCGCCTATCGGCTGAACGAGATGCTCCACGCCAGCAATTATGAAGACCAATCGCTGGTCGCTCAGACCCTGGCGCAAGTCTCCCAGGCGCAGAACGAAGCCATGATGCAGGTCTTCCGCAAATAGACGCCCCCTTAGGCGGCCAACAGACCCGTGCAATTCCATGCTGCGCGGGAACCTCGCGCTATTCCCGGATTGACCGGATGTGGTTCAATGAAGCGCTAGGTCTTTGACCGCTTGTTCTTGTACCAATTGTGGGTGCCCCAGGTCTCGATTTTGAGACCTGGGGCACCCACGCACTCAAAGTACGAAATTATGCGGTCAGAGACCTAGGGGGTGCCGCTATGCTTCCGATGCGCTGCTTCGCTACGATTCTGACCTGCCTGCTGCTGACCGCGCCGTTGGGTGCGCAAAAGGAAAAGCGCGAACCGCTGACCGAAGCCCAGATTGAAAAGATTCGCGAGGCGGGCATCGATCCGAACGAGCGAGTCAGCCTCTACACCAAGTTTCTCGACGAACATGCCGAAGTTCTCAAGGGGCTGACGAATCGCGCCCACTCGCCCGCGCGCGGTCAACGGGTGGACGGCGAACTGCAGGATTTTACCGCGCTGATGGACGAACTGGGCTCGAACCTGGACGTCTACACCGAACGCAAGGCCGACATCCGCAAGGCGCTGAAGCCTCTGAATGAGGCCACAGGGCGCTGGCTGGGGGTTCTGCGCGCGCTGCCCGGGGAGCCGGCTTTCGATCTGGCGCGCAAGGAGGCTATCGAAAGCGGCGAAGACCTGGCTGACCAGGCCAAGCGGTTGGAGACCGAACAGACCAACTATTTCAACGAACATAAGGACGAGAGAGGACAGGACCGGGCAGAACCGAAATGAGGCAGGGGTCACGGACCAGGGGTTAGGAATGAGGGATGGAAGATTTCGCCGCTGGTGCGCGGACATGCTTCCTGGGCGATTGACTGGCTTGTCGTCCTCTTCCTTCTTCCCCGTTTGCTGAACCTTGTAAACTGTAGACAGTGGCTGCCGATTTTATTTTGATTTTCCAGGAAGAGTACCGCGCGTTGCGTCCCCGAGCGCCGATGCCGCCTATCGCGGTTCGGTTCCGCCGCTTTACCTCGCTGAACACAACCATACGGCTGCGTGAAGGGCAGATCTTCGTGAGCCTCTCTGACCTTCTGGAGGGCGCGCCTGAGCCGGTGGTCCGCGCGATTGCCCACATTCTGTTGGCCAAGCTCTACAGGAAACCGATCGACGCTATGCAGAACCTGCGCTACAAGCGGTTTGCCTCAAGCGCGGCCGTCACCCGGCAGACGGAACTGATTCGCGGAGCACGCGGAAACAAGCGATTCTTCGGGCCGGAGGGGCGGTTCTACCACCTGGAAGAGGTATTCGACTCGCTCAATACGCGGTTCTTCGGCGGGATGCTGGGCCGGCCGGAGTTGACCTGGAGCGAGGGCATGGCCAAGCGGTCGCTGGGTCACTATGACGCCGCCCACAACACCATTGTGGTGAGCCGCGTCTTCGACCGGCCTTCCAGTCCGCGCTACGCCATCGAATATCTGCTCTATCACGAGATGCTGCACCTGAAGCACCCGGTGCGGATGCGGGGGCTGCGGCGGTGCGTGCATTCGCGGGAGTTCAAGCAGGATGAAGCACAGTTTCCCCAACTGGCTGAGGCGATGGCGTTTATCAAGCGGCTGTAGCAGGATGCGACTGCCGAAGAGCAAGCCGCAGCGATCTCAAGCCACCTTCTCCGCGGCAACGACGGCTTTTTCCGGTCCGGTAGCTGGGCGGGTGGCAGCCCAGATGACCAGGACCAGGCCAACAAACACTGAGCCGGCACTGGCCAGTTGCGCGTTCGACAAGTTCCATAGAACCTTTGGGTTGCGGCGGATAAATTCAACCAGAAAGCGAGCTATTCCGCTCAACATCAAGTATTCACCCACGATAGCGCCCGTGCCCCTTGATTTTCCGCCTCGCCACCACAGCCACCAGCCGATGAGCAGACCGGCGGCCAGCTCGTAGAGGGGGGTGGGGTGGACGCGAACAAACGGCGGCGTGGGTTCGATTCCGTTCGGGAAACTCATGCCCCAGGGTAGTTTGGTGGGCAGCCCGTAGCAGCCGTCTCCCGAGAGAAAACAGCCGATGCGGCCGATGCCGTATCCGATGGCGGCGGCAGGAGCGGCCAGGTCGAGGGTGCGCAGACCGCCAATGCGGGCCCGCCAGCCCTGAAATACCAGCGCGGAAATGCCAAACAGCAGCCCGCCGAACCAGGCAAAGCCGGCTGAATCCCACAGCACCCGCCAGCCCATTTCCCGGAATTCAATGGGCGTGTCGATAACGTGCCACAGCTTGGCGCCCACGATGCCAGCCACCACAGCGATGGCGACCATGCCGACGGCGTCGGCCGCCTGCCCGTTCACCTGGATGCGAGCGCGGCGAAAGTTGCGGTCCATGACGAAGGCAGCAGCCACGGCGGCCAGCCACAGCATCAGGCCGAAGGTGGGCACGTTCAGGTGCCAGAGGTGCAGATAGGGAATCATACGTCTCCAAGTATAGACGGGTCGGCATTCGGAACCGGAATTTGCACAGCCTCGCTTGCCCGGCGGCGGCCTGTTCGGGCGATACTGTATGTATGGCTACCATCACCTACAAGGATCTCGAGGTCCTTTTTACCCGCCAACAAATTGCCGAGCGTGTGGCCGAGATGGGCGCGCAGATTACCCGTGACCTGAACGGCGAAAAGCTGGTGATGGTGGGCGTCCTGAAAGGCGCGGCACCGTTTCTGGCGGACCTGTCGAGGGCCGTGCAGGTAGATGCAACATTCGATTTCGTGGCCACGTCGAGCTACGGCAAGGGACTGCGTTCCTCCGGCGCCGTCAAGCTGATCAAGGACCTCGATGAGCCCATTGAAGGCAAGAACGTGCTGGTCGTCGAAGACATACTCGACACCGGGCTGACGCTCTCCTACCTGCGCAAGTTATTTCTGCAGCAGCGCCCCAAGTCATTGCGGATTGCCACGCTCCTCGACAAGCCCTCGCGCCGCCTGGAGAAGATCGAAGCCGATTACGTGGGCTTTTCCATTCCCAATCTGTTTGTCATCGGCTACGGGATGGACTATGCGGAGCGCTACCGGAATCTGCCCGACATTTGCCTGATGACGCCCGACCATCCGGAATAGGCCGTACACACTGACGTTTCGCGCATGTCGCGACTCCTGAATCCTGTTTTGCTGAAAAGGTGCCGCGAAGCGTCTATCGGCAAAACCAAGCTCCAATGGCGGCATGCTTGCTCTTGCCGGCGCCTGGCCGTCGACGACGGAGAAGGCCAATCGGAATTCCTGGCACGGGCACTGCGCCGCAGAGGCGCAAGCGGCCGCGCCCAGGTCGTGCCCTCGCCTCCAAACGCCGATCCACCTGGCAATCCACGCGCCAAAGTCGTCTGCAATCAACCCCGCAAGGTCTCCGCGGCACGCATCGCTAGGCCGTGGGCGACCGAAGTGAACTCGTTTCCTCCCCGAATGCGGTCCTCGCCAAATCGTGCGGCAAAGATCCGGCGGACCGCGGGTACAAAGGAAGTTCCTCCGGTCAAAAAGACGCGGTCAACCTCGTGCGGGTGGATGCCCGCACTCTTGAGAAGCCCGTCAATGCACCGCTCGATCGCGCGCAAGTCCTGGCCAATCCACGACTCAAAGGAACTGCGCGTGACGGGAATGCTCAAATCCATGCTGGCATTGGAAAATCGGAACGCCGCTGCATCGCGCCGTGAGAGATCGAATTTCACCCGCTGCACGGATTGATGGAGTTGATAGCCGAGATCCTCGTCGATGACCGCGATGAGGGCCTCAATCTTCTCCGGCTCCAGTGCGCGAGCCCGAGCACTCTTCAAGATCTCCCGGACGTTGTTGGTGCGCAGGAAAGAAAGATAGTGCCAGCGCTCGAGATTGGCATAAATCCACGCGGGGACGGCCGGGAGAAGTTTGTTCATCGATCGCGCTTCGGAGTCCGACCCAAGTGCGGGCGAGACGAGCTTTCGAACGATGCGTGCATCGAATGAATCTCCCGCGAGCCCCAAACCGCTGGTCCCCAGCAGATCCTCCGGCGTGCGTCCCCGCCGGCGAACCTCAGGACCAACACGCAGCAGAGAGAAGTCGCTGGTGCCTCCGCCAAAGTCTCCAATCAGGATCAGTTCATCGTGGTCGAGTGTCGTTTCATAGGAATATGCCGCAGCCACCGGCTCCGTCTCGAAATCCACATGCTCGAACCCAGCCATCCCAAATGCCTCGCGCAAGCGCGAGACGGCAAAGTCGTCGTCTTCCGTTGTCTCGGCTCCAACGAAGCGCACCGGACGCCCGACCATGGCTGAACGAATGGGTCTCTCAAATTGCCGTTCGGCCTGCTTGCGGAGGTCGCTGAGCATACGGGAAATCAGCTCTTCGAGTTTATGACGACGGCCAAATACCTCAGTGCCTGTGAGCATCCGGCTGGCAAGATGCGATTTAAGCGATTGGACAAGGCGCCCCTTTTCATCCGCTTCCAGGTAGCACTCAATCGCAGCGGGACCGCTCCAAGAGTGGGTCCGCTTGATCCCGTTTGCCGATTTGAACATTTCAAAGTAGAGAACAGAGCGAAAAGACAACAACTCCGATCCGTCGGACGAAAACGTGGCATACCGAACCCCTGCATCTTCTGTCGCAAGTGCGATGGAACTGTTGGTTGTGCCAAAATCGATCCCAACAGCATCAAGTTGTTTTTTCCCTATCTGCATTCCTACCATTATTTCGCATTTGCAAATTGCTTGCAGACCGCCCGAATCCTTGGGGTGCTCGCGTCCACGCTGAAGTAGATCCATCCGGCTTTTCCCTTCCGATAACACCCCTGTAAAGGCCCCGCCGGTATACTGTCGGTGAGGGTCTCGCATGATGACTCCGAGATTCCTCACCTGTGTCTCTGCAGATGATTTTTCTGCTTTCAGCAGTTCTTATAGGCCGATTGGGACGTGTAACTACTTCTTGAATCAGCAAGATGTTCATTTCTCAACACGGAAGGGTTATGGACAGTTATCCGCCTGATGACGCCCGGCTGCCCTGAGCAGGAAAGGGCACGCCTTCTGAGCAAAGCGAGCCGGTATGCCCAATCCGGGCCGGATCTGCAACAGATCGAGCTCGAACCTCGTCCATGTATTTGGTCCTGCACTCTGGCAGGCACTATACTCATCTCCCGTAGAGTGCCCGGCAGGCCGCAGGCTTTGTGCGGCATCGGATCGGGAAGGAGCACGACGCATGACTACGACCACCCCCATTCAGGATTCCGATTTGGAGTTTGACAACGGCAGCTTCGATATAGCCGGCTTTGCCGCGGAAGCGCTGTCGAGCTGGCAGTCGCTGGCCGCCGTCATTGACCACACGCTGCTGAAGCCCGAGGCCACACGCGACCAGGTAGAAAGTCTGTGCGATGAGGCAATCCGCTACCGCTTTGCCTGCGCCATGGTGAACCCGGTATGGGTTTCGACGGCGGTGAGCGTGCTTTCCGGCACCGGCGTTCCCGTGGGTGTGGTGATCGGCTTCCCGCTGGGAGCGTCGCTGGTGTCCACGCTGCGCCACGAGGCCGCAACGCTGCTCCGGCTGGGTGCGCACGAGCTGGACATGGTAATCCCCATCGGCCTGTTGAAGAGCGGCAACCACCAGGCTGTGCACCACACCATCCACGGAGTAGCCCTGATCGCCCACCATCACGGTGCGCTGCTCAAGGTGATTCTGGAGACAGCGCTTTTGAATGTGGAAGAGAAGCTGCGCGGTTCGGAAATCGCGATCCAGGCGGGCGCGGACTTCATCAAGACCTCAACGGGCTTTGCCAAGGGCGGCGCAACCGCCGCTGATGTGGCTCTGATGCGCGGCGTGGCCGGCGGGCGTTGCGGCGTGAAGGCCGCGGGGGGCATCCGCACCCTTGCAGACGTAAAAGCCCTGCTCGAAGCCGGCGCCAACCGCATCGGCGCTTCCGCCTCGGTGGCGATTGTGAGGGAGTTGGGAGCGGAATAAAAGCGAGGGACTAGGGATTAGGGAACAGTGGCCATCCCATCGACTGTGCAACCGTTGGCCATCTTTAAGATTTTCGACGGTTGAAGGGTCCAGTTGCAGTCTCTTCGAAGGTTCTGCTCAAACAGCTCCTGTCCCCTAACCCCTAGCCCCTAATCCCTATTCCCTGTTCCCTGTTCCCTGCACTGCTATCATTCCCTTCGACACCCATGGAATCCACTCCACCATCTCCGCGTGAAGAACCTGAGCTTGAAGGCGACTACCGTCCGGCTGACCCGGCCAGCCCCGGGGTGCATCTCGACCCGGCCAATATCCGCGTCGAACCGATGGATGTAGCCTATCTGATGCAGCTTGCCGATGCGCTGAATACCACGCTCGATCTCGAAACCCTGCTCAGCCGGACATCGGAACTGGTACGCGCCGTCATTCCCTACCGCATCTTCGCCATTCTCCTGCTGAACGACCGCACCCATGAACTGCGCGTCAGGTTCCAGATAGGCCACACCGCGCATGTCGAGCGGCTGCGCATTCCCATGGGTCAAGGGGTGGTCGGGCAGGTGGCGCTCACTCGGCAGCCGGTACTGCTCAACGACGTCGCCGCTACGGACCAATATGTCGAGGTGAATCCCGGCGTGCGTTCGGAGCTGGCGGTTCCGCTGATTGTCAAGAACCGGCTGATCGGGGTCATGGACATCGAGAGCGAGCAGGCTGATTACTTTCGACCCGAGCACCTGCGCCTGCTCACCCTGACCGCTTCGCGCATTGCCCAGGCAATCGAAAATGCGCGGCTCTACGCGCGCGTCTCCCGCCAGGCGCAGACGCTCTCAGTCTTGAACGAGATTGCTACCGAGCTGACCTCGATTCTTGACTTGAACCCGCTGCTGGAGCGGGTGGGACAACTGCTGCGCCGGCTGATCGACTACCAGATGTTTACCGTGATGCTGCTGGACGCGACAGGCGAGATGCTGATCACGCGCTACGCGTGGCGGTTCGGCTATGCACACGCGCCGTTGCGCCGGCTCCCCATCACCAGCGGCCTGGTGGGCGCTGCGGTACGCGAGTGGCGGCTGGTGAACGTGCCCGACGTGCGCAAGGACCCGCGCTACCTACCGATGAATTCCGAGACCCGGTCGGAGCTGATTGTGCCGCTGTTCCACAAGGGGCGCGTGATCGGCGTGCTGGACCTGGAACACACGCGCACGGGCTTCTTCAACGAAGAGCACGAGCGCATGTTGACGACGCTGGCGGCGCAGGTAGCCATCGCTATCGAGAACGCGCGGCTCTACCAGGCCGTGCGCACCCAGGAACGGCAACTGGAGCGCGACATCGCCATGGCCCGCGAGGTGCAACTGCGGCTGCTGCCGCCGACGGCGCCGGTGTTGCCCAATGCCGACATGGCAGTGCGGTTTTTGCCTGCACGCACCATCGGCGGCGACCTCTACGACTTTCTTGACTACGGCCCCGGCCGGACGGCCATCGTGCTGGGCGACGTGAGCGGCAAGGCGGCTCCGGCGGCGTTGTTTGCTGCCCTGGCAAGCGGCATCATGCGCTCGGCGGCGCAGCAGCGGCCGGAACCGGCGCAGATGCTCGCCACGCTGAATGACGCGCTGCAGGAACGTAAGCTCGAATCGCAATACGTGACCATGCTCTTTGCCGTGTGGAACGACGAGAGCCGCACGCTGCAGGTGGCCAACTCGGGCGCCGTGCAGCCGGTCCTCTGCCACTCCGGACAATCGGTAACGATGCGCGCCGAAGGCTTTCCGCTGGGCCTGTTTCCAAACGTCACCTACGATGAGATCAGCCTGGCAGCCCAGCCGGGGGACGCAATCGTCTTTGTGTCGGACGGAATTCTGGACGCGGAAAACGCGAAGAGCGAGATGTACGGCGAGGAGCGTATGACCGGCCTGCTGTGCAGCCACCGCGACGAATCCGCGCAGCAGATCGCCGACGCGCTTCTCGAAGATGTCAGCCGCTTTCAAGGCGATCACGACCGCTTCGACGATGAAACGATCATTGTGCTGAAAGTCCGGTGAAGGCAGGGGACAGGGATCAGTTTGAAGCCTCTCTAGCTAAATGAACTTTTAAAGGACTCAAGAGAGTTCTTGACATTCCAGGTCCGCGAATAAGCATCTTCCCTGTTCCCTGTTCCCTGTTCCCTGTTCCCTGTTCCCTGTAAACTTGAGTACAGTCCACATCTGGGAGCCGTCTTGCACACTGCGACAGAAGAACGCATCATCCGGCCGGCGAAGAACGTATTCGGCAGCTTGCGCCTGCCCGGTGACAAATCCATCAGCCACCGCTACGGAATGCTGGCCGCGTTTGCCCAAGGCACCTCGCGCTTTACGAATTTCTCTACCGGCGCCGATTGCGCTTCGACACTGCGCTGCATGGAAGCGCTGGGCGCAAAGGTGCGCCGTCTGGAAGATGGCTCTGTAGAAGTGACGGGCGTGGGCGGGCGCGTGACGCCGAGTGAGGCGCCCCTCGACTGCGGCAACTCCGGCTCGACCATGCGCATGATTTCCGGATTGCTGGCGCCACAGGCGGGAAGCTTTACGCTGGTGGGCGACGCGTCGCTTTCGCGCCGGCCCATGGGGCGCATTCAAAAACCGCTGGAGGAGATGGGCGCGCGGCTCACGCTCACCGAGGGCCATGCCCCTTTGACCATCGAAGGCGGGGCGCTCGAGGCCATCGACTACACCACGCCGGTGCCCAGCGCCCAGGTCAAGACGTGTGTCCTGCTGGCCGGTTTGCAGACCGCCGGCACAACCACGGTGCGCGAGGCGCTGCGCACCCGCGATCACAGCGAGTTGGCGCTGCGCGCGTTCGGAGCCACGCTCACGCGCTCAGTGAATTCTGTTTCCATTGCCGGCCCGCAGACGCTCCACGCCATTGACGCCGCGGTGCCCGGCGACATCTCTTCGGCCGCGTTCTTTCTGTGCGCGGCGGCCTTGTTTCCCGGCTCCGGGCTGGTGCTCGATTCGTTGGGACTGAACCCCACGCGCGCCACCCTGCTGGACGTATTGACCGCCCTCGGCGCGCACATCAGCGTGCTGAATCTCGAGGAGAAGAACGCGGAACTGGTGGGCACGGTGCAGGTTTCAGCGCCGGCCGAGGGACTGGGGTCAACCACCGTGAGCGGCGCGCTGGCGGCGCAACTGATCGACGAACTGCCGGTCCTGGCCGCGATCGGCCCCTACACCAGCGGCGGCATCCGCATTCGCGACGCCAAGGAACTGCGCGTGAAAGAGTCGGACCGCATCGCGCTGGTGGTGAAGAATCTGCGCGCCATGGGCGCCGAGGTTGAGGAGTTTGAGGACGGCCTGGATGTGCCCGGCGGCCAGACGCTGCATGGCGCCACCATCGACTCCGGAGGCGACCACCGCATTGCCATGGCCTTCAGCGTGGCCGCGTTGCGCGCCGTGGGAGAGACGCGAATCCAGGGCGCCGAATCGGCGGCCATCAGCTTTCCGGAATTCTTCGACCTGCTGGACCTGGTAGCGGTGCGGTAGAGCGGCATTCTTTGCTTTGAAGACAACAAAAAGTCCCGGCTGCTTCTTTTGAAGCGCGCCGGGACTTTTTGTTGTGGAGCGATGTGCGTCAGCGGCTTGCCGGCGGGGTGGTCGTGGGTTGATTGCCCGTCTTGGCGGGCGTCAATCCGGGAACTACGGGCACCGTCTTCACATCCCCCGAAGCAGCTTCGCTGAGGTTGATGCCGTAGTGCTGCAAGGTCGAAGCCAGGATCTGGTAGAGGCCGGCGCGGTCCTTGGCATAGGCTGCGTTGGCCGCGATCAGGTTGTCCTCGGCGGTGGCCAGGCCGCGCTGCTGCAACAGCACGTTGGCCGTGGTGGAAGCGCCCAGGCGAAGCTTCTTGATCTCCGCGTCAACGCTTTGCTGCGAGTAGTCCCTGGCGGCGATGGAAGCCATAACCAGCGCACGGTCGTTGGTGAGGGCGAACTGCGCGTTCACCACCTGCATGCGAATCTGCGTGTAGAGCTGCTCCAGGCGCAACTCAGCCTGGCGATACTCCATCAGCGAACGCGCCTGCACCGACTGCGCGAACTTGTTGCCGATGGGAATCGTCACGTTGAAACCCACGCCCTTGTCCGGAGCGCTGCTGTTCACCATATTCTGGAGCGTGCTTCCAACGCCAACCGTGGGAATTGCAGAGCACTTACCTGTAGGGGAAAACGGATCGATGCAGTTCGGGTTTTGCGCGCCGCCAATGCCCGTGCCGCCATAGAAGCCGTAAACATCCACAATCGGCAGTAAAGCATTGCGCGCGCCCTTCAGCGTTATCTCATCGTTCCTGAGCGTCAGCACCGCCTGCTCCAGCTCCGGCCTCTGTTGAAAGGCCTCCTGCACCAGCGCCTCGACAGGTTGCTTCTCCTCGGGGATTTCCTCCACGCTCACGCGGTCGGTGGGAATCACCGGGGCAGCCAGCAACGCCGCATCGTTCAGATTGCGGGCAATCGCCTGCTTGATGATCTGTTGCTGATAATTCAGGGCGCTTTGCGAGTTGATCAGCGCCTGCTTGTCAGTGGCGACGGTAGAGTCGTCGTTCACCACTTGCAGCGGGGCCACGGTGCCGATTTCCAACTGCTTGCGGTCGTCGCTGTCCAGCTTGGTGCTCTGCTCGAGGGCGCGCTCCTTGGCCTGTACGTCTTCGTAGGCCTGGACCAGTCCCCAGTAGATGGTTTCCACCTGGTTGACGGTGTAGAGAATCTGCTGGCGGAAGGACGAGTCCGTGATGCGCCGGTTGTTCAGTGCCTGGTAGATGAAGCGCTTGTTCACCCAGATGCCGGCGCCCTGCAGCAGGTGCTGGGTTACCGTGGCCTTGAAGTTCGAATCGAGCTCCGGGCTGTATTCATTGAATTCATTGGAACTGGTGATGCGGGAGTTGTTGAAGGCCAGGGCCAGCGATGTGCCGGTGATAAAGCCCTGGTTGTAAGTGAAGTTGTACTGATTGGTGTTTTGGAAGGAGCGGGGCGAGAAAGCGTTGGTCACCGGCTGCTCGGCTCTCTCCAATTGGATCATGCTGGTGACGGAAGGCTCAAGAGCTTCCGGCGCTGGGCCGGCGCCAGCAGTGGTCAGCGTCAAGCCGGAGACGCCGGAACCCGCGCCGCCCGAGCCGACCGTCGTGCCGCCGGGGCCGCCGCCGGTGCTCAAGATGGAGGCGGAGCCGCCCAGGGTGCCGGTGACAAGGCCGGAGGGAGCGCCCAGCGGCGCCTGCCCGGTGCGCGTGCGAAGAATGTCGGTGTCCGCGATGTCCAGGTCGTAGCGGGCAATGGCGATGTCGTAGTTGTTCTCAAGGGCCAGGGCGATGGCATCGGAAAGACTCAGATAGAGCTTGCCGTCCTTCAGCAGGTCGGTGAGCCGCACGGAATTCGCAAAGCTGGCCTTGCCGATGGCTGTGGGGCGGTACATATTGATCGGGTTGCCCAGCAGCCGGGCCGCGGGCTTTGAAAAATCGCGCTGTGAAGAACGAAGATTCACCGGCTCAGTCAGAACGGGCGCTGGCGCCGTTGGCAGCTCCGAAGCCGCTTTTTCCGGAGTTTTTTCTCCCGCTCCCTGCGCTTGCTGGGCAAATCCTGAAGGCATTCCCGCCGTCAATCCCAGCATGAGCGCCGCTACAGCGCGCAGCCGGGTGCCTGTCTGGCCTCGCCGTGCCCCTGCATGTCCGCACAGATTGCGCGCGGTCTCCTCCTGCTGCTCAAACACACGTGTACCGAACAATTGCATGTTTCCTCTCCACGAATCGCTGAGGCATGTGGGGTGCCACTCTACAAGACGCCCGGAGAGCCTCTCCGGACGCAAATTTGTGATTTCCCAAGACAATTGCTGCTTGCAGCCCGGCGCGCAAACTCCGCTCACGGGTCAATACGCGCACAGCCCCTGGTTCGTTCCAGGGAGTTGGTTCTATTGTCCCATTCCTACCGTTCCCGGCGGTCCATCCGCCATCGAGTGCAGAAAGCTGAGTATATCCCACCTGCACTCAGGTTCCTTCCGGGCGGCGTGGTCGAGTACCCTGTTCACAACGCCCATGGACCTGCACGAAAACGCTCGAACCGCACCTTTGCAACAAACCTGGAAGCTCACCCTGGCATACGACGGCACGGATTTCCGCGGCTGGCAGGTGCAGCCGGACGAAATTACCGTCCAAGGCGAATTGCAGTCGGCGCTGGAGCGCGTCACGGGCGAAGCGCCCCTGCCCCAGGGCTCGGGCCGCACCGACGCCGGCGTTCATGCGCTGGGCCAAGTGGCCAGTTTTGTGCTTGTGGCGCCCATTCCCCCGGCCAACCTGCAACGCGCCCTGAACCGAACGCTGCCCCCCTCGATCCGCATTCTGGAAGTGAAAACGGCGCCAGCCACCTTCCATGCCCGGCACTCAGCCATCGCCAAAACCTACGAGTACCGCATCTTCCCAGGGGAGATTTGCCCGCCTTTCCTGGCTCGCTATGCCTTCGCCTGGCCCTTGCCGGTGGACGTTGACGCGATGGAAATGGCAGCCCGCGCCTTCCTGGGCGAGCACGATTTCGTGAGCTTTGCCGCCAGCGATCCCGACCTGACAACACGCCGTCTCTCTGCAGAGCAGGAAGCGAACCAAGAGTTCAAAGCGCCCGCGGCGCCGCCGGCGCTGGCGGTGAGGACAATGTACTCGTCGGGCTGGGAGCGGCGGACGACCGAGGCCGGCGAACTGCTCGTTTACAGTGTGCGCGGCAGCGGTTTTCTGCACCACATGGTCCGCAACCTGGTGGGAACCATGCTGGACGTGGGCCGTGGACATCTCCGGGCCGGCGCTATCGGGGAGATTCTCGACGCCCGCAGCCGCTCAGCAGCGGGACCGACTGCCCCGGCGCGCGGTCTGTTTCTGCATTCGGTGGAGTATGGCGAGCAAGCGGAGTTCCCGCCAAATGACCCCTGAATCAGCGATGGTCGAACTCTCGGCGCAGCCATCATTCGCCCCATCCCTGCTACCCTGAAACAACCCGTATGGCAATCTTCCCCCGCAACTCGGCATTTTCGCAGGTGACAACACTGGCAGGGCTGCGGCCGGTTCACGCCGCCTTCGCCTGGCTGCACGGCAATCCGAAAACGATCATGGACTGGCAGGCGGAACTGGTCGCGATTCCCGGACCGCCGTTCGGCGAACAGGCGCGATCCGAGTGGCTGGTGGCCCGCTTCGCCGAGGTTGGCCTGAGCGACGTAGAAACCGACGCCATCGGCAACGTCTTCGGCACCTTGCCTGCGGCCAATCTGCCTCCCGAGAACACCGGGCCGGTGGTCGTGGTTTCCGCGCACCTGGACACGGTTTTCCCGGCCGAGACCCCGCTGAATCCCGAGGTCAATGGCGACCGCCTCGAAGCTCCCGGAGCCTGCGACAACGCGGCCGGGGTGGCGGGAATGCTGGCCATCGCCAAGGCCATGCTGCAGGCCAAGGTTGAACTGGCTGTGCCGCTGGTTTTCCTGGGCAATGTGGGCGAGGAGGGCGAGGGCGACCTGCGGGGTGTGCGCCACCTCTACAGCCAGGGCATGCTGGCCGGCCGGATTGCCGTCCACATCGTGCTGGACGGCGGCGGGTCGGACTCGGCCGTGACCCAGGCCCTGGGCAGCCGCCGCTACCGGGTCACCGTGACCGGCCCCGGCGGGCACAGCTTCACCGACGCGGGCACTCCCAACCCCATCGCTGCCTTGGTTTCGGCGCTGGCCATCCTGGCGCAAATCCCGCTGCCGGAGGATCCCCGCACTACGCTCAACCTGGGCACCATTCAAGGGGGGACAAGCGTGAATTCCATCCCCGAAAGCGCCGAGGCTTCGATCGATTTCCGTTCCACCGATTCCGAGCAGCTTTTGCGCCTGGAGATCGCGCTGCACCGCGCCGTGGAAGATGCCGTGGAGCACTGGAACGCCCTGGAAAGACCACGGACGGCGCTCAGCCGCGGGTTGCTGGCCTTCACCATCGAGAAGATCGGCGACCGTCCCGCGGCGCATCTGCCCCCCGACTCCCCGCTGCTCGAAACGCTGCGCGCCGTGGACCGCCATCTGGGCCTGCGCACCGACCTGCGGCTGGGCTCGACCGACGCCAACATCCCGCTCTCCCTGGGCGTTCCGGCGCTGTCCATGGGAGCCGGCGGCGACGGTGGCGGCGCTCATACCAAGGCCGAGTGGTACTCCGCCAAGGACCGCGAAGCGGGGCTGAAGCGTGTGCTCCTGCTGGCGCTGGCGACAGCGGAGTGGGCTGCGGAACAGTAGCGCGAGCCGGATGAGAGCTTTTGTCTGGTAAACTCCGCCCATGCGCGCCTTCACTACCCTGCTCGCCGCGGTTCTTGCGGCCGCGTCTCTCTGTTCAGCCCAGACTTCTCCCGCAAAACACGCCTCGGCCAAGCGGCCAAAACCCGCGGCCGCGGCCGATACCGTTCCGGAAGTCATCTTTTTCAACGCAGTCATCTACACCGGCGTTGGGTTCGCCGAGGATAAGCCGCAGACGGTCCAGGCCATGGCCATCGGCGGCGGCAAAGTGCTGGCGGTGGGCACGAACGAAGAGATTACCCGGCTGGCGGGGCCGAAGACGCAAGTACGCGACCTGAACTCCGTCCGTTCGAGTACGTTCATCTTTCCCGGCTTCAACGACGCGCATGTTCACCTGAGTTCGGCGGGCCGCACCAAGCTGAACGTGGACCTGACCGGCGTGAAGACGCTGGCCGCGATGCTGGCCAAGGTCAAAGGCTTTGCCGACGAGGCGCCCGCCGACCATTGGCTGACCGGCGGCAACTGGGACCATACGCTTTGGGCGCAAAAGACGCTGCCCACCCGCCAGGAGCTTGACCAGGTGACCGGCGGGCATCCTGCATTCCTCGGCCGCATCGACGGACACATCGCCATCGCCAACTCGGTGGCGCTGGCCGCGGCAGGAATTACCGGCAAAACACAGCCGCCGCAGGGCGGGGCGATCGACTTGGACGCGAACGGCGAGCCCACCGGGATTCTGCGCGAGTCGGCGCAGGAACTGGTCGAGAAGGTGATTCCGCCGCCCAGCCACGAAGATCGGCGCAAGGGCGACGAACTGGCGATTGCCGATGCGCTGGCGCATGGAGTCACCAGCGCGCAGGACTTCAGCGACTGGGAGGATTTTCTGGTCTTCGAGGAGATGGAAAAAGAGGGCAAGCTGCATATCCGCATCAGCGAATGGCTGCCCTTCCGGGCGCCGCTCGACCAACTGAAGCAGATGCGCGCTCACCACGATTCCAGCGATCCCATGCTGCACACCGGAATGTTGAAGGGGTTCATGGATGGCTCGCTGGGCTCGAGGACGGCGGCTATGAAGACGCCGTTTGCCGACGACCCCGGCAACACCGGCCTGCCGCAGTACACGCAAGCAGAGCTGAATGCGATGGCCGTGGAGCGGGCGCAGGCGGGATTTCAGTTGGGCTTTCATGCCATCGGCGACAAGGCAGCCGCGATGGCTCTGGATGCCTATTCGCAGCCACATGACGCCTGCCCCGATGTGCCCTTGCAGGACAAGAACCCAGCCAAAGCGCCTGTCTGCTGGCCTCCTGTGGCCCAGGGCGCGCGCAACCGCATCGAACACGCGCAGGTGGTCGATCCCGCCGACATTCAACGCTTCAAACAGCTCGGCGTCATCGCGTCCATGCAGCCCAACCACCTGCTCACCGACATGAACTGGGCCGAGGACCGGCTGGGCCACGAGCGCGCCGCATACTCCTACGCGTGGAAGGCATTTCTTGACGCAGGAGTGCCGCTGGCCTTCGGCACCGACTATCCGGTCGAGCCGGTCACGCCGTTTCGCGGACTCTACGCTGCTGTCACGCGCATGAACGAGGCTGGGACCAGGAGTTACTTCCCGGAAAACAAGCTCACCCGCGGCCAGGCTCTCTACGCCTACACGCAAGGCTCTGCCTACGCCGAGTTTGCCGAGAAGCACAAGGGCAAGCTCCTGCCCGGCTACGATGCGGACTTCATCCTGGTGGATCGCGATCTTTACAAGGTGGTCGCGCCCGCGATTCTCGACTCAAAAGTGCAGGCAACCTTTGTAGCCGGGCTGGAGGCCTTTGCGGGCAGTGCCGACGCCCAATAGCACGCTGCAATTGTCCGGCCTGACTTCCGTAGGTTCAGCTTTCCGGAACCCCAACAGGCGGAGGAAGTGGCCCGGGCTCCTCCGGTTTGTGGCCTGCCTCCTTCAGTTCTACGCGCATGGTCGGCAGAGCATGAGGGTAGTTTATGCGCAGAAACTCGATCATCTTTTCCCGCACCAGGCAGCGCAGGTCAAAATTCTTCCCCGAGTCCGGCGAACTCACCAGGCAGCGCAATTCCATGGTCCGCTCGGACAGGTTGGTGACCTGCAGGCCGCACACATGCTTGTCCCACAGCGGCGAATCCTCGACGACGCGCAGTAACTCGGCGCGCAGCGGCTCAACGGGCACCGAATAGTCCACATAGAGAAACGCCGTTCCCATAATGTCCGAGCCGCTTCGCGTCCAGTTGGCGAATGGCTGCTCAATGAAGTAACTGAGCGGAACAATCAGCGTGCGCTTGTCCCATATGTTCACCACCACATAGGTGCTGGTGATCTCTGCAATCCGGCCCCATTCGCCCGCGATCACCACCACGTCGTCGATGCGGATCGGCTCGCTGAAAGCAATCTGGAGACCGGCGAGGAAGTTTGAAGCGGTGGATTTGGCGGCCGTGGCCAGAATGAGAGAAGCCAGCCCCGCCGAGGCCAGCAACCCGGTGCCGAACTTCCACAAGCGCGCATCGTGCAGGCTCCACAACAGTGCGCCCGCATCCAGAAGCACCACGAAGGCGATCAGAACCCGGAGGAAGAACTGCATCTGGGTGTGGATACGGCGGGCGCGCAGGTTATCGGCCACGGTAGTGTCGAACCGGCTGAGCATGACCGCCCGGAAGACGTAGACGCCTCCGATGGCCAGCCAGCCCAGAAACAGCACCAGCAGAACCTCGACAACCTGTTCAATCTGGCCGAGCAGAAACGGAGGAATCCGTGGGACGAAGGGCAAAATAATGCGCAGTCCGATGGTGAGAAAGACTGCCCGGGCGGGTTTGGCCAGATAGGTGCCGAGGCCCAGGCTGCGCCGCTGCGATGGTGTCTCGCTCCTGCGCAGCAATCTGAAAGCGATGTAGTGAATTGCGTTGCCGAAGACCACAACCGCCGAGAATAGGAAGATCGCGTACAACCAATCCTGCCGGGACAAAGCCACAAGCGCCATGACGCCACCTCTGATTCCAACTTTCACCTTTGGATGCAAGAGCAGCGCGGGATACTGCCCGGCGACGATGGACTGCGCAGGGCGCCTGTCGGCCGGCAGTTCCCGCCTGCCATAATTCAATACAGATGAAGCTGCGCGCATATCTGCTGATGTTGTTTGTGGTTGCGGTCTGGGGATCGACTTTTGTGCTGGTTAAGGGGGCGCTCGCCGATGCCACGCCGGCGGCCTTCAACTTGGTGCGGATGACGCTGGCCTTCGCGGTGCTTGGGGTGGCCTATCATCGCTATTGGCGCGCCATCCGGGCGTGGCAGGTGGGGGCCGGAGCGGTCGTCGGACTGTGCCTGGCCGTGGGTTACCAGTTCCAGACCACGGGGTTGGCTCGCACCACTCCGTCAAAGTCGGCGTTCATTACCGGGCTGCTGGTGGTGCTGGTGCCCTTGTTCTCGCTGATTCCGGGCCTGCGCCCGCCAGCAGCGCGGCCGCCGCGCTGGAATGCCTTTCTGGGCGCCGCCATGGCCTTTGCCGGGATTGTGCTGCTGACCGCGCCCACGGCCATGCACTCCCAAGGGCAGAGTGCACAGTTGGCCGGAGTCGTCAACCTGCTGCCGGATCTTTCCTCCATCAATTTCGGCGACGTGCTCACGCTGGGCTGCGCCATTGGATTCGCCTTCCACTGCATTGCGCTGAGCCACGTCTCCCCGCGCATCGGGTTCCAGCCGCTGGCGCTTTTGCAGGTAGGATTCTGCGCGGTGTTCATGGCCCTGAGCCTGCCGCTGATCGAGCATCCTCACATTGCGTGGACGCCTCGGCTGGCCGTGGCTCTGGCGGTTGCCGCAATCCTGGCCACCGCGGCCGCATTCTCCATCCAAAGCTGGGTGCAGTCGGTGCTGCCCTCAACCCACACGGCTCTACTGCTGACCATGGAGCCTGTGTTTGCGTGGATTACGTCGTTCCTCGTGACCGGCGAGCGGTTGGGACTGCGCCCGGCCTCCGGCGCGCTGATGATTCTGGCCGGCATCGCGCTCTCCGAACTCATGCCGCAGCCGCGTGTGCCGACTGCGCATGAAGCGTGAGAAAGGCAGGGATCAGGGAACAGGGAACAGTTGGTTCGTGCCGTCAATCGAGGTTTACGCCGAATCTAAGGGTGATGGAAGTTCATGCTTTCCCACCCATGCGCCCGACCACCCCACGGACGAAGACCTGTCCGCGGGGACCCCGGCAAAATCGCATGGATGGGGCACGGGGCCTTGTGCGACGAAACCTCCATTGAGTTTGGCGGGCCCTGTTCCCTGTTCCCTGTTCCCTGCTCCCTCACCTCGGCGCCGGCTCCTCCGAATCCGCCAGCGCAAAGGCCAGCACAGCCATCACCGCGGCGTTCTCGTTCAGGTGGCGGGGATCAACCTTGTCGAAGGTGTCGGCGGCGGTGTGGTGGTAGTTGAAATACGTGCGGTTGTCCTGCACCGGGGCAAAGCTGGGAACCCCCTCTTCCGTAAGTCCGCCGATGTCTTCGCCGGTCTCCGGGGCGTTGATCAGGGTCTCGGCTCCGATTGCATCCAACACGTCCGCCACGGGCCGCAGCCACTGGCCCAAAGCGGGCTTGCCGGAGTGGTAAATGCCGGTGGGGTGATCCGCGCCCAGGTCGCTCTCGATGGCGCCGATGTGGTTGACCGCCTCGTTCTTGTGATCGGCCATATAGGCAGCCGCGCCCTGCGACCCTTCTTCCTCGCTCATCCAGGCAATGAAGCGCACCGTGCGCCGGGGATGAATCCCGAGTTCGCGGAGCAGGTGAAGCACCTGCATGGAGACGACCACACCCGCACCGTCGTCGATCGCTCCCGTCCCCAGATCCCAGGAGTCGAGGTGGCCTGACACGATGACCACCTGCTCAGGATGCTCGGTTCCCTTCCAGTCGGCGATCACGTTGTAACTGGCGCCGTCCGGCAGGGTCTGCGGGGTAAGCGTAAAGTGCAGCTTGACCAGCCCCTGGCTGGCGAGATTCTTCAGCAGGTCGGCATCCTCGGCGGCGACGGCCGCGGCGGGAATCTTGGGCACGCCGTCGGAGTATTGTGTCAGGCCGGTATGGGGAAGGCGATAATCCGCCCCGCCAGCCGAGCGGACCAGCACGGCCACGGCGCCTGCACCCGCTGCGGCGATCGGGCCCGCACCGCGATAGACCACCGCGCCTCCATAGGCCTGCAGCCCGCCGCCTTCGGCGGCCAGTTCCTTGTCGAATTTGTGGTTGAACAGCAGGATCTTTCCCTTGACCGCGCCGGGAGGCAAAGCGGCGAGCTGCTTCCAGTTGTCCACGACGACGAGTTCCGCAGTCAGCCCATCGACCGGCGTGGCCACGCTGCCGCCCAGCGCGGTGAGGACGATCTTTTGCGTGGTTCCCGGCGTCTGGCCCGGCCAGGAAACCACCTCCGCCGCTTCCGCGCCGCGCACCCAGTGGGGAACGGTGGCTTTTTCAAGGGTGACTTCAGCGCCCAAAGCGCGCATCTCGGCTGCAACATAGTCCACGGCCTGTTGTGCCTGGGGCGAGCCGCTCAGCCGCGGGCCGATGTTGTCGGTCAGGTGGCGCAGTTCGTTGAGGGCATAGGGGTCCTCGAGCGCGGCGTCGCGCAGACGCTCCATGATCGCCAGTTGCGCGGGCGTCCAGGCGCTCGTGCCGCCGCCGAGCATTGCATTGAGGCGGTCGAGAAGCGTCGAAGAGGCCGGCGGCGGCGGGTTCTGCGCCATCGAAGACGGCGCGGCCAGTGCAATGACGAAAGCCGCAAAGGCAACCATGACAACGAATTGAAGGGTCTTTCGAGTGAAAACCATGAGGGATGGTAACACGGCCCCTGCGCGACTCTTTCCCCAGGCCCACGTCTATACGATTGGATGGTTCACTGAGCGCCGCGCCCCGGCAGCATCCACAGCATGAACTTGCACTTCATCTGCATGCGGAGCCGCCCAAAAAAGAGGCCAGCGCGGGAGCCGGCTGCCAGACGGGTTTGCCCGCCACTGGATATACTGGTAATTGGTGCAACGAACAAACCAGCCGCAAGGCTGTTCAACCGACGAGGTCAACGAACCTATGAAATCGCTCTTCGAACGGCTGCGCACGCGCCGTCTCGCTTCAGTGTTTGTCTTGCTTGCCACGCTCTCGGTCGCCATTGTGGCCGGTTCCTTTGCTGCTCACGGAGTCCGCGGACAAGAAAAACAGAACGACAGCGCTGACGCCACTCCTCTCAAAGTGGTCAACTCCACGGTGCCTCCCAACGAGTTTGTCAAGATTGCCCAAAAAGTTGGACCAGCGGTGGTGAACATCAACACCCAGACCCTGCCCAAGCAGGCGGCCGGCAAGGGCCGGCGCAACCCGCACAACCGCGTTCAGCCCAATCCGCAGAACCCCGGCGGCGACGATGGCGACGACGACCAGCAGCAGCAGGGCCAGGGCCAAGGCAACTTCCAGGACTTCTTCAACCGCTTCTTCGGCGGCCAGGTTCCCGATCAGGACGGCGGGGACGACGGGCAGGTGCGTGAGTCGCTGGGCTCCGGCTTCATCGTCGATCCCAAGGGCTACATCATCACCAACAATCACGTAATCGAGAAGGCCGACAAGATTTTCGTCAAGCTCTCGACCGATCCCGACTCTCAAGACCTGGGCCGTCCGGCGCGCGTCATCGGCGTCGACAAGGCCACGGATCTGGCAGTCATCAAGATCGACACCAGCTCGGCCCTGCCAACCGTCAAACTGGGCAACTCCGACACCGCGCAAGTGGGCGACTGGGTAGAAGCCATCGGCAGCCCGTTTGCTCTGTCGCAGACCGTTACCGCAGGCATCATCTCGGCCAAGAACCGCACCATCGAGCCGGGCGCAAGCGGCCAGTTCCAGCACTTCATCCAGACGGACGCGGCCATCAACCCCGGCAACTCCGGCGGGCCATTGCTCAACATGAACGGCGAGGTCATCGGGGTGAACACGGCCATCTACACGCAGTCGGCCGGCTATCAGGGCATCGGCTTCGCCATGCCGTCGAACACCGTGGTTGAAATCTACAACGACCTGATCAGTCCCAGCCACAAGGTGACCCGCGGCTCGATAGGCATCCAGTTCCGGCAGGGACTCCCGAGCGCCGTCAATCGCGTCTACGGCTTCAAGAACGGCGTGCTGGTGCAGGAAGTTCAGCCCGGCGGCCCGGCGGAAAAGGGCGGGCTCAAGCCAGGCGACATCATCACCGCCATCGACGGCCGGTCAATCAAGGACGGCGACGACCTGGTCAACGAGATTGCCAGCCGCAGACCGGGCAGCAGCATCCGCCTGGGCTATCTGCGGGACGGCAAGCCGGGCGACACCACCGTAACCATCGGTGACCGCGACAAGGTATTTGCCGACCTGGGCAATCAACAGGTGGAGTCAAATCCGGACGAAAAGGGCGACGCAGGCGAAGCCAAGCTGGGGATGGTGGTCCGTGAGGTCTCCCCGTCCACAGCGGCCAAGCTGCACAGCCCCGGCGTGGTCATTCAGTCTGTGCGCACGGGTTCGTTTGCCGACTTGCAGGGGCTTGAGCCCGGCCTGGTCATCATTCGTATCAATAAGCAACCCACCGGCACCAAGGACCAGTTCGACGCAGTGGTGGGCAGGCTCAAAACCGGCGATGACGTGGTCTTTGAAGTTGTGGACCCGCGCCGTCCCAACGAGGGCATCAACTACATCGGCGGAACGTTGCAGTAGCGCAATGAAAGGCGCCGGCGAGCGGATTTCCGCCGCCGGCGCCTTTTTCCCGCAGCCGATCATATTTCCGGTATCCGATCTATTTTTTCCTTGCCGCAATGCGGGACAGTTCGCTAGACTTCGTGAGTTGGTCCGGCCAAACTTTTGATTTCAAAGAGGGGAACCAGCGTGCTTTCATTTCGAGCGACTCTGGCATTTGTTTTGTCCGCGGCCTTGGCCGCAGTACCTTCGTTCGGCGCCCGCGTTCATCACGGTCCCACCGCCGGCCACTCGACACGTGGCGTCCACAAATCTGCGCCCAAGTCGCAGACGCACAAGACGCACGGCCAACAGTCGATTGATCCCGAGCGGGTAACGGAGATTCAGCAAGCCCTGATTCGGGAGCACTACCTCAGCGGAGAAGCCAGCGGCCACTGGGACTCCACCACCGAAGCCGCGATGCAGAAATATCAGGCTGATCAGGGTTGGCAGACCAAGCTGATGCCCGATTCCAGGGCGCTCAAAAAGCTCGGCCTCGGACCCGATTACTCGACCGCCATCAACGCCAGGACCTCCAGCTTTGCCGATCCCATACCGGCCGGTGCCCCCCCTCCTGAGCAGTCGGCTGGTTTTGCCGCTGCCGCCGGCGTCAACCACTGATTTGTTGGCGCGAACAGGGACCGGTAATCGAAGCTGAACTCCACGTGTCCCCGCACGGTTTTCATCAATTTGAAACAAGAATGGCCGCCCCCGGGCGGCCATTCTTGTTTCATTACTACGCTAGTGTCCTGAGTCTGAAACACGCGACACAAAACTGGCTGTCATTCTGAGCGAGCGGGGCCCCGAACGTCTTTCAGTTCGGGGGTGGTGAGTCGAAGAATCTGCCCTAAAGATTCGGCTAAGTCGTTTAGATTCGGCCCGACAAAACCATCGAATCTTTATGGTCCTGGGTGGCGCGAAGCGCCATGAATGACTGCGGTTGTTCTTCGATGAACTTCAGACTCGATGGATCTTTGTTTCCCACCCTTGAATCACAGGACGATTCAAGGATGGGGACCTACGGTCTCGCTGGCAATGGAACCGGTCGCAATCTAGAACCGAAACGACGGCATCCCCTTCAGCAAAAACTCATAGCGCGAGCGCAGAGTGTCTGGGCCGGCGGTGATGGTGCTGTTCAGATGGATCAGCGAGTCATCCTTGTCGTACCTGGGCCACGCGGGCAGGCCCTCTCCATTCGGGTCACCGGTTTTGGCAAAGTTGGTCCAGTAACTCATCATCTGGTCGCTCAGCTTCCGGTCCTCGGGGCGGACGGTTTCGCCAGGGCGGGTGTCGAGGGTGCCGAAAACGTACTCGATGTCGTCGGAGTGAAAGGCGAACGTCCCGGCGTGATATTTGCTGGGCAGCGCCCGCAGTTCGAAGTGGTAGCGGTAGACCGGTGAAGCCCCGGTTTTCCTCTGCGCCTCCAGCCATTTCCAGGTGCCGAAGGCAATGAAGGAGTCGCCGCCGTAGTCGTCGGCCGAAACTGCCGCCTGTTCATCGGTGTCGCCGGAATAGAGTTTCAGGAACTTCGGGGCGCGTTCGTTGAAGAGCTTGAACGCCATTCCCTTCCACTTCTCCACGGTCATTCCTTCGGCCAGGAAGTTGCCCTCGTCGCGGTTCCAACCGGCCAGGAGCGGCACATGGGCCTGCTTTCCGGCGGCGTAGGTCGCGGGCACCGGCTCGGTGAGCAGTTTGCCGTCGATGACCGGCGAAAAGCCGCCCTGCTTGTTCTTGGACGCGTCGAGAATCTTGTCGGTGGGTGCTGCCCGCAGTTCCGCAAGCGAATGGATGCCGAGCGAGGCGACCCATTCGCCGTCCTTCGCTTCGCGCGCTTCCAGTGTGTCGGTTGGCAGCACATCGCTGAAGGCCGCCCCGCTTTCGCCAATCGCCTTGTGGAACAGGCCCTGCGCCATGGGCGACGCCATCAGGATACTGACAGCGAACGAACCGGCGCTCTCGCCGAAGATGGTGACGTTGCCCGGATCGCCGCCGAACTTGTTGATGTTGGCCTTGACCCATTGCAGGGCGGAGACCATGTCGAGCAGGCCGTAGTTCCCTGCCGCGCCGCCGGCTTCCTTGGCCAAATCCGCGGTGGCCAAAAAGCCGAAGACGCCGAGCCGGTAGTTGATGGTGACCAGCACCACGCCCTTCAGGGGCAGAAAGTCACCGTTGTGGCGGGGCTCCGAGCTGGCGCCGCCCGAGTAGCCGCCGCCGTGAATCCAGAACATGACCGGCAGCTTGCTCTTGTCCTTTGCCTCGGCGGGCGCGTAAACGTTCAGGAACAGGCAATCCTCACTGGGTGTGCCGTCCTCGAAGACCATGTCCTCGAAGACCCGGCCCTGGGCGCAGTGTGCGCCGAACTTGGTTGCGTCACGTTCGCCCTTCCACTTCGCCGGCGGCTCCGGTGCCTTCCAGCGCAGATCGCCCACTGGCGCGGCCGCGTAGGGCAGCCCCAGAAACGCCTTCACTTTTCCGTTGTTGATGGTCTTGCCGTGGACCTTGCCTTGTTCGGTCTTCACTGTGAGTGAATCGGCATGGGCAGACATGGACAACCCCAGAGCGAGCCCCGCGGCTGCCAGGGCACAAACCACTTTCGATCCCACTTGCATCACAAATTCCCCCGAGCAACACCTTATCAGGACGGGCTGGGGGACGAGGGAGTTTCAAGAGGTTGCGACGTTCGCGGCTGGGTGCAAAGGGCTGTCAATGCGGCTGCAAGATGAGAATTGCCCGCTCCGGCTCTTCCAGGAACTCGGAAATGCGGATTGCCTGACGGCGAATAAGGTCCTCTGTTACCGAAGTTGGATAATCGCAGCCTCGAAGCCAGATCACCTTGGGAGGGGGTCCAAGCGCCGTCGCCAGTTCGTAGAAGTCGGCATCTGCCGTAACGACACAGAAGTCGTTGGACTTGGCATATGCCCACACAGCCGTGTCCGGTGCCTGAAGCAGCCCCACTGTGGAGATATGCGCGGAATCTGGGAACAGGTCCGCAATGCGCGGGACGAGCCGGCGGGAGAGATTCTCATCCAAGAGCAATTTCACAACGCGACGCGCCGTCCTACGCGCGCGGCATAGTCGAAGATAGCGGGAAAATCTGCGGACTCCAACTCAGGATAGTCGGCGAGAATCTGCTCTTCGTCGACTCCGGCAGCCAACCAGCCCAGAACATCCCAAACGGTAATGCGCAGGCCTCGGATGCAGGGCTGGCCGGACCGCTTTCCAGGCTCGATTGTGATGCGGTTCTCTTCCATGGCCGTCTCACCACAAATCATACCGCCGACGACGGACAGGAGCGCGCAGGAAGACTAGAAAATCTCCGGGGCGAGCAAATCGGCCATGGTCTCGCGGCGGCGGATGAGCCGCGACTTCGCACCTTCCACAAGCACCTCGGCGGCGCGCAGGCGGGTGTTGTAGTTCGAGCTTTGCGCCATGCCGTAGGCGCCGGCGTCGAGCAGCGCCACCAGGTCACCGGCCTTGAGGGGCTGGATGCTGCGATCGCGGGCAAAGAAGTCGCCGGTCTCGCACACCGGCCCCACCACGTCCACGACGCGGGGCTTGCCGGCGCGCGGCCTCACGGGCACGATCTCATGATGCGCCTGGTAGAGAGCAGGACGGATGAGGTCGTTCATGGCCGCATCCGTAATGACGAAGGTCTTGCTGCCATTGCGCTTGACCTGGAGCACCCGCGCCACGAGTGCGCCGGCCTGGGCCACAAGGAAGCGGCCCGGCTCGATCAGTAGGCGGCCCTCGAAGCCTCGCAGTGCGCCCTCAATGGCCGCGGCATAATCGCGCACCTTGGCAGCGGCGTCAAAGCTGCCGGCGTGGTAGTCGATGCCCAAACCTCCGCCGGCGTCGACGGACTTGAGTTCGATGCCCGCGCGCGCAAGTTGGCGCAGCAGCTTGCTCACGCGCTCCATCGCCGCTCCGAAGGGGTCCGCTGTGCGAATCTGCGAGCCAATGTGCACGCTGACCCCGTGCGGCTCCAGCCAGCGGCTGCCAACCGCGCGCTTGTAGATTCTTAGCGCGTGGCGAATGTCGATGCCGAACTTGTGCTCGCGCAGGCCGGTGGAGATGTAGGGGTGGGTCTCGGCAAAGACATCGGGATTGACGCGCAGCGCAAAGCGCGCCTTGATCTTCTGCTTTTGCGCGCGGGCGGCCAGCAGTTCCAGCTCCGCTTCGCTCTCGACATTGAATTCGAGAATGCCGGCCGCGAGCGCACGATCGATCTCCGCTGCCGTTTTGCCTACGCCGGAGAAGACCACGCGGTTCACGGCTTCAGGAGCAGCGGCCAGTACCCGCTCCAACTCGCCGCCGGAGACGATGTCGAAGCCCGCGCCGCGATCGGCCAGAAGTTTGAGGATTGCCAACGCGGAGTTGGCCTTGACGGCGTAGCAGACAAGATGCGGCCGGCTGGCAAACGCCTTCTGAAACAGGGTCAGGCGTTCGACAATCTGATCGGCGGAGTACACATAGAGCGGCGTGCCGTGACGCCGGGCCAGAGTCTCCAGCGAGACCTTGCCGCAGTGCAGGGGACTCGCCGGTTGCGGGTGATGAAAAGGGCGCGGCGATGAAAGCGATGACTGGGTCAAGATGAACGTCCGGGGTAAGAAATACTCTTTCAAGACTACAGCATTCGAAGCAGCGTTCGAACCTCGTACAAACTGAGAACAGCTGAGGGGTTTAATCTTCAGGCCAGGCCGGCTGAGGAAGCCTCCTGTCGAAGCCAGACGCAAGAATACAATGGGAACCGGATTCACCGTCGACCTAGATGGGAGCACCAATCAAAAACGTATGAACGTGAGCAGACTTAGTCCTTTCGAGAAGAAGACAATTGGATTGGGGTGGGCCGGATTTGCACTCGGGGTCCTTTCTCTATTCGCGGCCTGCGCTGCTTCCTATTTCGTGTATCAGCAATTCCAGGAGATGGGGAAGCAGACACGCATTTTGAATGCATCTTTAGAGCAGGCAAAAAGCGACTCGAAATCTGCCAGCGAGGCGACGTCCGGCCAACTTACTGTCATGCAAGAACAGTTGAGGGAGCAACAAGGCCAATTGACGCAGCAACGGGACGCAATGAAATTGGATCAAAGGGCCTGGGTATCCCTGGACCATTACGAACTTCGCGCGTTTGATGACACGCAATCCGCTAAAACCTTTGGCCAGGCGTTCGCCGTTCTTAGAAACACAGGGAAAACTGCTGCACTCAGCGTACAGATTATTAGGGGTGCCTTTCTCAAAGACAGTGGTTCGCCCAATGAGGCGGATGGTCGTTGGATGGACATGATTACGCGAAAGGTAGAGGAAGGAGCTATTGGGCCAAACGGTCCAGGCATTGCGCCAAAGAGCATACCAAGAGACAAATGGGATCAGCAATTCCTTGAAGCTGGAGGAGGGGTCATAATTAGCGACGAACTTGCTCCCCCTGATGTTGTTGGAAGATTCCTTAAAACTGATCGACTTGGAATCGTCGCGGCGCCCAAGAGAGGCACCTTAGGTGCTATGGTTCCACAGGCCGACCCCTTGAAGGTCCCGGTGGGCCTCCCCTCCGGAACTTTGGAAGGCGTGGTAGTGGTCGTATACGGAACGGTCTTCTATGATGATATTTTTGGAAAGCGCCATAGAACCGATTTTTGCGGGGTTGGGCACGGCGGAGTTCCTGTAAATGCATTTAACACCTATAGTCTCCATGGTGAATGGACAGACTTTACCGACTGCGCCGTTCACAACAAATTGGACTGAGATGAAAATTGCCACAAGCCAGCAGTCCTAAGAAGCCGACTTGGACCCTCCCACGGCTTGCAGAGCATGCATGACCTTAGCCTTTAAGTTGCCGCAGCTACCTGGCCAACAACTACCTCCATATCTTGACAGCGAACGCGCCACGCCGCTATGTTGGCCGAAGTCGAACGCGCAAAAAACCGACAGGATCCACATGACATTCTCCAAGACGGCCCGGGCCATCGCCACCGACAGCCATTTTCTGATTCCGCTGATCGTTTTCTTCCTTGGCCTGGCGCTTCTGATAACTCTGCATTGATTGGAGCGGCCGCCGGTTCGCGGTTTCCCACCCTGGCCGCAAAACAAAAACGCGGCGAGGATGGAGCAGCCTTGATTCGCTGAAGCCTAAATACACACGGAAGGGATTGCCAGGACTCCGATGAACGGACCGGCAAAGACGAAACCGGGAATCAGCTTTGGAACGGGCCACGGGATTGGCGTAGCGTGCGGGCTTGCCGCGGGAGTGTGGCTGGGCGCGGCCGAAGCTCCCACCAAGCTGGTCAACTCTGGCCTGTCGCCGTTTGCGATCTCGCTGTGCATGGTGGCCGGCGTGTTTACCGCACGCTGGACAGTTCCCACGCTGCTCAAGGGAACGCGCTCCGTCTTCGCGGACCTGAATCGCAACCGGCATCTGCTGCCTACCGCAATTTTGGCGGGGATGCTGTGGGCGGTCGCCAACACGCTCACCGTCTTTGCCATTCGCGACGTGGGGCTGACGATTGCCTTTCCGTTGTGGAATACCAACTCGCTGGTGGGCATTCTATGGGGGCGGGTGCTGTTTGGGGAGTTGAAGGGCGCCAGCAGCCGCAACGTGGCCAAGGTGGTGCTGGGAGCGCTGGCCATTGTGGCGGCCGCAGTAATGCTCGGCTTCGCTACCATTCACGGCGGTGGCGCCCACTCGGGCCGCGCAGTAAGCGGAGTGTTGGCTGCTACCGGCGCAAGCCTGCTGTGGGGAACCATGTATATTCCCTACCGCAAGGCCTATATCAGCGGCATGAATCCGCTGTCGTTTGTCACCATCTTCACGGTGGGTGAACTGGGCACGGTGTTTGCGCTGGTGCTGGCTCTCGACGGTGGGACCAAGGCGGCAATTTTCCATTCTCCCGAGACGCTGCACTTGCTCTTCTGGCTGTTTCTGGGCGGTTTTGCCTGGGTCATCGGCGACTTGTTCCAGCAGTTTGCCACCAAGTACCTGGGGATCGGCCGGGGCATTCCGCTCTCCAACACCAACCAGCTTTGGGGCCTGGCGTGGGGCGCGCTGGTGTTTGACGAGTTGGCGCACGCCGACGCAGCGCACCGCCTGCTGGTGGTGGCCGGGTCGCTGGTGATGATTGCCGGTGCGCTAGCCGTGAGCACGGCGATTGCCACAGAGCGCGAGCACGCCTCGACCAACGAGGCTCTGTTGCGCGAGTGTGCACGCTACCGTCTGGACCGTGAGCAGGTGCTGAAGGACTACAACGGCTCGGACGACGCCAAAGACGGGGAAAGGCAGCAGCGCGGCTGGTGGGACTACGCGATTCTGGCAGCGGCGGTGGGCGTGTTCGTCTATCTCGGGGTAAATGCCAGGGCGCCGGAGCTGGGAATGAACCTCGGTTGGCTGTGGGCACTGGGCGCCGTGCTGCTGGCCACGGCGGCGGTGTGCGGCTGGGCGCTGGGGAAAGCGACACGGTTCTCCTAGAGCGTTCACCCTGCCGTTACAATGAAAAAATGACGGAGCCCGAGAAGGTTGACCTGGTTGGCGTTGGGCTGAACGCCACAGACACGCTGATTCCCTTGCCCGACTACCCGGTGCGCGGCTCCAAGGTCGAATATCGCAATGCAACCGTCTCTCCCGGCGGCCAGACTGCCACCACGGTTGTAGCCTGCCAGACCTGGGGAATGCGCACCCGCTACGTGGGAAAACTGGGCGACGACGACGCAGCGCGGCTGCATCGCAACGCGTTTGCCCGCGCCGGGGTTGAGGCGCGGCTGGTTACGGTTGCTGGAGCGGCCAGCCCACAGTCGCTGATTCTTGTGGACGGCGGGGGCGAGCGCACGGTCCTGTGCAGACGAGACGACAGACTTGTGCTGCGGCCCGAGGATCTGGACCGCGCATGGATTGTGAATGCGCGTGCGCTGCACCTGGACGGGTGCGACACCGCCGCTGCAACCCTGGCCGCGGGCTGGGCGCACGACGCCGGCATTCCGGTAATCGCCGACCTTGATGAGCTCTATCCTGACGTGGAGCGGCTCATCGAGAAGGTGGACTACCTGATCGCGAGCCGGGATTTTCCCTGCCGGCTGATGAAAGAAAACAACCTGGAGAAAGCGCTGCGCGGAATGCACGCGCGCTTTGGATGCACGCTTACGGCTGCAACGCTGGGCCAGGACGGCGTGATGGCCTGGGACGGACGGCGCATGCACTTCAGTTCCGCCTACCGTGTGCCGGTTGTGGATACGACCGGCGCGGGCGACATCTTCCACGCGGGATTCATCTATGGGCTGCTGCAAGGCTGGCCGCTGGAACACCAGCTCGACTTTGCCTGCGCCGCGGCCGCATTGAATTGCATGGCTACCGGAGCCAGGGGCGGCATTCACTCCGTCGTTGCAATTGAGGAACTGATGGCAGCGGCGTCCCGGTACGACAGCGGCCTGTCCGCTTCTCTTGAGACTCACCCGGTCCAGGTCTTGCCTGTCCAAGCCTTGCCGGTCCAAGTCAGATAAGAAATCTCTGCGGCCGGGAAATTGGTCTGCCCCTCAGGCGTCGGGCTGGCGCAGCCACTCGGCCAGCAGCGCGGCGACCTTTTGCGGCTGCTCGTAGGCGGCAAAGTGACCGGCATCGGGCAGCAAATGAAACTCGCATCCGCCCGGCGCGGCGTTGAAGACTTCCATCTCGGCTGGGGTAACTCCGGGATCCTCGCCGCCGGCAATGGCCAGCACCGGAACGTCGATTGTGGCCACGGTAGGCACGGAATCGGGGCGTGTGGCCAGGCCAGCCTGTACGGCCACCAGGGCTTCCGCAGTGAGGGTCATGCTGGCTCGCAATTGGGGCACGATCTCCGGACGGCGCTCGAGGGCTGTTTCTCCGACTAAGGTCCGCGCCATCCCATCAAAGATTGCCGCACTATCCCCGGCCCGCACCTGGGCGATGGTGGCTGCGCGCTTGGCGACATTGGCCTCGGCGTCCGGCTGCGGCTTGGAGCAGATGAAAGCCAATCCGCTCACCCTTTGCGGAGCCTGGCGCCAAATCTCCAGCAGCACGTACCCGCCGATGGAGCAACCGGCGAAGATCGCCTCCCGAACCTGAAGATGATCGAGAAGACGAAGTACGTCGGCGGCCAACTGCGCCATGGTCAGCACGGGAGCGTCGGGGACGGAAGCAAATCCACCCACCGGAAGGGTTCCCAGCTCCGAGCCGCCATGGCCGCGCAGATCGGGAACAATGGCGCGCACGCCAGCCAAATTCTCACCCAGTGGCCGCCAATATTCCCCGTCAAGCGGGGTGGGATGCAGAAAGACCACGGGCAGGCCCTTCCCTGTGTCGCGAAAGGCCAGCTTTGCCTCATTCGATGTGTAGGTGCCTCTCATAGCAACAGGATAGCTCAGGGCAGCGCCAGGGGTTCCTCGGGAATGCCGATCCAGCCGGCCAGGTAGGCAACGGCCACCAGGCCGCCTGAGAAGAAGAACCCGATGACGGTGAAGATGCGGACCAGCGCGACATCCCAGCCATAGGCCTGCGCCAGGGCGATGCACACGCCGGCAATCTGGCGACCCACAATGGGACGAACCAGCGGCCTGCCGGGAACATACGCCGCAACGGGAACGACCGCACCGCAACTCGAACAGAACCGCGCACCCGGCGGCAACCCGGTTCCACAGCGTTGACAGAAGACAGCCATTGTCGATCCCTCCTCGAAAGACCCAACCTGCTCGAAAGACCCAATCTGGTCGATCAGCCCGATCAGTGAGAATATACGGCGCAGGGCCCGCGGCGGTTCCATCTCCCCGCAATTCGGCACGGGCTGGCCGTTGCGCTTAAGTACCCTTGTAGGGATTGCGCAGGTGTTTTCGCGCGGTGTCGGCGCGTGAGGTTTCCGGGCCGGTGTTGATGGCAGCCTGGTAGTCACTCACCGCCAATGGACGCTCACCGTTCAGATCGCGGCATTCGCCGGCAGCCAGCAGCGAGCGGATTTTTAATTCCGGGCCGACGTTTTTGGTCCAGGCAGCCTGCTCATAGGCCTGCGCCGCCTCGCCGTAGTGGCGCTGGCCGCGCAGGGCGTCACCCAGGCCAAAGTAGGCCAGTTCCAGTCGCGCGTCAGCAAAATAGCCCGGCTTGACTCCCTTGGCCACAACGTCCCTGTAGGCCGCCACCGCAAGCATGCCTTCACCTGCATCCTTGCGCAGGTTCGCCTCCTCCAGGCAGAAGAGGAAGTCGTGGGGGTACTGGTTCTTGAGAGCGCGGACCACCTGCACCGCCTCTCTGTACTTCGCTTCGCGGCGCAGAAACAGGGCAATCACCGTGTGCGCTTCAATGCTGGTGATCGCGCCCCGATTGCCCGCATCGTTCAGCATCTCCAGGCCCCTGGACTTGGAGCCGGTGATGCCGGCAAAGCCGATGAGCAGCTTGAACGGAAAGGGCAGAGCTCCCACCACGTACTCATAGACCCCCGCCACGAGCTTTGCGTCCACGTAGTCCGGGTCCAGTTGCAGCACGCGCACTTCGTCGTCTTTTGCCTTGGTAGCCAGCCGGAAGCCGGCGCCATAACCCCGCTCCACCATGGCCAGGTAGGTGCATTTGAGAGCGCGGGCCCAGCCGCGCGCATAGAGCGCATCGATGTCGTTGGGGTTCTTCGATATCCGCCAGTCGGCCTCGCGAACAGCCTCGTCGGCCAGCGCTAGGATGCGGTCGCGCGTCCTGGGATCTTCAGCGGTGGCGTGGCGGCCGGTGAGAAAGCCGTCGTTGGCATAGAAGGTGGTGTCCAGCAGGTCCAGCCGGTAAAGTTCTTGAAAGACCTCGGCCTCCAACAACAGAGCCGTCGGGTGTGGATCGCCAGGATGCGCCGCATGAAAGCGCTCGAACCGCTCAACCGCGCCCGGATAATCCAGGTTGTAAAAGTGCTCAAAGGCATCCCTCACCAGCGGGTCCCGGTTCAATGGGTTGGTATGCACCCCGGAAGCGCACCCCAGGCTGGCCGCAGCCAACAACAGAAATCCCCATGTAAAGCTGCGCATCCAACTCGAAGCATTGCTTAAACTCAATTTCCCTCCTGCACTGTGTCGGCCAATCTTGCGCGATTTGCGGCAGCCTGCTTGAATGCTGCCACGCTCGCATGTGTCCAGCTCAAACGTTTGTTTGAGAATTGTTGACCCATTTTTGGCGTACTTTTCGCTATTCATTAGTGTGGACTACTTTCCCGTCGCAACGCGAACCGGTGGGCTCGAAAGAGAGCGGGATCACCGCTTCCAGAAAGGTTGTAGAACGACAAAAAGGAAACTTGCCCATGTTTGACGTTAACCATTGGCAGAAGGCGCTCGAAGAGTTTGCCCTATCCCGCGGTTCGGTTCCGCGCCCTCCACACTCTGCCCCTAGATCGGTTCTTGAAGGATTGGTGAGATGGATCGGAAAGAGATGCTGCGATTGCTGCTCAATCAAGCTCAGTTTAACGGATTCGAGTTTCGCCGCTGGTTTCTGGCTCACGTGCAACCAGCCTGGCCGGGCGCCGAGGCGGCGCTCACCCTGTTGGCAAGCGAGGGGCGCCATTACACGCTGCTCTTCTCTCACGAATTTGCCAGGTCGTTCTGGAGAACCGGCGCGCAAATGAGCTTCATGGTTCCGGGCATCACCTATCCCAGGGTAAACGGCCATGGTGAAGTGGTGCAGGTGACGCGCAAGCCCTTCACCCGCCGCACCATCAAGGCCGATGTGTGGAAGTATCATCTGCGCCAGATGGCCGCCGCGGAAGACCCCATCGCGTACCTGTGCCGCTTCCTCCCCGCGCAGGATCAGGACGCTTTGCGCGATTCCCAGCTTGAGCGGTTGGTGGCCCAGGCCTGAAGGCCTGCTCGCGCCTTTGAGCGTTTTTGAAAGATGGCCGGCCCGGATAGGCAAATTCGTTTGATGCCTATGCCGAGCCCCTGCCCTGTGCGACCATTCCTGCTTCAGGGCAGCGGTTCCGGTGTACGCGGCCTCAGAAAACGCTATACGATTCAGGTATGCCCATTCCTGACCGGCTGAACCCCAGCTTTGCCTCCGCCCGCCCGCCCGCATTGGACCTCATGGACGAGGCCCGCAAGCGCCTGATCGTTGCTCTCGACGTGCCCGATGCGGCCTCGGCAGCCCGCCTGGTGAGCCAGTTGGAAAATACCTGCGCCTGGTTCAAGGTGGGTCTGGAGCTGTTCGTTGCCGCCGGTCCGGCCGTGATTGAGCCTTTGGTGGCACGCGGTCACTCCGTCTTCCTGGACCTCAAGCTACACGACATTCCCAACACCGTCGCCAGTGCGGTGCGCTCGGCGTCGAGGCTCGGCGTGCGCATGATGACCCTTCACGCTGGTGGAGGCCCCGCGATGCTCGCCGCCGCGAAGGCCGCTCTGGATGGGATCGCAAACCCTCCGGAGCTTCTGGCCGTCACCGTGCTCACCAGCATGGACCAGGGCCAGATCAGCGCCGTCGGCCTGGAGCGCTCGCCCGAGGAACAGGTGGAGCTGCTGGCGCGGATGGGCATAGGAGCTGGCATGCGCGGTTTCGTTTGCTCGCCCCGCGAAGTTGCCGCCTTGCGCGCACTTACCGGCCCGCAGGGGGTTCTGGTCATCCCCGGCATTCGCCCGGCGGGATCGGCAACCGGTGACCAGAAGCGCATTGCCACACCGGCAGAGGCCCTGCGCCAAGGGGCCAGCTATCTTGTCGTCGGCCGACCGATCACCCAGGCGCCTGACCCGGCGGAAGCCGCGGAAGCCATTCTCAAGGAGATGGCCGAAGCGCTGGAATCATAGCTCATCTACGGCAAAAAGCCCGGCGGCTGCCGGGCTTTCTTGTCGTACACCGAACTTCAACTGACGCTTAAAGCTTCTCGTAGAAATCGCACGCAGAGCACGAGATGTAGACGCCGCCGGGGATGCCGCGTTCGCGGTCCTTCACGCGCTTGACGATGCGCGTCGGCTTGCTGCACTTGGGACAGTCGGTCGACTTCGTCGTGTCCATTACCTTCTTG
>Ga0181520_10001312_pt1 | contig 50868 bp, 37 predicted proteins | sample PEATcosm2014_Bin_29_FD_132451 | JGI IMG/M metagenome (GOLD analysis project Ga0181520, IMG submission 132451) | Peatland microbial communities from MTU Mesocosm Facility, Houghton, MI, USA - PEATcosm2014_Bin02_30_metaG | ecosystem: Environmental > Terrestrial > Soil > Wetlands > Peat | place... | reverse complement strand
GTGGGCGACATTGTGGCCGTGGCCGGCGTGGAAGGCATCACCATTGGCGAAACCATTACCGGAATCGAGAACCCTTCGCCGCTGCCGTTGATCATCATCGACGAGCCGACGATTGCGATTCAGTTCAGCGTGAACAACTCGCCCTTTGCCGGCCGCGAAGGGCACCTTGTGACCAGCCGCAACCTGCGCGAGCGGTTGGAGAAGGAACTGCTGACCAACGTGTCGATCCGCGTAGACGAGATGGGATCGCCGGACACGTTCAAGGTGCTGGGCCGCGGCGAACTGCAGTTGGCCATTCTCATTGAGATGATGCGCCGCGAAGGCTTTGAGCTGATGGTGGGCAGGCCCGAGATTGTGACCAAGGTAGTGGACGGGGTCCGTCTGGAGCCGGTTGAGCACCTGACCGTTGACGTACCGGAAGAGCATACCGGCGTGGTGATTGAGAAGCTGGGACCACGCAAGGGCGAGATGACCAAAATGCACAATCACGGCTCCGGCCGCGTGCGCATGGAGTTCCGCGTACCCAGCCGTGGCTTGATTGGCCTGCGCAGCGAAATGCTGACCGAAACCCGCGGCACCATTGTGATGAATACCCTGTTTGACGGCTACATCACCTACCAGGGTGAGATTCCGCAGCGCCCCACCGGCGCTCTGATTGCCGATCGCCAGGGCATCACCACAACTTACTCGCTGAATGGACTGCAGGAGCGCGGCATTCTCTTCCTGGGTTCGGGCGTGGAAGTGTACGAGGGCATGATTGTTGGCGAGCACTCCCGCGACAACGATCTGGACGTGAACGTGGTGCGCGAAAAGAAGCTCACCAACATGCGCGCCTCCTCGGCTGACGATGCGGTCCGGCTGGTTCCGTTCAAGTCCTTGAACCTCGAGCAGGCCATCGAGTTCATCGCCGGCGACGAGCTGGTGGAAGTTACCCCCAAGTCACTGCGCATGCGCAAGAAGATCATGCAAGCCAACCGCCGCCCCAAGACCTGGGAGAAGGTTCTCGACTAACTCTTCCTGGCTGCATTGAAGTCAAAAGCAAAAGGGCAATCTCTGCAAAGAGATTGCCCTTTTGCTTGCTGGTGGTGTGCCTCATGCCGATGGAAGCTTATGTTTAGTGTCAGGGCGCGACCTTATTGATCCGGCCCATAAATCTTCACAACTGGGTGCCCCATCCATCCCGCGTTTTGTGCGGGATGGGTGGGAATGAGATGCCGCTGTTGAATTGCCGGATCAATAGTCGTGCCTTAACCGCTGCAAAATGAGAGAGGCTTTAGCCCCTGCGGGAAAGCGGAATAACCCTGTAGACTGGCAAGACAATTTCAGAGTCTGGCTTTGGCCTCGAGCACGCGGCTGAGCGCTTCCTCCGCGGTGGCGCCGGTTGCGGAGAGATGGCCCATCTTGCGGCCCACACGCGGCGCCAGCTTTTCATAGAGGTGCACGCGCACGCCGGGCACCTGCATGGCGGCGGCAAAGTCGGGCTGGCCGCCGGCATCGATCCAAACGTCGCCCAGCAGATTGACGATGGCGCAGGGCGAGATCAGCGAAGTGTCGCCCAGGGGCAGATTGCAGCTGGTGCGCACCAGTTGCTCGAACTGGCTGGTGACGCAGCCGCGCTCGCTCTGGTGATAGCTGTTGTGAGGGCGCGGAGCCACCTCATTGACGAACAGATCGCCCTGTTGGGTGATGAAGAGTTCGCAGCAGAGCAGACCCTCCAGCCCGAAGCAGTCCACGATGGCAGCGGCAAGCTGCTCGGCACGCGTCTCCAGTTCTGGCGCGACGCCGGCGGGCAGAACGCTCCAGGCCAGAATCTGATTCTCGTGATGATTGCGCGCGGCAGGATAGGAGCGCACCTCGCCCGAGGGATTGCGGGCGGCCATCACGCTGATCTCGCAGGCCAGGTCAAGCGCCTGCTCGGCAACGGCAGGCTGCTCGCCAATGGACTTCCAGGCAGTGGCGATGGAGGTGTCAGTGGCAGGCTCGTCGAAGCCTATGCGCGCCTGTCCGCGGCCATCGTAACCACCGCGACCGATCTTCAAAAACACACGGCCACCGAGCGCGGCCACCGCGGCCTGCAGCTCTTCTTCACTCGTAACAACGCGAAAGGATCCAACAGGAAAGCCGTTGTCAGCAAGCCAGACTTTCTGCAGGGTCTTGTCCTGAATGATGCGGATGGGCTCAACGCCGGGACGCAGCGGAGCCAGCGCGGCCACGTTGCGCAGCGCATCGACGCCGATCTGCTCGATCTCCAGCGTGACCGCATCGGCGCCGGTAGCAAGACGGCGCGCGGCATCGGCATCGTCCCAGCGCCCGACGATGGTCTCGTCCACAACAAAGCTGGCGGGACAGCGCGGCTCGGGGTCCATCACGCGCACACGGTAGCCCATGGAGCGCGCGGCCATGGCCGTCATGCGGCCCAACTGGCCACCGCCCAAAATGGCCAGCAGGCCACCAGGCTGAATTGTTCCTGGTTTTGAAGTAGGGCCTGTGCTCATGCGGGCAGTTCCTGATCGAGCACTTCCTGGGTACGTTCCGCGCGCCATGCCGCCAGCCGCTCATAAAGAGCTGCGTCCGTACCGGCCAGAATCTCTGCCGCAAACAAGGCTGCGTTGGCCGCGCCAGGCTTGCCGATGGCCAGCGTGCCAACCGGCACGCCCTTGGGCATCTGCACTATGGAGAGCAGCGAGTCCATGCCGTTGAGCAGCGTAGCCGGCACAGGAACGCCGAGCACCGGCACCAGTGTTTTGGCCGCCAACATTCCAGGCAGATGGGCCGCGCCGCCTGCACCGGCAATAATAGCGCGCAGTCCGCGTTCGCGCGCCGTTTCGGCATAACGGAAGAGCCAGTCGGGCGTACGATGCGCGCTGACAATCTTGGCTTCAAAGGGAATTTCGAGGGTGCGCAGGATTTCGACGGCCGCGGAGAGAACCTCGAAGTCGCTCTTGCTGCCCATCACCACGCCCACCAGTGGCTGTGTCGTCATAGAAAAATTATACGAGGAAGGTGGCAGGCCGGGCGCACAGAGTTGGTTCGCGATAGAAAGGATTTTGTTCTAGAGCCGGTTGATCTCGCGCGTCTGGGGTTCTTGTCTTCCCACCCTTTCATCCGAAGAAAGGCGAAAGAGTGGGACACGGAGCGGACACAAACTCGTCCGATCAGAAAATCAGTGCCGGTGCCATGCCTCCACGGCGACCTCAAGAACCGCCAGCAGCACACTGGCCGCGGCCAGGAATCCTTTGGCGCGTTGCCAGCTCTGCTCATGGCGGTCGAGCCGCCGTTCCAGCTCTGCAATGCGGCCCCCGTTGCCATCGCCCATCAGCCCGTTCATCTGGTTCTTCAGAACACACAGATCGCTCAACACCTGGGCTTCGAATTCATTCATCATTCGCATCGTCCGCACTCCGTTAAAAGATAGCTGGCAGCAGTCATGATCCCACCGGCAGGTTGATGAACAGCGCCGTACAAAATTCCGAATAGTTGGGAGGCGTGGCTCCGTCATACATGCGGATGTAGAACCGGTCATTGGCCGACTCGCGCGCAAAGGTAAAGTTAGTGACACTAGAGCGCATGACCAGAGTTGCGTCGTAGCCGGGCATGAAGGCAAGATCCCGGCGCCTGACCTCAAAGCCGCCACCCGTGGGAGGCGTGATGCCGACTGTGACGCTCACAGTGGTTCCACTCAGTGTGGTCACCGTAAGTGCGGTCAGGTTGGCGAGCAGCGTGGGAGCTACCGGGGCTGGAAGCCAGGCATCGGCAGGAACGGTGGAAGAAGTCTTGATGGCCAGATCGTCGGCCCACTCGTTGGCGAACGTTATGGAGTATTCGATCAGGTCCGGATAACTGGATCCATAAGTGAGCCTGACCGCGCGCACAATCACCTGCGCGTTGAGATTACTGGAAGGGGCAGTAAGTTGAAGCGCATCACCCGGCCACACATCGGTCGCAAAGCTGAGCCGCGTGCCTTTGTATACACCTCGCCACAGCGCACTAACACTTGCCGCGGCTTGCTCAATGGCCAGCGCGGCGTTGCGGCAATCGGCCGAAGTGCGCGTGGCAGGGCTAGTTACAGATCCGATCCAGGTTGCGATGGAAGGCGAACCTGCCGCGGTCAGTGCGGCCTGGCTTGCCGCGTTCACGGCACGGCCCACGGCACGGCCTCTTTCGCGATAACTCACGGCGATGCGCTCGCCGCTGACCGGAACAAAACCCGCGTAAAACACCAGCTTGCCACTACTCTCCAGATGACACTCCGCCGCCTCGGCTGTGGTACCAACTCTGCGGGTGTAGGCGGCGCCGCTGGGGGGAGTGCTCACGACCCAACCCAACCCAAGATCCGTAAGGCTGATCGACCGCATGCTGCCAATCAGATTCACACTGCTGGCCGGCACAATGTTGCAGGAGCCAGGAAGATTCGCCAGCGCGCCATCATAGAGAGTAACCGGCATTCCGCCCACGCCGTTGACGAATTGTTGCACTTCCATCTGCACCTTGGCGGAGGCCAATTGCCACATGCCTCCGGTGTCAATCATCCCCGCATCGCCAAAGGAATGATAGAGGGCCTGGATGCGATAAACTTCGCTGGCATGAATGCGAACCCTGAGCGTATAGAGGTTGGAAGGGTTGATGGTGTAACTTGTTCCCGCCGCGCTGCCCATCAGAATAGGTTGCAAACTGACCATCCCGGTTCCCTGCTGCGCGGTCACCTGGAAGCCCGCACTGCAGCCAGACAAACTATCCAGACCATTGAAGAAGCCTGCCAGAATGCCCGTGCTGCCCAGCGACAGACTTATACCGGTAGCTTCCAGAAGCAGGGTGCTGCCCATCTCAATGGGATCGCGCCACTCGATCAGCGTCTGGCCGTCGACGCCAGTGCCACCGTTCATGGCAAGGCCGCCGACGCCAAGCGTCAGAAAGCCGCCCCCTCCCACCGTGGCCCACACACGAGAGTCAATGGCGGACTCATTGAATAGTTCGCGGAAGATCGTCCGTTTCGAGGCTGGAGAGAAATAGGGTTCAGCAGAAAGGTAAAACTGCGAAGTAACTCCATCCCCCTGGAAGTATTCAGTAACATAGGCCGTTGGCTCATGCTCACCGCAAACAGTTACATCGTTAGCCAGCGCCCGCTTCAGGCTGGGAGCAAAACTCAGGTTGGAGAGATTCAGGCTGCCATCGGTTTCATTCAACGCGTGAACCGTGGTCGCCACGGTATTCAGTGTTAAAGCGCCATTCAGCGCACGATAGCTGGCGCGCGCCTGGCCTGCAACCTGTCCGGCATTTGTGCTCCACGGCGTTCCTGGCTGCGGCGCAAAGTGGCTGATGGTGGAAGCCAGCGTAAGCGCAGCGGTTGACAGCGCTACCGAACCAGTTCGATTGACCAACGCGGTCATCAGTGCGCCAGCGGTTTGCCCAGCAGCGCCCCCGCTGGTTGCCAGCATGAACTGATTGAGCAGCAGCTCGTCGCTCAACGCCTGAATTGCATAGCGATAACGCGGCCCTTCCATGGCCAGCCCTGCATACTCCGGCATGGGACTTACGGCAATGAATCCGGTAAAGTAGAGCGTCCCGTCGTCGCCGCTAACCGCAATCGTCTGGAATCGTACCGGGATTGCCAAGCCGCCCGTTGCTGGCAAGCTCAGCCACAGTTGACAAATCGCTGGCTCATTCAGCTTGCGTTCGATGGTGAGTGGCTGAACGGCATCGAGCGAGGACGTATAGTCTTGCCCTTGGATCGTGATCTTCATGGGACTCTCTGACCGCGTAACTCGATGAGCTACTTGTGGGTTATCTGGTTCGCTGCCTCGGCCGCCTTGCGGCAAAACCTAGCCGTACGGTGGGGCAGGTGAACAAGAGGCTGTTACACCATTGCATTCGCGGCGGGCATAAAGCTGCGATAACAAACCACGCGCTCTCCATCCAGAGGATCGGTAACGGGCAAGGCAAGGAACTGCGCCTTGGGCAAGATGCGCGCTAATCCGCCTTTGTGCTTCGCATCGAAAGGTTCAGTCGCCTCCTCGGCGCCCATCATGGTTTGCAGACGAGGATAGTGAAAATAGATGCGCTCGCCCTGACTGCCTTCCATGACAAACAGTGCCGACCACTCCTGATAGAAACTGCCGCCTTCGCGATCCACAAACCCGACCACGGCCTGCAGCTTTGCGCCCGTTGCTGGCGCGCCTCCCGGCAATGCTGCGTTCAGGGTTAGCCCGGTGGTATTCACCGCCGAAATCATGCCCACATTGAAGGTCACGCGCCGGATGTAGTCAACATCGGTGAGTGCCTGACGAAGGTAAGCGCCGGAGATCGGCGATCCCACAAAGCCCGTCTGCCCGGCATAGTCCACATCCACGGCAACAATCTGTCCCACGGAAAATGTTGCCGCCGCGGCAGCACTCAATACCACAGAGCTTGACGTGGATCCGCTTCCCACCACCACCGCCGTGGCCGCCTGAGCCCCGTCTGCTGCCGCTGTTGCACCGCTGGCCGGAGCCAATAAATTCATGTGCTGCGATCCGGTGGCCAGCGCCATGGTCAGTTTGGTCCAACTTAGAAACTGAAAGCTCACATGGGCCTGCAGCGTCTCGCGTACTTGTTCCAATGCCGCCGCCGGAATCCCGGTCAGAACCGCGGCCGTCTTGCCCGCCGGCTTGCGGGAGAACTCCTGAATCCATCCCAAACTGATCCACGGCGAGGGTGGTGCATCCAGACTGAAGCCAGCCTGTTCCGATGGATCAAACAGGACCGGGGTTTGCGTTTGTCTGCTAACTGGCGCAAAGTATGCCCGCACTCTTCGCACCACGGGCGCGGGAGCTGAAAACCAATTCGCCATCACTTATTCTCCCTGCTCCTGATAGCTGTAGACCATGACCTTGGCCGTGCGGCTCAAGCGATCGCGCTGGCTGGTCAAAGGTCCAAAGACAGGCTCATCCCAAAACACCTCGGTCAGCATCGCCGTCGGCGTTGGGGTCATGTAGTTGAACTTCGGCGTCGAATACGGACTCAGAAGGGCGAGCAGTTCGGCGTCCATTGCGGTGATGGCGCGTCCGCGATCCAACCCGCCAAAGGCCTGTGTCCCGCAGCTCTGGTAGATGACTTCGCACTCCTCTGCGATCATGGTTGCCGGCAGATTCACGTCGGTTCCAAGGCCTGTCCAACGCAGCACAAACACGTCGTTCGGCAACTGCGGAAAGGGCGCCTCCGCCTCTTCCAAAACAATTCCAGGACGCTCCGTGCCGCGCAGAAGAATGGTGCGCTCGGGATCAATTACCGCAAGTCGCGTTCGCAACGCGATATAGAACGAGTCTTTCGAATTCTGCATGGAGTTATGCTCCCTTGATCGCTTCGTCGGCGCATTGCTAACCGGCTACGCTTCGTGTGCTCTCATCCAGCTCGGCCGTTAAATCCCCTGTTGCCGCGCCTCGCGCAACAGCAGTCGATACAGATACACCTGCCCGAATGCTTCGCTGGACGAGATCGACTCAATCAGATAGTCCTGCCCTGCCACCGTGACTGCCAGCGTCATGGCAAACAGCGCCTGCGCTGAAGCTAGTTCGAGCGTCTGCACCTGCAGGGCCACGCTGGTGGCCGACACCAGGAGTTCCCACTTTGACTGGTCATTCTCTTTCCAACTAGGCCGCAGCTTGCGCATCGCCACTGGGCTGATCACCACGTCGTAAAACGTTGTCGCCACCAGCCCCAACTCCTGCTGGTTGGTGTCCGCATTGGTTCCTGTCACGCGCAGCAACGCCGATGTCCCCGCTACACTGCGAAGCAGGGCGTCGGCCAGCATCTGGGGCGCACTTACCGGGTTGCGCGGCGCTGTGTCGCTCATCGCTCACCCCAGCCTGCTCGCCACATAGGGACGCAACCACGCCTGCACAGTCTCGTCCACCAGGGAGCTTGAAAAGTACTGCATCTGCATCGTGTCGATCTTCGCTTTGCTCGCGTTCAAAGCCGGTGTCGCTTGCGCATTGCGCACCAGCTGCGCACACGCCGTCTTCACGTCGTCTCCGATGGTCGTCAGCCCTGCCGTGTAGGTAACTGCCACCTCGTTATACGGCAGTCCATAGAAATTGCGCGGCAGGTCCAGCTCTCCCGTATTCACATCGAAGTCCACGGTGCTCGCATCGATCGACGTCCACTGTCCAGGCAATGAAAACGCCGATGCTATCTCCAACAACGGATCGACCATGGCTTGACCCGGCCGCGGTTTGGCATAACGACCCTCCAGACTCACAATCGGGCTGGAAGCTGTTCCCAGCGGCGCCAAGGGAAGATAACTCAGCATCACCGTCTGCGCTCCTTCGGTCACGCGCAGCCGTTCCGTGTACTGGATCACGTTCAGATCCGGCCGCCTGCAATAGCTGTTGATCAGTGCCGAAGTCGCCGTGATCCAATCTGCCGAGGTTCCCGACGGTAATCCATAGTTCGTGTATTCGGTCGGCTGCAGATATGCCATACCTCACCCTTCTCTCTCGTCTTTCGTCTCAACCGGTACAGGTTGCGCCATACCGTCTGATCCCAATCAACCGCCGAAGGACGTGAAGGGGCCCCACACCGTGCGGAGCCCCTTGTTCCCGCCTTTTCTTCAACGGCGTTGTTCCTAGCGGTCGACCAGCACCTGATAGTGCGCGTAGTAGGCGCCCTTCACAACCGGTGCGCCAAACTTCACAACCACGTACTGCGAAGCCAGCGAGTTCGGCAGCCCCAACTGGAAGATGCGAGGAGCCGGATCCCCCAGCCAGTGATACTCGATCAGATCCTCGGTCACAATGTAGGCCGGCAGCACCGCCGTACCCGATCCCGGAGTGCCCGTGTAACTCACGCTCCAGTCCGGAATCAACGGCAGATCGCCTGCCTGCGTCGACAGCATCTTCACCCGCACCCCGCCCGTGATGCTCTCCGTGTTCAACACCACATTGAACTCGGTCTTCATCTCACGGTCGATCAGGTCCAGCAGAACCGGGTTGGCATAGATCGCCGTGGGCCGCACATAGAAGCCGTTGTTGGCCACCATCTGGGCCACTGTCGACTTCAGCCCATCCACAATCGATGCGGTCGTGCCGATCGTCGTCGTGTTGCCACCCGCGACGATCTGCGCAATCACACCCATATACTGGGTCGTGGTCGGCGTCCAAAGGTTGGTGTGATTGCCGTTCCAAAGCGCCACATCGTGCGCAACCATCAGACCGCTCACCGTATCCACCAGGTCCTTGGCCTGCAGATAGGCAAACTGCTGCTGCTGGTTGCCGAGCTCGATATCAAACAGGTTGTAGTTGATCTGCGAGACCAACGCTTTCAGTGGCACGCTGCGCTCCACCCGCGTCGGGCTCACCACAACGGGCACAATGCTGCGCGGGTTCACAAAGCCGGACGTGCCCGGATTCGGAAGCGCCGACTCTTCAAAGTACCGCGACGGATGACCGGTTGCCGGAACCTGCTTGATGCGCTGTCCAAACGGGCTCGAACGACGGCAGATATCGAAAATCTCGGTCTGATACAACGGAACTTCCAGCGCACCGGGTCCAATGTAATCCGCCGCTGCATGAATGTCTGCAAAGGTTGCGTTCATAGGTCCTCTCCGCCCCTCCCTGGGGCCAGTCCTTGCTCGAAGGAGCGCTTCTGCATCCTGTCCGAGCTCTAACTCAACTAGGTTTCAGATAGCAGGCCCAGGCCTCGCTCGCCCGGATCTCCTCCCATCCCTGTTTTCCGGCCGCACCACATCCCACCGACCGGACAACCTTTCGCTCTTGACTGCAACTGGCAGCTCTTGATTCGGTTCAAAAAAAAGAGATACTGCTCCGTGGCCCATCCTTTCCGCGTTCTTTGCGGAAAGAGTGGAAAAGCAGGATGTCGTTTTTTGGGCCGAGTCAGTGACCGCATTTAGGTAATGGCGCCCGCACGCAAAAGCTGAGCCTTCACCGCGATCCTCTGCTCCAGACTCAAGCCGACCAGTGCTGCGTCCAGAGTCCGCACATCCACCGGCCCTTCACCGATGCCATGCTTGGCAAGCATCTCGGTCGTCGATGCCGGCATCGTCTTGCGCAGTTGCGTCAGGACCGGCTGCGTTGCGGCTGCCTTCAGATCGGCCAGTTCCTGCTCCGCGGCCGCCAGCCGTTCCGCCAACTCCTGCTCCCTGTGGCTCTGCTCCACAGTCGCCGAGATCCTTTCCACCTCACCAGCCAGTGCGCCTTGCCGCTCTTCCAGCCAGTTCAGCGTCCTTTCCAGCAAGCTCGCCGCGGCCTCCAGCCGCTCCACAATCTCCTGCTCCTTGTTCTCCATTTCCTTCCTTCCTTGTTTGCCTGGATCGTTGTGTGTAAGGCCGGGTCATGCATGCCAAAAAGAAAGGGCTCCTCTTTCAAGGAACCCTTCCGCAATTCGAACTCTCTGGCAGCTAACTCGCCATTCTGAAACTTGTGGCCCGATAGGCCGCTTTCTCCCGCAACAGCACTGCCGCGCCGGTAAAGGTCACCCGCGTCAGCTTCCACACCTCGGCGCGCATGTCCTCCACCCGCGCATCGGCAATCTCGTAACTCATGCCCAGCGTCTCGGTTCCCTGCGCCTGGATTGCCGACGCCACCTCCGGAAAATCCCGTGCATACAAGTAGCCGCTCACCACCATCCGATCTCCGGCCAGATGAGCCTCCGTCAACAGCCCGATCTTGCGCCGTGCATCGTGCCCATTCCAGCCCGGCGTGTAGTCCACCGCCATTCCCAGCAACGAAGGCAACGCCCGCTCCGCCGCGTCCCCCGTCAACATCACCTTGTGTCCCCGTGCCCCTGCCGGCGCCTTGTCGCTGGCCCTGTTCACCAGCGTCAACACCCCGTCAAAGGCCACCCGGTTCGGGTGCCCGTCCACTTGAGGAATCCTCATTGCCATCGCTTCCAGTCGCATCCGCTCCCCACCTTCCCCGCCATCCCGGTCCGCATTCGCTTTCCTGTTCAGCCGCCCGCTTCTCCCGCCGCCAGCGCCGTCCTGGCTCCTTCCAGCGGACCCAGCCCGCGCATGGCCCGCACCTCGTTCACCGTCAGCACCCCGGCCTGCAGCAGCCGTACCTGCACCTCCAGTTCCATCTGCTCATCCCGCGCACTCAGTTCGTTGAAGACAAACTCAAACTCCCGCCACCCAACGCACTTGGCAAACAGGTCGCGGGTAATGTGCCCCGCCACCAGCGTCGCCAGGGGCGAAATCGCACCCCGAAAGGCCTCGTCCGCCATCTCGGAAGCGGTCGACTGGTTCACATCCGCCTCCAGTCCCAGCATCAACGGCGGCAACCCAAAGGCATTGGCCACCATGCGAATCAGAAACTCCTGCCAGGCCAGCCGCAGATCCGCATCCGTGCCTTGCGCAAACCTGAGCACCTCCGGCTTCTGTTCGGTGGAGAGTACCGGAACCCGCCCTGTCCCTTCAATCTCGTCCTGCCACCACCGGATCAGCCGGTCGTGCTGGGCCGGCGACGCCCCGTTCAGCCACAGTGCATATTGCGCCACCGCGTTCGACGCCAGCTTGCCCGCAAACCGGTGCGCGCTCAAGAACTCGTTCACCGTCTCAAATGCCACTTCCAGCGGTCCCAACCCAAACGGAGTAAAGCTCCTCGGATTCATCCGGATGTACATCAACTGGTCGTCGCGCAGATCGATCGCCACTGACTCCACCTGCCCCGGCTCCACCTGCGCATAGCGCGGCGTATCCGGCTGCCCATCCCACCTGGCATTCACCCGGATCGAAGCTCCATCCACCGACCACAGCATCGCTGGACGCTCCGGATTGCCCGTCGCCTCCATCTCAATCGCCCCGAAGCCCGCGGTCAGCGCGTCCTCAATCGCCTGCTCCATCAGGGTTCTGAAGCTGTCGGAGGCATTCGGCTCCTCCAACATGCGCCGCAGTGCGCGCAGCTTTTGGCCGGCATTCTGCAGTTCGTCCGCCCGCACCCCACGCCGCACCCTAACCTGCCAATCCATCGCCGCAATCCGGTCCTTGATCGCGTTGATCGCCCGCCGCACCACCGGCGTCTCCGCAAACCGCCGCAGATTTGTCGGTGTCGGCTTGGGCAGCAAGCGGCCCGGGTAATACGCCGGACTCAGAATCGACCGCAGCGCCAGGGTGCGGCGTCCACCCCCTGCTGCCTCTTCTGTCTTGTTTTCGCTTCCGGTCGCCTGCCGCCAGAACTCCCGCAACTGTTCTCCTACGCTCACAAGCACCTTCCTTCTTCCGGCAATTCTTCTCCGGAAAAACAAAAAGGAGCACGGCTCCAAATGAGCCATACTCCTTCATGTCTTCCCTCTGCTTTCGGCCTGCTACTGCCGACCTCATCCCGCGTCTACGAAACCAATACTAGCGCAAACAATCATAACTATCTGCAAACTCGATCCAATAAATCTTCTTCCCGCTGATCACTGAATACATAACTCGCGCTGGGCCGTCGCCGCGACTCTTTCCAGGTCGCTCGTGGTCAGCACCCGGATACGATGTTCCTCCATCGTCTCCACGCCAAACCGATACAGGGCCAGCCGCTCCGGCTCCTCGTCGGTCGCGCCCAGCCTAGCCGCCGACTCCACAATTGCGGTCAGCTCCAGCTCCGCTTTCTCCACCCGCGCCACACCCTCGTGCAGCCCCGCAGCTGAGAAGGCCAGAACCTTGGCCATCTCCACCCCAGGCTCCAGACTTACGGCATGAAACATCCGTATCACCCCATTCGGCCTGTAGCCTGCGTCAATCCGCAGCGGATCTCCCGACCTTGTATAGTCTGAGGCCGCAATCCGTTTGCGCATCAAATCCCACACCCCTACCCGTTCAAACTCACTGCGCATCCGCGCCTGGATCGCCGCCCGCCCACTCAGCCTCGCTATACGCTCCCTGGCCAGCGGCTCCACGTAGAGCCGCAGCAGCTCTTCCATGCCTGCCGGAAGACTCTCGGCCAGGTAGGCCTTGGGCTCGGTCATCTGCACGTTCAGGCTCAAGGACTCGCTCAGCCTGCGCATCAGCTCCTCAGCTCCCTCGCCCTCGAAGCGTCGCCGCAGATCGGTCTCCATCGCCTCCAGAAGATCCGTATCCGCATCCGGGTCCAGGCACCGCACCCGGCGCCAATCACGCGTGAAACGCACCTCCAGCTGGCTCGAGCCCTGCTCCCGCAGCAGCACGCCGATATGGACAAACTCATTGCGTACCGCATCCGGCACATAGCGGAGCAGCTGGAACTGACAGGCGCGTCTTGGCCTTTCCCCTATCATTTTCTCCTTGGATTCAGCAGGACCTCGGTCCGAAGTCTACAACCCTCCATCCCCTGCCCGACTAATTCACCCTCCCAGGATTCGCTCTCCCCAGAATGCTAACGCCCCATCTCTTCTCTTGCCACAGTTTTTTTCAACTTCTCCGCCCATCTCCACCCATTTTGGAAAGGGCTTCCGATCTGACCTCGCGAACATCTCGATCACTTCGCGGATTCTGCTCCGCCGCGCCAGCAGCTTTTTCACCAGCGCTTCCATCTCGCTCAAATCGCCGCCGTACCACTCCGGAGGCACCTCATTGGCAGCTTCCCACACCGTATCCTCCGCCATCGTCTCCATCCGCGTCAGCCACGGCTCAAACGACTCCCAGCCCCTGACCTCCCGGTATACGGCATTGCGGTAGTACACCCCGCGCAGCGGTGCATCCTCAAACCGCCACTCCCCGGCATGAAAGCAATATCCAAAATCGATAAATACCGCCCGGTAGCGCTTTTCCCTCTGCTTGCGCACAAACACCGCCTGCCGCCCATTGGAGTTGCCAGTCCACTTGTCCAACGCCAGAATGCCGGCAAACTCGGCCACATTCTTCACCTCGGCCAGTTGCTCCTCGGGCAGGTAATCCATCACCTGACCCGGCATCATCCCGCCCACAAACCGCGAACCAAACTGCAATCCCGCTTGGCATGGCACCTTCTGCCGTCCCAGGTCGATCTCCAGCTCCGGCGTATGTTCCACCAGCCAGCTTGAAACCTCCACCAGGTCCACCTCCGGCGTCTCCAGTCCAACCACTGCCGCCAATCTGGCAGCCAACAGCTCGTTCGCTAGCACCCGCATGTGCTGCGGATTGTTCTGGAACTTCACAACATACAGATTCCCGTCCGCGCCCAGCATCAGGTGGCCCTGCGCTCCGCCCTGCAACCGCCGGATCTGCTGTACGGCCAGAACCGCCAATCCACTCTCCAGTCCTTGTTGACCCGGCCATCCCACAGAAGCACCGTGCCCCATCCTTTGCGCAGGCTTTATCGCGCAAAGGGTGGGGGATCATGACAGAATTCCTCCGGATCAAGAACCCCAGATCCCTGACGCCTGTCAGAACACCGAGAAAGTCTCCTCCGCATTCTAGAGCATTTTCCCTTCTGCTATAGACTTCCGTGCCCCATTCATTCCCGGGTTTTTTCGGAAATGGGTGGGACACCCCTTGAATCTTGTCCCCCTCTTGCCCTCGACGCTCCGCCCGAGGCCAGAATCTCCGCCCGTGCCCCCAGACCGATCGCCATCGCCATCACCCGGTCGTCATGCGTTCCCGCCCGCGCACCCGTTTTGCCGTTCGCCAGCCGCACAAAGCTGCGACACTCAGCCAGCAGACGCCGACTCATAAACAAGGTCGGAGCCTCCACCAGCGCCGCATCCAGCCGCCCCAGAACCGCCGGTCGGCTCACCGAGTTGGTCAGCCAACCGGCCTGTCCGTTCTGCCGGTAGACGCGCACATCGCCGTACCCTCGCTCCAGATGCGCCAGCACGCCGCTGCCGTGGTTGTTCCGCTCCACCACCAGCCAGGCGTTGTTGTAGCGGCGCGCCAGCTTGGCCGCCAGACCGGCCAACTCCGCCGCGCCCAGGTGCCCGGCAAACTCCGCGCACTGCACAGCAGTCTCCAGGTCCAGCACCTGCATCGCTGAGTAGTCTCCATCGCTGCCTCCGCCGGCCGGATCCACCGCCACCACATACCGCCGTCCAGCCACCGGCGGCAGCCAGATCTCCAGATCTCCGTTCCGCTGCCGCTCCACCGGTTCCGGCACATCGCGCAGCCGCACCTCCACCGCCGACCGCTCAAACACGCTCTTACCACTCGCGCTGAAGCAACTCTCCGCATCCTCGGCAAACTCCTGCGCCGCCATCCCTCGAAACTCCGCTCGAATCTGACGCCGGAAGCCCATCTGCTCCAGAGAGAGCCCTTCCCGCTCCATCAGCGCTCGCTCCTCCGCCGTCAGACTCTCTTCCGTCACCGCCGCCGCCTTGTAGCGCTTCTCCAGCCACCAGGGCAGAAAGTGCCTTACCGTGCCCGTCTCATCCGCCTTCTGCCACTCCTCGTAAAAGCACCCGCCCACACCCTCCGGCGTCGACTCCAGCACCAGCTCGCCTCCCGGCGTCAGCGCTGCCCGCAGTCCCGCCAGCGTCTCCGCCGGATCTCCCGGCCACCGCGCCAGCTCCGAGCAGTGCAGGTTCTGCACCGTCAACCCCCGCCCCGCATTCCGGTCCCCCGCCGACACCACCCGATACTGCGCGTCCATCTCCGGAAACACCAACTGCCGCACATTCGCGTGCGAAGTCTTCAACGGACCCGTCCGCAACTCCTCTGGCAACCAGTCCACAAACCGGTGCACAATCCGGAAGATCTCCTCGGCCGCTTCCTGCGTATGCACGACCTCCAGCGTCAACGTCCCCGGCTGCGTAATCGTCTTCAAAAAGAACCGCGCCGCCACCCAGGTCGTCATCCCCATCTGCCTAGCCTTCAACACAATATTCTTCTGGCCCCGCACCCGCTCAAACTCCCTCTGCGCCTCATTCGCCTTCAGCGGTGCTGTCCAGCCATCCTTTGTGCGCACCAACAGCAAAGCCCGCGCCAACGCCATGCCCACTGTTGCTCCCCGTAGCTTGGATGGACGTCGATCCAGAATCTTCCCAAATCTCTCCAACTCTTCGCGGGTCAGGTCCTCTGCCCTCAAAACCCAGCCATCGCCCGCTGTCGGCGCACTTGGCTTTGCCTTCCGCCTGGATTGTTCGTTGCCCGCCATCTTCTCTCCACTTGTTGCCGCCACTTCGCTCGTCCCTCCAGCGCTCCTGGCAACGCGCCTCCAATTCTGGCTTTCTTGCTGCCCTGCGTCCTCTGCCGACTAACAGGGAAGCCGAAGCTTCCCTGTTGTTCCAGACGCTCTGTTTCCGGGTTGCTGCAAACCCTGCCCTTACTGCATTCGAACCACCGTACAGCCTCGGCTCCACACCCCGCCCGTATTGCTTCCACTCGCGGTTGCTGACTCGGTTTGGATTGTGGCTCCCGCGGGTAACAAAAAGTTCACCTGATATGGGTTACTGCCTGCGTTTATCGACGTGCCAATGATCGCCGACCCTACATTTATCCCAGGCGCTACTGGCGCTCCTGTTTGCTGCGCGTGAACGTATTGGTAAATACTGTAGGCTGTGCTGCTTGCAGTCGTGCCGTAGATGTAGCAATTGACCTGATATTGCGCAGCAGCCGACGTTGTGAAGATGGTCGCATAGCTGCCACTCGGGGAAGTCTCCGAGAGAGGCGATTGCACATAGACGGTACAGGGCAGATGATCGTATCCGTCCAAGCATCCCAGCGTGTTCGTCAATCCAGGAATCGTCTGCCAGCTTTGCGTCGTACCATTGTAGGTCCATGCCTGCCCGCTCACTGGAGATCCCGCCATGCTGCTTGCTTTCGTCGCGGTCGCCGCATTCCCTGATGTATTTTGATTCCAGGTCGGCGCCGTACCGCTCAGCTGCGCATAGGCAATTTGCGCACAGTTGGCCGTTCCAGACGCTCCAACCCCGGTGGCATAGTACCCGCTCGGACATTGCTGCGGCGCGCTAGCCAGGGCGGTCGCGGTCGCCGCATTCCCTGAGGTATTTTGATTCCAGGTCGGCACCGTCCCGCTCAACTGCGCATAAGAGATTTGCGCGCAGTTGGCCGTCCCAGACGCTCCAACCCCGGTAGCATAGTACCCACTCGGACATTGCTGCGGCGCTCTAGCCAGGGCGGTCGCGGTCGCCGCATTCCCTGAGGTATTCTGATTCCAGGTCGGCGCCGTCCCGCTCAACTGCACATAGGCGATTGGCGCACAGTTCGCAGTCCCCGTCGCGGTAACTCCCGTAGCGTAAAATCCACTCGCGCATTGGCCCGGATAACTAACCAGAGCCGAGGCTGTAGCCGCATTGCCGGAGATGCTGTTGGAGAGAAGCTCAGTGGAGGCATCCACCAAATCCCCATACTGGTCCGTTCCCACAATCGTCTTGGCCTGCAAAGTCGTGGTCACATTGGCTATGTCCTCTTGAGAGCGGGACATCTCGTACGCATAGCTGAGGCCTCCAACGTAGGAAACATAGAAGCTGATCATTCCCGGCCCATTGAACGTCTGTCCGCCCGTCAGCTTCATCAACGTCGAGTTCTGGAAGATTAAATTCGCGTTCAAGGCATGGAACACAATCAAACGCCCATCCGTACTACCCGCGGTCAGCGCATAAATCACGGTCGACACCGAAGGCGAAATATCGTAATAGCTCGCGTTGTCAGGCAGCGTAAGATAGTGCCAGGTTACGCTTGACTCCGTCAGCGCGGTCGCTCCCGCAAACAGCGAAATGGCTCCCCGGCTGAGATAAGGAACATTCGCACTCCCATTATCCACCGGCGTCTGCACAAAACCCGCTGGAGCTACCTGGCTGTTAAGGCAGATCTTTTGCGTGCCGCTTCCCGTCCAGGGACCGCTCGGATCGAACATGTTCGCCATGATATCCATCATCGGATCCATCCCGCTCACTCTGATTCCGCATACATTCAGCGTACCCGATGTGTAATTGATCGTATTGCCGTTGAAGGACTTGTTATTGCCGTACCCTGACAGCCTGTCCCCGGCATCGATTCCCACCCCGTTCGCAAAGCTCCCCAGACTTATGTAGTTGCCGTTGACCACGGTTCCCATATTGCTGACCGAAATGTCCGAGATCCCAACCGAGTAACCGACTAGAATCATATTGCCTTTGATATTGGAGACGTTCCCGGCGTTGGCAATTCCAATCCCCCCCTCTCCCCCTTCAAAGTAATTCGATTCGATCGCCGCGTTCTGCGCATTCCCAATCACAATTCCGTTATAGGTCGTCGACGCCTCTGAATCGCGAATGGTCGGACTGTACGCGGTGGCCGTCGATCCGACGGCCAGCGAATAGCCCGTCAGCCAGCCACGCGAGGTGTTCTTGCTCAGCGTCAAAAGCCCCACGTCGTGGGTAGGGTTATACTTCACGCCGATGCCGGAACGCGCACTCCCTAGCCCTGTAGTCGGCCAATCCCGGTTCAGAAAATAATTCTCATGAATGCTCGTCGTTCCAGACCATCCCAGGTCCATCCCGTCCCCGCTCCCCCGCTGATACACCACGTTGTGATGGAACGAGGACGTACCGAAGAATGCATTCAACTGAACAACCGGATTGTTATTGGAAGTCCCATCAAAGCGAAGATGATCGATTTCTACCGTGCCGTTGCTTTCCGCTATCCCATCCGAGTAGTCCCTCAGCACCGGAGCCTCGGTCACCGACTTGAGAACCGTCCCCTGTGGATTCACCACCACAAATGGTTCCCCCGTCCCAGCACCGTAAATCCGGATGGCCTTTCCCCGGTCATCGCGTCCAGGAAGCACTCTGCCCGGCAGATAGAGGCCAGTTACCAGGTAGGTGCCGGAAGGAATAAAGACATCTTCCTCCGCTGCAAACGCTGCATTGATGGCGCTCTGCAATGCCACGGTGTCGTCCGTAACACCGTCGCCCGCCGCTCCGTAAGCACGAGCGTTGATTCCCTGTCCGCCCCCCAAAAACGTCGTGCCCGCGGTAACTGTGGCGCAACTCAGATGACCACCGGCCGTGGTTGTGCAACCATTGGCCGGAAGCGTGCCTGTGGCTGCCCCCTGCAACGCCGATATCGGGGCTTCAGCCGCCATGGCTCGTGCCGTTTCCACACTCACGGCGCTATCTGTATACGCGGTCGTCGCCAGCTTCGTACTCCTGTCCAGCGCTCCTTGAGTCGTTCCCGTCGTCCCATTCGGAAGAACGGTGACTGCGCTCAGGCCCGCGGCGGTCCCGCTCGTATTGGACGTAATGGCCGCGGGTAGATCCGCGCTCGTCAAAGCTCGATAACTCGGCGCGGCCTGCACGCTCCCTGTCCCTGGTCCAGCCAACACCTGATTCGGTTGAACCGGTTTCAATGTCGCTGTCACTGCTCCCGTTGACGCCCCATTGGAGAGCACCACTCCGTCCCCCGTAAAGCTCGATTGCCCCGCGGCCACCCACTGACATCCGCTTCCTGTCGTGGATAGCACCTGCCCCGCGCTCCCATAACTCCCCTGGCACTTGTAACCGCTGCCCACATCCATCGTGCCATCCGTCTTCAACACCCCAGCGGCACTCCGATACAGATTCGTGTCGTTGCCCCAATACAGTTTGTGCGCCGGATTCACCGCCAGTACGCCACCGCCTGCGGGCATGCCGGCCGGAACCGCTCCGTGCATCAACTGCTGACGCCACCGCTCCACTTCATTGCGCGCCACACTCGCCGACGCCGGCACATAAACCAGGAATGGATTCCAATACTGATTGCCCACCGAGGCCCCCGTCGATGGCCCCGTGTACAAGCGAAAATCAACCGCGTGCGAAGTTGCGCTTCCCGTCGTCAAGCACGACAGCGCAACAATCGGATGCCACCAGTTCCCATTGATGTTCTGTTGAAACGCGCCCGACGACGCTGTGCTTCCTCCCTGATCGAACACGTCCGCACCAGCACTCGCCAGCGCCATCGGGCCCAGATCGCTGGTCACAATCTTCTGGTTCTGTCCCGCCCTTGCCCACGCACCAAAGATGAAGCAGTCCCCTGCCGTCGTTGTCCCCGTGTAACCGCCAACCGATGTATATCCATCGCCGCTGATGGTGTTGATCTCCGCGGCCGTCGTCGTTCCGTCCGGAGCCAGCACACCTGTCCTGACGGTGCAGTTGTTGCAACTCCATGTCGCTGCGTTGGTATTCACACTCTGCGTCGCAGTCGGTATTAAACTCGGTCCCAGTGCGCCACCCACTCCGTCTAACTCTGTCATCGTGATCGAGCCATCCGCAATCGTGCCCACCGGCGCACTGCGTCCCACAGGCAGCGCAACACCTCCTTGCGCGTAGTCAGCGCCGTTCACCAGCAGCCGCCCGCCATAGTACTTGCCCGCCAAATTCGCCGTCAGCGCACCCGAGACATTGTTCACCACAAACCCATTCGTATTCCTGTTACTCGCCGCCGGGTACTCATAGTTGACCCACGCAAACCCATACCCCATGAAGCTGTCCTGCAACGTCACATGGTCAAAGGTCACCGGCTCCAGCGCCGGGCTGGCCGCGCTCACATCCTCCGTCAGCGCATTCGCAATCGGCTGTTCAATCGTCGTATCGCGAACCGTGAGGCCGCCCACCTGCTGCGCAATGCCGTTCGTGTCCAGCTTGATCCCCGCGCCAATCACGGAATTGTCATCGATCGCACTCGTCTCCGCCGCGCATCCATCGTTGGCCGCATCCACCGCGCTGCTCAACGCCGTGCATCGGAAACCAAACGGATACCCCTGCTGCGCGCAGTTATTCGTGCAGCTATGCCCCAGGGTCGGCAGCAGTGTCGAACGCGAAATCCTGAAGGACGACGAACTCGCCATCTCCATCGGGATCGAGGTCATCGCCGCCGTCTCGCCGAACGCGGTGTTCTTGAATGAGAGCCCCGCATTGTGCTCTCCCCAGAAACCCGCGCCATAGTTGCCCGTCACCCTAATATTCTCGAAGCCGTGATGTTGATTCGTATTCGTCGGCGGCGCAATCGCCACCATGCCCCACTGGTCTGTGGCCCCATGCGTATGCGTGAACACCGCCGTCGCTGTCGATCCGTTCACCGCCTGAATGCGCACCGTCTCAAATGTCGATTCGTTGAAGCCCGTCACCGTGCCGCCCGTGCTCGTTCCGTCCGCCGCACTCTGCGCCCATACCAGCGTCTTGGCTGGATAATCCGAACCCGTCACCATCGGCGTGGTGTTGAAGCTCGTATCGGCTACGCCCGCTACCGTCACCACCGTCCCCGCGGGAATCGTGCAGCTCGTGCTCAGCGTCGCCGTCACCACGCCCGACACACGTGTGATCGAACTCAAACTACATGCCGTCGTGCCCGCAATCGTGATCGCAGATCCGCTTGGCATGTTGGCAATGCTTCCGCTCGTAAACGTCGGCGTAAAGGTGGTCGCAATGTTCGTCGCGCTCACCGCCGTGCCCATCGTTCCCTTCACAACAGGGGCTTGAATCTGCGCCACTGGCCCACTCATCTGGTACGTCTGATTCACGCCCTGCCCTTGGCCGATCAAGTCCATCTGATCCGGCGTCTCCAACGTACTTCCGAGAATCAGATTGCCTTCCAGCTTCAGTTGCACCACCGACGAGTTAGCGCATGCCACGCCGCCATTCGTCGTTGCCAGTGTCGTACCGTTCTGCAGATAGCACCCATTGCCCGCGCAGGGCAGCAGCACCACACCCGACGTCGTACACGCCGCGGCAACCGCACTCGCCAGCGCGGTGTCAATCGGAGTCGCGCCGTCCACCACCGCGCCATACGCACGAATGTCCGCATACGGCGTCGTCGCCGGAATCAATCCCGGCGCCTGCAAATTGCCCGCCATCGTCTGCGTGGTCGTCAGCGTCGTTGACACACCATTCAGGTTCGCCAGCGCCGCGGGGGCGGTCGACGCCGCCGTGCCACCAGCCGCAATCGGCACCGTGCTCTCGCCGCCAAGCGAATTGCCGTTCACTGTATAGTAGGCAATCTGTCCCGCAAAACCAGAGCTCACCGTTGGGCCGCTCGTGGTATTCGAACCGCAACCTGAACCCGTATTCGTGATGAATCCCGAGCTATCGATTTGCAGACAGTTATGTCCGGTAGACGCTGCCAGTCCCGGAAACTTGATCGCCAACGCCCCCGTAAAACTCGCATACAGCGAACTGCTGTTGCCCCCGTACACGTTGAACGCACTGCCCGACCCCGTTTCATAGTTGACACGCACGGTACCCGTACTATTCGCCGCGTTCACATACGTGTCGCCCGAGTTCGTGCTCTGGTAGGCCTTGAAGCTGTCCAGCCCACCAATTGCCGAATTCAACGACAGGTTATTCGTAGCGTCCTTCACCAGATACCACTGGCTCGTACCGGTGTTGTCCTTGTAGATCAGCGCTTCCTTCTGGTTCGCTGTCGAGCCTGCCCACAACGTCAGGTCCACTTCCGAGTTAGCCCCATTCTTCACCGTCGGCGTCTGCTGAAAGGTCGTCGTTCCCCCAACCTGCAACGTGCCATTAAAGGTCGCATCGCCCAGCTTGTCAATCGTCGCCACCGTCGTTGACGTCGCCCCACCTGAGCCAATCACCACGCCGCCCGTACCTGCGTTGTTTGACCCGTTCAGCACTACCGCGCCCGTGCCCGCTGCGTTGACCACCGTCTGCGCATTCGTGCTCGATTGTCCGTTGTTGTACTGTCCAATTGAAATTCGGTACACACTGTTCAGCTCATCCAGCACCTGATAAAGCTGCTCCCCTGCGGTCGCATCGCTCAGCCCTATCGTCCATCGATAGCCGTAGTCGGTCTGGTAGCGATCCAGCAAGCCCCGCTCATTGCCCGCGCCTGTACCCAGCCTGTAATGATTCGTCAACGTCGCATCCTGCTGGCTACCGTACCAATCGCCAGAGACTCCGTTGAACGCACGATGAAAAGTATCCAGGAAGCTGTTGCGCGTTCCGTTGTCGGTCAGCGCACCACTGAACATCGTGCCACCCGTAATCCAACTGTTGTACGCGCTGCCAGTATCGGCCACCACTTGGTTGGTCGAGTTCTCATTGCGCAGCCCCAGGATCGTATTGTTCTTCGCGCTCGCTCCCAGGTGCAGCGCCGTCGCGCAGCCTTCCACGTCGCCGCCCGTGAACGTGTTGCCATCGCCTGCCTGCAGATTGATGCCGTAGGTTCCCGCAATCGGGCTGCCACTGCTGGTCGGGCAATCAATGTGGACCCGCACAAACGTGCTCGCATTCATCCAGTCGGTCGTGGCCGCATTCGCAACCTGATGCCCAATCGCATTCACCGCCGTCTGAAATCCATTCAGCGCTACATCGTAGTAAGTTCCACCTGTATAGTTCCCTGTGCCATCCAGCGTCATGCCTGTCTGGTTCGCATTGCCCAGTAAGTACAGACTCTGCAGATCCATCTCCTGCGTGCGATACGCCGCCAAACCCACCGCCGTTGCGCTCGTCGATCCCGTCACGTTGATCGCCACATTATCCATATGGAAGCCCAGCGTATCTACAGTGTAAGTCGCATCGCCAACCTGCATCGCCGCGCTTGATCCCGTATACGCAATCACCGTGCCACCCAGGCTTCCATTCGCCTGCGATCCTCCACGCAGCGCACAACCCTTCAATGCAACATTGCGCGCCCCCGTCGCCACAATCAGTTGATTCGTCGTTGCAATCGTTGCGCACGGCAGCAGCACCACTGTATTGCTCTTGGCAATCGTCACGCTCGCGCCCATCGCTTGGGTTCCGGTAAAGTTCCGCGCGTCGCACGTTCCGCCATAACTCAAGCTAACTGCGTTGGCGCAGGCCTGTAACTTCGCGCCAAAATCCGCGCCCGGAAACTGATCCACCTGCAGCGCGCTGCCCGGCTGCCCACTTCCCACCAGTGCGCTATAACTTCCGCCGCCCGACAACACGCCGCCACCACCGGCCACCTGCGTTCCGCTGGTCTGCGAACTGGTCGCATTCCACACCGTGTAACCGCCCGTGCCCTTCTGCAAGTTGCCGCCCACAAACGACAGATTCTGTCCTCCAATCAGGTTCACCGCGGCCGCCGTATCCCACGTGCCCGCCACATTGATGCTCGCTGTAGTCGTTGCGGAGCAGCCCACCCCGCCCTGCGTCACCGTAACCGCGCCAATCGATCCGTCGCTGTTCACCGCCGCCGTCGCTGCTGCCGTGCAACTGCCGCTAAAGCTTATCGGTACCGTTGTTCCATACGGGTCCATGCCCAATCCGTGCTCGCTGCCCACTGTAACTGCCGTCACCGCGCCACCTGATGCAGTTACCGTCAACGCCGGCTGCACCGCCGTCCACGTCGACAACACCACCACATTGCGCGCCGTCCATCCGTACTGTGTGCTCGTCAGATCCAGCACCAGACCCGTCGGAGTCTCCCCCGTTGCCGACGAGTTACTCACCAACGTCACAACATTATCCAGAATGTTATTCGAGCCCGTCGCCGCCGCAAACCCATGCGCCGCCTGAATCGTGATATTCTCCCAGCGGTTCGAATCCGCATTCAACCCCGTGGGCGCGGTACCCGCCAGGGCCGGCATCGCAATGCCCGTGTTCAACCCTCGAATGTCGATATTTCTGAACTCGCTCCAACGCGGCCACTGGGCCAGATACATACCGCAGGTATGGGTCGAATAAGCGCCCGCATAACTCCCCGCCATCGGATCGATGCCTGTTGGTACGATCTCCACGTTCTCAATCTGCGCCACCTTCAGGCCGTTGCCGCCCGCGCCCGTCGATGCCGGCATCGCAAGCGCGCAGTTACCCACATACCATCCCGCACCCGATCCCAACGTCGCCGTCAAACCATTGCCACCCGGCGAGAAGATCGAGTTAGTCTCCATCGGCCGGCTTACACCGCAACTTCCCGCACTCGCTCTTCCCTTGGCTGGCGCGCAGCTCACATCCACACTCTGGTCCACGTAAATCGTCAAGTCATGCAGTCGCGTGTAACTCAAAATATTCGTACTATCCGTCGCTGTCGCCAGCACGTCCTGCCCCGGAAATCCCTTCAGCGCCGACACCTGTTTGCCCAGTCCTCCTATCGTCTCTCCATGCCAGCTCAGCGTCCGCGTCTTGCATATTCCCTGTGGAATCGTCAGCGCCACGCCGTGCGCATTTGCATAATTTATGGCTGTTTGCAGTGCATTTGTATCGTCGGTCGTCCCGTCGCACACCGCGCCGAACTCTTTCACGCTGCGCTCTGCCTGCTGCGCCACGCTCGTCCTCCAATCCTTTACATACACTCCATTCGTATTCGTAAACGAATCGGTCCCGGTATAGTTCGGCGGAATCTGCATCGCTCCGGTCGTTCCCGCCGCTGTCATCGCCGCCTGCAGAGTCGTCTGCGCGCTGCTTGCTGTGGGCTGCTGCACTCCATTCAGCGTCGGCGTCGTCAACGCTCCCGTCATATTGCCACCCGCCAACGGAACCATCTTCGCAAGCCCCAGGTCCACGTAATGTTTGTCCGCGGCCTGCAAGGGTTGAGTTGGATCAGCATTCAACACCAGAGGGCCCGTTAGCGTTCCGCCTGCAAGCGGTAGCCACGAGCCCGCCAGGGTGCTCAGCGCCTGGTCCACATAGGCCTTGCTCACCGCCTGCACCGCCTGCGCTGCGGGCATAACCTGCGCGCGTACCGACCCCAACGCCGCCTGGGCCGTCGCGGGCACCACCCAGTATTCGGTGCTCGTCGTCCCATCGCTCATGTGGTAAACAGCCGTATAGAACAACCCCGCCGGCGTCGATCCCAGATTCGGTGCGAGGTTCACGCTCACAAATCCGTCCGAACCAATCGTCACCGTCAGCTTGTCGGCCGTCACCGCGCTGCCTGTTGACGTCGTAAAGCCCGGCCAGCTCACCTCCAAGGTTCCAGCGCCCGGCTGACCGTTCGCCAGGTACACCGTCCCCTGAACCGTAGTCGTCGTCACTGCCTGCGCCTCTGAGGTGCGTCCCGCGGCCAGACTCAGAAGAATCGCCAGCACAGACATTCCCACCTGCCTGCTCAGCTCTAGCCCCATCCTGCCCATCAGGCCCTGTCTCTTCTTTCCATCGCAGTTGCCACGCATCGCTTTTCCCTTCGTGAGCTTCATTCCTGTCTCTTCCTTCTCGTTGGCCTGTAGCATTTCCACTGATGCTCTCTCCCCGCACTTCGACCGCCCGTCCAGAACATCTTTCGCCAACTGGCCACTTCGCTTTGCTGGCGCAAAACAACAAGGGCCTGGAGCTTTGGGCAGCCACCGCATCCGGCGCTCTTCCAAAACTCCAGGCCCTCTCCACAACTCGTGGACCCGTCTTACTGTTCCTTGCCCTGAGTCACCGCGTTGGCTTTCTTCTTCGCCTTCCCGTTCCACTCCGGATCTGCCGCAATCTTCAACGCCACGCTTTCCGCCTTGGCCACCTTCTTTGCGCTCGGCTTGGTCGCCAGCTCAATCAGTAGCTTCGTTGACTTCGTGTCGCCTTGTACCGACTTCTCCCGAAGTTTCTGAGCTATCTCTTGCCCGCTCTTGCGTAACTCATCCTGCGCTGCGCTCCGAAATGTATCGATACTCGCCTCGGCTTGCTCCTCGATAGCCTTAGCCATCTTCTCCGCCTCCAGCGCCTGGTTCTGCTCCGGGGCTGATATTGTTGGTTTCCGTACTGCTTTCTTTCCCGCCGTCCTCACACTTGCCCGTTTCTTCTGTTCGGCCATTTGTCCGCCCATCCCGGCCATCGCTCCGCGGGACTCGCAAATTCCGCAGAAACGAAAAACGAGGGCAACCTCCTCACCCCTGTTGGCCCCTGCCCCTTTGAGCGTCCAGCCCTTCGTAGCCGCATCTACATACTCTCCCCGGCCCGGCACCGCTCGCCCCCCGCACCGCGATCCCGTTGCTCCAGTTCGTACGCCCCGCTCTCTGGCTCAGCCGTCCATCTTCCTCTCCCGCATCCGCGAATCCGCGGAAATGGCCCGTAAAGAGAATTGAGAAAACCACACCGGTCTTCCCGTCTTGGTTCCACTCCTCACCGAATGCCCTAAGCTTAGCCCACATCTCATGAATTCACTGCAACCTACGGAAAATTGCAACACTGCTATTTATCAACGACCTACAGATCACCCCCCGCGGCGCCGCTTTGACAGCGCTCCTTTTCAACTCCGCCTCACCTCCCCGGCTCCACCCGCGCAACTCCCATCACTCCCCAGCCTCTTTTTCATCCCCCCAACAGATGCTCCGTGCCACATCCTTTTCGCAAGCTTCATCGCGAAAAGGGTGGGATACCAATGCACTCATCGAGGGTGGGATCTAGGGTGTCCTGAGTCAAATGCACGCAGCAGAACCACCGCCGCATGCAACGCCTGCCGCACCGCAGGTGCCTGTCATCCTTACGCGAACGGAGCCCCAAACGTTCTCGGGGTCCCCAAAGAGCGATCTTGGCTCTTTGGGGCAGAGCCAGGGGGTGACGGGTCGAAGAATCTGCGGTTGCTCTTCCGATGGTTTCTGACCCACCACACCCCTGTCTGCTTCCTGTAATGCCCTTCGATTCGTCGCCTTACTTCCCTCGCCCCGCGTTTAGCATCCCGTCGCCCACCGTCAGCATCTTTTCCCGATTCCAATTCGGGAGCCACGCATCGCCCGTCCCAAATCCGGTTTCGAACTGGAACCGCACTACAGGTCCCCCTTTCCTTTCTCGGCCAGCTTCGTATGCTTGAGACGTGCCCGTACTCACTGTCGATCTCGCTTGCCGCCGCTGGTCCGATCTCGGAATCGTGATGCTGGATCGCGCCCCTGTGCAGATCCCTCCAGGGCACCACGGAATGCCAGTCCCCCAGCCCATCGTGTGCAAAATCATTCCCTCCTCAGCCGATGGGCTGGCCGAGGGCCCGGTGGACGCTGAAATCCTCGCTGGACGGCTCAACCGCCTCTGTGTCGTCAACAACATCCGTATCCTTATGCTCGACGGACCGCAAGCTTGGAAATCGGAAGAAAATGGCCTCGAATTCGCCCGGCTCAGTGAGCGCGCACTCAATACGGTCTCCAAAACCGGCCTTCCTGGCATGGTGAAGCCGGCCACCTATCGCACCTTCTCCGAGTTCTGCATCGATGTGTATGACGCCCTGGCTCGCCGCGGTTGGCGCCGCCTGGAGGCTCGTACCCAGGTGATCGAGCCTGAGCAGAGGATACTGGTGGAAAGCTATCCCCACGCCGCTTGGAAGTCGATGGGCATCACCCCTCTGCCTTCCAAACGTCGCGCCCATGTCAGCGATCTGGCCCGGGCCTACGCCGAGTTGCGCCGCGTCGTGCCCTTCACCACCAACCGGCCGCCCAACCACGACCAGCTGCAGGCCATCGTCGGCGGACTGCCCGGTCTGGCGCTCGAAGAACGCAACAATTCAGCTTTGAAGATCGTGGGCGCACCACCCCGCCGCGAGCACGGCCACTGGCGCGAGGGCTTCATCGTCCTGCCCGTTCCCCCGCCCCGTCCCGACGGCCTCCGCTGGCTCAACTAGAGTCCCTTTTTAGGTCGTTATCGATCCTGCCCTCAATTTGAGAGCCCCCATCAATCCCTGCCAACTTGCCATCTCGCCAACTCGCGAGGAATCAACACCGACCGTCATCCTTGCGAACGGGGCACTAGACGTTCTCTCGGTTCCCCAAAGAGCGATCTTGGCTTTTTGGTGCAGAGCCTGAAGATGGTGAGTCAAAGGATCTGCGCTTGCTTTTCACGAGCCTTCCAACCTGCAATGCCGCGAAGCTCGTCCGCTGGAGCCAAAAAGAAACCCGGAGCCCAGCGTGCATGGGCTCCGGGTGGCTGCCCCCATGGGGGGCCAAGGGGTTGGCTATGAGAGGAAGGACTGTTCCAGTACCCTGACCATCAAATCCCCGTCAGGATGGCGAAATGCAACCGAAAGCGAATCGACCGTCTGCTTCTGGCCGCAGTAACTTGCCCGTTCCACGGTGGATTCTGGGACGGTCATCTCACAGGGGCGCGGCAGTGCGCTCTTGATCGTCCCGGCAATCATATTGGCAATTTCTTTGGTTGCATCCAAAGCGTCAGCCTCCACAACGTCCTCGGGCGGCTGCATCAGCATGGCCGCCGTAGCCGCCACGGCCAGCTTGTCGGACAGCCTGACCTCGATCCGCCCCGTCCATACACCGCTAAGGTTCACGCTGGCACAAAGATGGCCCGCCTCCACGCAAAACTCCTGCGCCACGGGGAGATGGTCAAAATGCATGGCGAGCATCTGTTCCCAGAACAACGCATTGGCTTTGATTACGGATGCTTCGTCAATTTGGGCGTGCATGGGCGTCTCCATCCCCGGCCTAACGGCACCAGGTTACATTCTGCTTATCGGCACTTTTGAGATTGTGTTAACAATCCCTGAGAATCAGGCGGTAGTATTTGGGGTTTCTAACGTCATTAGGAATCTCTTATCTTCGAAATGCCTTGAAAGACTCCACCTTGTGATGTAAATCACGATATGGAGTGCTCATCGGCACATCCACGCTTCCCACTTGGTGGCAACCTACTGGCCTGTGGCGGTTCCCCGGTAACTCTTGCCAGCGTTGAGCACGATCAAAACTACGTTCCTGGCACACTGGGGATGCTCACTCGAGGCTTGTCCATGCCGGAATCCATGCTCGCTAGATGGTCCGATCCCGCAGTCATTCTGGTCCCTACCGACCTTAGCGACCTTGACCGGCTCATGCCCCACGCGCTCGAGCAGGCTGCCGAAAGCGGCGCGCATCTGATTCTTCTCCATGTGCTTGCAGCCGACGCCGGAGCACTGAACCACGCCCCGAGCCAACCCACCAACGACTCTGAAGAGGCGATCCGGCTTGCGGAGCGAACCCTCAAACCATGGTGCGAGGCCGCCGCGCGGCGCCATCTGGAGTGCACGGCAATACTTCGCGAAGGCGATCCCGCCCAGCAGATCGCCGATGTTGTACGACTGTTTGTGGCGGACAGAATTCTGATTGGTACCCGGAACCTGAGCAAGAAGCGCACGCTGCAGTTGGGTTCCGTGGCTGAACAAGTACTGCGCTCGGTCAATATCCCGGTCATTACCGTGGGTCCAGAGGCCCATCTTCAGGAGGAAGCAGGAGATAGACCACCCGTCGTCCTGCATGCCACCACTCTCCGAGAGACCTCCCGCCCGGGCGCAGTGCTTGCCTGCCAGATGGCCGCCCGGCGAAGAGGCCGTCTGGTCCTCCTCCATGTCCTGCCAGACATCGAGGAAATGCGGCGCAAGGGCCAGCGCGTCGCCCTCGATTCTGAGACCATGGAAGAGCTTGACCGCCTCAGCCGCGATACCCCGGCCGCCCGGTCCATCCACATTGAACCTCGCGTCGTCCACGGCAACCGCTTGATTGAGATTTTGGCCACGGCGGCCGAATGCCAGGCCAGCCTGATCGTGCTCGGAATCGCAGGCCAGAGTGCCTTCGATAACCTCACCCGCGAGCACGCCATTCTTCAGGTCCTGGCACATGCCCGGTGCCCGGTGATGATTCTGCGCAGCGCATGCGCCATCACCGAAGACGAGCCGGTGCCGGCCGCCGCGGCTGGGCGGGGATAGACGATCGGCAAGGACGGGGTCTGGCGGACGAAGACGGGCGAACCTGCTTGTGACTGGGGTGCTACCGCGCTACCATGTCTGCGTACATTCCAATCTATTGAAAGCCCCCTTCGCTATCCGGTCGAGGAGCGTGAAAGATCTACGTGATGCTCTGGAAGCCCTACTTTCTGCCAGCCGTTTGTTTGCTTTTTTCGTTGATTCCAGCGCTTGCCCAAAGCAGCAGCGATGGACCACCAGTGATCCAACCGCATATTTCAGTTCATCGCGCCACTCAGCAAAAGCCTACGCAGGCTACTGCCAGTTCAACACTAGTTGTTACCTGTGACTTGGCATGCAGTTGGTCTATGGATGGCGATCTGAAGGGCAGCATCCAGGCAGGAGGCTCGGCCAGGGTGCACCTGCAGCCGGGAGCGCATTTTATAGATGCTACAGCGCTGGGTGGTTCAAAGCATGTTCAAAAGGATGTGAATCTGGACGCTGACCGGCAGGCGGTTGTGCACATCGAACTCGGGGAACAACGCGAGGCGGGGGCCGCGCAACGTCAGCAAGAAGAACAGCAGCAAGCCGCTGCCCGCCAGCAACAGGCTCAGCCGCAGGCTGATGTGGTTGCGGAATTGCAGTATAGGCAAGCCCAAATACTTTACAATCAGGGCTCTTATGCTGACGCGCGTGGCCTTCTGGAACAGTCGTGCCGCGGGAACAGTATGAGGGCATGCGATTTGCTGGGGGATATTTACAAATTTGGGAGAGGGGTGAGCCCCAACCCATACCTGGCGCGTGAATACTATCGCAAAGCATGTGACGGGGGCCTGTCGATGGGGTGTACGGACGCCAGGAGCGCACAGTAGCTGGAAGTATCTAGATCCGAACCGCGAGCGGGGACTCGGGTTCGGATGTTTGGGGAGCTGCTTTAGGCGGTAAGACGTTCTAGCTGTTCCGGCCGGACAATCGTTAGACTAGTGCCCTTGATCGTGATCCATTGGTCACGGCGGAACTGGTTCAAGAGCCGCGTAACCGTTTCGCGCGAGGTTCCTGCCATATTGGCAATCTCCTCATGCGTCAGCGCCATGGTAAAACGCAACTCCGGCTTGCTGTTGGTGGATGTGCGTCCCCAGTCAAGCAGCAGACGGGCCAAACGGCCGGCTGCCGAGCCTGACAACGCCAACCGCTTGGCGTCGTGGAACACCGTCAAGTATTCACCTGAGAGAGACTGCGCGGCGTGCATCGAGGCAATCCCGTGGCGCGACAGAAAATCCACAAACTCCTGTTTGCGCACCGTTTTCACCTGGCAGGGCTCTATGGCTTCTGCGGTAACCTCGTGCGGAACGTTGGCCAGTACGGCTGAAAGTCCCATCACATCGCCAGGTCCTGCAATCTTCAAAATCATGGTCTTGCCGTCGCGGGAGGTGGATGAGATCTTGACTTGGCCGTAGCAAATGACAAAAACGTTTCGTGCCGGGTCGCCTTCTGAAAAGAGTTTGGCTCCGCGCGCATGGCTCATCATGATGCCAATCTGGTCGTAATCGCGCAGGGCATCGGGCGTGAGATTGCAGAACATGCGCAGATGGCGATGCTCGCAATTCAGGCAATCTTCCGGGGGGTGATGAGAGTGGACTGTGGCCATGTTGGGGTCTACTGGTCAATTTGAAGTATAGCGCACAATCCGGACTGTCAAGGCATGGAATTTCCTTCGGTCTCGGGAGACGGCCATAATAGCCGCCCCGGGGGAGAAACCGGAAGGTAAAACGAATTGTCTAGCCCCGGCTGGAGGCACCGACCGGGTGGCGGGTTTGCGCGATCCGACTCAAACTTCTAACCAGATAGGCGCGCGACACCTCGCGCGCCAGTTCTTCCAGCAAACGCATCCGGAGCGGGGGGTAGGAACTGAAGGTCTCCTGCAGCCCCTCAATGGGCAAAAGCAGCATGGACCCAGAGGTTTGCGCCGTGAGCGAATAGGTGTGGCGACCATCGCCAAGCGCCGCCGCCAGCTCCACCAGGTCCCCCGGACGGGCCGGACCCAGGCTCACACGCGTCTGTAAACGCTCCGTCTTGCGTAAAAAGCTCCCGCTCACCACCACATACAGGCCGCGGCAGGCCTCCTGTTGCTCAAAAACCGATTCCCCGGCATCAAACTCAATGCACTGTGCGGCCCCATTCAGCAGGTTCCCGGCCTCAGGAGGGCACTCCAGCAGCTCTGCCAACGGATGGGCAGCTACCGCTTCCAGACGCTCGGATCTTGCTTCGAACTCCGTCACGTGGGCTCCCTTTCGCTCCAGACGCTTGCCGGTCCTGCGGCACAACCCACGCGGGGCGGGCCTGCGGGCCGGTTTACCGCTTGCCGCCGGTGCGCCGGAAAGCTCCGGCCGATTCCGCTTGATCATCGGATCCTCGCCTCCTTGCGGGCAGCCTCTGGAAGACGAATAGAAAAAGGAAGAAGAATGCAACCACTCCTGCTGCCGCTTGAACCTCTGCGAGCTTCTCCTCGCCTGTGGCATTCCAGGGTGTTACAGACCGGGCCGCGTCCAACGCGCTGCCTCGGCAATGCGCAATCGGTTCAGGAGCTCGGCCGCTCCTAAACCTCTGCCGCAAGCCCCGGCGGTACGCACAGAACAGGGACCCGCGAGCTGGCCAGCAGTTGGAAGACGGTGCCGTGCGGTCCAGGCGTTTCGCTGGCCCGCTTCACCCCCGCCACAAGAATGCAGGGGTGATACTGGGCTACGGCTTCCGCAATGGCCTCGGAAGGCGCACCCTTCCGCGCAATGCAATGAACCGTCAAATCGTCAGTATCTTCAATCCCGTACTCCTCTGCCGTAGTCGCGCAGGGGTTCAGCTCCCCTTCCGCGGCAGCATGAACCAGAAACAGCGGCCGCTTGAACGTGCGCGCCAGAGACTGAGCATCGGCCACCGCCTCGGCAGTCGACTCGTTGTGCTCCATCGCCAGCATCACCGGCCCACCCGGCGTGGGACGGAACGGGCCTGCATTCCAGTCCGCCGCCACCGCCATCACCGGACACGCAGCCAGCCGCACCAGCTGTTCCGCAATCGCGCCCACCACCACCGGCCCCGCGCCCTCGTGGCCTTTGGTGCCAATCACAATCAGCCCCGCCTCGTACTGCCGCGCCACGTCCACCAGCATCTGCGCCACCGCACCCTGGCGAATCTCCGAGTGGCTGTGAATCCCCTCCCGTATCAGCGCCCCCGCCATCTGCTCCAGCGCCGTCCGGGCTTCGTCCGGCAGGGCCACCAACACCGACTCTGGAACCCCGCCCACCGCCGCGTACTCCATCGGATCGGTGCCGTGCGCCAGAACAATCCGCGCCCCGTAGTGGGTCGCAATCTTCCGCGCGTACTCCAGGGCCGCTTCTGATTGGCCGTGCAGGTCCGTAGCCACCACAATCGTCTTCAAGCCGGTTGCGAAACTCATGAATCCTCCACTGCACCCTGCAAGAGCCGTCGTACGCCAGGGAAGCCCGCAGAACACTTTTCTATAGGATTCAGAGTCTGCGCCGCATCAACCCACATGGCAGTGACATCAACCACCCCGACCTGTGACTCTTGTCACACGATGTGGGCCAAAGCCTCCAGCAACCAGGAGAGGAATCCCCATGGACCCCCCAGAACCGAACGGAGAAATCCTGCATCTCGCACAAATTTTGTTAGTTAGAAGAATTCTCGCAAGATCTTTCCGCTCCCGCTGGCTTCCTGCACCGTGATCGAAGAAAATGTCTGATTGGGTGCCTGGACCAGGATTCTTGTGCGTCCGATGAAAGGAACTTATGCCGCTGAAGCGCAGGATTGCTGTTTTTTGGCTTGGACTACTGGCCGCTGCCTCTTTATGTGCCCAAACCGGAGTCTCCCGTTTTGTCGATCCCATGCTCGGCGTGGCCGGCGGAGGCAATGTCTTTCCAGGCCCCGTCGTGCCCTTTGGCATGATCAAACCCGGCCCTGACATGACCTTCGGCGAGCGCGATTACAACGCCGGATGGAATGATCAAGGCCCCATCCGCGGCTTCTCCCAAACCCACGTCAGCGGCACCGGTGGCGGAGCCAAGTACGGCAATATTTTGATCCAACCCACCACCGGCCCCGCCGCACCCTTTGACGTCGCCAGTGAGCGCGCCGGCGAGCGCGCCGCCGCCGGCCTCTACGCCGTCACCCTCGAGCGCTGGCATGTGGGCGTGGAGATCACCGCCGCCTGCCGTTCCGCCCTCTATCGCTTCTCCTATCCAGCCGGCCAGCAGGCCAACCTCATCGTCAACGTCTCTGCCCTGCTCCGCTCCGGCTTCCGCACCGGCGAAACCCAATCCCTCGTCGCCTCCACGGTCCAGGTGCTTTCCCCCACCGAACTGGCCGGCTCCACCACCGTCAAGGGAGGCTGGAACAAGCAAACCACCCCTTACACGGTTTACTTTGCGGCCTCGCTCGACACCCCCGCCCAGAACTCCAGCGTCTGGACCGGCTTCAAGCGCGAGCAGGGTGGCTCGAAGGCCGAGGGCGGCCCCAACCAGCCGGTCGGCGCCTGGATGAGCTTCGGCTCCGGCCCGGCCCATCCAGTCCAGATGAAGATCGCCATCTCCTTCATCAGCATCGAGCAGGCCCGCAAATCCCTCGCCGCTGAGATTCCCGGCTTCGACTTTGCCGCCGTCCGTGCGCAAAACCAGGCCGCCTGGGATCAGGCCCTCGGCAAAATCGAGATTTCGGAAAATTCCGAAGAACAGAAAAAAATCTTCTATACCGCGCTTTATCACGCCATGCTAATGCCCGTGGACCGCACCGGCGAAAACCCGCTGTGGCAGTCCGCCGAGCCCTCCTATGACGACTTCTACGCCATCTGGGACACCTTCCGCTCCTCCTCGCCCCTGCTCACCCTCATCGCCCCGGAGCGCCAGACCGCCATCGTCCGCTCCCTCATCGATATCTATCGCCACGACGGCTACCTGCCCGACGCCCGCGCCGGCAACTTCAACGGCCGGACACAAGGAGGCTCCAACGCCGAGTTCCTCCTCACCGACGCCTACCTGAAAGGTCTCAAGGGCATCGACTGGCAAGCCGCGTTAGCAGCTGAGATCCACGACGCCGAAGACGCCCCCGCCGATCACTTCAAAGAGGGCCGTGGCGGCCTCGACGACTGGAAGACTCTCGGCTACGTCTCCCTCGAAGGCTCAGACCGCCCTGCCTCGGTCCACATGGAGTATGCGGCCGACGACTATGAGGTCGCCCTCCTCGCCCGCGCTCTCGGCAGGCCGGATCTCTACAAAAAATACCTCGCTCGGTCCGGCAACTGGCGCAACCTGTGGGATAAGGACTTCTCCGACGGCGGCTTCTCCGGCTTCATCCGCTCCCGCCATCGCGACGGCAGCTGGCTCACGTCCTTCACCGCCATGGACTTCTGCACCTGGGGCGGAACAACCTTCTACGAGGGCAACTCCTGGACCTACTCCACCTTCGTCCCCCAGGATGTAGCCGGTCTCATCCAGCAATCGGGCGGCCCTGCAACCTTTGTCCGCCGCCTCGACGCCTTCTTTGACGTGCCCTTCCGCTACGACGTCGGCAACGAGCCCGGCTTCCTCGCACCCTACCTCTACATCTGGGCCGGCCGCCCTGACAAAACCGCCGAGCGCGTCCGCCAGATTATAGCCAAAAGCTACCACTCCGGCCCGAAGGGCCTCCCCGGCAACGACGACTCCGGCGCCATGTCCAGCTGGTACGCCTTTGGCCGCATGGGCTTCTACCCCAACGCCGGCCAGGACGTCTATCTGATCTGCAGCCCGGCCTACACCAAGACCACGCTCCACCTGGCCGAGGGCAAAACCTTCACCATCGAAGCTCGCGGTCTATCGGACACGGCCATCTACGTCATCGCCGCCACGCTCAACGGCAAGCCCCTCGATCGCGCCTGGCTCCGCCACCAGGAGATCGTCTCCGGCGGCCGCCTGGTTCTCACCATGGCGGAAAAGCCCGCCCACTGGGCCGAGAAGAATCCTCCACCCAGCTCCTCCGATCCGCAGTTGGAGTTCGGGGCTCGCTAGTGCGAAGAATTCAATCGCAAAATTGGCTGAAATAGCAACAATGATTGGGAGCCAATTGATTTGACAGCTTTACCTGAGGCTGATTGAAGCCTAGCCTGAGATCGACTTAACATGCTGCAAGGAGAGAAAGTGGCCCAAGCGACACAGAAGCTGAGTATCGCAGATCAGAAGATGTTCTACAGGCCTATATGTACGGAGAGTGAAATCCAGCGTATTTTCGCCCCAAAGACAGCAATGGATTACCTCCTAAAGATGCGCGCAGATTACATCGTAGATCATATGCGCATATTCAGGTTTTACAGGAGGATCTGGCTAAAAGATGAAAGGAATTACTCTCTCGAAAAGACTTTTGACACAAAGCATTACCGCAACTATCGAATGAGTCTCTCCAAGGCAGACCGAGAGTCGCTTTCGGAAGTTACGTACGGCAACATCTTCACTCAGGAGGCTAACGGACAAATCTTCAACAGCCCGTTTGGAAGGATTGTAACTATAAGCCAAGCGCTGAACTATTTCTTGCAATTTAGCCATCTCGCGCTGCTAGGCTTTAAAGACGAAGTCCCACCTCACATTCGATTCAGAGCTCTTCTAATTGCACTCCGTGTCATGTTCGAGCACGAGTCGTTCGATTTTGATGCGGACCCACGTGGAAAGATTCCGCCATCTATCCTAAAGGAAATTAGGCGCCCCATTCCTGTGCAGCTTGAATTCATCGCAGGTCATGAATTCGCGCATCACTTGCTTGGGCATCTGTCAGATGAACGGCTCCACGACGCTCCAGAGAGCGGCGAAGAAGGTGAGAAGCGCTCTGTAAATCAATTGCCGATGTACAGTACTTCGGAGCAGGAAGAGTTAAGTGCGGACCTTACGGCGATCATGCGGCCAATGATGGATCACACAACACGTGCAACCATGCTGAATGCAGCACTTATTTGGCTTGGGGCACTCGAAATTTTCCAATACGCTCAAGATGTTATCAGCCCCCGACCGCCCGGAAAAGCGAAGAGTCATCCTTCCGCACGGACAAGGCACCTGAATCTACTGGAGAATGTAGAAACAAAATTCTCTGTCGCAATGGGCGAAGTTTCAGACCGGCTTATCACTTCGATCGAAAGCTTCAAGAAGCCGGTTTCGGATTTTCTTGGCTTCCATGTGGAACAATTCGAAACCTACGGATCCTTCTATCTAGACGAGCCTAATACCGATTGGCGCGGTCGTCCATTGATTGACAGAGTTGACTACTATTGACTGAACAAATGCCGTTCTAATTCGGAGATTGTGAAGATCGTATGTATCAAGCGAGCGCCGGGTGCCACATCCATTCTGGGAAGGCTGCCAACTCGCGTAGCCGCGCCCTGAAAGAGCGCTGTGCGCTCTCCCTTCATCTCTCCACCAAAGAGCCGAAGGCAGGTGACCAGACAACGGTTCGTCTAAAGGCCCCCTCCAAACCGCCTCTTTCACAAAATTCTTCGAGCGTAAGTAAATGATTCTTCAACTCCAACGCTCTATCTCTCCACAGACAAACGATTTAGCCAAGCTGTACAGTCCGGCGTACCCTGCGCTAACCTTGCGGCGTATGAAAAAACTAAATCTGCACCGCCCTGTTTCTCTTTCTGCCTTCGTTCTTGCCGCCGTGCTGGCTTTTGTGCCCGGAATCGCCCAGGCGCAGGCCCCCCAACCCGACTCGCCCGCCATCGAAACCAAGGCCCGCGAGATGCTCTCCAAGCTCAGTCTGGAAGAGAAGATCAAGCTCATAGGCGGCGTGGACAGCATGTTCACCAACGCTGTCCCCTCCATCAACCTGCCCCGCTTCAAAATGTCCGATGCCTCGGTCGGCGTGCGCACCTGGGGTCCCACCAACGCCTATGCTGGTGGCGTAGCTCTGGCCGCCACCTGGGACCCGCAGTTTGCCCGCGAGCTTGGCGTTAGCCTTGGACACGATTCCCGTGCCCGCGGCGTCAACTTCCTGCTCGGTCCCGGCGTCAACATCGCCCGCGCCTCGGTCGGCGGTCGCAACTTCGAGTACCTCTCTGAAGATCCCTTCCTCAACACCACCCTCGTCGTCCCGTGGATTGAGGGTGTGCAGTCCACCGGCGTCATCGCCACCGTCAAGCACTATGCGCTCAACAATCAGGAGTTCAATCGCCACAACGCCAGCGCCGACGTTGATGAGCGCACCATGCGCGAACTCTATCTGCCCGCCTTTGAAGCCGCCGTCACCAAAGGCAACGTGGACGCGGTCATGAACTCCTACAACCTGATCAACAACGTCCACGCCACCCAGAACCCCTTCCTCAACCTCCAGGTACTTAAAGGTGAGTGGGGCTTCCAGGGCGTGCTCATGTCCGATTGGGATGCCACCTACGACGGCGTTGAAGCCGCCAACAACGGCCTAGATCTGGAGATGCCCAGCCCCAAGTTCATGAACGCCGAAACCCTGATCCCCGCCATCAAGGCCGGCAAGGTCAAGGAATCCACCATCGACGACAAGGTCCTGCGCCTCCTGCGCACCGAACTCCGCTACGGCTTCACCGACCGTCCGCAGTTTGACCCCACCGTCTCCACCTACTCGGTTGCAGCGCGCGCCGTAGCCCTCAAGGGCGCGCTTGAAAGCATCACCCTGCTCAAGAACGAGGGCGGTATTCTGCCCCTCAACGTTGCCAAAATCAAGACCATCGCCGTCATCGGCCCTGACGCTTTCCCGGCCATCCCCGGCGGCGGCGGCTCGTCAGAGGCCGCGCCCTTCCAGTCCACCTCCATCCTCACCGGCATCGCTAACCTCGTCGGCCCTGACGTGCACGTCCTCTACGCCCGCGGTCTGCCGGAGATGAACGATGTCTTCCATCGCACCCACTGGCAGGGTGAGATCAAGGTGGCCACCTATCCCAGCCGCGACTTCACCGGCACGCCCGTCACAGGCACCCGCCGCAACATCGCCGACTTCAAGCCCAACCAGTGGGAGCCCGAGGCCCCCAACCAGCGCTCCCTCCGCTACACCGCCGCCTACAAGGCCACCAAAGCTGGAAAGTATCTCCTCCTCGCCGCCGCCTCCGGTGCGGATGCCTTTACCATCCGCATCGATGGCAAGGAACGGCTCAAGCAGGTCCATGCGGAAGGCCAGGTGCCACGTTACACCACCATCGAGCTAGCCGCAGGCCAGGCCGTCACTGTTGAGGCTGATTACATCCCCCGCGCTGCCGGTTCACGCTTCGGCCTCGGTCTGGTCTACGAGGCAGAGATGATCGCGGAAGAAGTCACGCAGTATGCCAAGCTGGCCGACGTCGTCGTCCTCTCCGTGGGCTTTGATACCCACTCCGAGGGCGAGGGCCACGACCGCACCTTCACTCTGCCCTGGGGCCAGGACGCACTGGTTGAGGCCGTTCTCGCCGCCAATCCCCACACCATCGTCACCCTCACCGGCGGCGGCGCGGCCGACATGCGCCGCTGGCTCAGCCAGGCTCCTGCTCTCCTCCACCTCTACTATCCCGGCCAGGAAGGCGGCGAGGCTCTGGCTAAGATTCTCTTCGGCCTGCATAACCCCGAGGGCAAACTCCCTGTCTCCATCGAGCGCGCTTGGGAGGACAGTCCCGCGGCCGCTTGGTACTACGGCAAGCCCGGCACTGAAACCAAGCTCCACGTTGAGGAGTACGGCAAGAAGCCGGTCGATCTGACCACCGAGCACACCCACTACGGCGACAAGCTCATGGTCGGTTATCGCTACTGGACCACCGCCGGCAAGCATCCGCTCTACCCCTTCGGCTTCGGCCTCAGCTACACCACCTTCAACTTCGCCAACCTCAAGGTAGCTCCCAAGGCCAAGGCGGGCAGCCAGGTTGAGGTCAGCTTCGACCTCACCAACTCAGGCCAGGTAGCCGGCGCTGAAGTGGCCCAACTCTACGTCTGCGATCCCTCCACCAAGGCCGACCGTCCCGAGCGCGAGCTCAAGGGCTTTGCCAAGGTCAATCTGGCTGCGGGCGAAACCAAACACATAAGCCTCCAACTCGATGCCCGCGCCTTCAGCTACTGGAGCGAAGCGAAGAAGGGCTGGACCATCGATTCCGGCAAGTTCGTAGTGCGCGTCGGCGACTCCAGCGAGAACACCCCACTCTCCGCCGACATAACCCTCGAATAGTCTTCCTCCCACAATCACCAACAACAGCAAGGCCCCGCTTTTGCGGGGCCTTATCTCACTCACTCTTCCCACCAGTTATCAACAATCCATGAAGCCCATGAAGCGAGTTCTTCTCTCCTGGAGCAGTGGCAAAGACAGCGCCTGGGCTCTCCATGTCCTGCGCCAGGACCCCACGCTTCAAGTCTGCGGCCTGCTCACCACTGTCAACGAGCACTTTGACCGCGTGGCCATGCACGGCGTCCGCCGCGAAGTCCTGGAAGCGCAGGCTGGCGCTGTCGGATTGCCTCTCATCGTCATCCCCCTGCCCTGGCCCTGCACCAATGAGATCTACGAGCAGCGCATGGCCGAGGCCTGCCGCCAGGCTGTTTCCGATGGCATCCAGGCCATCGCCTTTGGCGACCTGTTTCTGGAAGACGTCCGCGCCTACCGCGTGGACCGCCTGAAGGACACCGGTCTTGAGCCGCTCTTTCCCTTGTGGGGCATTCCCACCAGCGAACTCGCGCGCACCATGATCGCCGCAGGCCTTCGTGCTCGCATCTCCTGCGTCGACTCGCGACAAGTTCCCGCAGCACTTGCTGGCCGCGAGTTCGATCTCGCCCTGCTCGACGAGTTGCCCTCAACCGCCGACCCTTGCGCCGAACGCGGCGAGTTCCACAGCTGCGCCTTCGCCGGTCCCATCTTCCACACTCCCCTCGATCTCGAAGTAGGTGAAGTCGTAGACCGTGACGGCTTCGTCTTTGCCGACCTGAAACTGAAGGCCTGATCCTCGCTCGTTCAAAAAGAAAAGGCTCCGTTTGCGCGGGGCCTTCGTACATTTGGAAGAAGAATCTCAAAACAACGGCCGTAGCACCAGCAGCTACTTCAGCGAGCGGCGGATCACATCCGCTTCCAGTTCGATCCGGATCATCTGCGCCAGCGCGGTGTTTCTATCCTCGCCACGTGGTCGGCTGCGCAGATAGAGATCCATCTGCTCGGTAGCCCACTCATACTGCCCGTTCTTTTCGAGCGCCAGCGCCAGATCGCGATATGCCTCGCGCCACCACGGAGCCATCTCCACCGCACGACGCAGCTCCGCAATGGGCCGCTCAATCTGGTCATGCTCATCGGCGCTGGCCAGAGCCGTCATCGCCGCCTCGTGGACCCGCTGCGCCTCCGCTGGAATCGCGCGCGGTTTGGGCAACGCTTCAGCCGCCGCAAAGATCAGGCCCCGCACATAGTCGTCGTCCTGGTTTTTCCCAAAAGCATTCAGCAGCAGATTGAAGCGCAGGTCCGCGGCTCCAACTCCAGCTTTGGTCAGCTTGGCCTTCTCTTCGGCCTTGGCCAGCGCGGCCCGCTCCGCTGCCGCGGCGTCCATCTGTTCTGCTGCTGAGGCTGGCTGGTTGCGCGCCGCGCAGGTCTGCACGGTGTCTCCGTTCGCAGCCTTCGCATCCATGCGCGCATTCCAGTCGAGCAGAATCTGAATCGCATCGGCCTTTTGCTCGCCGCCCTTGGCATCGACAGGCGGCGTGCAAGCCGCAGCCAGCAATGCGGTGCGCCCGGCATCGTCCATCGCCTCCGGATTTGCCCCCACCAGCAACAGCGCGGTAATTGATGCAGGCTTATTGCGCAACGCGGCATAAACCAGCGGCGGTTCTCCGCTACCCATGCGAAGCTCCACGTCCGCGCCCTTCTGCGCCAACACCAAAATCGCCGCTCGATTGCCTTGCTCAATAGCTGCAACCAGCGGAAGTACGCCTTCGCGATTGGGCACATCGGCCCTGGCTCCCTGCTCCAGCAGGAAGCGCATAGCTTCAGTCTGGTCCGCTTGAATGGCGGCAAGCACCGCCGTCTGCCCGTCGCGCGCACGCTGAGCGTCCAGCGGAACCCGGTCGGCAACCAGCATGCGGAGCACGGCGCCGTTGCCACTGCGGGCTGCGTCCACCAGCGCGTTGGTCTGGTTCGCCGCGGACGCTTCCTGCGCCACGCCTGTGCAAGCGCAGGCAGTAGCCACAACAAGCAGTGCCGTTCCTACAAACAATTTCATGGCGATGCCTTCAGATGGGTCTGCGACAGCTCGATGAGCCGTCGCAGACATTGTAGCCTCAGTACTCGTGCCCCTTGATCGCAGGACCTGCAACTGCATCGGTAAACTTGTCACACATGTTACCGATCGCCAGCCCCTCAAAGCCTTCCTTCACGCGCTTCACCTGCGGATCAGTCTTGTAGATCCACGAAGAAAGATCGTCGGCCTTGTGGATCACCCCCTGCAACTCCTCCGCACGAGCCGCCGTCACCCCCGGTTCGGCCAGCATCTTGCGCGCCGCCGTGCGCTCCAGCCGGATGGAGTCATACATCGCCTTGCGCGCCTCCACGTCCTTGAAGAAGCCATTGGTCTGATGCCCCACCCCAGCGCTGATCAAGTCAGCAGCGGCTTCAACCGATGCCTTGCGCAACGCGGCCGAGCGCGCTTCCGGGCTGCTCATCGCATCCCATGTGGCCCACGCCACGCTGCCCTGGTGCGGATCGGCAATCAGCTTGGCCGCAATCAGCATCATCGGATTGGTCCCCAATGAAATCGCTCGATCATGCTTCAGGTCGTCCACCAGACGCGCAAAATCCTTCGCCGTCTTCGGATCTTTCAGGTAGTGCAGTGCCGCGTCATAGATCATGTCCCGCTTGCACAGAAACACATACGCTCCATCCTCATCGCCAATCAGCGCCTTGCCGCCGATCATCAGCCCTTTGACAAACAACGACGAGTCTTCAATGAGCCCCGCCATCTCCCAGCCTGCCACCACCAGGTCGCCGGTCTTCTCCAGCCGCTCGTCGTTCAGGTACACCTGCTTCCAGTCCATGCTCACTTCCTGGGCAGGAATCGGCAGCGGAGGCACCACCGCTCCCAGCCTCCTCGCCATGGGCGCAACCTGAGGATCGTGGAATCCATTGGCCCAGGGCTGGTTGTTCTGCGGGTTCTGCATGTTCTGATGGATCGGCTGGCTTGGAACTGCCGGAGGCTTGGCGTTGTGTGCCTGCCGGCGCGCGGCCTCTTCCGCGGCCTTGCGATCCCGTTCGGCCTGTTTTTGCTGCACCTTGGCAGCTTCCGCGTCGCGCTTGGCCTGTTCCTTGTTGGCCTTTTGCTGCGCTTTGGCGGCATCGCTCGCCTGCTTGCGCACCTTGGCCGCGGCGGCATCGCGCTCGTGCTGCTCCCGGCGCGCCTCGCGGGCCTCGGCCTGCTGCTGACGGCGCTCCTCATCCGCTTGGGTGTCCCGCGGCGGCGTGGAGTTGCCACCGTGGTGGCTGCAATCCACACCTAGCTGCGCACAGGCGCTCTGCCCCTGCAGCGGAGTCGTGGCCAGCATCCCGCCCAATACCGTGAGGGGAAGCAACACCAACAGCCCAACCCGGTGAGCGTTACTGAAACTGAATTGGACTTTTGGACGACAATTGCGTACTCGACTCTGCGCACAGAGAAGCACCATGGTGGAGCCCTCCTTGTTGAACCTACGAATCATAGTCCCGCCTTCCGGGTCTATCAACCTGCACAGCAAAATGATGGAACCGCGTGGGCGATTTCGTTGTACATCTACCTAAGCGTGGCTTTAGCGTTGAACTGCGCAAAGGAAAGTGAGATTCGCCATGAACCAGAATGCAGCCGGATTCACTGCTCAGGCTCCTCCACCCAAGCCATGCACACAGTGCGGTTCCGGCAATATCGTCACCGGAATCAGTTTCCGCATGGGCGTGGAAGCTGGCCAATTCGGATTGCAGTACAAGGCCTGGGGACCCCTGACAGGCACTGAAAAAGTCCGCGCGGACCTGTGTCCGAACTGCGGGTTGATTCAGCGTTTCTACGTAAGCAACCCCCAGCGAAACTGGGTCAGAGATTAGAAAAGGGCAGCCCTGCCTCGTTGGCAAAGCTGCCCTCCTTGAAGATGCACCCGCCTGAATCCCGATCAACTTCCCTGCCCCGTGCTTTCCGCGCTCTTCCGCGGAAAGCACGGGATACCCATGCACTTCAGCTCCAAACCATTCCGGAAAATGCCCTAGTGGATGTGAATCGAGCCCGACCCGGTTTCGATCTTCACCAGCGCGCCGCCGCCGCCCACCTTGCCGCTCAGGTGGTGATGGTTCTCAGGGTTCTGGCCTACCACTTCCCGATCACTGTGGACGCCACCCGATCCCGTCTCCGCATCCAGCGTGAACGGCGTGCCATTGCTCCATACCTCCACACCGCCCGATCCCGTCTCCAGTTTCCAGGGCGAAACCGGCATGCCATCCGCCTTGATTGAGCCCGAGCCCGTTTCAGCCTTCAGCGCGCCGCGAATGTGGTGCAGTTCGATCGATCCCGATCCGGTCTCCGCCTTCACGTCGCCGGCTTCGTCCTGCTGCACATAAATACTGCCCGACCCGGTCTCCAACTTCAGTTCGCCCTTCAGTCCAGTGGCATGGATGGTTCCCGACCCGGTGCTTAGCTTGGTGTTCTGGCCCACGCCGTCGTCGGTAATGTCGCCTGAGCCCGTGGCCGCCTCCACCATCGCACCTTCCGGCGCTTCCACCTCATAGTCAATGGAAATGTTTCGCGGGACGTCGTGCTGGTAGCCGATGCGCACAATGTTGCCCGTCTGCTGGATGGGCGGATGCGAGGCGATCTCTTGCGCGCTCGCGTCGCTCTGTCCCCAGCCCGGCCGCACCCGCCCAAAGATGTGGATGGACCCGGCCGGTCCGCGCTTGATGTGAATGCTGCCTGAACCTGTGGTCACGGTCAGATCCACCTTGCCGCTCACGCTCAGCGTGCGGTCAAAGGTGGCGTCTGCGGCATGGGCTGCAACCGCGGCCGTGGCCAATCCTGCCGCCAGGCCAACAGCCATGGCTATTCTTCCAATCCGTATCTGGTGAAGATGAAACATGACCGATGCTCCTCCTGCTTATGTTCACCTCTACGCACGCCGCCGGATATTGGTTCCGCCAAAGTTCGCCTCTTCCCGCCAGGCCCTCCGTTCCCTTCAACACCCAGTCCGCAAACCATTGAAGACGCGCAATCTGGAAACCGGCCCGCATCCCTTTTCCCAATCCCTAATCGCGGCCCCGCTTCCATCCCTTAGACTGTCTTGGATGGCCCAACGACGGCAAATCCTGGTGAACCACTTCAAGCCGAGCGCGCTCGCAGCCTTGGCCGTACTCTTTCTGGCCTTGCCGCTCTCCGCCTTTGGGCAGGCTCCACCGGCTCCCGGAGCCCACTTTACCGTGGTCCTGGATGCGGCCCACGGCGGCGACGACGCAGGCGCAACCCTCCCGCTCAACCCCGCGCAGGCCCCTCCGCCCACCCAGCAGGAAAAGCAGTTCACCCTCGCCTTCACGCAGCGCTTGCGTGCCATCCTGCAGGCCCGGGGCATGGTGGTGGTCACCACCCGCGACACCGACGCTGCAATTGACGCCGACCACCGCGCTGAAACTGCCAATCGCGCCCGTCCCCAGGCCTGTCTCAGCCTCCATGCCTCAGCTGTAGGCTCTGGCGTGCACCTCTACATCTCCTCGCTGGCTCCAACCTCTCCGGAGCGCATGATGCCCTGGAAGACCGCCCAGGCCGCCTTTGTCACCCGCAGCCTGGCCCTGGCCGGCACGCTCAACTCCGCCCTTACCCACGCCAGTGTGCCGGTTACCCTGGGCCGCACCGCCCTGCCCGGGATTGACAGCATGGCTTGCCCCACCGTGGCCGTGGAGATTGCGCCCGTCCTCACCTCCAGCCACAATCAGCAGCAGGCGCTGGGCGATGCAAACTACCAGACCCAGGTGGCCAACGCCGTGGTGGCCGCGCTACTGGTCTGGCGCTCGGAGGCTCCCCAGCCATGATCCCCCGCTACCAGACCATCCTCTTCGTCGTGCTCCTTTTGGCCTCCGTCTCCATGGGTGCCTTTCTGTGGCAAATGCGCGACAAGGCCCACCAGCGCATGTTGGCCGGCGAAGATTCCGCGCCCACTGCCGCCCCCATGGTCGCCCCGGCCCAACAGGCCACGCTCTACGTGGCCTCGGATGCGGACAACACCCTGACCGCGGAGCCCCTAGTACTGCCGCTGCCCACCAGCCCTGGCCCCCGAGCCCGCGCCATTCTCGGCAAGCTCATGGACCTCTACGCGGCGCCCAGCGCCCCCCATCCAGTACCCGGCGGTGGCGCTTCTATCGCCCAGGTCTTCCTGCTCCCTGCAACCGCGGACGGCGCTGCTCCCACCGCTTCGGCCATCGCCGCTTCCGGCTCCAACGGCCAGCCCAACGGCCCGCAGTTGGCCATCGTCAACCTCACCTCCGGCTTTGCCAACGGTCATCCCTCCGGCCTGGCCACCGAGTCGCTCACTGTACTCTCCATCTGCGCCACGCTCCACGCCAATCTCCCCTTCGTCACCCAGGTCCGCTTCATGGTGGATGGCGCGCCCCGGCCCACTCTGGCAGGCCACGCCGATCTAGCCCGCACCTACCTCGCGGACCAAACCGCGCCCACCGACGGCACCCGCCCTTGACGGCCTGTAATGAAAGTCTGGTTTTGAAAGGGCACGACTTTAGTCGTGCCTTAAGTACCTCAAAATAAACATGGGCTTTAGCCCCTGAGGGACTATTTTTCGTACTTTTCCACTTTCACCACAGGCTGTTAGGATTCGATTCATGCCTACCGCTCATCTTCCCGCCAACAGTTCCACCCCCACCATCGGAGTCTTCGACTCCGGCTTTGGCGGTCTCACTGTCCTCCGCGCTCTGGTGGAGCACATCCCCCAGGCCCGTTATGCCTTCCTGGGAGACACGGCGCGCCTGCCCTACGGCTCCAAGTCCCGCCGCACCATCGCCCGCTACGCCGTGGAGAGTGCCCAGTTCCTGGTCCGCGAGCAGGGAGCCCAGTTCCTGGTCATCGCCTGCAACACCGCCAGCGCGCTCGCCCTCGACGCCATCCAGAACGCCGTATCGGTCCCAGTGCTGGGCGTCATCGACCCCGGTGCGCGTGCCGCCCATGCCGCCTCCCAAACCGGAGACGTGCTGGTCATCGCCACCGACGCCACCGTGCGCAGCCACGCCTACGCCTCTGCCTGCCAGGCGCTCGGCCTGCGCGCGCTGGAAAAGGCCTGCCCGCTGCTGGTCCCGCTGGTCGAAGAGGGCTGGACCTCTCACACCGTCACCGCCCAGGTGATCGACGTGTACCTCTCCGAGCTGCGCGCCCAGGCTCGCGAGGCCGGCCTCAAGCCAGATACTCTGGTACTCGGCTGCACCCACTATCCGCTGCTCCGTCCGCTCATTGAGAAGGCTGTCTCCGCCGGGGTCCGCGTCATCGATTCTGCTGAGTCCACCGCCCAAACCGCTCTGGAGCAGTTCGGCTGCCACTTTGCCCCCGCCGCCGAAGGCCACCAGCCGGAGCTGCATTTCTACGCAACCGACTCCATTGAAAAATTCGAGCGCCTGGGCTCCCGCTTCCTCGGCCGCCCCGTAGGCAAGGTCCACCTGCTCGATTTGGGCGGCTAGAGCGTTTCTCCCGTAGGTGCAGCGTGGCTTTGAGAGCGCACAGCTTTTCAGCTACGGGAAAACTCCATGCAAGCCAGATTTTGAACCCGGCTTTGTGGCAGTCCTCCACCGGCTTTCGCCGATCCACGGATGAATGAAACTCCGGGTGCTGCAGCCACTGTGGAGCGCCCCAGCGGGGCGCAGTGCAAGTAGCCCAGGGCCAGCCGCAGGCGCAGCCCTGGGTTTGCTCTCCAAAACGGACATAGCGCCCTGTAGGGGCGCGGCGAACGGTCCAATAGGCATCCCAGTTTCTTTCGAGGGCACGACTTCAGCGCCTGCCCTGAGCGCAGTCGAAGGGTACCGCAAACACTACAAAATAGAGGATGAGCTTTACCTCCGCCCTTTTCCTTCCGCCCACAAAGCAACCGCGGAAAGCCACTACGTAGAGAGCGCATTCCGCGGTCCGTTGTGCAATATTTCACCCAGAGCCGCCCGACGCGCACTGCCGCGTGATGGAGCTTATACGATAGCGGACCCTAGTTGGCCTCGCGCGCCTCACCCAGAATCAGCTTCAGCGTCATCTGCTTGTGTCCGCGCAGAATAGTGACGGCAATCGTGTCCCCGGCCTGATGCTTGTCCATCATGCCATTGATGTCCTGCGGATCGGTGACCTCCTGGCCATCGATGCCCACAATCAGGTCGCCGCCCAGCATGATCGGCGTGTTGCCCACATAGGCTTGGCGCGAGCCGCCATGCAGCCCTGCGCGCTCCGCCGCTCCACCGGGAATCACCTTCTGGATCAGCACGCCGTAGCCTGCATCCAGCCCCATCTGCTCCGCCAGATCCGGCCCAATGGCGTAGGAAACAATGCCCAGCGAAGGCCGCTTCACGCGCCCGTACTTGGCCAGATCCGCCAGCACCGCCTTGGCCGTGTTGATGGGGATCGCAAAGCCGATGCCCGAGCTCTGATCCGCGCCATTCGACGCAATCATCGTATTGATGCCGATCACCTCGCCGCGAGAGTTCAGCAGCGGCCCACCGGAGTTGCCGGGATTGATGGCGGCGTCGGTCTGGATGGCGTCCTCAATCGGCGCGCCCTCGCTGTTGCGGATCGACCGTATGGAGCTGATGATGCCCCGCGTCATGGTGCCGGCCAGCCCAAACGGGTTGCCAATGGCGTACACCTTCTGTCCCACTGCCAGGTCGGTCGAGTCCGCCAGCGTCACCGGCTCCAGATTCGGCGCTTCAATCTGCAACAACGCCAGATCGTGTGCGCGATCGGTGCCCACCACCTTGGCCGTGTAGCGATGCTTGTTGGAGAGCTGCACCTCGATGCCCCGGTTGGCGCCCTCCACCACGTGATAGTTGGTCAGCACATGGCCCGTCTTGTCCAGAATGAAGCCCGAACCCTGGCCCTGCTGCGGCACCGTTCCGTAAAAGAAGTTGAACACCAGCGTGGTGGAGGTAATGTTCACCACCGAGGGCAGAACCTTCTTGTAGACGGCAATATTGTTCAGCTCTTCCGCGTCGTAACTGGGCGCGGCGTGCGCCTCCGTCAACTCCAGCTGAGAGCCCGAGCCCCGGCCCCACAACCCGGCAGGAAAGTAGTGCGACCAGGGGAAGTGCGCGGCCAGAAAAACAAATCCGCAAATCAAGACAACGATCAGTCCAACTCGGCGAAGCTTCATACGCTTGGGCTACCTTCCTGCAGATAGATACGGCGGAAACCGGCGCCGGTTCCATGGGGAAGGCGCGGCCGTTGTTCTCATTCTAAAGACGAGTTCCGGGAAACTCATGGATCCGGCCCAAAAATCCTGACGGCTGGGTGCCCCATCCATCCTGCGTTTTGTGCAGGATGGGTGGGATCGAGCGACACTCTTTGAGGGCCGGATCAAGAGTTGCTTTCCAGCTTCAACCGCTGCCAGACGGCGGTTACCTTGTCGCGCAGCTCGTCCAAATCTCCCGTATTCTCAATCACTTCATCGGCCAGCGCGGCCTTTTCCGCATCCGGAATCTGGTACGCCAGCCGCCTCCGCGCATCGGCCCGGGCCGCCTCCGCTCCCTCGCCCGACGGGCAAACCCGTGCCGCATAGCGAGCCAGGCGCATCTCTTCCGGGGCCGTCACCACAATCACCCGTTCCATGCGCTCCCGCCAGTTGGCCAGAATCCCCTCCTGCTCGCCCCGCGCCCGCGCATCCCGCTCCACCTCAAAGATCAGCGCCGACTCCACCACCGCAATGGCTTGAGGATTCTTCGCGAAGACCTGCTCCATCCACTCCTGTTGGGCGCGAATCACGGCCGGATGCACAATCGCGTTCAACTCCTGCAGACGGCCCTCAGCAAAGGCCAGCTCCGCCAGCCGCTTCCGGTCCAGCAAGCCATCCGGCAGCACAACCTCCGCGCCAAAGTGCGCCACAATGCCCTGGTAGGCAATCTGCCCCGGCTCCATCAACTGGCGGCCCAGCTCGTCGGCCTCCATCAGATCCGCACCCAGCTCCCGCAGCAGAGCCGCAACCGTGCTCTTCCCGCTGGCCAGCCCCCCGGTAAGCCCTACTCGCAGCATCTTTTCTCTTGCCTCCCACTGCTCCCATGGTCGGAAAACTGGCAGAACAGCTGCATAAAGTATAGGGGGCTGGACACCTACCGATGGGCTGGGAGAAACACCGAGGGGCCCATGGACTGCTCCGGAGCAAAGCGTGGGATGGCACCTCCAGTGAGATAAGCGGCCAAAAATCCGGATTACGCCCTACGGCGTGTAGGTAAGAAGGTATATTTTCTTTCAGTTGGATTTTTCTTCAGGAGGCGGGGTCCCGCTTCCGACAGTGATCTTGGCG
>Ga0181520_10001310_pt1 | contig 50901 bp, 40 predicted proteins | sample PEATcosm2014_Bin_29_FD_132451 | JGI IMG/M metagenome (GOLD analysis project Ga0181520, IMG submission 132451) | Peatland microbial communities from MTU Mesocosm Facility, Houghton, MI, USA - PEATcosm2014_Bin02_30_metaG | ecosystem: Environmental > Terrestrial > Soil > Wetlands > Peat | place... | reverse complement strand
TGCCGCGCAGTCCGCGAAGGTAGAACAGCTTGGCGCGGCGCACCTTGTAGCTGCGGACCTTCTCGATCTTCTCAATGACCTTGGAATTGAAGGGGAAGATACGCTCCACACCCTGGCCAAAGCTCATCTTGCGCACAGTGAACGTCCCCTGAGGGCCGCGGTTGATAGCGATAACCAGACCTTCAAACGCCTGCAAGCGTTCCTTATCGCCTTCCTTGATCTTGACTTGGACGCGAATCTGGTCGCCGGGCACGAACTCGGGGAGGTCGGTGCGCTTGAGCTTGTCAGCCAAGCGTTGCATTACGGGATGGATGGACATAGTGTTTTCCTGCTGTTGGACTCAGAACTTCCAGTTTATCAGAGAACTGCGCGTGCTGCCTAATCCGCGACTCTAAAGCGGAGAATCCCCTGGAGCGTGCAGCGCGGTCTGCGTTATAGTCTTGGGCATATGGACGAGAAACGCGAATTGCTACGTCACAGCCTGGCCGCTCTGGCCTATCGAGCTACCAGGGCACTGGAAGAAGCGCCGGAAGATTTTGCTGGCTTCAGCGGCGCGGGCCGCAAGCCCGCTGAGATTCTGGCGCATATGGGTGACCTGTTCGATTGGGCCCTGAGCATGGCTGAGGGCAAGCAACGCTGGCAGAATTCTCAGCCGCTGCCATGGGCTGCGGGGCAGCAGCGATTCTTCATAGCGCTCGGGGCGTTCGACGCATTTCTGGCGTCCGGCGAGCCTCTTCAGGCCCCCATCGAGCGGTTGCTCCAGGGGCCGGTAGCCGATGCTCTGACACATGTGGGCCAGTTGGCCATGCTGCGGCGGATGGCTGGCACTCCCACGCGCGGGGAGAACTTCTACGTGGCGGAGATTGCTTTGGGGCGGGTGGGCGTTGAGCAGCCCGCGCCGGTGAAGCCATTCAAGTAGGGGATGGAGATCCTTGTCAAAAGCACCTGACGCTAGCGCCGCTCTTCCCAGATGGCCTCCAGCAGGGCGCGGTCCTCTTCACTGAGAGTGGCAACCTCCAACAGGTCGGGACGGTTGGCAACGGTTTTGCGCAACTGCTGCTCATGGCGCCAGCGGCGAATCTCCTTGTGATCGCCGTTCAGCAGAACCTCGGGCGCGCGCAGACCGCCGAACTCCGCTGGGCGGGTGTAGTGGGGATAGTCCAGCAGGCCCCCGGCGCCATGCTGCGATCGGGGCACTCCGTCGATACCGGCTGCGATCTCCTGATCGGCCACGCCGAAACTCTCAAATTCGCCTGAAGCCTGATTGCCCAGTACACCGGGAATCAGGCGCATGGTGGCATCCACGATGACCGCCGCAGCCAGTTCGCCCCCGCTCAGCACGTAGTCGCCGATCGACAGTTCCATGTCGCAATAAAGCTCGTTGATGCGTTCGTCCACGCCTTCGTAGCGGCCGCAAAGCAAAATCAAGCGGTCCAGCGCAGCGAGCTCCCGCGCCACCGCCTGCGTAAAGGGCTTGCCCTGCGCCGACATTAAAATCACGCGCGTGCGGGGCGATGCGTTTTCCGCAGGCTGTTTTGCTTCCCGTTTTGGTTTGGGTTCTATGCCCAAAGAGGCCAGCGCCTCGGCCAACGGCTCAGGTTTCAGCACCATCCCTTCGCCGCCGCCGAAAGGCCGATCGTCTACGGTACGGTGGCGATCGTGGGTAAAGGTGCGCAAATCGTGGAGATTCACAGCCACCAGACCTTCTGCCTGCGCCCGCCGTATGATTCCGTTTTCGAAGACTCCGGCGAAGAGACCGGGGAAGATGGTGATGATTTCAAACTGCATACCCCATCTATGATAGACCGACAATTTCTCGCGTTCCACTCTTCTGAATGTGCTTTACTGGTTGGCAGGCGCCATGAACGATTTCGAACCTTTGCTAAATCGCTGGGAGTCGGCCGGGGTTCTGGACGAAGAAGCGGCTGATCGCATCCGGGCGTATGAGAACGAACAGAAGCTCCCTACCGGTCTTCGCTGGCAGGGCATGGTCGCGCTGATCCTGGGGGCTATCCTCCTGGCGTGCGGCGTGGTTCTGTTCTTCTCCGCGCATTGGAGTGAGTTTGGTCCAGCGATGCGTTTTGCGCTGGTGGCCGGCACCGTTGCTCTCTTCCACCTGGCTGGTGCTATCGCCCACGAGCGTTATCGCGGGCTCTCCACGGCGCTCCACGCTGTGGGAACCATCTCCACCGGGGCGGCCATTGCAGTGGTGGGACAGATCTTCAATATCCAAGAGCACTGGCCGGCGGCCATTCTGATGTGGACGATTGCCGCTCTCGCGGGATGGGCTCTGCTCAACGACCAGGCGCAAGAGATTCTGACCCTGCTGCTCTTCCCAGCGTGGATACTCTCGGAGTTTTCGTTTCATGCCGAGAACCATATCGGAGAGCTTGTCTATCAGGGCCGTTTCCTCATCGTCTGGTCTATTCTCTACCTCACGATTATTCAGGGCGCCCGGCGCAAAGCGGTGAATGGCATCCTCTTCGCCGTGTCTGCCATCACCGGAGCGGCGGGAATCGTTTTGCTGCTGAATGGTTGGGTCTCGTGGTCGGGGGAGCAAAGCTATCTATCCCTCGGAACGCGCCTGCTAGGCTGGGCTGTGATTGCTTTCCTGCCGCTCTGCATCTCGTGCTTCCGGCCGCTCAAGAGTTTTGTCCCGGTCTGTGCGGCGTTGGCGTTTTCACTGGCTCTGCCCTGGTGCATGAGAACCTGGACGGAGAATCTTAGTGAATTCAACGGCGCGAGTAACTATACCCGCCAGGTGGTCCGCACCGAGCCCAACCTGCTGGCCCATATGCTGGTTGCAACCTTTGCCATCTTCATCTGCTATTGGGGGGTGCGCCGCGCCTCACGCGCGCTGGTCAATCTGGGCATTGCGGGTTTTGCGATTGCGGTCCTCTGGTTCTACTGGAGTGACATCTACGATGCGGTCGGCCGCTCGCTGGGCTTGATCTTTCTGGGGATGCTCTTTCTGGCCGGCGGATGGGCCCTGGAGAAGGCGCGGCGCGGCTTGTTGGCCCGGATGGGGCGGCAAGATGCCCAGCAGCGGGAGGCGCAATGACGTTCTCCAAGGTCTCCCTGGCGCTTCTGGCGGTCCAACTGGTGCTGGTCTCTTCCATCGCCGCGAAATATCTCTTCGACCGTGTCGTCTGCCCCCGCGTATGGACCCGCGCCGTGGCTTACGATCCATACCTGCCCATGCGGGGCCGCTACCTGAGTCTCCAATTGATGGTGGATGGCTGCCAAAGCACGCTACCGAGCGCCAAGATGGCCACCTTCCCCCGCAACTTCGACGGCACCACCAAGCCCAATGGCTTTTCAATCCGCACGCCCTTTTCCGTCAATTTCCCGGCCCGGCTGCAGGTGGAAGGGAATCATTTGTACGCCATCCGGCTTCAAGACCCGGAGAACAGTTCTGCCGGAGTCACCGTCGAAGCACTTCCCGGCTCTTCCTGTGCGGAGATGCGCCTGGAGTCGCCGGTTGCCTTCTACATTGCAGAAAAGGCCGCCAGTCCGGCGCCACTGAAGCCCGGCCAAGAGTTGTGGATCGAGGTGACGGTTCCGCGCACAGGCCCGCCGCGTCCGATTCAGTTGGCGCTGAAAGACGGAGGCGCGTGGAAGCCGCTGGCTTTCCAATAGGCACAGCCGCGGGTTGAGCCGGCCAGTCTCCTCGCTCAAGAACTACCCCCTCTGCTACGCATCGCTTCAAGCAGGTCCTTCGAATGCGCCTGGCCGTCCCCGAAGCTTGGCCAGCTTTGTCGCCGGCGAAACGGCTGCAATCTCGCTTGTCCAATTGAGATTGAGAGACTCTTCGGCCGCGGCGTCCCGGTGTGCGGTAGCGCCGGTAGCATGATTTGTGAAGTCGTGCTACTCTGAATCTTCCCTGGAGTGTCTTTCAAGTTGCCGCTGGAGTGCGCATGGGCGTTTTGAGCAGAATCGGGATTGCTCTGGATTCGGATCTTTTGAAGCGCTTCGACCGCTCCATTGAGCGGCGCGGCTATACCAACCGCTCCGAGGCCTTTCGGGATTTGATCCGCGACCGGCTGGTGACGGAGCAGACCGCCGCTCCGGATTCGACCGTAGTGGGCACCATCACCCTGATCTACGATCATCATGCCCACGGAGTGAGCGAAAAGCTCACCGAGTTGCAGCACGCGCATCACGAACTTGTGGTCTCCACCAGCCACGCTCATCTGGATCACGACTCCTGCCTGGAAGTGCTGATTGTCCATGGCAGGTCGGCCAAGGTTGAGGAGTTTGCCGATAGGCTGATCGGGCTCAAGGGCGTTCAGCACGGGCGGCTGGTCATGACCGTGCCGGCGCACGCGATTGAACACTCACACCCACGCGGACACAAGCAAAGCCAAAAGCACTGAGATCCAAAAAAGCAAGTTCTTAAAGGACCCAAAAACATGCCCGCCAGTAGCACGAAATACAAAATCGTAGCACTTCTGTTTTTCGTTCTAGCCTTCGCCTCTTCGCTTGCGGCGCAAACCGGCGCCCCGCGCGTCGGCGGTACAGTGCTCGATCCGCAGGGCCGCCCGGTCGCCACGAGCGATAAGGCTTATCCGTTTCGGCTATCGGGGACTGTCGTTGACACATCTGGCGCGGTAATTGCCGGGGCTGCCGTGCAGGTTCGAAGCGCGAACGGTGTTGTGCAAAGAACGGCACAGTCGGACGCGAACGGCGCCTTCGTTCTTTCTGGACTCGCGGCAGGCAATTATCGGCTCGTCGTAATGAACCCCGGGTTTGAAACCAAAGAAATCCTCGTCACCCTGGGGACCACCGGGGCGCCCGCCCCGCTGCGGATCCCTCTGATAGTGGGTTCCGTGAGCACCACCATCAACGTCCAGGGCCGGGAGGACGATCTCATCGGAATTGCCGAATCCGGCACCCAGGGAACGGTGGGCGCAACGGAGATCCAAGATCGTCCGATTCTCCGTTCGGGAGAAGTTTTGGAAACGGTACCCGGTCTCATCATTACCCAACACGCCGGCGGCGGAAAGGCCAACCAATATTTTCTTCGCGGATTCAATCTCGACCACGGAACGGATATTGCCATTTTTCTCGACGGTATGCCGCTTAACCTGCCGTCGCACGCGCACGGCGAGGGCTACTCGGACATGAACACCGTCATCCCGGAGTTTGTGAAGCGGGTAGATTTCGAGAAGGGGCCTTATTACGCGAATGTCGGCAACTTCAGTTCGGCCGCGAATGCCCATGTGGAGTTTGCCAAGACGCTGCCCGAGAACTTCTTCAAGGTGGAAGGTGGCACGCACACCTATGGGCGGGCCGTCTTCGGCGTATTGCAAAAGCTCGGCAAGGGGAATTTGCTGTACGGCGGAGAGGAGTATTACTACGACGGCCCCTGGGTGCATCCGGATGGTTTCAACAAAATCAACGGCTTGCTCACCTACAGCCAGGGCGACGACGCCAATGGCGCCAGCATTACAGCCCACGTTTACCACGGAAAATGGAACTCAAGCGATCAAATCCCCGTTGCCGCCCAATCCGTCGTTGGTTTCTTCGGCACGCTGAATCCGTCCGATGGCGGGCACAGTCAGCGGTATAGCTTGCAGGGGGAGTTGCATCGCCAAAGCGCAGATTCAGAGTCGAAGATCATGGCGGCCGTGTTTTATTACGATTTGGATCTATTTTCCGATTTCACTTACTACTTGGTGGACTACAACAAAGAGGACCAGTTCAATCAGCAAGACAGGCGATGGGTGGGCTACCTGGACGCACACCACACGGTCTTCAGCACATGGCTGGGCCGCAAGATGTCCAACACGTTCGGCGTGCAGTTCCGCAACGATTGGATCAACAACGGCCTGTACCGGACGCAGAACCGCGTTCGCACGACCAAAACCGATTATTCCGCCACCGGCGCCAGTTTCTTCCCCCTCGGCAGCACCGCTGGTCCCAACTGCATCGATTTGGCCCCGAATACGCCTCTTACCCTTACCGTGATATTGCCTAAGGGCACCATCAACGGCACCGCCTCCGGAACCGCCGCGGGCGCCACTGCCTCGTTCTCGGTTCCCACCGGCTCCACTTTTGATACCTCCACTTGCCCCACGTTGCCTTCGACCACATCACGGGATAACTTTACGGACATGATCGGCAGTGTATTGGTGGAAAACAAAATCCAGTGGGCGAGTAAATTCCGCTCGGTACTGGCCCTGCGCGGGGACGAAGAAAAATTTGTCGTCACCAGCCTGGCTTATCCAAACCTTACTGCATTGTCGGACGGCACCACCCAAATTCCGAATGCGCTCAATTCCGGCTCGGCCGTCAAGTTCCTGCCCAGCCCCAAGGCGAGTTTGATTTTTGGACCGTGGGCCAACACTGAGTTTTATTTGCAGGGTGGGTTCAGTTTTCATAGCAATGACGGGCGTGGCTCAACACAAGTCGTTGAACCGGTTTCGCCGGACTATCCTTACCCCGGTCAGATCCAGCCAAGAATATCTCCGCTGGTCGAACAAAAAGGCGGGGAAGTTGGCGTGCGCACGACGGCCGTCCCGCATCTGCAAAGTACCTTTGAGCTTTGGTATCTCCACAGCAATTCCGAACTAACGCAGGATGGCGACACTGGCGGCACGCTTCCTTCAGAACAGTCAAGCAACCGCTATGGCATCGAATGGGCGAACTACTACACACCGACGGAGCATTTGGCTTTCGATGCGGACATTGCGGATTCCCGTGCCCAGTTTACTTTTGCAGACCCATTCGATGCGTCCTATCAGGTCGTAAATGCCCCCTTGTATGTATGCACTACCGGCGCTGCGTCGTGCCCTACGTTGAGTGCCAACTACGATGGAACCGTCTATTGGCAGCAGGGCGGCCCGGGCGGCAAGTTGGTGCCCGAGGCGGTCAAGGTGGTAATTTCGTCGGGCGCCGCACTGCACGATCTGATGGGCTTTACGTCCAGTTTGCGCCTGCGCTACTTTGGCCCGCGCTATCTGACGTCGGACGGACTTTATCAGTCAAAACAAACGGTGTTGCTGAATGGAGAACTCGGCTACCAATTCTCCAAGAAATGGCACGTTACGGCCGAGTTCCTGAACATGCTGAACCGCAAAGATGCCGACATCGACTACGCCTATGTCTACCAAATCACTCCAACAGCCGCGCCGGTATTCGGACGTGTCAACCACCCCACCGAACCGTTTCTTCTGCGATTCTCGTTAGGAAGGTCCTTTTAACAAATGCCGCGGCAATGTTCCGTGCAGTGATTGTTCCGATGCCGGCTGCGACAGCGAAACTGGCTCAGCCGGCTGGAAATGCTTTTCGCGGGAGACCCCCTGTTGCGCACCTGTGGAAAGTGATACATTTTTAGAATACGTGCTACGCATCACATGCGGACCGGTCCGCATTGTTGCACGATTGTTGAAGGGAACCCGATGCGATCCATGCTGATGAGCGTGATCAACGACGAGCCGGGCAGCACCAAGGCCAGGGTGGTGGCGTTGTTCACCATGCTGGGCGCGTTCAATCTGGCGGCGTGGTGCTGGGCATTCGTGGCGTTTCATCGTTTTCCCGTGCTCCTTGGCACGGCCTTTCTCGCGTATAGCTTTGGGCTGAGGCACGCAGTGGACGCCGATCATATCGCGGCCATCGACAACGTGACTCGAAAGCTGATGCAGCAGGGCAAGAACCCAGTCGGCGTGGGGCTGATGTTTTCACTGGGCCACTCGACCATCGTGATCGTGGGTTCGATTGCAATCGCGGCGACCGCACTGGCCTTGCAGCATCGCATCGATGGGGTCAGACAGATCGGCGGAGTTGTCGGCACTTTGGTGTCGAGCCTCTTTCTCTTCGCCATTGCGCTGGTCAATTTGATTGTCCTCCACTCTGTCTGTCGCAGCTTCATGCGGGTGCGGCGCGGCGAGCCCTATGTGGACGAGGACTTCGACCTGCTGTTGGGCAATCGCGGCTTTCTTTCGCGCCTCTTCCGTCCCATGTTCAACATGATCCGGCGCAGTTGGCACATGTATCCGCTGGGCCTGCTGTTTGGTCTGGGGTTCGACACCGCTACCGAAATTGGCCTGCTGGGTCTTTCCGCGGCCGAAGCGTCCAAGGGGCTCTCGCTATCCTCCGTCCTGGTCTTTCCGGTGCTGTTTGCTGCGGGCATGTCGCTGATCGATTCGGCTGACAATGTTCTCATGCTGGGCGCATACGGCTGGGCCTATGTGAAGCCGATCCGCAAGCTCTACTACAACATCACCATCACTTCGGTCTCGGTGGTGGTGGCCGTGGCAGTTGGCGGCATCGAGGCGTTGGGGCTGCTGGCAGGGGAATTCCACCTGACGGGGGGATTCTGGGATTTGGTCGGCAGGCTCAATGCCAACTTCGGGATGCTTGGTTATGGCATCGTCGCCCTGTTTGCAGCGAGTTGGGTTCTATCGATTGCAATTTACAAATGGCGCAGGTTCGACGATCTCGAATTTGGCTCCTAGGGATCGGATTGCCGCACAGCGGTCTCGCACTGTGCCATCGGTGCCGATAGGCCGCGGGAACTCTTCATCGTTTTTCAATGCAAATCTGCTTCTCTGGCGACGCAAATCGCAATTCACATCGAAACTGGGTACGATAAAGTATGGCGCTTGCTGACTTTCTCTCCCGGCTGCCGTTCAATCGGCGCAACTTCCTTAAGGGAAGCATTGCCTGCGCCGCCGGGCTTGCGCTTTACTCAAGCGAGGTCGAGCGTCACTGGATCGAAGTGGCAGAGCGCGAAATTTTCCTGCGCGAATTGCCCGATGCGTTTAACGGCTTCCGTATTGCGCAACTCAGCGATATCCATATGGAGGAATTCACTGAGGATTACTTCCTTCGCGATGCGGTCAAGCGAGTGAACCAGTTGCAACCCGACATAGTGGCCTTAACCGGCGACTTTGTCAGCGAGGGGCCTCGTTCGCGAGGGTTTGCGGCCGGCGCCGTGTGGAAATGCGCAAACATCTTGAACGAACTGAAATGCCGGCAGCTCTATGCCGTGCTCGGCAATCACGACGTTGGGGTGGGAAGAAGAAGAGTCTCCGCGGCGCTCAAGGCTAATGGCATCACGGTCTTGCTTAACACCTTCCTTCCGCTCGAACGCGCCGGCGGCAGAATCTGGCTGGCGGGCGTCGACGATCCCCTGCTCGGTCATCCCAAGCTGGAATTGGCCATCCCGGCATCGATAAGGAACCTGTCGAACCAACCCATTGTGCTTTTGTGCCATGCTCCCGATTATGCCGACGAGCTGCTGAATCATCCCGCCGGCAAAGCGACCGCTCTGATGCTGAGCGGGCACACCCATGGGGGGCAGATTTGCCTGCCGTTCCTTGGACCGCTAGCCCTGCCCGACCTGGGCAGGAAGTACATCCAAGGCTGGTTTCGGCTGGGCAATCTGCAACTCTACGTCAATCGCGGCATCGGCACGGTAGGCGTACCGTTTCGGATCGACTGCCCGCCGGAGATTTCGCTCTTCACTTTGCGCAAAGGATGACGAGGTCGAGACCCGATCTTCTGAGGCATAGAGTTTTCAGAGTATTTCGCCTGGCCAACCGCAGCAGGTCCTTCGACTGCGTTTGGCGCAAACGACACCCCAAACTCCGCCCAAGATGACAGCGCATCTGTTGGATGAACTTCGGGCGCAGAGTAATCACTGCCTGATCCGGGCCAGGCAGCAACGCTCAAGAGGAAGAGACAAGGCTACCTGCTATCGGGACCAGAACGCTTGGCGGCCTGGTTCACCAGCGCCGGCAGCGATCCGCGCGGAAAGGCTGTAGACTGCCGCACCACCAGCTTAGTGGGAATCTGCCACTCCGTCTTGGTCGTTTTGGGGTGGTCCGGCTCGATGCCGGCTCGCAGGGACTCGACTGCCGCGGCAGCCAGCTCCATGCAGGACATCTGGACGGTTGTGAGCGGAGGAAGCATGAACTGCGCCAGATGGATGTCGTCGAAGCCCACCACGGAGATCTCTTCGGGAACCTTGTGAGTAGTGCGGTAGAGCGCATGAAGAACGCCGATGGCAGTCATGTCGTTGGAGCACATGACCGCGGTGGGGAGTTCGCTTAACCCGGTCAAATGATCCGCAGCCGCTAAGCCGCCCTCCATGGTGTGGCTGCCCTCGATGAGGTGTTTGGCGGGAACGGTTAGCCCCAGCTCGGTCATGGATTTGAGAAAGGCGTCGCGGCGGGCCACGGCAGAGCGCAGGCGCAGCGGACCGCTGATGAATGCAATGTGACGATGGCCGAGAGCGGCCAGATGCTGCACCGCCTGGCGGATACCCTCGGCATAGTCCACCTTGAGGATGCGGATATTGGGCAATGTGGGTCCTGCATCCACAAACACCAGCGGGAACTCGCGCTCCACCAGCTTTTGAACCAGGTCTTCCTCGATGCCGAAGGTCATCACCGCCACGCCGTCTACATTGCGCTGCAGCATGCGGCGGATGAGTGTCTCGGTGCGCTCCGGCTCGTAGTTTGTCGAACCGATCAGCACTTCGTAGCCCTGCGCCACGGCCAGATTCTCAAACTCCTGCACCAGTTCGGGAAAAAATGGATTGGTGATCTCGGAGACGATCAGGCCGAGCATGCGGCTGCGGCCGGAGACCAGCGCACGCGCCTGGGTGTTGGGCAGGTAGCCGACCTCTTCGATGGCTTTCCAAACTCGCTCAGCCAGTTCTGCATTCACGGTGGGGATGCGGTTGACTGCACGCGAAACAGTGGCGATGGAAACGCCTGCGCGCTTGGCGACGTCTCGAATGCTCACAGTTCCAGGCCGGCCGGTAGATTTGTTTCGAGGGGTAATCACAAGTGGGTATATTTTACGCTTACCCGGTGTTTCTCATCCAGACCGCTACCAAAAACAGTTGCATAACGTGGTGCGGAATCTGCCAATTGCGCGCTCCATTTGAAAACCAGAGAAGCCCATGGTCCCGCGAAATACGGTGCAATTCTGGAAAGCGTTTCCCCCGGGACCCGCGCCGCAAAAGTGGAGCGAATTCCTGGTAATCCGATTTACGGGCGGCGATTGGCCAATGGCCAGGCACGGATGAGTCTGGCCATCGGCGAGCGGTTAAGGGGGCCAAGCGAGCGGGGTTCATGGTTGGGAACGGAGAATGGCGAGCACATCAGGAGGCCCCGATCGACTACTCGGGGAGTCCGGGAGAGATCTTGATAGTTTCCAACCACGCCTCGACGAGTCCCGGCCAGTAATGGATCGGAAGTCCATTCTTCCGCAGCCCGTAGCCGTGCCCGCCTTCGGAATAGATGTGCAACTCGGCCGGAACCTTGGCGTTCTTCAGCGCCATGTAGTAGACCACGGCATTCTCCACATGGACCGGGTCGTCCCCGGCTTGCACGATGAACTGCGGCGGCGTTTTCTCGGTGGGATTGATCTCCGGATTGGGCGCGAAGTTTTTTTCGGCGAGCGCCAGATAGCCGGGATAGACGACCACCGCAAAGTCGGGCCGGCAACTGAGTTTGTCAGCCGCGTCGATTGGTTCGTAGAACCGCTTGTCGAAGTGGGTGCTGAGGGCCGCGGCCAAATGTGCGCCTGCCGAAAAGCCCAACACGCCGATACGGTTGGGATCGATCTTCCACTCGGCGGCGTGCAGGCGAACCAGCCCGAGGGCGCGCTGCGCATCTTGCAAAGCAGCGGGCGACTTGGGATAGGGGCCGGTGCCGGGTACGCGGTACTTGAGCAGCACACAGGCGATGCCCTGCGAGTTCAGCCAGTCGCAGACTTCGGTGCCTTCCAGATCGATCGCCAGGATGTTGTAGCCGCCGCCAGGAAAGACGACCACGGCAGCGCCGGTGCTTTTGCCTTTTGGCAGGTAAAGGGTGAGCGTCGGCGCAGAGACATTGCCCAGCCTGACAACTGGACGTCCGGCAATCAGATTGTCCTTGGCGGTCGTTGTATCCACTTCGGCAGGCGGATTGGAGGGCGCGCCCGGAGCGGCACCGGGCCAGACGGCGATGGTTGGGTGCTCTGCCGCGGGCGGCCAGCCGGAGGGCTGGGCTGCGAGTCCGGTTGAAAATGCCCCCATGGCAGCGAGAAACAGAGGGATATTCCTGCTCATGCGATGTGTCCCCTATCGGAAATGGTCGCAAGGATAATTGCAGGACAAGGGGGCACGATGCAAATCAAGGTGTGTCCGAAGCAGGCATGCCAGGCGCCAAACGCGGGCGGAATTGTTGCTGTGTTCGATTGCTCAGACAGCCGGTTCCCGAAGTGGAAGGCTCATTGTGTTGCCGCATTCGGGTTCAAACGGAGCTCGACCGGCATTCAATGGGAGGGAACGATGCTCGGACCTTTCTTGATCTTGCTATTGATTCTGTTAGTCATTGGGGCGGCGCCAACCTGGCCGCACAGCAGAAACTGGGGATACTACCCGACTGGAGGGCTGGGATTGATGCTCGTAATCGCTGTCACACTTCTGTTCATGGGCCGCATTTGAAGCTGCGCGCGAAGATCATGGCCACACTTCGGCAGAACCTGGCAATTCGCTGGCTGGCGCTTCTTTCGATCGTTCTTACCTCCAGTGCCGGCTCGTCCGCGTACTCGGTCCTGACCCACGAAGAGATCGTTGACCTGCTTTGGACCGACGAGATTCGTCCTCTGGTGCTACATTGCTATCCCGGCCTCACCGAAGACCAGATCAAGGAAGCGCATGCCTATGCCTACGGCGGGTCGGTGATCCAAGATCTCGGCTACTACCCATTCGGCAGCAGAGATTTCAGCGACCTGGTTCACTATGTGCGCAGCGGAGACTTTGTTCGCGAGTTATTGCGCGAGAGCCAGGACGCCAACGAATATGCCTTTGCCTTGGGTGCGCTATCGCACTACATCGCGGATATTGACGGCCACCCGGCTGTCAACCGGGCTGTCGCTATCCATTATCCGCAGTTGCGCAAGAAATTTGGTTCATCCGTTCGCTATGCGCAGGATAGGACTGCGCATTTGAAGACGGAATTTGGATTCGACACCTTGCAGGTTGCCAAGAACCGCTATGCGCCGGAGCAATATCACGATTTCATCGGATTCGAGGTCTCGAAGCCTCTGCTGGAGCGGGCTTTTCCCGTCGTGTACGGGTTGCCCCTGAAGGACGTACTGAAGCGGGAGGACCTGGCGGTGGGGTCTTATCGTTTCGCAATCGGCCGGCTGATTCCTGAAATGACCCACGTGGCGCTGCAGGCGCACAAGAGGGACCTGATGCGTGAGACGCCCAGCTTTGCGAAGCGGCAGTTTCTCTTTCATCTATCTCGCTCCGATTACGAAAGGTACTGGGGAAAGAGTTATACAAAGCCCGGTCTCGGTACCCGCATCCTGGCGACGCTACTGCGCCTGATGCCCAGGATCGGCCCGTTCAAAGGACTGGACTTCAACAACCCGACTCCACAGACCGAAGATCTGTATATCAAGAGCATCGACACTACGGTCGACGGTTATCGGGCGCTTCTCAAGGAGGAGCGTGCGGGCACGCTGACTCTGCCTGACTGCGATCTGGATAGCGGAGATCCAACCAGGGCGGCTGAGTACTCACTGGCGGATGAGTCTTACGCAAAGCTGTTGGCCCGGCTGTCGGCAAGCAACTTTGCCGGGACTTCGCCTCAACTGCGCGACAACATCCTCGCGTTCTATGCCGATCTCTCGCTGCCTATCGAAACCAGGAAGAATCCGGCTCGCTGGCAAACGGTGCTGACCGATCTGAGTCTGTTGAAGTCCACGCAGCTTGCACCGCCCCAGACTGTCCCCACCACACCTTAGCCTGCATCTCTCACAAGGCGCGTCAACGGATTTGCAGTGCCGGCCACCGTTTGCGCCGTCACGATGTGTGCGAACGGCATGGATGAACGAGGTTTTGCTCTGGCGGCGAGGACGCCGCCAGTACAGCCGACCAGGAGGTCCACGCTACAGGGCTTCGATCTGATCGTGAGAAATGTAGATTAGCCTTTTTGAAAACCTTTCGATGTTGAACTCACGGTTGAGCGTGAGACGGAATCAACAGGGTCAGGGCATCGGGCACCATTTCAATACGGACTGGCAAGGACCCCAGCAGCTCGCCATCCGCTTCGACAAATACGCGTGATGCCGAGCCATTCACGGCGCGGCATTCGACCGAGACGGCATCGGCCAATTCAATCTCATGCGAGAATGTCTGACGCCTGAATAGAGATGCCATGACAAAGCGCAGGTAATGGAAGCGGTTGCGGGTCTTGAAGGCCAACAGCCGCAGAGTGTCGTTGCGCAGACTGGCGCCGGGGGCGAGATTGTGCAACATGCCGCCAAAATCGCGAATGCGTACGGCGAGCAGTTGGGAGACCTGCTCCACCCGTGGGCTTGCTCCGCCACGCGCAACCAAAACGGCCTCGAAGAGAGGAAACGGGTGCGTAGCCCACACGCGCATCATCTCCACCATGTAGAGGGCATAGCCCAAACGCCTTTTCCAGGTGGCGTTAAGCCTGGCGATACAGAGAGCATCCGCACCGACTCCGGCGGCAACCGTAAAGTAGCGCGAGCTTTGGAGGCCCTCGGCGTTGCGATAGAAGATGCGTCCCACGGGAACCCGAACCGGCGTGGCCTGCAGTAGCATCTCGACCGCCTTGACTGGAGAAGCGCCGAAGCCGTTGTTCAGGCCCAGGTCCGCTGCCAGTGCGTTCGCCGTACCCAGGGGCACAACGCCCAGCGCCACCGTGGTGCCAACCAGGCACTGCAAGATTTCATGAACGGTGCCGTCTCCACCGCAGGCGATGATGGTATCGCAACCTTGGCGGACGGCCTCTAGAGCCTGTGTACCGGCGCTCCCCGGAGCGTTGGTCTCCAGCGCTTCGGCCTCCATGCCTGCGCGGCGGAGCACGATGAGTGCGCCGCCAATGACCGCCGCACGCCGCGCGGAGTGCTGGCCTGAGGCCGGATTGTAGATCAATGCAACACGCCGCATCGAGAGTTTCACCTGAAGGCCCCTATGCCGCGCAGGGGAGGATTTGTGGCTGCTGTGCTGCTATTCTCGCACGGAGCTATCGATGAATGGATTCGATGAACCGCATCATGTGGCGATTCGGTCGTCTTTTGGGAAGCGTCGGCTTCATGTCCAACCGCGCCGAGCGAATACACGTAGCCGCAACCGCTCATTGAGGGGTAAAATCGTCGGCTGACAAGCCTTAAAGGAATTGAGACGTTTCAAATCAAGGTGACCAGGCCCATGCGCACGATCCGCCCGCATTCCATCTCCGTTGTTCTGCTGAGTTTGGTGCTTTTCGCAATAGCCGCAAATGCCCAGAACAAGCCCGCCGTGCAGCCCATTGAGCCCAGATATAAGGACGCGAACCTGCCCATTGAAGATCGGGTGGCCGATCTGCTTCCGCGCATGACGCTGGAAGAGAAGATTGAACAGATCGCCACCGGTTGGGAAAGCAGCGTGGATGTGGTCGACCCAACTGGAACCTTCACCACCGCAGATGCTCGCAAAGCCGTTCCCAGCGAATGGGATCCAGACTTCAAGATCTCCCCGCGCAAGTCGGCGATTCTGCGCAATGGCGTGCAGCGTTACCGGCTCGAGAAGACCCGCCTCGGCATACCTGCATTGTTCATGAGCGAGGCGCTGCACGGATTGATGGAGGACGGCAGCACCAGCTTTCCGCAGGCGCTCGGGTTGGCCAGCACCTGGGACCCGGCTCTGGTCAAGCGTGTTTTCACCGCCGCCGGCGAGGAAGCCGGAGTGCGCGGTATCGGACAGGTATTCTCCCCGGTCCTCGACATTGCGCGCGACCCGCGCTGGGGCCGCACGGAAGAGACCTTCGGCGAAGATCCTTACCTCGTTTCGCGCATGGGAGTGGCGGCTATTCAAGGCCTTCAAGGCGACTCACTCCTCATTGGACGCAACCATGTCATGGCCACCGCCAAGCACTTCGCGGCTCACGGACAGCCGGAGGGCGGCACCAACACCGCGCCAGGAAACTTCCCGGAGCGAATTCTCCGCGATAACTTCCTGGTTCCCTTTCAAGCCGCCGTGCAGGAAGCCCATGTGGGCAGCGTGATGGCCTCCTACAACGAGATCGACGGCGTGCCCTCGCACATGAACCGCTGGCTGCTGGGAAAGGTGCTGCGCCAGGAGTGGGGGTTCACGGGGTACATCGCCTCTGACGATTTCGGTATCCAGATGATGGCCACCACGCATCATGTGGCCGCCGACACCCAGGAGGCGGCCCGCCTGGCTCTTGGCGCAGGCGTGGACTACGACCTCTCGGATGGCTCGGCTTATCGCAGTTTGTTGAACCAGGTAAAGGAAGGTCTGGTTTCTAAGAGCGACATGGACAAAGCGGTGGCGCGCGTGTTGGCCGCCAAATTCCGCCTCGGGCTGTTTGACAACCCCTATGTCGATCCCGACGCCGCCGAGCGGATCGCCAACAGCGAGGAGCACCGCAAGATCGCGCTGGAAGCGGCCCGCAAAGCTCTCGTGCTGCTCAAGAACGAAAAGGATTTGCTGCCCCTTGATCTCTCCAAATTAAAGACCATTGCGGTCATCGGGCCCAACGCCGCCGACGTGCATCTGGGCGGATATAGCCGGGATCCCGGCCGTGGGGTCAGTATTCTCGACGGCATCCGCGCGCGCGTTGGAACCCGTGCCAAAGTGCTCTACGCCGAAGGCTGCAAGATCACCAATGCGCCTCAGGGCTACTCAGGCTGGTGGACCAATGACGTGGAGTTGGCTGATCCCAAGACACAGGCCGCCTCCATCCAAGCTGCGGTTGAGACGGCGCGCAAATCGGATGTGGCCATTCTCGTGGTCGGCGAAAACGAAAGCACCAACCGCGAAGCCTGGGCGGAAGAGCATCGCGGAGACCGTGATTCCCTCGACCTGCTGGGCGCGCAGAACGATCTGGTCAAGGCTGTAGTAGAGACCGGAACGCCCACGGTGGTGCTGCTGCTGAATGGACGTCCGCTGTCGATCAACTACATTGCCGGGAAGGTTCCGGCGATTCTCGAAGGCTTCTATCTTGGCGAGGAAGGCGGTACCGGTGCGGCCGAAGTCATTTTCGGCGATGTCAACCCCGGCGGCAAGCTGCCCATTACCTTTCCCCACACTGTGGGCGCGTTGCCCGACTACTACTACCAAAAGCCCTCGGCCAACCGAACCTATGAGTTCAGCACCCGAAAACCGCTCTTCCCATTCGGCTACGGGCTGAGCTATACCACCTTCCAATTCGACAACCTGCGCGTTTCGCCGGCGCAGATTCTAACTGCCGGAACGGCCAAGGTGAGCGTGGATATTACCAACGCAGGCAAGCGCGAGGGCGACGAAGTGGCAGAGCTGTATCTGCACCAGAAGGTCGCTTCGGTCACCCAGCCGGTGATGCAGTTGAAGGGATTCGAGCGCATTACTTTGAAGCCGGGAGAAAAGAAGACCGTCGAATTCACGATTACGCCGGAAATGCTGTCGATCTGGAACATCGACATGAAGCGCGTGGTGGAACCCGGGGTTTTCGAGCTGATGGTAGGGCCCAGCTCAGACAAGACGAGCACAGTGGTGCTCACCGTCGCGGAACCGCATGCTGTTCGGCTATCGCAGAGCAATTAGAGCGAAGGTCGGAGCTGGATTCGGCGTGCATCCAGCTTCCGGCCGCCGCTATTTAACGCCTTTGAGCAGGGTGAGCCCCATCTTCATCTTGTCGCCAAGCGTCTTTTGCGACAGGCAGGCAATCAGGCAGAGCTTTTCGCAGGTCACGGTTCCCTGGCGCACTTCGCGCGCCTTGGGGCCGTACCACAGCTCGCGCGCGGAGTGTTCCCTGATGTTGCCGATGGGCGGGAAGCCGTGTACGCACATCTCCACATCGCCGTTGTTGCGAATGAAGAAATTGCGCATGCCCACGCGGCAGGGCAGCGCCGAACGCGGCGCGGACTTCTCGCGGAAATGGTCGGTCATCAGGCGCAGCACGTTTTCCGGGGTCAGGATCGGCGCGCCGGCCTGCTGCATCTCCACCAGCTTATCGATCACCGCTTCCAGCTCGGGAATGTCTTTTTCCTCGATCCACAGCTCGTCGTAGGTCTCGGGAGTCCAGCGCGACATGGGCTGCGGCGAGACGCACAGGTCGCCCATCTTGCTGGCCCACTCCACTAGCGCGGGAAGATAGCGGAAGTTAGCCGAGTTCACCGTGGGCTTGATGGTGATGGGAAACTCCGCGCCCTGGCTCTTGCGCTCTTCCAGCAGATACTCGATGCCCTTGCTCAGCTTGTCGAAGAGGCCGGGAGCGCCGCGCAGATAGTCGTGCACCTCGGCGGTGGGCGCATCCACCGACATGTTGATGTTGAATGGGCGTGCGGCAACGATCTTGGCTGCATTTGCCCTGGTCAGTGCCGACCCGTTGGTTGTGACGCCGGACTTGATGTCGTTCTCGCGGCACCAGCCGAGCAAGTCAATGAAGCCGGGCTTGATCAGCGGCTCGCCGCCGCTGAAGTTGATGGAGAAGTTGCCCACGAACTCCTTGACGCTGAGCAGCGCCGCTTGCCACTCCGCTATGGTCATCTCCTGGCCGTAGTTAGGCAGACGCCAGTACTCGCAGTACCGGCATTTGACGTTGCAACGTTCGTTCACCAGGCCATAGAAGGTGACCGGGCGGGTGGAGTCGACTCCGGTTTTGAGGTAAACCTCTTCGGCAATTGCGCTTACAGTGTGTTTCCAACCAAGACTTGCAAGCTCAAGTATCTCCATCACAACCTCATGTGATTAGCATAGTCTCACAACGCGGAGCAGGAGAATAGCACAAAAGCAACATGCCGGATGGTCCCCAATCGCCATGCTTTTCAGGCATTTACGGGATGCTGCTTGCAGCCGATCGGGTGGGTCGAGTGCTTTAGTTTTCCGGCCCCGGCGCAAAAAACTCGCCAGATGCGGGGTGTCTGGGCAGAGAAATCGGCTGTGCCATGGCGACTATCGGGGAGCTATTCTGCAGTTGGCGGGTTCCTCTGGGATTTGGCATCTGTCGAGAATCGAAGTTTAACGAAAACCCGGTTGAGGTTCGTGCTCTCCCAAGCGCCCAGAATCGAGGCGCCCGGGGCACACAGCTTGAGTGGATGAACTGACACCTCGGGAGCCGGGCCGCCTACCTCAAACACGCCTCATTCGAGCGGTCCACAAGTGAAGTCCACTACGGTCCTCAAGCAAGGGCCGGCGAGCGCGGAAGAGGCCTTCCTGGCGGCAGCCACGGAGTGCTCAAGCACAATCGACATCCTGCGTGGGGATTCTATTATCGAGGCTGGGACGCGTCAGCAATCCCTGGACGCGAAGACTGCGCCCAAGTAGTAGAATAGTCGGTACCAGCGGAAATGTTGTCGACCGCTTCGCGCGGCCGGGTATATCGGTCCCCTTGCGAGAGGACTGTGCCCTGTGACGCAGCTGCGAATAGAACTCAGGAGTCCTGCCGTTTTGTCCCTGTATCTCGCTACGTCCATTCGCCGCCTCGCATTCGCCCGTCAAGTTTGCACACTTTCTGCCCTCGTTGTGGTCCTAGCTGCCGGTCCTACAGCCCGTGCGCGGAACACCGAGCACCACGGGCATCCTTCCGCCCACGCGATGAGCCACATGCTGTCGAACGTTAGTCTGCCTCCCTTGGGTCTCATTTCTGACGAGGTGCCTGAAGATGGCGAGAGGTACGAACTCAAGCTCGCGCGCCAGGGGGGCGAGGCCGTCGACGTCATTTACAGGGTGGGCGATACGTATCTACCCGAGGCTCTCGACAAACTTAGCCAGTTCCTGCGCGATAGCCACAACGACGAGGTCAAGAGCTACAATCCCCGTACCTTCGATGTGCTCCACACGATGCTTGCGAAGCTGAATCGATCGAGCAGCGTAATCCAGATCCTTTGCGGCTACCGAACAAAGGAGACGAATGATGCTCTTCGCGAGAGCGGAACTACCAACGCAGCCGAGCACTCACAGCATATCGAAGCGAATGCCCTGGATATCCGGGTTCCTGGCATCCCAGCGGTAAAGTTGCGGAATGCCGCGCTATCACTCGGCGCCGGTGGCGTGGGTTACTACCCTAAAGGTCAGTTCATCCACGTAGACACCGGTCCTGTCAGGAAGTGGACCTCTACGCCGCGCCGCGCCAAACACACTCGCCGCCGTCGCCATTCCTAACGCCGCTGCCCCGCCCCTTGAAGGCAGGCAGTGGATTTGGGCCTACAAGCCGGCCGGGGTCTGTCAATCTGTCTCAACATGATCTTCGCTTGAAGCCAATCGCTCAATATGCTCATCGAACACGGGTGAGCTGCGATCCGCGAGGTGGTCCTCAAAAACGTCCGAGGCCAACCTTGGGGCATTTCGGTTCACGCAAATTGCAGGTGCACGCACGGCGCTGCCCGGGAACTACGGTCCTCGGGCCGGGCTACCTGCTCTCGACCGCACCCTGCCAGCCCTAGCCAATATCCTTTACCCTAGTAGCGTCAGAATTCAGAGGAGCTTCCCCATGACCGTCATCCGGCAGGAAGATATTATTGCCAGCGTCGCCGCCGCGTTGCAGTACATCAGCTATTACCACCCGGCGGACTACATTACGAGCCTGGCCAGGGCCTACGAGATCGAGCAGTCGCCCGCGGCGAAGGACGCTATTGCGCAAATCCTCATCAACAGCCGAATGTGCGCCGAGGGGCATCGGCCCATCTGCCAGGACACCGGCATTGTGACCGCCTTCCTCAAAGTCGGCATGGATGTGCGCTTCGAAGCTCCTGCGGACGGCAGCCCGTTGCTCGATATCCAAGGGATGGTCGATGAGGGCGTGCGCCGGGCGTATCTCGACCCGGACAATAAGCTGCGCGCCTCCATCCTGGCCGATCCGGCGGGCAAGCGGACCAACACCAAGGACAACACCCCGGCGGTGGTGACGGTGGATCTGGTCAAAGGCGCGACGATCGAGGTGACGGTGGCGGCCAAGGGTGGCGGCTCGGAGGCCAAGGCCAGGTTCATCATGCTCAACCCGTCCGACTCGATTGCCGACTGGGTGCTGAAGACTGTGCCGACCATGGGCGCGGGCTGGTGTCCGCCGGGCATGCTGGGCATCGGCATCGGCGGCACGGCGGAGAAGGCGATGCTTTTGGCCAAACAGTCGCTGATGGACCCCATCGACATTCAGGAGCTGGCCGAACGCGGCCCTGCCAACCGTGCTGAGGAGCTGCGCCTGGAGCTTTACGACAAGGTGAATCGGCTGGGTATTGGCGCGCAGGGATTGGGCGGGCTGACCACGGTTCTCGACGTGAAGGTGCGCGACTACCCAACCCACGCCGCCAACCTTCCAGTGGCCATGATTCCCAACTGCGCGGCCACGCGCCACGCGCACTTTGTGCTGGATGGCTCGGGTCCGGTGTATCTCGACCCGCCGAATCTCGATCTCTGGCCCAAGCTGACTTACGACGTGTCGGCAGCGCGGAGAGTGAGTCTGGATGCCGTGACTCGCGAGGAAGCGGCCACATGGAAGCCGGGGGAGGTGATTCTGTTGACCGGCAAGCTGCTCACGGGGCGCGACGCGGCGCATCAGAGGCTGACCGAGATGTTGAACCGCGGCGAGAAGCTGCCCGTCGACTTCCGCGGACGCTTTATCTACTACGTTGGCCCGGTGGACCCGGTGCGCGAAGAAGTGGTTGGGCCGGCGGGACCGACGACGGCTACGCGCATGGACAAGTTCACCCGCCAGATGCTGGCCGAGACCGGCCTGCTGGGAATGGTGGGCAAGAGCGAACGCGGTCCGGCGGCCATTGAAGCCATTCGCGAGTTCGGCGCGGTGTACCTGATGGCGGTGGGTGGCGCGGCTTACCTGGTTTCGAAGGCCATTCACGGCGCGCGCGTGCTGGCCTTCGCCGACCTGGGCATGGAAGCTATCTACGAGTTCGATGTGGTGGATATGCCGGTGACTGTGGCAGTCGATGCGAAGGGAACCAGCGTTCACAAGACCGGCCCGGCAGAGTGGCAGCAGCGCATCGCCGGGATTCCGATTCTGCCGTAGCCATGGATGCAGACAGATTTCCGAGCCCCTTGGCCGTCAGTCCAGAGTCAGCCTCCGTGGGCGGAACAGGTCGAGCAGATCGAAGCTCTCCGGGCGGTTGGCTGCCGGGTGCGGCATGCAGTGCAGCTTGGAGCGCATGGGAGCGGCGTAGGAGCGGGTGACGTGCAGCCGGTCCATGACGATGTAGCGGGCGCGCAGGCCGTCCACGGTCTGTGGCAACTGCGCGGGAACCACGCTGCGGTCTACGTAGACGATTAGCGCCGCTTCCCTGGGGTTGTCCAGGCTCTGAGCCACGCCCACGCCGAAGAAGGCGGGGTTGTGCTTCATCAGGCTTGAGGCGACCCTCTGCTTGACGATCAGCGCGGCGTTCAAAAGAGAGGCAGGCAGAGCAGGGACACTGCCTGCATCGAGTGCCGTCCGCGGGGCGGAGCCAGCGGTCACCGCGCGACTATTGGTGGGAATCACCAGGGTGCGCACACCGTTTACGGTGGCTGGCACAGCAGGGTTCATGTTTTCGTCCGCGTATACAATCAGCGCCGCCTCGCCGGGATGGTCGTTGCTCTTGCCTGTGGCCACGCCCAGGATGCCGCCCGAGGGACTCACCATCATCCGCGCCTCGGACAGGGCCTGCTGGGCGCGGGCGATCTCAGTGCTGTTGAGCGTGCGTGCCTGCGCCGCGTCCACAGTGTTGTCTCCATAACTGAGGCAACTGACGGCGTGGTCCGCGCCGCCCACAAATCGATAAGCTGTGCCGCCAACCTGGGCGCTCAACTCGCTCAACACGTCGGGCGCCGGGCTGGCTACGCCCTGGCCCACGCCAAGGGAGTCAATGCCGCCGGCAAAGAAGAGCCCCACGGGTTCGGCATTGGCGGCGTCCACCACCAGCGCTCCCGAGTCGCCCGCATCGCTGAACTGGTTACCGCTGATGGCCAGCTGGTTGGTGTAGGTCTTGGTCAGATAGGGCTTCGTCTCGGCACAGTCCTGGTAGTAGTCCACCTTCACGTCCAGGCTGAGGGCGGAGACGCTGGCGCAGGTCAGTCCAGTGGTTCGCCCGCTCTTGGCCACTGTCAGATGCAAGGAAGCAGTCTCGCCCTTGCCACCCGAGGAGGAAACACCGGGAGGCGCGGCTGCCAGTGTGCCGTCCGGCTGCCGTGCGCCCAGTTCGAGAATGCCGCCGTTGGGGTCCACTGCGTGCGAGGCGACCAGGGCAATGGCCGCATCCGCGTTGGTCAGGCTTGATCTGAGCGGAAGCCAGCCGGTCAGCGTCGCCACAGGTGTCGTTCCCGGCCCTTCCTCGTTGGGGGTGCAATTATTGTCAATCAGCCCAGGCTGGACAACTGCATCGCCCACGCGGGCGTGGTCGCTGCGCGCCAGCACGTGGTTGTTGCTGAGCAGGTACTGGCGCCCTGAGTTGTCCTCGATGAGCGAACCCAGCGTTCCGCCGCAGCAATCCTGCACCGTGTTTGCCGTTGCGTCGTAATCGCGGTTGTTGCCGCCGGAAGTGCCCAACTGGACGGCCATCGGCATCTGCGCCTGGTGCGTGACCGGATTGCTCGATACCCCGGCCGTGTTCAAAAGCACCTGCGCCTGGGTCTTGGAGGAAGAAGCCCCTGCCGTAGCGACAACATACGTGACGCCGGTGGCCGGGATTTGGGCCGGAGCGGTGTAGGTTACCGAGCAGGAGGTGTAAGCCTGGGGGCTGTGTTGGCAGGTTGTAGTCCCCAGCGCGCCTTGACCGCCGCCCGATCCGGTAGCAGTGTTCGACAAGCCGAAGCTAATTCCTGTGCTTCCGCCTGCTTCGGCCAGATAGCCGGTAATGGTCACGCTTCCATAAGCTCCCACGGCCATATTCTCGGGGGTCAGTGGCTGCAGGAAGCCTGGCGTGACAGTTACCACGGTGGTCGCGGCGATGGCGCCGTTCAGCGTACCGGTCACAGCTACCTGCACGCGGTCGGCGGTGAGGTAGCTGGGCGGGGTGTACTGGCCGCTGGCGCTGATGGCGCCGGGACCGCTGATCGCGTCTCCGCCAGAGACCGACCAGACAACCTCGGCCGCTCCCCCGGTTGCGAGCGTCGCGGAGAACTGCTGCACCGCGCTGCCCTGCGGACCCACCGCGTTGCAGCCGGTGCAGTTGGTGTCGATTACGCTGGCTCCCGGAGAGACGGAAAAGAGTGCATTCGTGGGGTTGGCAGACACACCCCCGCTTGCGCATCCGGCCAGCAAGACGAGCGCCGGAGCCGAGACAACGGTGAGTAAGCGGATCTGATAGGACAGCTTCAAATCGTTCTCAAGACACCAGCAAGCTGGTATCCCTGTATGTTTGACGCGTAATACCGGTTCACGTCGTCAATCTAAGACAGGACTCTCCCTAAAAACCCCTTCAGCCCCCAGCGGCCCAAAACGGCGGTGAAGAATACCAGGGCCAGGAGGATAGCCCACCACGGCATGTGCGCCATGCTTGGAGTGACCGAGGCGCGCAGGCCCTCACTCATGTATACGATGGGATTGAAGAGCACGGCGATCTGCAGCCAGGGAATCTTTCCCAGGCCTGCCCAAGTGTAGTAGACGCATCCCAAAAAGGTAATCGGCACCACGATGATCGAGAAGACCAGGCCAATCTGCCTGGGATTGACCTTGGAGCCGATGACCAGGCCAAGCGATCCGGCCAGCAGGCTGGCCAGCGCCAGCACCAGCACAAAGAGAAACCAGTTCTGCACGTCGGCCCGGACCGGCTGTGCCGGAATGTAATAGGCCATGGGAATTACCAGCAGGGCGGCAATGATGCTCTGCATGGCGCTGAAGCAGACCTTTTCGAGCGCAACGGCCCACAACGGCAGCGGGCACATCACGCGGTCGTCGATCTCGCGGGTGATGCCGAACTCCGACGAGAGCGGCAGAGCCACGGCGGCGATCCCGGAGAACATGATGGCTACGGCCATCAGACCGGGCAGGATGATGGCGCCGAAGCTGGCCCCCGCGCCAGCCGCCATGGGATTCCCACCAGCCATGTGCGGCAGGATGAACGTGAATACAAAAAGAAAGAACAGAGGCTGCATGCCCACGCGCAGTACAAAGGGCACGAATTCGCGCATCAGCACGCGCAGATCGCGCAAGAATAGCCCCAGAAACGCCTTGAGGAAGAACCCCGAGCCGCTCCATCCCACCTGGGCCTGGGCCGCATTGCTATTCCCTACTCCCTGTTCCCTATTCCCTGCTTCTGAGCTATTCACGCAGGTCCCTCCCGGTGAGTTGAATGAAGATCGATTCCAGGCTGGGCTCGGTAATCGTCAGGTCACGCAGGCCGAAGCGGGCTGTTGCTTGAACAAGATCGGGCAACAAGCCGTCGGAGCTGGCGGCCATCAGACGCAATCCCTCGGGGGTGACCTCGGCGCTGGAGACATCCGGGCGCGCCTTGAACTGGGCGATGACCGGCTCCAGTCCCGCATGCGATTTGAGCTTCAAGTCAAAGATGGTTTTTGCATGGAAGCTCTGTTTCAGCTTCTCCGGCGACCCCAGGGCGAGCACGCGTCCATAGTCGATGATGGCCAGCCGGTCGCTGAGTGAGTCGGCCTCTTCCATGTAGTGGGTGGTGAGCAGGACGGTGATGCCTTCCTTCCGCAGCCCTTCGACCGCCGTCCACATGGCCATGCGGCTCTGCGGGTCGAGGCCCGCGGAAGGCTCGTCTAAGAACAAGACGGTCGGCCGGTGGGCAATGGCTCGCGCAATCTGCACGCGCTGTGCCAACCCCCCGGAGAGCTGGGCGGGATACACATTCTTGCGCTCGGAGAGCAAGAACTGCTCGAGCAGCTCAAGAGCTCGCGTCTTGGCCTGCCGGTGCGAAAAGCCGAAGTAACGGCAGTGAAAGTAGAGATTCTCGTAAACGGTCAGGGAGCGATCAAGAGTATTGAACTGTGGCACAACGCCGATGTGCCGCCGCGCCTGCGCCGGATGCTCGACAACATCGATGCCCGCGATCCGCACCGTGCCACTGGTCGGCAAGGTGCGGGTGGTGGCGATGGAGATGGTGGTGGTTTTGCCTGCCCCGTTCGGCCCGAGCAGGCCGAAGATCTCGCCCTGTTTCAACTCCAGGTCGATGCCGTCAACAGCCACCACCCTGAGCTTGCTTTCGTAGATTTTGGTCAGTCCTGCGATTTCGACAATCACGCGATTCACCCGGTGGGGGAAGGGAAGTGGGTACGCTTTCAAGATTACCGTACAAGACCCGCAAGCGGGCGAATGGGGCGCCGGCGCCACCAGCAAGGAGGCGTTTTCATCTGGATGTTTGGAGTGGTTAACTCCGATTTGTTGACAGCGAGAAAGCTGGTGGTTGAACCCCAAGAAACCGCGGAAAATTCAGGCACCTGTGCAGAGGCTCCCTGGAGGCTTGAAAAAGCCACAGCTCTCTGAAGCCCGCGCCACGCCCCACGCGCAACTGGCGTTTTTCGCCGGGTCTCTCTCCACGATAGGAGTCTATGCGCCCTGGATCGACCGTTGCCCGCTGCGCTGCGCCACGAGCAGCGGCGGAGATCAGCATAAGCGGGACGTGCTGGGCACTTGGTTGCTGTCTATTTTGGCGGGACACCATCGCTACTCCCACATCTATCTGCGCGGCTCCCAGCCATGTAAGGAAGCTCGCGGAGCAGTCGCCTGCGGCAGACCGGTGGAAGACCCTGCTGGACTGCATCGTAGCCAGAATCATCCCCCGCCAACCCCGGAAACTCCTCGAAACAGGCCAGCCTTTGTTCGCCAACTGCGGTTTTTACGTTCATTCCCGCGGTAACCCGCATGAGCGGGTAAAGCTTTTCCTATTGACGGCAAAATTGGAGTGGTTTCCTTCGCCCCTGCAGGGCTTGAACTCGGGTGGGGTTGTAACCCAGGACTCCGCATCGCTTGCCTACGGCGAACTTCTTGCCTCCTGTTCGTCCTTCGCCATCATGTGCCGGAGCACTTCAAAATACCGGAGATGACAGCGTATTCGTTCAGCGAACTTCAGATTCCGAATGCTAAAACTCGATCTTGACCGGCCATGTTTTCCAAATGTCGGCGCAGTAGTCGCGAATGGATCGGTCTGAGGAGAACTTGCCGATGCGAGCCACATTGAGGATCGACATACGTGTCCACTCCTCGGGATTCATGTAGGCCTGGCTGACCCGGTCCTGGCAATCGATGTAGGCCTGATAGTCGGCCAACAGCATGTACTCGTCGCCGTTGAGCAGGGAAGCGGCCATGGGCTCGAAGAGGTGTTTGTCGCCATGGGACAACTCGCCGCTGGTCAATGCGTCGATGACCTCGCGGAGGTTGGCGTTCGACTCATAGACCGCGCGGGGATTGTAGCCCTCGCGCTTGCGTTGCTCGACCTCCGGCGTGGTGAGGCCGAAGAGGAAGAAGTTCTCAGCTCCCACTTCTTCGCGAATCTCGATATTTGCGCCGTCGAGAGTGCCGATGGTCAGAGCGCCATTCATTGCGAATTTCATGTTGCCGGTTCCGGAGGCTTCCTTGCCGGCCAGAGAGATCTGCTCGGAAAGATCCGCGGCGGGGTAGACGCGGTGACCGAGTTTCACGCTGAAGTCGGGAAGGAAGACGACCTTGAGCCTTCCCCGCACCAGCGGATCGTTGTTGACGGCTTCGCCGACCGAGTGAATGAGCTTGATGATGAGTTTGGCCATGCGATAGCCGGGGGCGGCTTTTCCGCCGAAGATGAAGGTGCGTGGCACTACCTCGGCTGTGGGATCGCGATGAATGCGTTTCAAAAGCGTCAGGATGTGGAGGATCTGCAAATGCTGGCGCTTATATTCGTGCAAGCGCTTGACCAGCACATCGAAGAGCGACGTGGGATCGGCAGAGATTGAAAGCCGGCTCTGAATGTAGTTGGAAAGCCGCGTCTTGTTCTCCAGCTTGATGGCTCTCCATTCCTCGTGCAGTTCGTGGTCCGTGGCTAACGGCTCAAGGCGGCGAAGCTTCTCCAGATCGTGAATCCAGCCGACGCCCAGCCGTCCGGTCAGCAGTTGGGTCAAGCCGGGATTACTCAACACCATCCAGCGGCGCGGGGTCACGCCGTTGGTCTTGTTGGAGAACTTCTCCGGAGTCAGTTCGTAGAAATCGCGCAGCACGTGTGTCTTGAGCAACTCCGTATGCAACGCGGCAACACCATTGATGGCGTGGCTGCCGAGGGAGGCCAGATGCGCCATGCGCACATACTTGTCGCCGTGTTCGTCGATTAGCGAAAGCCGCTCGACGCGGGCTTCGTCGCCGGGAAACTTCTGGCGAACGTCCTCGATATGGCGGCGGTTGATCTCGTCAACGATTTCAAGGTGGCGAGGCAGCAGGTCGCCGAAGAGCGAACGCGGCCACTGTTCCAGCGCCTCGGGCAGCAAGGTGTGGTTGGTGTAGGAAAGGGTCTGCTGGGTCACGCTCCAGGCGGCGTCCCACTCCATGGAGTGCTCGTCCACCAGCAGGCGCATCAGCTCGGCCACCGAGATGGCGGGATGGGTGTCGTTCATTTGGATGGCGAAGTTGCGATACAGGTCGGCCAGCGGTCGGTTGCGATTCACTTGAATCTTGACAATGTGCTGCAGCGAGCAGGAGACGAAGAAGAACTGCTGGGCCAGGCGCAGCTGTTTGCCCTGGAAGCCTTCGTCGTTGGGGTAGAGAATCTTGGAGATGTTCTCAGAGGCCACCTTGTCGGCCACCGCGCCGAAGTAGTCCCCGGTGTTGAAGGTGGTGAAATCGAAGCTTTCGACGGCTTGCGCCGACCACAGGCGCATGGTGTTTGCGGTGTTGGTTTTGTAGCCGAGGATGGGGGTGTCGTGGGGAATGCCGCGCACCACTCTCTGGGGAATCCAGAGCACGCGCAGACGGCCATTGGCGTCGATGTGCTTTTCAGTGCGGCCGCCCATTTTCACTTCAAAGGCGTCCTCGGGACGCTCAAGGGCCCATGGATTTCCCAGGCGCAGCCACTTATCGGTGGTCTCCACCTGCCAACCGTCGCGAATCTGCTGGTCGAAGATGCCGTACTCGTAGCGGATACCGTAGCCGATGGCGGGAACGTCGAGGGTGGCCAGCGAATCCATAAAGCAGGAGGCCAGGCGTCCCAGGCCGCCGTTGCCCAGGCCGGGCTCTTCTTCCTGTTCGATCAGCGTGTTCAGGTCCAGGCCCAACTGGCGCATGGCCTGCTCGGCCTCGTCGTGGATGCCGAGATTGATGAGGTTGTTGGCGAGGTGAGGGCCGGTCAGGAACTCGGCCGAGAGGTAGCAGACCACACGCACATCCTGGGCCTGGTAGTTCTTGACCGTGGAGATCCAGCGCTCGACCAGGCGGTCGCGCACGGTGTGTGCCAGGGCCATGTAGAGATCGTTGACCGTGGCGCGTTCCAGGCTTCTGCCCTGCACAAAGAAGAGGTTGTCGAGGAAGGAGTGGACCAACGCGTCGGCGCTCATGGCGGTTTTCTGGTCCTTAAGCAAACTCATCTTGGGCAGCAAATCAACAGGAATATCGGGCATGGCTCACCTCAAATTCTCGCGCCGAGCGGGGAATCCCTCGGCTGGTGCGGTGTTCCCAAGCATAGGGCTTGGCGCGCCGTGAGGGAATAAAAAACTGGTCAAATGCGCTGCGTGGTTCTGTGCATGGCCCGGCGCGGAAACCACTGCGCGGCTTTGGAACCAATCGGGCTGGGTCGGCAGGTACGTAAACCATTCATTGCATTCGGTCGCATCACCTATTATCCGATAGTCAGCACCAGTTTGCCGAAGTGGCTGGCCTCTTCCATGCGGGTCAGGGCCTGGCGGGCCTGAGTCCAGTGAAAATTCTCGCCGACGGGGCGCATCACGGTGAGGGTGATGGCTTTATTCATCTCCTCGAAGTCTTTGCGCGAGCCGACGTAAATGCCCTGAATGCGGGCCTGCTTGTGCAGGATCGTGGCCAGCGGCAGCGGCTCGGCGGGGGCGGAAAGCACGCCCACCTGGGCGACGACGCCGCCCACGCGAATGGCGCGCAGGGAGCGAGCCAAGGTTCCCATTCCGCCAACCTCGACCACCAGATCGACGCCTTCGCCACCGGTCTCATCCAGCGCCCAGCGGTCCCAGTCGGGGGTTTCGCGGTAGTTGAGACCGCCGTCAAGGCCCATGGTGTAGGCGCGCTGGAGCTTCTCGTCGCTGCCGCTGATGCCCAGCACGCGCGCGCCGCGCAGGCGGCCAAGCTGGAGGGCAAAGATGGATACGCCACCGGTTCCTTGAATCAGGACAGTGGATCCCGGCTTGAGGTTGCCGGCAGTCAGGGCGTTCCATGCGGTGACGGCAGAGCAGGGCAGCGTGGCGGCCTCCTCGAAGCTGAGGTGCTCGGGGATGGCGACCAGGCCAGTTTCTTTGAGGACGACGAAGTCGGCCAGCATGCCGTCGATGTCGCCGCCCAGCGCGCCACGGGCCTTGGCCGGGGTCAGCGGACCGTCCAGCCAGTTCTGCATGAAGATGCCCGCCACGCGGTCGCCGGGCTTCCAGGCGGTAACGCCGGGGCCAACCGCCGTTACCAGCCCCGCGCCGTCGGAGCAGGGGATGCGGGGCAGCTTGAGCTTGGGGTTGTAGAGGCCCTTGATCATGAGCAGATCGCGATAATTGAATGAAATCGCGCGGACGTTCAGGAGCACTTCGCCCGCTCCGGGCGAGGGGGTAGGACGCTCCACAAACTCCAAAGAATCAACGCCAAAGGACGATATCTGCCAAGCCCGCATACGAGAATCCTACTCCTTGCCTGGGGCGCAAACTTCAATCCGCGGGACACAGCACGGCGAATCCCCAGTAGAATGAAGATATGGCCCGTGGTTCAAGAAAGTAAACGGGTGGAGGTATAGATGGCAAATGCCATGCAGCAAGCGGAGGTTGGTCCCGGCAATGAATTCATGAGCGAAGACGCTCGGCGTCTGGCGCAACAAGTTCAGGCCGGTCACGAGCGGCAAAAGCAGGCGCTCAATCTGCAAAGAGAGAACATCCTCTCGCAAAAAACTTCGAACCCCTCTCGGCGCGCTGCCCTGGAAGCCGCATTGGCCCAGATCGAAGCGCAGATCAAGGCGCTCAACTAGATTGAACGCCTTTCCAGGCTTTCCCCAGCCTGATCTACGGCTCCCGGTGAAACAGCAGGGAGTTGGCCTGATGCACAGTGGTCAGCGACACCCGGGCAATATTCACGTGCTCGGGGCGGCTGGCGGCCCAAACAATGACATCGGCGACGTCTTCCGGGGTGAGGGGCTTTAGGCCCTTGTAGACCTTTTCTGCCCGTTCCGCGTCGCCGTGGAAGCGCACCAGACTGAAATCGGTTTCGACCATGCCTGGGTCGACGCTGGTCACGCGCACCGGTGTACCTAAAACGTCCTGGCGCAGGCCGTCGTTGATGGCCCGCTCGGCTGCCTTGCTGCCGCAATAAACAGCGCCGTTGGGATAGGTGAGCTCGCCGGCCGTGGAGCCGAGGTTGACCACGTGGCCGCGGCCGCGCTCGACCATGCCTGGAACCACCGAGCGGGTCACGTAGAGCAGGCCCTTCACATTGGTGTCGAGCATCTCTTCCCAGTCGTCGATGTTGCCCTGGTAGAGCTTTTCCAGGCCGCGGCTGAGGCCTGCGTTGTTCACCAGCACGTCGATCTGCGCCCATTCGGGCGGCAGATTGGCGATGGCCGCCTTGACGGCTTCGCGGTTGCGCACGTCCAGGGTGAAGGTGTGAACGGACTGAGCGCCGCGCTCCAGGGCCTGGGCTGCGACTTCGGTCAGTTTGTCTGCCCGGCGGGCGGCTAGCAGCAGGCGCGCACCCTCGGCCGCGAAGGCCAATGCCGTGGCCGCGCCAATGCCAGAGCTGGCGCCGGTAATGAAGACGATTTTTCCTGTGAGACTCATGGAACTATCCTAATCAACCTTTCCGCGTCCTTGTAGGTGTACGGCTCATTCCGGCGGGAAAAGTGCCTGGGAACGACCTGAGCGGGATAGCTGAAGTGGCTCAGGGCATGGCGTGCTTCGCTGGTCTTGAAAAAACCGGCCGGGCGGACGCCGTGGCTTCAAAATCGGCGAAGGTGCCTTGAGCTACGCGCTCCTCCGCGTCGGCGGCAATCGGTGACTACCCATTCGGAGGCCGCTACCTTTATGCTAAGACCCAGGTTCCAGATGGGTAGAGACGGTTGAATGGATATCAAGATCAAGTTCGTTCTGGTCGCCTTGCTCCTCCTGTTCGGTGCTTCCGCAACCTTCCCCCAGACCACTACACAACAGGCCCAAGCACAGCCGGTCCCACGAGCTAGGGTTATTGTTTTTGTGCACGGCATCCATGGGAGCCGCGAGTCCTGGCGGGCCGCGAACGGCGCCTATTGGCCGGATTTGATCCGGACGGACCCGCGCTTCGCCTATTCCGACGTGGAAGTTGCGGAGTATCCCACGCCGGCGTCGAATGGGAAGATGTCCAGCGTGCAGTTGGCCGAAATCCTATTCGCTCACCTCAAGCAGGAGCATGTCTGGGAGCATCGCGAGGTAGTCTTTCTGGCGCATAGCCTGGGCGGCATCCTGGTCGAGGAGATGCTGCTGAGGCATCCCGCCGAGGCGGCGAGAGTGAAGTTCATCGTGTCGTATGGAACTCCGCACGAAGGCTCGGCGGTCGCACGGATCGCTTCAATCTACGACAGGGATCCGCTGCTCAACGATCTGAGCGATGCAGGCGACAACACGCTCCTGACCCATCTGGAGCACGACTGGCGAGGGCACGATTCGGTCAACGGGATTCACCGCTTCTGCGCGTATGAATCCGAAGACACGATGCCGGAAAACAGAGTTGGCCGCTATCTAAAGGCCCATGTCCGCGTGGTGGGCTACTTCAGTGCGACTTACGGATGCGATGTGACCACACCGCCGCAGGAGATCCATGCCGATCACGTCGACATGATCCGGCCTGCGGACCGGAAGTCGAGCGCCTACGACTTTTTCTACCGCGTGTACCGCGACAACCCAATCCTCGAAGAACAGGTAGTGACCCGCGACAATGTAATCGCGGGCCTCGAAGCTGGCTGCAATCGAACCAGCACAAACCCGGACTTGCAGGTTCCGATTGCCCTCGATAGCGCTCTGCACGAAAAAGTGCTCTCGGCGACTGCAACCCTGATCGATACCGTGGGTGTGCGCGACGTGGATCGAGATCCGCCGGTCGTTACCCGGATCGACCCGGATGGCGTGGCCCATGTGGAATACGGAATTAGAGGGCGAGGCAAAAAGCTCTTTGTTTGCCTCGGCTCCGCCCATGCATCCTTGAAGGTTGAGTTCACAATCGACCGGCAAGTACCGGTTCGCGAGCCGCAGAATTGAGCCGTGGGCTGAGACAAGCCAGTCGGCAAGGCATCCAATGGCGTCTCGGATCGCGTGGCCAGATTGCACATGACTCCTGAATCTCCGGCAATGCGGAGATAGTTCCCGATTGGCGGCAACAGCCCACGGCTCTCGGCGAAGATTCGCGGGTTCGTTCTTCGGGCTGGCGTCCTCGATCTCGGTCGTCCTCGCAAAGGGGGGCGCTGCCTTTCATCTCCCATTTGCGCGACGGATATCCGGAACGCTGGAGCCCTCGTGTACAGCGGCTGCGCGGTTTGTCCCGTGACTTACTCTTTGTGAAATGGCGGGCCATTCAGGAGATCGGCTGTAGAACCATCCGCCCATATGCGATGAACGCCACGAGGAGGCCCAGCACGCCGCTCAGAATGATGGGCGCTAGCTCGCAGTACTTGATGTGCACCCAGACGAACACGAGGCTCTCGACCGCGAGAACCGTGGCGGCCAGGACCGTCAGCGGCGGCTGCCAATGGAACGCGGCGGGGACGATCAGCCCGACCGTGCACACAAGCTCTGCGATCCCCAGGGCGGTCCAGGCTTTCCGCGGCAAGGCGCCAAAGGACGGGACGTCGTGGCTTACCTTGTCGAACAGGAAGACCTTCATGACCCCCGACGATCCGAACAGAAGTGCGGCGAGGACTTGCAGGACCCATAACAGTGTGTTCATCGTGTGCCTCCTTCGGATTCGGAATCGGCGCGCACAGAGCGGTATCTCCCTGTGCGATCCGCTTGCTCAGCCCAGATCCAGTGTAGTGTCTCGGCAATGAGGCCGGCTATCGATGCACACTCAAGGCCGGTTTTTTGGGAGCCAACATTTCTGCAGGGGCTGAAGCCGCTGATTTTAGCTTCGTTCGCGGCACTGCTGAAGAGGTTGCGGGAAGAGCCCGAAATCCTGGTGAAGACAACGAGAAATCGATCATCCGGGGCTAATGCCGAATTGATTCTGCAGGCTTGATGCGGGGGTTAACGCACCGCCCCCCTCAACATCGAGTTCTTCCGCAACCCGTGAAGTCGTGCCCTTTCAAATTTGCGCACGTGTAGCGTTTTCCTAAGCCAACTTTCCTCGCTTTTGCGCCATGCGGTATTGGCCGACGGCCCAATCCTCGCCGCCCAGGCCGGACTGCTGCGCCTGAGCGAAGACCTCGGCGAGATTGTCGGCCAGGCTGAACCCGGTGTGACGGCTGGCCGCAGCTTCCCGGAGCAGGCGCAGATCCTTGAAGCCCAGTTCGATGGTTGCGCCGGGATGCTCGGGGGGATGCAGCATGACATTACCGTAACTCAAGTAGAACGGCGACTGGAAGAGCGCGCTGTTGACGGTTTCGAGGAAGGTCTCCGGCGCAATGCCCTGTCCGGCAGCGTAGACAAAGGCCTCGCCCAGCGAGTGAATCATGGCGCTGATAAGGAAGTTGCCGCCCAGCTTGAGGGCGTGCGCTTGGCGCGGTTCCGTTCCGATCACAGAAATGCCGCGGGAGAGTGGCTGGAGCAGCGGGCGCGCCGTGGCGACAGCTGCTTCCGGCCCCGCAACCACGATCCAAAGGCGGCCCTCTTCGGCCACGCTGGGTCGGCCAAAGACGGGAGCGGCCACGAAGAGCTGGTTCCTGCGCTTGTGCTCGGTTGTGAGCCGCTCGCTGAGCGCGACGCTGATGGTCGAACAGGAGATGTGCATCGCTGCGGGATCGAGGGCATCGAGTACGCCATCAGGGCCAAAAAGAACCGCTTCGTTCGCGGCATCGTCGAAGAGCATGGTGAGCACCACATCGGCTTCACGTGCAGCCTCGGCCGGTGTGGCGGCCACGCGCGCTCCCTCGGCGGCCAGTGAGCCGGCACGTTCGCGGGTGCGGTTCCAAACGATTAGCTCGTGCCCGGAGGTCAGCAGCCGGCGCGCCATGTGCCTGCCCATCTGGCCCAGACCCAGGAATGCGATTTTCATGGTGAATGTCCTCGTGACCAATCTACGAGGATTGACATTGTTTTGGAAATCCTTTTGCGTCAATCGTAAAGGTGCACGCCGGAACGACATTTGCTTCCTGGGGGGCGGCGGATTGCACTTCCGGAGAGGCCCGTCCGATCGATGAAAGCCAACCGGTCTCCTTCACAAACGGTGAATTCGCGTATATAGTCAAGCTCGTTGCCCATGTGCTCTTCAGACCAGTTTTTTCATTGAGAATAGTCCCTCGATGAAAGATCCGCCTGCGGCTTCCCGGCAATCGCACATAAGGGTTGCGTGCTCTTTTCCAGATCGCTTACTGCACGTTTCACGAATCCGGTAACGCCATCGGCGTCTCGCATGAAGCCCGCAGGATTGGGGACCGTGGCCCAGGATGGTCGAGACAATCGTGGCCGAAGCAGTCATGTAGCAGTGGGCCCTCGGGATTGAACGAGTTTCCAGAATAGCCCTCTTGGCAATGTTGGTTTTTAGTAGATCTCGGAGATATGGCGGTGTGTGCATCCCGTGGGGCGGTTGCTCCCAGGGTGCGCGGCGGCATGAAGCGGCGCCCAGGCACCCCACTTTTCTGAAGACGACAGAGGGACAATGGCCTCCAATCGCCTTCTTGTGATCGACGATGAGCCCGCCAGCTCCGCGACTATTGGGCGTATTGCGCGGGGATGCGGCTACGACACCATCATCACCACGGATATCGACGACTTCCGTTCCCGGGTTGCGTCCTGGGAGCCGACGGTCATTGTGCTCGATCTGACCATGCCGGAGATGGATGGGCGCCAACTGATTGCCTGGCTGGCGAAGCAGGGCTGCAAGGCGAGAATTCTGATTGTGAGCGGTCGGGAACCGATTCAGCTTCAAGAGGCTGAGGCAGCGGGCAACTCTCTTGGCCTGAGAATGGCGGGGAGTCTGGAGAAGCCACTGCGGGTGGAAAAGCTGCGCAGAGTGTTTCGCGAGATTTACCATGCCGCCGGTGTCCTTTCCGCGCAGGATGTATCGCACGCGCTGATGCATCGCGAGATCCGGCTCGAGTACCAGCCGCAGATGGACTTACAGACCGGCGCAACCATTGGTTTCGAGGCGCTGGCGCGATGGGACCATCCCCGGCGCGGCGCTATTCTGCCGGACACCTTCATCCCCATGCTGGAGGAGCACGACATCGTCGACGAGTTCACGGCGCAGATCTTCGAAATCGCGTTCGCCGACCTGCGGGAGTGGAATGGGGGGAGCGATTTCCGCGTCGCCATCAACGTGAGCGCAGCCAACTTTCGCACCATGTCCATCGACGAGGTGGTGCGGGCGCATTGCAACGGGAGTGGGATCGACTGCACCCGGATTGCTGTTGAGCTGACGGAGACAGCCGCCATGACGGAGACGGCACGAATCGGCGCCTGCCTCGGGCGGCTGCACGGATTCGGCGTTCAATTGTCCATCGACGATTTCGGCACCGGCTATTCCTCATTGGTCAAGCTCCACCAACTCCCCTTCACGGAACTGAAGATCGACAGGTCGTTTGTGACCAACTGCGGCCGCGATGCGCAGAGCGCGATTCTGGTGCGAGCCATGATCGACTTGGGGCACAGTTTGAAGATGAAGGTGATTGCCGAGGGCGTGGAGAGCCTGGAAGTGAGGGAATTGCTGCGCACGTGGGGCTGCGATGCAGCGCAAGGTTTTTTTGTGGGAAGGCCAATGCGTCCGCATGAGGCAAGGCAATGGCAGGCCAGGCATCTGCAGTTTTATGGCGCATAGATGAAACCAAAATCAAAGCGTGTCTTGAGGAGCCGAAAATGCCAAATATGGAATCGGTCGCGAGATTCTTTTCCGTCGTCCCGGACGCAATGATCCTGGTGGATTCGCTGGGAAATATTGTTCTGGCGAATGAAAACACGTATGAGCTTTTCAGGTACAAAATGGGCGACCTGGGTGGGGAGCCGGTGGCCAACCTGCTACCGGAGCGCTATCGTGCATCGCACGGCAAGCACCTTGAAGGCTACTTTCACGCGCCCTCGGTGCGGGGTATGGGCAAAGGCATGGAACTTTCGGCGGTGCGGCGAGACGGGTCGGAATTCCATGTGGAGATAAGCCTCAGCCCATTCCGAAGCGGAGAAGACCTGTTCGCTCTGGCCGCGATCCGCGACATCAGCGAACGCAAGCGCCTCGAAGACGCGCGCCGCGAGAGCCAGCGGCAGAAGGAGATTGCGGAAGAACGGGCGCAGGCCGCGCAGGCGCTTGCAGATAGAAATGAGGCCTTGCGCGCCATCTTCGAAGCGTCGCCGATCGGCATCATTACCGCGGCGCAGGACGGAACCATCACCCAGTGGAACCGCGCAGCCGAGCGGATCTACGGGATTTCATCGGAAGAAGCGATGGGGACCAGTATATGGGAACTGAATCGGGCAATGGAGACGGAGAACGATTCCGCCGCCGTGATTCATGCCGAGGTGAGCCGCGGCCAGGAGTTGCGCGACTTCCAGATCCGGCAGCGCAGGAAGGATCGCAAGACGGTCGAAATCAGCCTGAACTCCGCCCCGTTTCACGATCCCTTGGGAGGAAACACCGGATTTGTTTTTCTGGTAGACGACATCAGCGAGAGAAAGACCATCGAGCAGCAGTTGCGCCAATCGCAGAAGATGGAAGCCGTGGGCCAGTTGACCGGGGGAATTGCGCACGATTTCAACAATCTGCTCAGCATCGTCATCTGCAATCTGGAACTGCTGCAAGAAAGACTGCCGGCCCATTCGGAGGACCGGGAGCTAGCCGACTTGGCGCTCGATGCGGGGCTGCACGGAGCGGACCTGGTGAAGCAACTGCTCGCTTTCTCGCGCAAGCAAAACCTCGATCCACAGAAGATCAAGCTGAACGAATTGGTCTTGAATATGACCAATCTGCTGGCCAGATCGCTTGGAGAACAAATCGAAATCGTGCTGGAGATGGCTTCGGGAGTGTGGCCTGCAGTTGCCGATCCGGTGCAACTGCAAACCGCGCTGGTGAATCTTGCCACCAATGCCAGAGACGCCATGGCGGAGGGCGGCAAGCTGGTGATTCAGACCGGAAACGCCGCACTGGACGAAGCGTACGCGCAGCAGTTTGCCGACCTGACTCCAGGAGATTATGTGATGGTTGCGGTGACCGACACGGGGACGGGAATGTCCGCGGAAACCATTGAGCGCGCCTTCGACCCGTTCTTCACTACCAAACCCGCGGGCGAAGGCACGGGTCTGGGCTTGAGCATGGTATTCGGGTTTGTGAAACAGTCCGGCGGCCATGTCAGGATCTACAGCGAAGAAGGGCATGGGACCACGGTGCGCCTGTATCTGCCGCGCGCAACGCATGAGCCATCGAAGCCCACTCCAATCCGGGCTCTGGAGCACAAACACGAGGCCAGCCGTGCACGGATTCTGATTGTGGAAGACAACATGGACCTGGCAAAATCGGCACATCGCGTGTTGAGTGAAGCGGGGTACGATGTGACCGTGACAACCAACGCCGGGACGGCCCTGGAGATGCTGCGATCTCCGACCGCCTTCGATGTGCTGTTTACTGACATTATTCTGACTCACGGCACAAACGGAATCGAACTAGCGCAGGAGGCCGCCAAGCTCAAGCCGGGAATCAAGATTCTGTTTTCATCAGGGTTCTCAGAAGCCGCGCTGCGCGCCTCAGGAAAAGCCGCGGTGGCGGGCCACTTTATTGCCAAGCCCTACCGCAAAGGAGATTTGGTCTCAAGAATCGGCAGTGTGATCGAAGGCCGCCGATGAAGACTCCGAGAGCAGCATGCGACTGACAGGAGTTCGCTCATAGATGGTCGCGGCTGAAATGCGCCATGAAGCGAATGTCCTGCGTCTGAAGTTCGCATCGGAAATCGGACGGGAGAAAACCAGATTTTTTCGCTCACCACCCCCGAACGGAAGACCGTCTGGGGCCGTTCGATCAGAATGACAGCCGCAGCTCCGTTATGGATTTTGGACTCAGGACACCGGATTCTGAGATTCGCGGTGGCTTGCGGCCACGTCAGGGAACGCCTCTTGCTGACTCCCAGAAATGCGACCATAACGGTGCGATTCCTGGTCACCAATCCACGAGTTTTGACTTGCTATTTTTGAAACCTCTACTGCCGCCCGGCGGCCCGCAGCAGTTCGGCAAGGTCGTGCACATCGGCGGGGCCGGTGTCGCCGATGACCGTGTAGCGCAGGCCGGCTTCGCTCCAGGTCTCCACGCTGAACCCCTTCTGGCGCATTGTGGACGCGCCTTCTCCCCTCTGGCTTTGGAGCACGAAGACCGAGAGCTGATGTTTGCGGATCTCAAAGAGCAACTGCGCTCCCGGGCTGTGATTGAAGTACATCAGCTTGCCGCCCAGCAGCTTGAAGGCGGAGTTCTGCAAGTCGGGAAGATTGAAGGCGAAGGGCAGCTTGCCCTGGAACCAGGGCTTCACCGTGTGCCGGTCGGTCGAGACGACGTCGACAGGGTTGGTGCTGGCCAGCGTGGCCACGTGCAGGTCAAGCAGCTCAGCCACGGCTTGTTCGCGCGCGGCTTGGCGCGTCCAGGCTGAGACCGAGACCACCAGAATCAGGACGAAGGCGAGGGCCCCTGCGGCCAGTCCCTGCACCCCGCGAACTCGCCAGAACGGCAGGCGCTGCTTTGGGGCGCTCCTGCCCATTTGGGTGAAGAACTCGGGGCTGAGTTTGAAATCGGGCGTGGGGGCATAGCGCGCTGCGGCGGCGGCCCGGGTGGCGCGCTTCATCTGCAAGCGGCCGAGCGCCTCGGCGGCGCACGCGTTGCAAGTGCGCAGATGGTCCTCGACCCCCGCGATCTCTTCCGGCGTGCAACTTTCATCCACGTAGAGGTCCAGCCACTCGCTCCAACGTTCGCAGCTCATTGCGCAGCCCCCTCTTCTTTCGCCGTCAGCAACGCGCGCATGGCGCGCCGCGCACGGGATAACCGAGACATGACTGTTCCAACCGGCATGTCGAGCGTCTGGGCGATCTCGCGGTAGCTCATCTCCTCGAGATCGCAAAGAAGGACGATCTCGCGATAATTCACCGGCAGCCGCTCAAGCGCGTTCTGGATGGCCTGTTGCTCGGTCCGCGCCAGCAACAAGGACTCCGGGGTCACGCGGGTTTCCGGCTCGATTCCGGCTTCGGGCGGCTCCTCTCCGTCGCCGTCGAGCGAGACAAAGGTCTTGAGCCCGGTTTGCGTCGTCAGGAAGGTATTGCGCAGGATGCGATACATCCAGGCGCGGAAGTTGGTTCCCTGCTGAAATGACGAAAAGCCATTCAGCGCCTTCATGTAGGTTTCCTGCACCAGGTCTTCAGCGGCGGCGCGGTCCTGCGCCAGCCAAAAGGCAAAGTTGTAGAGGCTGGCGAACAGGGGCATCGCCAGCTCTTCAAACGTTCCGGAAGCGGAAGTGCGATCGGCCACGGCACCGACAGTGTACACGAGTGGAAATCGTTGGGTCTGCTGCGCCTCGGTTGATTTGCGCCCGAGAGGGCACGTCAGTCCGCGGCGGAGGAGCGCAGGGCGGGGGCTCGATCCGAGGGAACGAGTGCCGGAACGGCGTTTCTGAATCTGCGCAGAAGAACTGCATCCAGCGACCACTTGCCCGGCCCATTGACGAGCAGAAAAGCGGTGGTCAGGATTTGGGCGTAGTCGGAGCGGATCTCATGCAGGACTGCCCACATGCCCACCTTGGGCAGCGCGGGCGGCAGGGGCAAGGGCGAGGTGCCGAGAAACAGCGAAATCTTGGTGGTGAGGATGGCCACCATCATCTCGAAGACAAAGGGGATGGCGATGAGACGGGTGGCCAGCCCGGAGAGCAACAGCAGGCCTCCAACAATCTCAAGCCCGCCGACGAAGTTCGCCGTCATGCCCGGAAAGGGGATGCCCAGCTTGGTAAAGCGGCCCACTCCCTGGTTGGTGTAGACGAACTTCAAGACGCCTTCCCAAAAGAAGACGCCTCCTGCCATCAGGCGCAGCAGCAGGATGGTTTTGGGGCCGTTGGTGGGGGGATTGATCAGCCAGTGGAAGATTCTGTTCATCGATTGCTCCTCTCACTGCATAGAACTGGAGCAACGCGGTTTTATTCCACGGGGCGGGAGAGACCTCTTGAAGAATTGGGAGAGCTGCCGGGCAGGAACAGCTCCCGGCTCTACGACGGCTCGACTAGGTGATGCGCGATGGCGAACAGGGCCAGCTCCAAGCGCGTGGAGACGCCTGTCTTGTCGAAGATGTTCGACAGGTGGCGCTTCACCGTTTCCTCGCTGAGGTTGAACTGCTTGGCGATGTCGCGGTTGCTGCAACCTTCCACGATGGTGCCCACCACTTCAAGTTCGCGCGGAGTGAGGCCGTAGGTCTTGCGCTGCGGCACGGCTGCTTGCGTCATCAGTTCGTGGAGCGCGGAGACCAGGTTGATGACCCGCTTGCCGCCGATCCAGTAGTCGCCGTTGTAGACGGTGCGGATGGCGGTCTGGAGGTGGGCGAGCACGGCGTCTTTGAGCACGATGCCGCGCGCGCCAATGTGCAGCGCCTCGATGATCTGCTGGGTGGTGATGGTGGAGGTGAGGAGCAGGATCTTGACCGTGGGCGTGCCGTTCATGATGGCGCGCATGGCCTCAAGACCGGGCAGCCGCGGCATTTGCACGTCGAGCAGAAGGATGTCGGGCTGCAAGTCGAGAGTCTGGGTGATGGCCTCATCGCCGTCGGAGGCCTCGCCGATCATCTCAAAGCCGTCTTTGGCGCTGAGCATGTTGGCCACGCCAATGCGAACTACAGGATGGTCGTCCGCCAGTACAATTCGGATGGGTCGGTCCACGGCTGCGGCATACCTCTCGATCCCTGTAAGCTACACAGGGAATTCAGCCTCCAGCATACGCTCCAGGCTCAGGGCGGCGGAGCGCAAATCGCTCAGGAAGCGCGTACTGTTATCCAGTTGGTTACCGTCCTTGTCGAGCGCCCCATTCTCGATCAGCGCGCCCAGCCGCGCGGCCTGTTGCGCCCCGGCCAGCGCGCAGCCTCCCGTGATGGCGTGGCCGATGCGCCGCACTTCGGCCTCGTTGCCTTGGGCCAGGGCCGCCTCCAATGCGGTCATGCGCCGGCTGAGATCGTCTACGATGGCGGCATAGATCTGGCGCACCGCGTTCTCGGGCATCATCTTGCGAAGCTGAGCCAGAGCTATGGGGTTGACCACAGGTTCGTTGGAGTCGGGGGAAACATCGGCGGCCTGGGTTGCCGAGGGGGGGGGCTGGGGCCGATCTATTTCGAGCGCCTTGCGCAGTTCCTCGGCGCCAAAGGGCTTCAGCAGGAATCCGTCGGCAACAGAGACGATCTGGTCCGGCGGGCGGCTCCCGCTGATTGCGAAGATCCGCGCTTTGCTGTGCGCACGCAAAGCCTCGACCAGCGCGGTGCCGCTCAGTCCGGGCATCTGTGCGTCCATCAGGATAATGCTGGGCAGGATGACGCCGGGAGTGCATTGGCCTGCGGACAACAACTCAATTGCCGCCGCGCCGCTGTCCGCGGTCTGCACGGTGAAGCCGGTGATTGAGAGTACGGTGGCCATCACCTCGCGGCTGACGAGATCGTCGTCGATCAGCAGGACGTTATTTCGCCGCTCATTCTTGCCGGAGTCGAGCATGGATATAGTTTGCCACTTCGCGGAGGCTGACTGTCCATGGCGCTCAACTTCGATCCTGACCCAGTGTGGTGTCCCAGAAGTTCGCAGCAGAACGGAGGAGGACAAAAGCAGATTCTTCGTTCACCACCCCCGAACTGAAGAGCGTTCGGGGCCCCGTTCGCTCAGAATTGACAGCCGCAGCCCAGCCAGGGACTTTGGAGACAGGAGACTAGCGGGTCTCGACCTTGACGGCATTTCTGCCGCAGCTTTTGGCGATGTAGAGAGCTTGATCGGCGCGCTTGAGGGATGCCGCTCCGGTTGGATCGTCTTCACAATAGAGGGCAACGCCTGCGCTGATGGTCAGGGTTCCGGCTACCGGGTACACCCGTTGTTCGACGGCGGCTCTGATCTTCTCCGCCAGTGCGCCAGCCGCGTCCACATCGGTCTCGGGGCAGAGAATGGTGAATTCGTCGCCGCCGTATCGGGCGAATACGTCGGTTTCCCGAAGGGTGTTCCCAACGATCTCCGCGGTGATCTTCAGAACTTCGTCGCCCACTTCGTGTCCGAACTGGTCGTTTGTCGCTTTGAAGCGGTCAATGTCAAAAAAAATGATGGAAAGCGGCCGCCCATAGCGCCGCGCCCTTTTGGCTTCGAGGCTCAACATCTCGAAGAGCTTTCTTCTGTTGTAGACCGCGGTGAGCGCATCCTTCTCGGACTGGTCGCGCAGATCGTCGGTCTCTTTCTTGCGCAGAGTGACGTCTTCAATGACGCCGTCTACCCATCTGATCGAGCCGTCAGGGTCAAATTCGGCCCTGGCGGTCATCGAGGCCCAGAAGATCGAGCCGTCTTTTCGATTCATGGGCAAGATGTGGCCGGAGATGGTTCCGTTGGCGGCCAGCTCCTCATAGATGGCTGTTCTTTCTTCCAAGTCCAGGTACAGGCCGGAGACCGACTGATTCAGAAGCTCATCAACGCTCTCGTATCCAAAGATGCGCGCCATGGCCCGGTTGACGCGGACGAAGCGGTCAGGCAAGGTGAGGCGATAGACCCCGATGTTGACGTTGTGAACCAGCGACTGGTATTCGTCCTTCTCGCGAAGGGAGTCTTTGGCGCGGATGACGCTCAGAGACTGTTCGGCCATTTCCACGATGAAACGGGCCATGACCTTGTAAAAGGCAAGTGCGTAGGCGATCTTCTGTTCGCTGAAGACGGGGAGCTGTTGCAAGGCAGCGAGGTAGGCGTCGATTTCAAAGCCGAACTCCTGCCCCTGCCGGATGAAGAACTCGCGGTCGATGGTTTCCCCTTCGATAAAGAACTGCGAGATGAACAGCGTCGCCATGTGAATTCCATCCACCACAATGGGGATGCCGATATGCCACAGGCCGTTCTTGCATTTGTATTGGATCGACTCGGATTCGCCGAGGTGGCTGGCAACGTACTGGTCGCTTTCCTGACAGCGGCGGCAGGCATCGGCACGAGCGCGGTGATAGTCCTGGCACATTCCTCGCCAACCGGCGCGCACCAGCATGGAACTGTCGGTGGCATCGACAATGGACATGGGAAGGCCGCTGGCGTGGAAGTTGGCTTCGGCGAGAGCTTGAATGTGAAGAATGTCCACAAGCTCGCCAATTTTGCGGCGTGGCACGGTGGCTTGGTCGAGATGAATCAAGTTGCTCCCCAATCTTCCAGGAGCCGCGCAGTGTATGCCGCTGGCTGAAAGTCCCACAAACTCCGGGTGCAACCGAACCGCCGGGATCTTGGTTGCTTTTCTCCAACCACGGAGCGAAGAAATACTCTCGCATACTGCAAACGCCAGTCAGGCCAGAAACACAATCCATCTGGAGGGGCAGGCGGTTCGATGCCAGAGCTGCGACTGCTATAGGGATCGATTCTGGGGCCTCGTCTAACCGAAGCTCCGGCCCAATCATGCTTCTATCGGTAAGAATCCCGCAAGAATTCAGCGAAAGCTCGCCGCAGCGGAGTTCGGAGCCGGGTGTCTCAGGTCTCGCTTCCTAGGCACCCGGCGGTGAGGTTAGAGCTTTTCTGCCACGCTCTTGGCCTGGGTGAAGAGAAGCAGGTAGTCTGGCCCTCCGGCCTTGGAGTCGGTGCCGCTCATGTTGAAGCCGCCGAAGGGGTGCGCGCCGACCATTGCACCGGTGCACTTGCGGTTGAAATAGAGGTTTCCCACATGGAATTCGCGGCGGGCGCGATCGAGTTTCGCCCGGTCGGTGGAATAGATTGAGCCGGTCAGGCCGTACTCGGTATTGTTGGCCACCCGAAGCCCTTCGTCGAAGTTGTCGACCTTGATGAGTGCAAGTACCGGGCCGAAGACCTCTTCTTGAGCCAGCACCGCGCCGGGGGCGATGTCGGCGAATACCGTCGGCTCCAGGAAGTAGCCGGCGTCCGCCGTTTTCGGCGCGTGGCCGCCGGCGATGAGACGACCCTCTTTTTTGCCAATCTCGATGTAGGCCAGCATAGAATCGAGCGCGCCCTTGTTCACCACCGGGCCGAGATTGTGGTTGGCAGCCGGGTCGCCCACAGTGAGCTTTGCCACGCGCTCCAGCAGCCGTTCGATAAACACCTCATAAATTGGGGCTTCCACGATGGCGCGGGAGCAGGCCGAGCACTTCTGTCCGCTGAAACCAAAAGCCGAGGCCACGACGCCCTCGACGGCAAGGTCCAGGTCGGCATCGGCACAGAGCAAGATCGAGTCCTTGCCGCCCATTTCCAGGACGGTGCGCTTGATCCAAATCTGGCCGGGCCGGGTGCGGGCGGCCTTTTCGTGGATTTCCAGGCCCACGGCTTTGGATCCGGTGAAAGAGATGAAACGGGTCTTGGGGTGCTCGACGATGGCATTGCCAAAGGCCGTTCCGGAGCCGGGGCAGAAGTTGACCACGCCGGGGGGCATTCCGGCTTCCTCAAGTACTTCAATGAACTTGGCGGCGATGGTAGGAGCGTCGCTGGAGGGCTTGAGAACGACGGTGTTGCCGGTGACAATGGCAGCCGCTGTCATGCCAGCCATGATGGCGAAAGGGAAGTTCCAGGGTGGGATGACCGCGCCCACCCCGAGGGGAATGTAATGGAGTTCGTTGCGTTCGCCGGGGAACTGGATGGGGGTCTCGGCGGCGGCCAAGCGCAGGGCTTCGCGGGCGTAGAACTCGAGGAAATCGATGGTCTCGCCCACATCGGCGTCGGCCTCGGCCCAGTTCTTGCCCACCTCGAAGGTGAGCCAGGCGCAGAATTCGAAGGTGCGCTTGCGAATGATGTCCGCAGCGGCAAGCAGGAGGGAAACTCTGGTTTCCACGGGGGTCCGGCTCCAGGACTCGAAGGCCTGGAGGGCGGCGGCCATCGCCAATTCGGCGTGATCTGCGCCGGCTTTCTGGTGAACGCCGACCAGCTGAGCAGGGCGGGCGGGGTTCAGCGAGCGAATCTTGTCAGCGGTTTTGAGGCGCTTGCCTCCGATGAGCAGGTCGTATTCGCGACCTAACTGGCTGGCGACCGCGTCCAGCGCGGCCTGCATCTGCCGGGCGTTTTCCGGAGCCTTGAAGTCGATAAAGGGTTCGTTCACAAACTCGCCCTGAGGCGAGCGCGGCTGAATTTGAGTAGAGAGAGTCACAGTGGCCATAGCCCAACTAGTGTAGTCCAGCGCCGGGCGGAAAGTCAGTGGGATGGGGGGAGAAAAGACGTCTCTTGGGTGTGCCGGATGACCTATTGACAAGGGAGCAGGGAAGGCGTTTCGCCGTGGGAAAACGAGTCAGGAAACGGCAAAGGCAGGTTGCCGCGAGTGGGGCTCCTCCTGCGCCTGGCGGTTGAGGGCTTCGGTTTCCCACCCATTTCGCAAAGAACGCGAAATGGGTGGGGCACGGAGCTTCCTCTTGGGAAACGAAGAGGAACCGGCTCAGGCCTCGATGAGGGCTGGCCGCGGCGCGGGGATGACGCGAATACCGGTCAGCTCGATTTCCGGAGTCAGATACCCTGGGCGGACGGGCTCGGGCTGAAGCAGGCCGGTGGAGAGGTACTTCTTGTTGTCGTCGGCAAAGACGGTCACCACGACGGCATCCGGGCCGAGTTGGTCCTGGGCCATGACGGCGGCCAGGAAATTGCAGCCGGAGGAGATGCCGACGCCCAGGCCGAGGCAGCCGGCCAAACTCTGCGCCATCAGGATGGAATCGCCATCGGAGACGGAAAGGGGTGGGTCAAGGGCGGCGATGTCGACGATAGCGGGGATGAACTCGTCGGAGATGCCCTGGATTCGGTGCGAGCCGACTTTGCAGCCGGTCGAGAGGGTGGGCGACTCGGCTGGTTCCACGGGGTAGACGCGGATTGCGGGGTTCCTGGAGCGGAGATAGTTGCCCACGCCCATGACCGTGCCGCCGGTGCCGACGCCGGCGACAAAGGCATCGGGGCGTAGGCCAAGTTCGTTGAGCTGCGCCCAGATCTCGGGGCCGGTGCTCTGCATGTGAGCTTCGACGTTGGCGTTATTGGAGAACTGCCGGGGAAGGAAGACGCCGCCCCGAGCGGCCAGTTCCTCGGTCATGCGGATGCTGCCCAGAAAGCCGCCCTGCTCGCGGGAGACGGGGATGACGGTTGCGCCGTAGCTCTCGATGACGCGGGTGCGCTCGACGCTCATCCAGTCGGGCATGTAGATCTGCACCGAGTGGCCGAGCGCGTGGCCGAGCGCGGCGAAAGCGATGCCAGTGTTGCCGCTGGTTGCCTCAGCGATGGTGTCGGTCGCATGGATTTGGCCGCCCAGGTAAGCGGTTTTGAGAATGTGGAAGGCCATCCGGTCCTTGATGCTTCCGGTCAGGTTCCACTGCTCGCATTTGGCGTAAATGACGCGGGGGCGGCCGGTATAAAGGAATTCAATTCCGACCAGGTGAGTGTTGCCAATCAGGCGGGCAAGATGGGTCAGTTTGGGCTGAACGCGGTTTAGCTGTTCTTCGTCGATATGAGTACAGTTCATGGTCTGGGTTCCTGATCTATTTTACGTCTACCCACGGGATGACCCGGATTGGGCATGCCGGAGCGGGTGAATCAGCTCCTGGATACTTTCGCTTCCGAAACCCAGCCCTCGATGCCGATGCTTTTGCAAGACAGCGTAGCGAGGGCGGCAGCCTTGCGCAAAGCTGGCTCGAATTCGGGTGCGAGAGCGAAGTGGTGGCAGAAGGCTCCATGAAGGACGTCGCCCGCGCCGAGCGTGTCAGTGGTGAAGATGGGTTCGATCTCGATTTCAAAGCGTCGGCCGCGGTCGCTGGCGAGGATGGATCGTGCGCCGCGAGTGATGGCGACAAAAGGAACACCCCTGGCGGCAAACCATGCAAAGAGGGAGTCGGGACCGGCGTCGAGGCCGGGAATGGTGAAGCGTTCGCTACAGATGGCAACGGAGAGCAGCGGCGCCAACTCGCCGGAACCGGGTTTCCAACTTCCGGCGTCGAGGCAAATGCACGTTCCCGCCGCGTGCAGGCTGGTCAAGAGCGGCAAAGTCTCAGGCAGAAAAAAACCATCCACTAGAGCCACTGGTGGTGGCGCTCCCCAGGAGGAGGGGACCGCATCCTCCCAGGTCGGAGCCGGACTGCACAACTCGACCTTGGTCAAGGGAGGATTAACGATGGTGCGGGTGCTGTTGGCGGCGCTGACCAGCACAGTGCAGAGGGGAGTCTCATATGCTGTGCCCGCGGCGAGATCGAGGAAGTGAATTCCAAGGCGGTCAAGCTCCGCGCGAACAGGACCAGCCCAGGGGTCTGAACCGACGGCGCTGATCAGCATCGCCTGGCCGCCGAGCAGGGCGTGGGTGACGGCGGCGTTCAGCGCGGGCCCTCCGGGGGCTGCATGCATCTGACGCGCGTAGGCCTTTGTGTCCTCCACCGGCATGTAGTCGAGCCGGTAGAGGATGTCGAGGGTGGCTCGACCGAGAAAGAGAATGCGAACGGAACTCGCGGATGGAGAAGTGCCCATGGGTCGATTGTACCGGGGCTGGAATTGCGCTTTGGTTCAGGCCCTGACAGTCCGCTTGCGCCAAAAGGAAGGCGTAAGCGGATAGAGGGCCGTGGGCTTTACTACGTCTCCACCAGTGCGTCGGTGGCTTTGCTCATCTTGGCGGTGCGTTCGAGTTTTTCCCAGTTGAAGGGTTTGCCGTCGATAGCGCGTTTGAGGGTCTTAAACAGCACGATGGAGAAGACCTGGCGATAGGCGAAACGCTGGAGCCAGATGTGGAAGAGGAGCCAGCCATCGCCCTTGTTGGCGGGGTGGCGGCGTTCCAGGCTGAAGGCAATCGAGGAGGTGACAAAGTCGATCAGCATAAAGGCGAAGAAGTAGGTGATCAGTTTGAGCAGGCTGCTGGGGAAAAATACATCGGGATGGAGGAAGACGGATGGCAGGTCCTGGAATCGGATCGGCGGAAAGGTCTCGGGATGAAAGTGACGGTCGACGAAAAAGTTGACGATTCCGGCGAGGAACATCATGTCGATGAACGGTGAGACCAGGGGGAGAAACATCTGGAAGATGAGGATGTTGGGCAGGGCAAAAAGGCCCATGGCCTTGTTGCGGGTAAAAGCCGCGCGGTGCTTCCAGATTGCCTGTAACGTTCCAAACGACCAGCGGAAACGCTGGCGCATGAGTCCCTTGGCGTCGATGGGGGCCTCGGTGAAGGCCAGGGAGCGGTCTTCGTAGACCACCTTGAAGCCCATTTCGAGCAAGCCCATGGTGAGATCGGCATCCTCGGCTACGGTGTTGATCGGGTAGCCGCCGGCAGCCTTGACGGGAGCGGTGCGCCAGGCGCCGATGGCGCCCGGGACCACGGTGACTACGCTGAAGAGGTCGAGGGCGCGCCGCTCGAAGTTCTGACTGGTGATGTATTCCAGGGCCTGCCAGCGGGTCCAGAGATTGACGCGGTTGCCCACCTTGGCATTGCCGGCTACGGCGCCAATCAGCGGGTCCTCGAAATGGGGGATGAGCTTGCTGACGGCGTCGGCGGCGATGACGGTATCCGCGTCGATGCCCACGTAGATCTCTTCGGTGAGCCGGTCGAGGGCATAGTTGAGAGCGGCAGCCTTGCCGCCGTTTTCCTTGCTGAGGACCTGGACGCGTCCAGCGGCGATTTCAGCGGCGTAGGCGCTGCGCGCCACTTCGCAGGTCTTGTCGCTCGATCCGTCGTCGATGACGATGACATGGAGGTTCGAGTAGTCGGAGTTGAGCACCGAGCGAATGGTACGGACGATGACTTTCTCTTCGTTGTATGCGGGAACCAGAACCGCTACGCGGGGATTGAAGCCAGGGGACGCGACACGGTGTGGACTCCGCATGCGATCGATGAAGGCGAGAACGCCGACCAGCAGCAGGCGGGCGCTCATGAGAATGTTGCCCAGGAAGAAGATCACCACAATGAACTTGCCGGCGAAGGCGAGACCGGAGAAGGCGATGGCGTCAGGCAGCGCCTTCAGTTTCCCGCCCCAGGTGAGTTGGGGCATCACCTCGGCGGTGGTCTTGTCCATCAGGGCAGAGACGGGAACTATCTTGTAGCCTTGTGCACGCAAGGTGTCAATGAGCAGCGGCAGGGCGGCCACAGTGGCGGAGCGGTCGCCGCCGCCGTCGTGGAGCAGGGTGATGGAGCCGCGGAACTGCGGCTTGGTCTTCATCAGGTCGAGCCAGTGGAAGACGGTTTGGGTAACTTCCTGCGGGCTCCTGCGGGGATGCTCGTCCCAATCGCTGGTGTCGATCTTGTTGCCGATGATGGTGAAGCCGTTCTGCTGGATACGCACAATCGGCTTGGCCTCATCGTCGGTGTCCGGCTCCTCGTCGATATCGTACGGGGGGCGGAAGTAAAGCGGCTGGATGCCCAGTTTGCTGGCGAAGAGGCGCTCGGTAAGCTTTAGTTCCAAATCCAGTTGCTGGGTTGAGATTTCGCTGATGTCGGGATGGCTCCAGGTGTGGTTGCCGATCTCGTTCCCTTCGCGCACCACCCGCTTCATCAAGCCGACGTTCTGCGCGGCCTCGTCGCCGATCATCATGAAGGTGCCTTTGACGTTCTTT
>Ga0181520_10001309_pt1 | contig 50943 bp, 37 predicted proteins | sample PEATcosm2014_Bin_29_FD_132451 | JGI IMG/M metagenome (GOLD analysis project Ga0181520, IMG submission 132451) | Peatland microbial communities from MTU Mesocosm Facility, Houghton, MI, USA - PEATcosm2014_Bin02_30_metaG | ecosystem: Environmental > Terrestrial > Soil > Wetlands > Peat | place... | reverse complement strand
CCGTTCATCCGGCTAAGGGGATTATTAAAGTTTACGTTATAATTAACATCCACCAATCCTGTTATTAAAAGAGGATTAGCCGGTGGTGCCGCCGCGGCCGTTGTTGTATCCATTGTTCCGGCATAGGCGCTAATAAATAATGATAATATCATTACTGTAGTAAAAAGAATGTTTTTAACTGTATTATGTTTGTTTATCATATCACTCCCAGATTTTTTTGTAAATAAATTATTTATAAATACTATCTCCAATTTTAAACCCCCTTTTAGAAGCAAGCTGTTTTAAAGTATTTGTTATCTGTATTCCATATTAGGACTTCAATCCTTAACTGAATCGCAAATGGAATCATAACCTTAATAAATAATAAAATAAGTATTAGTAACTTAATTAAGTTAAGAAAATTGATTAATCTACATTACTAATTTAGTAATTATTTACAATTTGTCAAGTAAAATTTAAAAGTTATCATAACAAAATGTGATTTTGTTCAAGAAAGAGGGAGCAAGTGAACGATTTATTTGTAAGTTATATCAAAATCCGTACTTAGATTAAAACTTTAGTGCTTGTGTTTTTTGCATTTATTTGGCTTGCTGTTTATATTTGATTTTGAAATTTGTAAACAATGAAATAAAAAATTGCTGTATATCTCGATAAAAAATTTAGGTGAATCTGTAGGTAATGAAGTTACTTTAAGAGGGTGGCTTTACAACAAAAGATCAAGCGGGAAAGTTAAATTCATTATATTACGTGATGGGACTGGCCTTCTTCAATGTATCTATTTTAAAGGAAATGTTTCAACAGAAGTATTTGAGCTGGCTGACCGTTTGGGACAGGAATCCTCTATTGAAGTAACTGGTAAAGTTAAAGTAGAACCTCGAGCCCCGGGAGGTTTTGAGCTGGATGCTACGAATCTTAAGGTGATTTCCGAAGCTCATGATTATCCGATTACACCAAAAGAACATGGGGTGGAATTTTTAATGGACCTGCGGCATCTCTGGCTGCGTTCCAGTAAACAAACTGCGATCTTAAGAATTAGACACAGGATTGTTAAAGCTATTAGAGATTATTTTGACGGGCACGGCTTCACATTAATGGATCCTCCTATTCTTACACCCGCTGCCTGCGAAGGCACATCAACATTATTTGAAACTCCATATTTTGATTTAGGTAAAGCATATCTTACTCAATCCGGCCAGCTTTATGCTGAAGCAGGAGCAATGGCTTTTGGAAAGGTATATACTTTTGGGCCTACATTCAGAGCCGAAAAATCAAAAACCAGAAGACATTTAACCGAATTCTGGATGGTTGAGCCTGAAGTAGCTTTTAATGATCTTAACGATGATATGGATCTGGCCGAGGACTTCCTTGAATATATTGTGCAAACAGTAATTAAAGATAAAGAAGAAGAATTAAAAATTATTGAGCGCGATACTACTCATTTAAAAAATATTAAAAAACCTCTGCCCAGGATAACTTACGATGAAGCTGTTGAAATATTAAAGAAAAACGGAATTGAATTTGAGTGGGGCAATGATTTAGGCGCAGCCGATGAAACCATTATTTCAAACCAATTTGAAAAACCCGTAATGGTTCATCATTATCCATCTGCTGTAAAAGCTTTTTATATGAAACATGATCCCGATAATGATAAACTTGCCCTTGCAGTTGATGTATTGGCGCCGGAAGGTTATGGAGAAATTATTGGCGGTAGCCAAAGAGAAGATAATTATGATATTCTGCTGCAAAGAATAAAAGAACATAATTTACCGCAGGAAGCTTTTGATTGGTACCTTGATTTGAGACGATATGGATCCGTACCCCATTCCGGTTTCGGGCTGGGAATTGAAAGAACGGTCGCATGGATTTGCGGATTAGACCATGTAAGAGAAACTATTCCGTTCCCCAGGATGATTTATAGAAATACTCCTTAGTATTTTTTTCATTGTGTCTTTCTATTTGTGTCTTTTTGTTTTTATAGTGTAGCCATAATTAGCGAATAATTTTGAAGTTGGAATTTTTAATCCTTTTTTATGGTTAGTTCACTATGGAACATTAAGATATTATTCTTTTTAATAATCAATTTTCCTATTTTTATACTAAGCCGGGGCTTGGAAGATGACTTTAGAATTTATCTTATTTATTATTTTTGGATTAATTGCGGCTGTTTCCGCCATCCTGATGATAACTAGAGCAAACCCAGTCATAAGTGCGCTTTTTTTAATACTTAATTTTGCCTCATTAGCCGGCCTTTACCTGCTGCTTAATGCACAGTTTATTGCTGTTGTTCAGGTTATTGTGTACGCAGGGGCAATAATGGTATTGTTCCTCTTTGTCATAATGCTGCTAAAACCTGAAAAAGAAAAATTATTTGCAATGCACCCGCGGGTAAAAACATTTGCTGTGCTATTTGCTGTTTTGATTTTTATCCAGCTAGTTTACATAGTCCTGCTATCTCATTCTTCATTTACTTCTAATCCGGCCCTGTCGGAAAGTGTAAGAGCAGGTACAATTGAACAGATCGGAAGAGAGTTATATACAAATTACGTTTTGCCGTTTGAAGCTGCGGGTTTTCTTTTACTTGCTGCTACAATCGGAGCCCTTGTACTGGCTAAAAAGAAATTTGATTAGATTTAAACAAAAAGTTAGTTTATGATAATTCCAATGGAATATTATCTTATCTTAAGTGCATTCCTGTTTATTGTTGGCATATCGGGTGTACTTATTAGAAGAAACGCAATTATAGTTTTTATGTCGGTTGAACTTATGTTAAACTCGGCTAATCTTACACTGGTTGCCTTTTCGTCATACATGGGTAATTCAATCGGTCAGTTATTTGTCTTTTTTGTTATGACTGTTGCCGCGGCGGAAGCTGCTGTCGGCCTGGCTATTATCATCGCTATGTTCAGAAACAAGATGACAATGAATATTGATGAAATCAATATACTAAAATGGTGACAAACTTTTTCAATATTATGTGAATATTTTCGGTTAATCAGGCTTTAATTGTTTATTAAATCCAACAAGCCTGGAAAATTATTTTTATCATTAAAAATTATTCTATTTATCTGACAAAATGATTCAACTAATTTATCTAACAGTCCTTTTACCTTTTTCGGGCTTTCTTATTAATGGACTGCTCGGAAGAAAAATTAAAAATGAAAAGATAATTGGAATTATCGGCAGCAGTACCATTGGTATTTCTTTCCTTATCGTTCTTGGAGCATTTCTTCAAACACTTGCTCTGCCTGTTGATCAAAGACAGACGATAGTTAATCTTTTCACCTGGCTGCAGGCTGGCGGGCTTAATATAAAAATTGCATACCAGGTTGACCAATTATCGCTTGTAATGGCATTAATTGTAACCGGAGTAGGTTTTATAATTCATATTTATTCCATCGGTTACATGCACGGAGATAAAAGTTTTTGGAGATTTTTTGCTTATCTGAATTTATTCATTTTTGCAATGATGAATCTTATACTAGGGGATAATTTTGTTTTGCTTTTCCTCGGTTGGGAAGGTGTGGGTCTTTGTTCATATTTGCTGATAGGTTTCTGGTATGACAGGAAATTTGAAAAAGGTACAACCGGTGACGCTGCTAAAAAAGCATTTATTGTTAACCGGATCGGTGATTTTGGATTTCTTCTCGGGATGTTCCTTATTTATCTTACGTTTGGCAGCCTGAATTTCAATGATGTTTTCTCACATGCCTCTGCAATAAATATTCCCGTAGGCACAATGAACTTTATTGCAATTTTTTTGTTTATCGGCGCAACCGGTAAATCAGCGCAGATACCTTTGTATGTCTGGTTACCTGATGCAATGGCTGGCCCTACACCGGTTTCAGCCTTGATTCATGCTGCTACGATGGTTACAGCAGGGGTCTATATGGTTGCACGGTGTTCGGTTATTTTTGCTTCTGCACCTGCTATTTTAACTGTTGTTGCGGTTGTTGGAGTATTAACAGCAATCTTTGCAGCTACTATCGGTTTGGTTCAGAATGACATTAAGAAAGTATTAGCATATTCTACAATCAGCCAGCTCGGTTATATGTTTCTGGCAATGGGAGTTGGCGCTTTTTCTTCTGGTATTTTTCATGTTATGACCCATGCATTTTTTAAAGCGCTCTTATTTCTTGGTGCCGGTTCTATAATTCATTCTATGCACGATGACCAGAATATCCAGAATTATGGCGGGCTTAAGAAATACATGCCAAAGACATTTGTTACTTTCATGATTGCAGCTCTTGCAATTTCGGGTATACCGCCTCTTTCAGGTTTTTTTAGTAAGGATGATATACTGTGGTATGCTTTTGCAAATGGCAATATTGTTTACTGGCTTATTGGAGTTATTACGGCTTTGCTTACCGCATTCTATATGTTCAGGTTAGTCTATCTAACCTTTTACGGCAGCGAAAGATTCAGCCATGAAAAACATCCTCATGAATCTCCTAAAATAATGACTATTCCATTGATAGTATTAGCGGTTCTTTCTGCAGTGGGCGGATTTATAGGGATACCTGAAATTTTTTCGGGCGAACATGGGAATTTATTTGAGAATTGGCTGGCACCCGTATTTTCAGATGCAAATTCAAAGCTTGCAGCAGCAGGTGCACAAAGCCATTCAACCGAATTATTGTTAATGACTATAACCATTGCAGGTGTTCTCGGAAGCATCCTGTATGCCAGGTATATGTATATTCAAAAAACCGGGCTGCCTGCAGCTTACAGTAAAAAATTCAAAGGTTTCTACAATATTCTTTTAAATAAATATTTTGTAGATGAAGCTTATGATGCCGTTATAATTACTCCAGTTGTCAGTGGTTCCGGCAAAATTTTATGGAAGTTTACCGACAATAAAATTATAGACGGCGCCGTAAACGGTACCGCTTCTTTAATCGATGTGATATCAAGAAAAATTAGAAAGTTGGAAAATGGGGTTGCACAGGTTTATGCAATAATAATGGTGCTGGGAATTGTAGCAGCTTTATTCTGGATGATATTGAGTTTATAATTATTCTTTAAAATACGGCAAATGGAAAATAACCACTTACTCACTTATTTATTGCTTGTTCCATTCATAGGCGCAATTTTACTTCTGTTTGTTGACAATAGTAAAGAAAGCCTGATTAGAAATATTGGATTTATTTTTTCAATAATAACTTTTATTATTTCAATATTACTTTATTATGCTTATGATATTTCAAAGAGCGGATTTCAATTTATAGATAAAATTTCATGGATTGAAAACCTCCACATAAGCTATCATATTGGAGTAGATGGAATTTCACTTTTATTGATCTTACTAACTACTTTTTTAACTCCTTTAACTCTTCTTTCAAGCTGGAAAGCTATAACAAGTAAAATTAAAGAATTTACTTTCTTTATGCTTTTGCTGGAAGTTGGTATGCTTGGAGTTTTCGTTTCATTGGATATGTTTTTGTTTTATGTATTCTGGGAAGCCATGTTAATACCAATGTATTTTATAATTGGAATTTGGGGTGGCGATCAAAGAATATACGCTTCTGTGAAATTTTTCCTGTATACAATGTTTGGCAGCCTGCTTATGCTTGTTGCTATAATATGGCTTGCCGTTTATGCATCATCTTCGCTCGGTCATTTTTCTACGGACCTGATTGAGTTATATAGCATTGGACCTACGGTTCAATTAGAAATTCAACGATGGATGTTCCTTGCATTTGCATTAAGCTTTTCTATTAAGGTTCCCTTATTTCCATTTCATACCTGGCTTCCGGATGCTCACGTGCAAGCTCCTACTGCAGGCAGTGTAATCCTTGCCGGTGTCCTGCTGAAAATGGGAACTTACGGTTTATTACGGTTTTGTCTTCCGTTGTTTCCTCAATCAGCCGTATATTTTGCACCATATATTTGTACTCTTGCCGTTATTGGCATCATATATGGGGCTCTGGTTGCGATGGTACAGAGAGATATGAAGAAACTGGTTGCTTACTCTTCTGTTGCTCACTTAGGCTTTGTTGTTCTTGGGATATTTGCATTAACACAGGAGTCAATACAGGGGGCTGTCATTCAGATGGTAAACCATGGACTTTCTACGGGAGCATTATTCCTTTTGGTCGGTGTCCTTTATGAAAGGACCCATACAAGGGAAATTTCCGATTATGGCGGAATAGCCAAAGTTGTTCCTGTATTTGCAGTTTTCTTAATGATTGCCTCTTTGTCATCAATGGGCTTACCGGGGTTGAATGGATTTATAGGAGAATTCCTGATTTTAATTGGTTCATTTAAATCACCGGTACTAAATAATTGGTGGTTTACGGTTTTTGCAGCGAGTGGGGTTATTTTTGCTGCCGTTTACTTATTGTGGATGTATCAACGCGTAATTTTCGGCGAAGTTAAAAACCCAAAAATGAATGGTTTAACCGACATGAATAAAAGAGAGATGTTTATTCTTTCATCTATCTTTATATTTATAGTTTGGATAGGGATTTATCCGGGCACATTTTTAAATGTTTCGGCAAAGTCAACTCAAACCATAATTCAGCAAGTTTCCGGAGGAGCGCAGACAGAAATATCTTTTGAACAAATACTGCATGCTGCTAAAACTGCCGCAATTACAGAGCCATCAAATGCGGGAAAATAATATTAATGTTTCGTTGTATAATTAGAATTAAATTTTTTTTAACTGTTATTACTTTGTTCTTTGTAAATATGGATCTTTTTGCAATACCTGCAAGAATAATTGGAAAACATTCATTAACTAATGATGTTGCATATACCGGGGTAGTTGAACATATTTCTCCTTCTCCTTATATAGTTATTCCGTTTATAATTCTTTTGCTGATGATTGCCACCGGCCCGGCTTTTTATAAACGCTTTTGGGATAAATATTATTCCATGATATCTATAGGCATGGGATTAATTGTGGCAGTTTACTATATATCATTTTTGAATAATTATAGCAGTCTTCTGCATACTTTTGGTCAATATATTTCATTTATTGCACTTTTAAGCTCATTATATACCGTTTCAGGCTGTATACTTATTAAGATTGATAAAAAATCAACGCCAATTTTAAATGTATTCCTTTTATTGATAGGCGCGGCAGCCTCAAATATAATTGGCACTACCGGGGCTTCTGTTCTCTTAATAAGGCCTTATATAAGGATAAATAAAAACAGGATTAGGGCTTATCATATTATATTTTTTATTTTTTTGGTAAGCAATATTGGAGGTATACTTATACCTTTAGGGCCGCCTTTATTTCTGGGTTTTTTAAGCGGAGTGCCGTTTTTCTGGGTAATATCAAATTTATGGTATGTATGGATATTTGCCGTAAGTTTTATTCTGATAGCATTTTATATATTTGATGTTAATAATTCGAGGCATGATAAAAGCGCTCCCGTAAAAGAATACAGCGGCAGGATTCATATTAAAGGTTATAAAAATTTTATTTTTCTTTTTATAATTATTGCGGCAGTATTTATAGACCCGGCTTTCTTTCCATGGGTGCCTGATATATCACCGTTCCCATTTGGCCCAAGAGAGTTGATAATGTTTGCGGTAATATATCTTTCATATGGATACGCCGATAAAAATATTTTGAAAGATAATGAATTTGATTTTGAACCGCTTAAGGAAATCGGGTATTTGTTCCTTGGAATATTTGTGACTATGGTACCTGCATTGGAGTTGATGGCTTCTGAAGCCCATTCGCTCGGGAATAAAATTAGTGCAGGTATATTTTACTGGGTTTCCGGTATTTTATCTGCGACTTTAGATAATACACCGGCTTATATGAATTTTTTTAGCGCAGCTATGGGCAAATTCGGTTTGGATATTAATAATAAAACTAATGTGCTTGAGTTTGTTAATACTGGCGGTATTTATTTAAAAGCTATTTCTGTTGCATCTGTAATTTTTGGCGCGGCCACATATATAGGCAATGGGCCTAATTTTATAGTTAAATCAATAAGTGAAAGAGCCGGGATTGAAATGCCCGGATTTTTTGCCTACATAATAAAATATTCTTTACTGATTCTTGTACCTGTTTTTGTTTTAATCTGGCTATTGTTTTTTTACGGTAGAAGTTAAAAAAGGATAAAATCCGAATATGAAAACTATTGAGGATGCTCTGAATAATAAAACCGGAGGATTATATTATGGTAACCGGGTTTTATTACCCTTTAACTGTATATTTTTAAAAATTGTTATAGAGGATGAAATTATAATGGATTTATCGCCGTATTCAAAAACGATTTATATCGGCGAGGGTAATGATTACACTGAAATTTATTTTAAACAGTTTAATAATTTGAAAGAAATTGTTTCAAAGTATGAAACTATTAAACTTATTGCCGTTGAAAAGGACAAAGATATTTTTAATTTAAACAACCACATTAAATTAATCATAAGTGTGGGTGAAGAGCATAAACTAACAATTGAAAAAACCGACGAAGACATTTTGTTTATAGAGTAAATATGTTAAATAACATTCAAGAATTTTATAATATGCTGCCGCTTGTAATACTTGCTGCAGGAATTTTAATTTCACTTTGTATTGAGATGTATATGGACAAAAGTGAAAGGATACTTCCCTGGGTTTCGATTATTATTTTCCTTTCAGCGGCTTTTTATTCACTTATTACTATTAATTCCGTATCAGTAATAATGCAGAATATGCTTGCAACAGGAGGCAATGTTAATATATTTTATTTTATTTTCACATTCGGCGCCGCAATTGTTTCTCTCCTTGCTGTTGATTATTTAAAGAAATACGGTACTTATTATGGTGAGTTCTACATCCTGCTTCAAATTTCAGTTCTTGGAATGATGTTTATGGCGGGAGCTAAAGATTTGTTTATGATATTCCTGGGACTTGAAACTATGTCTCTCTGCTTTTATGCTCTTGCGGGTATAAACCGAAAAAAATTAAAGGCAAATGAAGCTTCACTGAAATATTTTTTACTTGGCGCATTCGCTACGGGCTTTCTTGTATATGGTATTGCCTTGCTCTATGGTACATCGCATACTACATCAATAGATCTTATTGCATCTAAATTTCCGCAGCTTCAGGGTAATCTTTTGTTTGACGCCGGTATTCTCTTATTCCTGATTGGTTTTTCATTTAAAATAGCTGCATTTCCTTTTCACATGTGGGTGCCCGATGTGTATGAGGGCTCTTCATCTGTTGTTGCAGGGCTGTTTTCTACAGGCGGCAAAGCTGCGGCTTTTAGCGCCATAATTGTTACATTGGGGGTATTATTTAACGGTTCGGGGAATAATATATTTGAACCATACCTTGCGGTAATTGCCGTTCTTTCAATGGTGTATGGTAGTATAACTGCAATTGCTCAGAACAATATTAAACGTATGCTCGCTTATTCTTCAATTGCACATGCAGGATATATGATTATAGGTCTTGCCGCAGGCAATTACGATGGTGTTGCAGGAATAATTTTTTATCTTACTGCATACACATTTATGAATCTCGGTGCTTTTGGTACAGTTTCTTTAATAGAAGGTAAGGATGAAACAAATCTCGATTTAAACTCATACAGAGGACTGGCTTCACGAAATCCCCTATTGGCGGCACTTCTTGCAATAATTATGTTTTCACTTGCAGGTATTCCACCTTTTGCAGGATTCTTCGGTAAGTATTATGTGTTTATTTCTGCCGTTAAATCCCATTTAACCTGGCTTGCAATTGTTGGTGTTCTTTCCAGTGTAATAAGTGTTTATTTTTATCTGCGTGTAGTTGTACTTATGTATTTTGGTGAAGCAAAAGATAAAGAACCTGCACCGGGATTTATTATTGAAAACAGCAATTCAGGTTTACTTGCAGTTATTATTTCCGTGCTGTTTGCAATTATTATTGGTATTGCTCCCGGCAGTATTATAGGCTTGATAAGCTCATTTTTGAAATAATTATTATTATCAAATTTTAGGTTTGGCCTCCATCCCAATACGCTGTCAGAGATGTTGAAACCACATTTATTCCTGTTACAGAGAGATGAATCAACGGAGGAGATTGCGCGACGCTACTGCTCTCCGCTTTGTCCTACAGAGCCGGGGAATCGAGCCTACCGGGTAGCGACTGCCAGACGGCGTGGAGACATAAAAATTTCTGGAATCAGCGGAGTGTCTCTGAAAAATGATCTATGAGTTTAGGAATATTATTAGTAAAAAAAATAATCGGCTAAATTTACATGATTATTGTACTAACAATATTAGGTATGATTGAGTTCAAAGGTGTTTTAAGTTTTTCAAATTAAAATAACTAAAAAATCCTATAAATTAGTTTAAATCTCCAGGCTTAATATTTTTTTGCTTTGCACTTTTGATTTTTACTTTAAAATTTATCCTTTTTTCACACTTCTTTTGGCTGTAAATTTGTTACAAAAAGTTATGATATTATGATACCCCTGTTTTCTACTAGCCAGGTAAGAAAAATTGATGATTATGCCATAAACACTCTCGGTATACCGGGTATTGCGCTTATGGAAAATGCTGCTGTCCAAATTTTTTCTACCGTAATAGAGAAAACTTTTCATCTGAATAAAAGAGAAAAAGTCGGAATAGTATGTGGAAAAGGAAATAATGGAGGTGATGGCTTTGCGGTTGCCAGGCATTTTCTGAATAATGATTTTTCTGTTACCGTTTTGCACTTAACCGGTGAAAGTGAAATGTCCCCGGAGTGTCTTATAAATTATAAAATTCTTTCCAACATGGCGAAAGGAAATAAGCGATTATTAATAAAACACTACTCATCCGTTAGTGATTTAGATTTTATTAACAAAAGTGATATAATTATTGACGCTTTATTAGGAAGCGGTGCGTCAGGCGAATTAAATGAACCATATAGAACAATAGTTACGGTCCTTAACAGTATATATTCATTCAAAGTTGCTGTGGATATTCCAACCGGGCTTAATCCAGATACAGGTTTCGCGGAAACAGTATTCAATGCAGATCTTACCGTTACATTAGGTGAATATAAAAAAGGTTTGTTCTTTGGGGATGGCTATGCGAGTTCCGGAGAGATTGTAAAAGGTGATATTGGTGTGGGATTCGGTTTTTTTGATAATTTTGATACTAATGAATATTTAATTGAGCCTGAAGATGTTTTGAACGACCTGCCTAAGAAAAAGAAGAATATTAATAAATACAGCTCTGGCAAAATTTTAACAATTGCAGGCTCGGGAGAATTTCCCGGAGCAGCAATGCTTACATCCAGGGCCGAACTGAAAACCGGAGCAGGGGCATCTATCTTGTGTTTCCCTAAATCGTTAAGAAAATTAATATTTAGGAAAGCTTCGGAGTTTGTGGTTATTGCATATGATGATCAAAAAAAAGAGTTCTTAACTAAGAACAATATTAAGGAATTTGCAAAAAAATTAGAATGGGCTAATGTAGTTGCTATTGGTCCGGGGCTTGGACGGGAACCCGAAACGCAGGATGCGGTTAGAGAAATTATTAACTGCGGTAAAGCTAAAAGAATGGTGATTGATGCTGATGCCATTTTTGCATTAAGTGAGAACCAATATAAAAATCTGAACCTTAAAGATTTTATTCTAACTCCTCATCATGGTGAGTTTGCAAATTTATTAGGTATAGATTTACAGGATTTGAAAAAAAATATTCTTACATACGGTAAAAAATTTGCTGGTGATACGGGTGCATACCTTGTTTTAAAAGGAGCGCCGACAATTGTATTCACTCCGGGCGGGGATGCACTTATAAATTCTACAGGAAATGCCGGGATGGCTAAATTTGGTACTGGTGACGTCCTTACCGGGATAATCGCTGGACTTTTTTCACAAATTAAAAATCCGGAGATGGCAGCAATTGCAGGAGTGTATCTCCACAGTCTTGCTGCAGATTTATTGTTAAGAAAATTTACCGAATTCGGTTATAATGCTGAAGATATAATTAATAAGTTGCCCGGAACTATCAAGTTTTTAAGAAATTCAATTGAACTCGAAAGAGAAACAGGGTGAGGTTAGTTTAATCGTTTATAGGAAAGAATGAAAAACAAAGGCCGCAAAAATACAAAAGGTTTTCTTTCGGGAATTATAATACTTATTCTCCTATTAAATTTATTATTTTTATTATATACTAAATATGAAAATCAGGGATTGCCGGTTTCCAGGTTTAATTTCTTTTTCCTTGGCAATATTCTCAACATTTTTTTTAGTTTTGCAGCAATATTCGGTATTATATTATACGCTTTAAGCAAAAAACCTGTATTCAGCCCATACTTTATGTTGATATTTGTAATCCTGTTATCAACGGATCTACTGGTTGCGGCTATGAGCACAAAGGTCACATTGCCGTTGCCTAATGTTTATTTTCTTGATCATCCCCTTCAAAAAATTGCGGAGGGCTTATTCTTTTCATTCTACCAGTTCTTATTGTTTTTATTTATAGCTATTATTTGGTTCAACTTGGTTGGAAGGCGTGAATTAATTATCCTTCGTTCAATAGTAAATTCAGCAGCTTTGGTATTGCTTTTACTTGCTGCAACTTTCGTTTACATAAATTTAAAAAAGTACGAAGGAACTAAATTTACCCCGGTAAAAAATTCCATTAATGTTGCTGTTGTATTAGGTGCCGCGGTCTGGCCGCATAATTCACCCAGCCCCAGCCTTGCTGCACGGGCTGATAAAGCAGTCGAATTATACAGGAAGGGGATTGTTAATAAAATACAGGTTACCGGAAGCAATACTCCGGGGGATATGAGTGAAGCAGAAGTGGCTTTTTATTATATTAAGCTTGCAGACATAGATACTTCTGAAGTTTGGCGTGAGAGCAATACTACTTCTACTGCAGAGCAGATAAGATTTATCAGAGATCAAATTTGTACGAAAAAAAATATCGGCACAATAATAATTGTTTCTGACTCATATCATTTAACCCGCGTACATGAAGTATGCAAATTTTACAAGATCAGTTCTGAATTAGCTGCTTCCGATTTAAAACTAAACTTTCAGCACAATCTTTATTATAAAATGAAGGAAAGTATTGCGCTGCTCGTATTTTGGCTTTTTGCACTATAACCTTAAATGAACTGTTTTTAAAATTATCTGGTATAATAATATTATTTCACCTATAATTATATTTAATTTTGAATTATACTTAGATTCGAGATATTTTTGTATCCTAATTATTGATTATTTGCAGGTTTATTAAAGTATGTCCCAGGTATTTAAAAGAAGAGTTGTAAGAGAGAAGGTACTACAAATATTGTATGCTTACAATCTGAATAAGGAGTCTCTTGAAGCTTTGGTTGGAGCCATGACTAGCGATATTGATGAATTGGCAGATAAAGAATTTGCTAATGATCTTGTGCACAGGGTTTTAGCTCATAAAGATGAACTTGATAAACATATTAAATTAAGAGTTGATAATTGGGAAATGAATAGGATAGCATTGATTGATAAAATCCTTCTCCGTATGGGGATCTGCGAGCTTCTTTACTTTCCGGATATCCCCCCTAAAGTTTCAATAAATGAAGCAATAGAAATCGCAAAGATATACAGCACTGCAGGAAGCGGAAAGTTTATTAACGGAATACTAGATGTGATATTAACGGAATTAAAAGATTCCGGTAAATTAAACAAAACAGGGCGCGGCCTGCTGGAAGAAAGCATTTCCAAACCTTCCTCTAAAAAATAATTTATGAAGTCCAAGAGTAAAATTTTTTTCTGGACTCTTTTCGATTTTGCTAATACTGCATTTTCAGTAATTATCGTTACCGTAATTTATTCCAAGTACTTTACTAATTATGTCGCGGGTGGTAAAACATGGTTGTGGGGCCTTGCTGTAAGTATTGCTATGATAATTTCTGCTCTATTAAGCCCTCCTATGGGCGCAATTGCCGATATTTCCAGGAACCGGAAAAGGTTTTTACTTTTATTTACTATTGTGTGTGTAACTTGTACAGCTTTGTTGTTTTATGTCCGTAAAGGGGATATCCTTTTAGGATTTATACTCTTTATTTTTGCTAACATCGGGTTTGAGTCAGGGTTAGTTTTTTATGATGCGTTTCTTCCAAACTTAACAGGGAAGAAAAATTTAGGCCGTGTTTCGGGTTATGGCTTCGCAATGGGATACATCGGCGCTCTTACTGTATTATTAATAGTAATGTTAATGCTTCCTGCATCAAGTTCTCCCGGTTATTATTTTTATGTAAGGCTCTCTTTTGTTGTTGCCGCTGTATTCTTCATGTTCTTTTCATTGCCGCTTTTCTTATTTGTAAATGAGCCAAAGATAAGTTCTCCTGTAAATAAATCTGCAGTTAAAACCGGAATTAAAAACAGCCGGGAAACTTTAAAGGCTTTATTTGTTAAACATCAGTATCCGTCGATTTCCCGTTTCCTGCTCGCATTTTTTTTATATAACGATGCAATTATAACTATAATAGCATTTGCATCTATTTTTGCTTCGAGTATTTTAAAGATGACCGATGCACAGGTGATATATTTCTTCATTATTACTCAAAGTACTGCTGTAAGCGGAGCATTTATTTTTGGTATAGTTTCGGATCATATCGGCCCGAAGAAAACAATTACTATAACTCTTTTAATCTGGCTGATGGTTGCCGTTGGCGCTTTCTTTGTCCGGTCGGTTTCGGAATTTTATCTTGTGGGTTTATCCGCAGGGCTTGCAATAGGTTCATCACAATCATGCAGCAGAAGTTTAATGGCGCTTCTTACTCCAAAATCAAGGGAAGCGGAATTTTTTGGTTTTTATGACGGCTTATTTGGGAAATCATCAGCAGTTGTAGGGCCTTTATTTTATGGAATTGTTGCCGATTTGTTCAATCAAAGATTTGCAGCCCTTGCTATGGGGTTATTCTTCCTTTTGGGGATGATAATTCTTCAAAAAGTTGAAGTACCAAAATATAAAGAGCAAAAAAATCTGATAGCTGAAGATACATTTTCGAATTGAAAAAGCTATACTGATTTATAATTAAGTGAGAGATTTTCTAATATTACACAGTTTTCATTATTATCAAAGTTAAATCGTCGTGAACGGGCGAGGATCCTGTAAAATAGGATATATTTTCAAGAATTTGTTCCTGTATCCTTTTAGCAGATTTATCGGCATTTCTCAAAATTACTTTTTTTAACATATCTTCACCAAACTCCTGCATAAAGTCATTCATAGCCTCTACAACTCCATCCGTATAAAAAACTAATATGTCTCCGCTTTCCGGTTTTATTTTAATTTCTTCAATTGAATTTTCAAAAATTGAATTGCGGCTAAGCCCTATTCCCATACCGCGCGGGACAATATTTCGGCATGCCTGCTCTTTTTTATTGTAATAAACCAATGGAGTATGCCCTGCCCGTGACAATAAGATTGAACCATCCGGCATTATACATGCAAGGATTGCAGTAAAAAAAGAACCTTTTTTAAATATTTTTATAAAATTTTCATTTAAAAGGATTAATATTTCTTTGGGTGAATTATTGTAATTGATCAGGTTATGCAATACTGCCTGAACTTGTGCCATATGCAATGCTGCGGCCATTCCCTTTCCGGAAATATCGCCTATAACCGTATAGACAATTTCCGGCGAAGTTTCATTTGTTATAAAGTCAAAATAATCTCCGCCTACTTCATGTGCGGCCTCAGAATAACTGCTTATATCGTAAAATTTATTTTGTGGAGGCTCTTTCGGCATAAGCCCTAATTGTACTTCCCGTGCAATCGCAAGTTCATCTTTTGCAACAAGCTTATCTGCAAGTTCAAATGCCAAAAGCAGATTTATGAGTATAAAACCGATGAATGCTAAATGGTTTTGCTCGAATAAAAATCCATAAATAAAAAGGACTAAACCGAGAGTATATAGAAGCCTTCTAACGGGTGTAAGTTGTTGCAGAAATTCAATAAACAAAGCGCGTATAAATTTTAAAAATTTCCGTGGGGTATTTTCCGGTCCGGTGGAGTCTTTCATTTTCCTAACATAGAAGTTGTAGAGCTCCGGGATGTCCTTTTTTATTAGTTTTTCAATTTCTTTATAACTTAAATCGCTGCTATAAAGATTAAATAGGCGGTTAAGCCTGTCTAATTGTCTCAATCCATACCTTTTGTAAATTCAATAAAATTATATTTGCTGAGATATCATCAAACTTAATTTTTCTGCAGCTTTTATTAGGACTTCATCCCGTTTAGCAAAACAAATTCTTATAAGTCTGCGCTTACTTATACCTGAATAAAATGGCGACATTGGTATAACTGCAACACCAATACTTTTGGTTAAGTATTCTGCAAACTCAATGTCATTTTTAGTCGAAATTCCAGAGTAATCAAGCAATTGAAAATATGTCCCTCTGGTTTTTGTAAATTTAAATTGAGAACCTTTCAATATTTTTAATGTCAGGTCCCGTTTTGCCTCATAAAATCCGCTTAAATTAAGATAATGTTCCTGTTTTAAAATATAGTCGGAATATGCATGTTGAATCGGCGTATTTACTGCAAAAACAATAAACTGATGCAGCTTTCTAAACTCACTCATCAGGTGTTTGGGCGCAGTACAATAACCGATTTTCCATCCGGTAGTATGATAAGTTTTTCCGAACGATGATACAATAAAACTCCTTCTTGCCAGCTCTCCGGAATGGCATAAACTTATATGCCTGGCGCCGTCAAAAACAATGTGCTCATAAACTTCATCGCTAAGTATTAATATATTTGTATCCCTGATAATTTCTTCTAAATTCTTTAAGTCTCCTAACGTTATTACATTACCGGTCGGATTATGTGGTGAATTGATAATAATCAGTTTGGTTTTAATTGAAACGGCCTCTTTGCATCTGTCCCAGTCAATTAGAAAAGTAGATTCTTTTAAGGGAATAAAAACCGGCGTTCCGCCGTTTGCAATTACGGAAGGTGCATATGAATCGTATGCAGGTTCAAATATAATTACTTCATCGCCCGGCGATACAATAGTGGAAATCACAGTATACAGCGCTTGTGTTGCACCGGCCGTGATTGTAATTTCCGTTTCAGGATCATAAGAGTAGCCGTATAACTTTTCTATTTTAGAAGAAATATTTTCCCGTAATACCTGAACGCCGCTCATTGGCGCATACTGGTTGGAGCCGACTGCCATATAATGAGTAACAAGCTCTTTTAATTCAACGGGACAATCAAAATCCGGTAATCCTTGAGAAAGATTAATAGCGTTATATTCAGACGCCATCCTGGACATTACTGTAAAAATAGTTGTCCCTACATTGGGCAGTTTTGAATTTATTTTAGCGATTAATTGTGCCATGTTTTATTATAAATTATTAAAGAATTTATAGGATACCATGAATAAAATACGATTTTTTAATTAAATTATTTACTCTTTTTTATGAAAAATAAATGAAAAAAGAACAATCGATGTATATTCAGATTAGAAAAAGTACTTTTCTAAAACTTCATTTTGATCAATTTGGGTAATAATAAATATAAATTTAATAGATGGATATCATTTTTTAACTTGTAAGTGGATAAAAGTAATGCCCCGGTTAAATAAGACAGGAAAAATATCCCGGTTTTATTTCTTAATATGGCTAAGGATAGATTTATTTAATCAACTTTATAATTGCTGTCGTTAGGTCTTAAAGCGTCATACATTTGTTTAAGTTCATCAAAAGCAAAGCGGCTGCCGCGTTGAGCTGCCATTCTGTAATACAAAACCGCTTTTGCTTCATTTGTTTCCGAGCCAATACCGTTTTCATAACAATAAGCAAGAGTTGCCTGTGCAAGTATAGATCCTTCAGCATTTGCCTTCTGAATTTCATCAACCGTATTCTGGAAATCCTGCGCTTTAACATAACCAAAAATTTCAGCAACCAATATTCTGAGAGAAGCCTCACGGCTGCCTAAGCTTTGAGAATGCTGCCAGATTATTACAGCTTTATCTCTATCCTGCTTTAAAAATTTTCCGGTATAAAGATTTAGCCCGAGTTCATCTAACGCCGGAATATAATTTAAGGAAGCGGCTTTTTTAAGAAAGTTTATTGCATCCTCTTGTGTTATTTGATTGTCGATGCCTGCAGCAAACAAACCGTACCAGACAAACATTGCTCTGGGATCATTCTGCTCAACTTGTTTTTTCAGCACAACAAAGTATCTTGAATCTCTTAACATTTTCCAAAGTAGAACAGGGGAACGGGGCGAGTCGAGTTTTATTGCCCTAATATAATAAACTGCCGCTTGAGTAATATCCTTTTTAGTATAAATGCCCAGTTCATAGAGTCTGCCGAGAAGAGTTAATGCTTCCGGGCTTCCCTCATTCCCAATTATGGCTAGTGAATCTATCGCGGAAGGATTAAATGCAAGCGTGGTGTCTTTTTTATCATTTATTTTTAGTATTCTTGCAAGTTTCTCATTTCCGTCATGCAAAATATCCTGCAGCAAAATTTTGTTTGGAATTTCAGAAACGGTATCAGATACTGTATTAAAATCAACAAACACAAGATTTGTTGATGAATTAAGTGCTGTCTGATTATCCTGAGAAGCATTATATTTATTGCTGTTTGTTGATTGTTCGGTATCCGCCTCAGTTGTATCGATTTTTGAAAAGGAAATACTCTTCTTTAATTCTGCCAGAGTTTCGGTGGCGGGTTTAAATCCGGCATCCGCTGATTTTTTTATCCATTTGTATGCTTCACTCCAATTCCTTTTGACAGTTAGGTTATCTGTATAAGAAATACCTATAATATATTCTGCCTGCGGCATATTATTCTGGGCGGCTATATAAAAATATTTATAGGCTTCAAAAGGATTCCAGTTAACTCCCCATCCGTTATTGACTAAAATGCCGTAATTAAAACATGCTCCTGGTAAGTTTTGTTCCGCTGCTTTATGGATCCAATACGCCGCTTTAACTGTATCTGCAGGTAACCCTAACCCAAGGATATACCTTATACCCAATTCATGTTCGGCCAGAGCATTTCCCGCATTTGCATCTTTAAATAGATTAAAACGCTGCCATAGTTCATAGGAAAGATCAGAATGATAATAAAAGTAAACTCTCCCATCAGGCCTGTTCTTCTTAAATGCCAAGCTTGAAGTAGAATCCTGTGCATAAGAACATATTATACCGCTTAAAATTATGATTAAAAGGACTAATATTCTTAAATGTGAATGTACTTTATATGAAAATTTCAATTTAGGTAACAGATTATTAAATAATTTAATATTTATTTAGACGGTCGTAAAGCTATTTAAGTTTAAACGATATTTAATTAAAAATAACTAATTTCAAATATACGATATATTAAAATATTATTTATTGCAATTCTATTTACATGGTATTTTTGCTCTTTTTAGAATCGTTATTGGCCGGACATAAATTTATGATCATTTGAGCGTTAGCGATATTCGTCCATGTATTATAATATGGATTTGTAAATAATAATTGATTAATTAACCATGCACTTTTTATTAAGATTACAACGGGCAATTAATATTGTGGAATATTTTTGAATTTCTTTTACGATTCTGATTATCATTAAATTTTATTTAATTTGAAATAAAGATTTTACTGAATTCTATTTATTCTCATTAATTATTTTTTTTATGAAGAAATTAAAAATAATACTTCCTTTTATAATTACGTCAATAACTCTCGTAATAATCTATTTTACAATTTACGAAAATGTTCAGCTTCTTGGCGGATTAAGAACACAATATGATAATAAGTATATATTAAACAAAGCTGAATTATTTGTTAAAAAATATAATTTGCAAACCGGTAACTTGAGTAAATACTGTGGTTTAGAATCAAACCAGGATTTAATAAGGCAAATTCAAAACCGGTTCGGATATAAGAAGGGGAATGAATTGTTAAGAACTTCTCTCCCCGGATTTTTCTGGAAGGTTACATGGAGTAAAGTTTCCAACTCAAATATGAGTTTTGGAAATTCGGAAGGGCAAAGTCAGTCAGATACTACTATGTTTAGGCTTGAATATGATACTCATGGAAACCTGATGGAATTTTATTCCGCCGGGAACGATACAGAACAAATTCCTCAAACCGGCTTAGTAGAATCTGGAGATGTTGTAAGAAAATTTATAACGCATTTATTTAAAATTGATAATAATCGGTTTGTTAGTAATCCATCAGATACAAATCAAGTAATAAATTTCTCGTTAATTTCACCTTATAATGAAGTATTTCATTTTAACGGTGAAAAAAGAAGTATGATTTCACACAAGGCAGGGTATGTCTATTCGTGGCGCGGGATGTCCGCATATTTAGATGATAGCATTGATGTTGATGTATCTGTATTAGGTAATAATATATCCGCTTATAATTTATCATACATCGTTCCTGAAAAAGATGCTGCAATAGATCCCGATACTTTTCATGAGGTTATAGGGGTTGTATTTTATCTTATAGTAATTATTCTTATCGGAATAGTAGTATATAGAAAAATTAAAGCATATGAAATTGGTTTTAAATTAGCGTTTGTTATTGCTTTAACGGTGACCATATCGTTAGGAGTAAATCTTTATTTGATAAGTAATGGCCAAGTTGGCTGGCATATAATATTTTCGTTAGCTTTAGGATCGGTCTTTTACGGCGGATTGGTTTTTATTGTATGGTCGGCAGGGGAAACTGTTACAAGAGAGGTCTGGAATAATAAATTTAACTCGGTTGATCTTATTAGCAAAGGATATTTTTTTAACGTAAGAATCGGGGAAACAATTCTGAATGGCTTAACTGCCGGGTTTGTTTTAATACTTGTACAAATATTCTCTCTTTTCATTGTTCAGAGTTGTTCTGCAATAAGCTGTACTTCTTATTATGATATTCTTTTAAAATCTCTGAATTCTCTTAGCCCTTCAATCACAATATTTACTAAAGGAATATTTTATCCTGTTTTACTTGAAGCAGTTTTCTTATTGTTCATTGTCTCGGAATTAAGGAAAAGAATAAAATCTTCTTCCGTACTTATAATTCTGACAGGAACAATTTGGGGATTGATCAATTCCGGAGATATTTATCCGTATTTGGTTAGTACTTTGATAAATATCTTAACCGGTATTGCGATAGTATTTATATTTTATAAATATGATGTACTAACTTCATTTATATCTATTTCAATATTTTTTATATTATTTGAAGTTTTGGCTTTACCTTTTGTGGGTCCGGCTAAATATTCATCTTCAGCGAATTACCTGATATTTGTAATCATATTATTTGCATTATATGGAATAATGGCTTTAGTAAAAGGTAATACGACAGTTGAAACTGATATAATCACTCCTGCTTTTGTAAAAAATATAACTGAGAGGGAAAGACTTCAGAGGGAACTTGAAATTGCAAAAGAAGTACAAATGAGTTTTCTTCCCCGGACCGATCCGAAATTTCCAGGATTAGAAATTGCATCACGCTGTGTTCCTGCACTTGAAGTCGGGGGGGATTATTATGATTTTGTTGTTTCAGGGGATAAAAAAATTGGTATAATAATCGGCGATGTTTCCGGGAAGGGGACTCAGGCTGCTTTTTATATGACACTTACAAAAGGATTCCTGAAAGCATTAACAAGAATTGCATATACACCGGCAAATTTTTTAACAGAATTAAATTCTTTGTTTTATGAAAATGTTGAACGGGGAACTTTTATCAGTATGGTTTATGGTGTCATTGATTTGGAAAATAAAAATATCAAAATTGCAAGGGCTGGACACAACCCGGTCATAGTAAAAAATTCATTAAAAGGTTTTACTGAATTCCTAAACTCTTCCGGTATGGCATTAGGACTGGAGAAAGGTCATATTTTTAACAGGTCGATCAAAGAAGTGGAAGTTCCTTTTTCTTCCGGTGACATATTCGTTTTTTATACCGATGGTTTTACTGAAGCTATGAATAAATTGAATGAAGAATTCGGTGAAAAAAGATTAGTTTCTTCAGTTGAAAATAATTCCATGCTGCATGCTGATCAAATTCTTGATAATATTCTTAAAGATGTACATAAATTTATTGGTAAAGCAGACCAACATGACGATATGACTATGGTGATCGTTAAAGTCATATAAAATATAAGAGTTTACTCCTCAACTTGCCGGCAGGTTGGTAAATCCGATGAAAGAATAAATTTTTAATGAATAAATATAAAAAGAATATGTTTTCTGGATTTCTGTTAAAAGAAGTATACCCTATCCGGCAAGCTGTATTTGAGGGATAATATGGCTATCTTAAATCCGGGCTGCTTTAAACTTCATCCCGCAATTGGGCGCGATTCCCAGGATAACATAGTAACGGTTGCATAAAATATTATGTATTTTATATTTTGAAAATCTTCGTATAAATTCGTCTTCATTCGTGAAATTTGTATAATGTTGTTATAAAATAAATAAATTAGGATTATTTATATTATTGCGTTAATTATTTAATTTATTCCAAAATCTTTTAAATTAATAGAATATGCAGAATTATCGTATATGTATGCAGTAATTGTTCATCCAAATTAGTCTTAAATATATCGGAATGAAAGAATACCTAAATAATTAATGCTGGTAAAAGTATTCGTTATAATAATAAATTTTGTTAATTATTAAGTATTTGAATAAATAGACCTTTACTTTTTACTTAAAATCATTCAAATTTTATAAATATGCATTATTTTGGTTTGAAATACTAACAAAAATTACTTAAATTTATTAGGTAATTCTTATAAATCATTACTTATATTAAAGTTATTAAAGCTGAGTAACCAATGAGCGTTATATCCGAAAAATTGTCAGGGAAAATTGATATTTGGAGGCAGGAAGCAAAAGATGTACTGAAAAGGGGTGGTAGCAAGGTCTTATCAGAAGTAACAGTTTCACAAGCCTTCGGTGGAATGAGAGGTGTACGCGCACTTATTTGCGATACTTCAAGAGTACCTCAGGATGAAGGTTTAATCGTGCGTGAAATGCCTCTGACACAATTGGTAGATAAAACTCCCGAAGAAATTTACTTTTTGCTTTTAACAGGTGAATTACCGAATAAGGAAGAATTACATAGTTTTAGTGATGATTTAAAAAACCGTAAACGAGTGCCCGGCTATGTGTGGAATCTGTTAAAAGCTATGCCTAAAGACTCCCATCCTATGGCGATGCTTAACACTGCTATTCTTGTTATGCAGAAAGAATCATTATTTGCTGTTGAGTATGATATCGGAATACAAAAAGATGATCACTGGAAATCAACTCTTGAAGATGCATTAAACCTTGTTGCTAAACTGCCTGCAATTGCCGCCGGTATTTACAGATTAAAATTTAATAAAGGCGATATTATTCAACCCGATCAGCATATGGATTTAACAGGTGATTTTGTTCATATGCTTGGTGTTTCGGATGTTCCGGACTTTAAAGATTTAATCAGACTCTATCTTGTTGCTCATTGCGATCATGAAGGCGGAAACGTTAGTGCTATGGCAAATCAGGTTATCAGTTCAGCTCTTGCAGATATGTATTATTCCTTATCAGGTGCATTTAACGGGCTTGCCGGGCCGTTACATGGGCTTGCTAATCAAGAGAGCTTGAAATGGATTCTGGAAATAATGGAAAAATACGGCGGGACTCCTTCAACTGAACAAATTAAAGAAATTGTTGCTGAAACTATTAGTTTAGGCAAAGTAATTCCGGGTTATGGGCATGCAGTATTACGGGTAACCGATCCCAGGTTTAATGCTTTTTTAAATTTCGGTAAAAAACATTTTCCCGATGATCCGGTATTTTTAACAGTCGCCAGACTTTATGAAGTAGTTCCGGGTGAATTAAAGAAAATTGAAAAAATTAAAAATCCATGGCCTAATGTTGATGCTGCAACAGGAGCCGTTCTTTATTATTACGGGTTAAAAGAATTTTCGTACTATACGGTTATGTTCGCTGTTGCCCGCAGTCTTGGACTAACTGCACAGACTGTAATTAATAGAGCAATGCTTACGCCTATATTTAGGCCTAAATCCGTATCAACTAAATTTATTCTGGATTTGATAAATTAAAATAATTAAATTTCTTTCTGATAAATATTAATAGATTTGACTGTTAATCCGGCTTTTTGAATATGCTCTTACAATATTAAAAAATATTACTGAACTAGGTAAGCAGGAATGCTGTTTGAATTATTTAATTTTTTTTCGAGTTTATTATAATTTTAACGCTGAGTTTTGTTTTATTCGCTGGTTTGAAACTTGAGTATTTTGGTTTTGGTTATAAAAACCTGATTTTTTTTAATCCCTTTTCCTGACCATCAAATTATTTGCAAATAGTATTGACTTTTCGCCTAATTTTAGCAGGTAATCAAAAAAAACAAAAAAATTTAATAAAAGTTAATATTTTAACTACATTAAATTGAAATTCGTACTATTAAGTTCTATATTTGAAGACAAAAACGAACAACATGTCTGCAAAAAACAAAACAAAATTTATCTTCGTTACCGGCGGGGTAGTCTCATCGTTAGGAAAAGGAATTTCAGCCTCTTCATTAGGTCTCCTGCTAAAACAACGTGGTTTTAGAGTAACTATTCAAAAATTTGATCCTTATATTAATGTTGATCCCGGAACAATGAATCCATTTCAACATGGCGAGGTTTATGTTACAGAAGATGGTGCAGAAACTGATCTGGATTTGGGACATTATGAGCGCTTCCTTGATGTAAACATGACTAAAATGAACAATACCACCACCGGTCAGGTTTATAATGATGTAATCACAAAGGAGCGGAGAGGGGACTATTTAGGTGCAACTGTTCAGGTTATCCCTCATATAACAGATGAAATTAAACAGAGGATGTTAAAGCTTAGTGAATTGGGTGAATATGATATTATAATCAGTGAGATAGGTGGTACCGTAGGTGACATTGAAAGCCTTCCTTTTATCGAAGCGATGCGGCAATTGATGTTACAGGTTGGAAGAAAAAATGCATTAAGTATACATGTTACTCTGGTTCCGTATATTGCCTCAGCCGGTGAAGTCAAAACAAAACCTACTCAGCATAGTGTTAAAAATTTATTGGAACTTGGAATTCAACCGGATGTGTTAATTTGCAGATCCGAAAAAAAACTTACTAAAGAATTACGGGATAAAATCGCACTTTTTTGCAATGTCGATTCAAAAGCAGTTATATCAACATACGATTGTTCTACTATTTATGAAGTTCCGCTGGTATGTTTAAAAGAAAAGCTGGATCAATTGGTAATAAACAGACTTCATTTAGCGGACAAGAAAATTAAAATTGAAGAATGGGAAAATTTTGTTACAAAAGTTAAAAACCCTGCACGGACTGTTGAAATTGCTTTATGTGGTAAATATGTAGACCATATGGATGCGTATAAAAGTATTATGGAAGCTTTTGTCCATGCCGGGGCAGAGAATAATGCAAAGGTTAAAGTGAGAAATGTTAGTGCTGAATTATTTGAAACGGAAGATGCCGCTGAACTGCTTAATGGAGTAAGCGGTGTGCTGGTTGCTCCGGGATTTGGTGAAAGAGGAATTGAAGGTAAAATTAGAGCTGTACAATATGTGCGTGAAAATAATATCCCGTTTTTAGGGATCTGTTTAGGTTTACAACTTGCTGTAATTGAATTTGCAAGAAATATTTGCGGTTTATCAAAAGCTAATAGCGCAGAGTTTAAGAAAAATAATTATAATGTAATTGATCTGATGCCTGATCAAAAAAATATTAAGAATATGGGTGCTACTATGAGGCTCGGAGCTTATCCGTGCATTCTGCGTAAGGATACAAAAGCATACGAAGCATACAAATCTGATAGTATTTCGGAACGTCACAGGCATAGATATGAAGTAAATAATAAATTCAGAGCTAAATTAGCGGATAACGGTATGATTTTCAGCGGCCTTTCTCCGGACAGAGAGCTTGTAGAAATGATTGAGTTGCCCGATCACCGTTGGTTTGTGGGCTGTCAGTTCCACCCGGAATTAAAGTCCAGAGCAACAAAAGCACACCCTTTATTCCGGGAATTTGTGAAAGCTGCTTTGGAATATTCTGATGAAGACTAAAGCAATTGCATCATAATTAGTAAACAACATCCAGATTCGGGCTAAGATTAAATATGATTTCGAAAGAGACAATGCGGGTCTTCAAATTATCCTTTTCTATTAAATTAAATCCTAATAAGATTCTAATTCCTATCATTGTGGCTTTATTTTTTTTAGCGGATAATGTTTATGCTCAGTATAGTATAGTTAAAGACGTTAAAAAAGGATTGGATCTCGGTTATAATTTTTACTGGGATAAAGCTGAAAGAACATTTAAAGGTATAATTCTAAAATATCCGAATGATCCAAGGGGATACCATTACGAAGCAAGTATTTATTTTTGGGATTATTTAAGTACAAAAAATAAAAAAAGCTATAATACTTTTATTGCCTATTCCGATACCGCTGTTGATAAAGCAAATGCTTTTCTTGATAAAAACCCTCATAACATCGATATCCTTTATACGCTTGGTGCCGATTATTCGTATAGAACTTTAGTTTTTGCTAAAGCAGAAAAATTCCTTGATGCTGTCTGGGCAAGTAAAAAATCGGAATCCAATCTCATCAAAGCTCTGGAAATTGATTCTTCCTACTATGATGCTTATCTTGGACTTGGACTTTATTATTTCGGCGTTGGGCAGATTCCTTCTTCTTTTAGGTGGGCATTAAATTTAGCTGGTATACATGGTGATAAAAAACTTGGTTTGAGTTATATTAAAAAAGCTGCTAACTTCGGGAATCTTTCTAAAGTTGAAGCCGATTATTTTTATTCTCAAATTCTCACAGATTATAAATTCGAGTATGAACAGGCATCTCATTACCTTCAAAATTTGACTAACGGTTACCCGGAAAATTTACTTTTTAGTTATTCCAGTGCCGTACTTAATATTAAAAGACGAAGACTAAATGATGCCGAAAGAATTCTTACTAAAATCATCAATAGCAGGGATGAAAGTTTTAAACAAATAATATCTTTTTCCAACTTCTTAATGGGTGACATATATTTCAAAAAAAATCAATTTGAAGATGCGGAACAATATTATTTTACTTTTATTTCCACATCGATTAATGAAGATTATAAAGGAATCGCATACCTTAGATTAGCATTATGTTATGAAATTAGCGGGGATAGAAATGATGCTGTAAAATATTTTAACTTATGCGATAAAGGAAATATGGATATTGAGGATGATATATTTGCTCAAAGAGAAGGTTCAATATACAGTGGAAGAGCGCTGGCTGCTACTGAGATTGATTTGATTAAATATTCAAATATGATTGATAATGGTAAATATAAAAATGCTATTGATTCTTTATTAGATCTCCTCGATAGAGTTAAGACCGAGCGTTTAAAAGCCATGATCAATTTATATCTAAGTGAGGCCGCTTACCATTTAGGACAGTATAACGAATCTTTAAATTATGCTGTTGCTTCAAAATCATTAGAATGTGCAGAAGAAAAATGGGTAAGGCCCTATGCCGTTTACTATGCTGCAAGAGCTAATGAGAAAATGGGTGATGAAAACCAGGAAAAAAAGTTTGCTGATGAAGCACAAAGTTATTCAAACTATGATTATCAGAAAAAACTGAATAATTTGATTTCAGCCTTACTGGATAAAGATTAATTTGTACTATTTTTTTGGAACATACAAATAATAATTGATAATTTTTTTCTATTTAACTAATTTATATAAATTGTAAGATAAAGTTATTTTGAAAATAGCTGTTTTTGTTTCGGGTAGAGGTTCTAACCTTCAGGCTATATTAAATTCGTCGCAAGACAAAAGAAATATTGAGGTTTGCGCAGTTTTCAGCGATAAGCTTAATTGTCCAGCATTTAATATTGCAAAGAGTTATTACATTCCTACATTCAGTCTGGGAAATAAAGAAGGTTGTATAAACTATCTGGAACTTTCAGGGGTGCTTTCAAAGTTAAAAATTGATTTTATAGTACTTGCGGGTTTCTTAAAGTTAATTCCAAATGAAGTTGTGTTAAATTTTGATAAGCGAATTATTAATATTCATCCGGCGCTTCTGCCTTCATTTGGAGGTAAAGGTATGTTCGGTATAAATGTGCATAAAGCAGTGTTTGAATCTTCTGCAAAAATATCAGGTGTAACTGTTCACTTTGTAGATACCGAATATGATAGTGGAAAAATTATTGCCCAAAGGTGTGTTGATATTTCTGACGCCGGGTCACCCGAGGAAATTGCTGAAAGAGTTCTGAAAATAGAGCATCAAATTTTACCTTATGTTGTAGGCAAATTTGCCGAAGATAAAGTAAAAATTATTAATGATCGTGTTGTAGTGCTGGATTAATTCTATACCGTATAAATGATTTTAAATAGACATTTATTAAACTTTGTTGAAACCGGGCTAGTTAAATCCTAAATGTCCCGATTCGGTAAAATGTAATGACGGGGCTTATTTTACACTTTGTAAGTCTGTCTCTAAAAATGTAGAGAAGGGGCATGCCCTGTCTCTACTCTGGTTAGTAAATTTATAATTTGCAGGAATATAAGTTGGAAAAATTAGCATTAATAAGCGTTTCGGATAAAACGAATATAAAAGAATTTACTGAAGAATTAGTAAATCTTAATTATAAAATTATTGCGACCGGAAATACTGCAAAAGTACTGAGAGAAGCCGGTATAGAAGTTACTGAAATTAGTAATCTTACAGGTTTTCCGGAAATATTTGACGGTAGGGTAAAAACTTTACATCCTAAAATATTCGGTGGGATTCTATTCAGGCGCGATAATTTGGAAGATCAAAAACAGGCTGAAGCAAATAGTATTCTGCCTATTGATATAATTTGCGTTAATCTCTATCCCTTCATTAAAACTGCCAGTGATCCGAATTCAAATATTGAAAAAATTATTGAGAATATAGATATTGGCGGTCCTAGCTTAATAAGAGCTTCAGCAAAAAATTATAAATTTGTTTCAATAATTACTAACCCGCAGCAATATGAATCATTCTTGTCTGAATTAAAAAAAGGAGTTGTTAGTGAAACAACACGGAAAAGCTTAGCCGTTGCAGCTTTCTCACATACTGCATATTACGATACCTATATCTCTAATTTCCTGGAAAAGAAATTTGATATTCCGTCTACACATATCAGAATTAATTATCCAAAAGAAAAGATTTTAAGATATGGTGAAAATCCACACCAGCAGGCGGCATTATATGGAAATTTTCAAGATTATTTTGAAGTTTTCCACGGCAAAGAAGTTTCATATAATAATATTCTTGATTTGGTTGCGGCTGTGGAATTAGGCGAAGATCTTGGTGAAAATTCATGTACAATCATAAAACATCAAAATCCCGCCGGCGCGGCTTTAGGATTTGACTTATTTAATGCATACGAAAAAGCCCTTAAATGCGATCCGGTTTCTGCGTTTGGCGGAATAGTTACATTTACCGGCATAGTGGATGAAAGACTTGCATTAAAATTAAACGAAATTTTTTTAGAAATAGTATGTGCGCGCGGATATACTGAAGATGCTTTAAAAGTTCTTAATAAAAAAAGAGACAGACGGCTTCTAAGGCAATTGAAACCGGTTAGCGATGAAAAAATAATGTTTAGAAATATTCCGGGCGGCGTAATTGTTCAGGATTCCGATAGAATTACTTTAAATGAAAGTGAACTTAAGATTGTTACTAATAAACAACCTACAATAGATGAACTTGAAGATTTAAAATTTGCGTGGACTATTTCTAAACATACAAAATCTAACGCTATTATATTTGCTAAAGATAAAGCTGCTCTTGGAGTTGGCGCCGGACAAATGTCCCGCGTGGATTCCGTAAAAATTGCTTCTCTCAAAGCTGAAGAACACGGACTTAGTTTGAAAAATTCTGTTGCCGCCTCTGATGCATACTTTCCTTTTGCGGATGGGTTATTGGCAATAATAAAATGTGGTGCAACTTCGGTTATTCAGCCCGGAGGTTCGGTAAGGGATAATGAGGTTATTGAAGCAGCAAACCAAAATAATATATCAATGGTTTTTACAGGTATACGACACTTTAAACATTAAGAGGAATTATGGGAGTTTTTGACTTTTTTTCGGCTGATATAGCAATGGATCTGGGAACTGCAAATACTCTTATCTATGTGAAAGGTAAGGGAATTGTTCTTAATGAACCTTCAATAGTTGCATTCGACAGAAATACAAAAAAAATTCTTGCGCTTGGGAATAAAGCAAAAGAAATGCAAGGAAGGGAACATAAAGAAATAAGAGTAACCCGGCCCATGCGTGACGGAGTAATTGCCGATTTTGAAATCGCAGAGGGTATGATTAGAGCATTTATTAAAAAAGTTAGAGCCGGCGCTCTTTCCAGTCGGCGTATTATTGTTGCTGTTCCCAGTGGTGTTACAGAAGTTGAAAAGAGAGCCGTGCGTGACAGCGCTGAACATGCAGGTGCCAAAGAAGTTCATTTAATTGCTGAACCTATGGCCGCTGCAATAGGTATTGGAATTGATGTTGAGGCGGCTGTTGGTAATATGATTATAGATATTGGCGGAGGTACAACAGAAATAGCTGTCATTGCTCTTTCCGGTATTGTTAATGAAGAATCAATACGAATTGCCGGAGATGAAATGAATTATGCCATTATGCAGTTCTTTAAAAAGAATCATAATATTTTAATCGGTGAACGCACTGCTGAAGCAATAAAATGTGAAGTCGGTTCAGCTGTTCCTCTTAAAGAAGAAATAACAATCCAGGTTAAAGGTAGAGACCTGGTGGGTGGAATTCCAAAAACTACCGAAGTAAGTTCCGTTGAAATTAGGGAAGCTTTAAATGAATGTGTTGTCCAGATTGTGGATGCTGTTAGGCAATCTTTGGAAAGGACACCTCCCGAACTTTCTGCCGATATATTGGACAGGGGTGTAATGCTGACTGGCGGCGGTGCTTTGTTGAAAGGATTGGATGAACGAATTAGAATGGAAACAAATCTTCCTGTCCATGTTGCCGATGAACCTCTTACGGCTGTTGTTAGAGGCGCAGGTAAAGTAATTGATAATTTGAACCATTATTCAAAAGTATTAATACGGAATAGAAGATATTAATGTTTAGACCTTTTTCCAATATATGGGAAAATTTCAAAGAGTATATTGTTTTGGTTGTTCTAATTATAATCTGTTTAATTACTCTATCGATTAACCAAAAACCCGCTGCAAAAAAAGTAAGATCACTCGCATTCGGCAGCTTTGCTGCATTTAGTTCAGTTATTTCTGATATATTTGATTTTGCAGGTGTTCGTGGCGAGAATGAAAGACTGCGCAAATTTAACGCCGAATTAATGCTCCAGGTGAGTGAATTGAGAAAATTTGGAATTGAAAACTCTGAATTAAAGCAATTGCTTTCTTTAAAAGATTCGTCAAATTTTCCATTAATACCGGCTACTATAATTTCCAAATCATTATCCAGATCGCAGAATACAATTACACTTAATGTTGGTAAAAATGATGGTCTCAAACCGGGAATGCCTGTAATAAATGATCAGGGATTAGTCGGAGTTGTCAGTTCAATTTCAGATGATTTCGCTATAGTTCAAACACTGAAAAATGTTGAATTAAAACTTACCGTAAAAGATGAACGAAGCGGTGTAGAAGGTATTATGAAATGGAACGGCTCCGAACTTGTTATGGTTGATATCCCCAAGACTTACGATATTCAACCTGGCGACAGGATTGTAACTTCTCAATTAAGCTCTATTGTTGATGTTCCAGTCCCTATCGGTATGGCACTTGGACTAAGCAAAGTGGAAACCGGTATTTTTAATGAAGCTAAAATTAAACCTTATGCAGATTTTATAAAAGCAGAGCATGTCTTTGTTATTTCTATTGTTGAAAGTAAACAAAAGAACGGGCTTGAATTAAATTTTTATAACCGGAACTAAATGCGCTCAGAATATATTTGGTCCATTGTATTATTCTTTCCGTTGTTAATTATTCAAACAACTATTGTACCGTTTATCTCCGTAAATGGTATTACGCCTGATCTTATTCTTATTATGCTTGTTTTTTACTCAATTAGAAATGGCCAGATCTATGGAACGGTATTGGGATTTATTTATGGATTCCTCTTTGACTTAATTACTGGCGGTTTACTCGGAAGTGCCATGCTTTCCAAAACCATAGCGGGATTTATTGCAGGTTATTTTTCTAACGAAAACAAAAGAGAGAATTATTTCAGGACATATACCTTTATTCTTATCGTACTTCTGTGTTCCGTTGTTGATCTGATTATAAATACTTTATTTTCTACTATTGACCTTAATACAAGTATAGTATTGCTGTTTTTTGAGCAGGGCGTTCTGCCGGGTATTTATACATCTGTATTAAGCGCTTTTATAATCCTTTTCTATCCTAAGAGGAGTATAATTGAAAACTGATAATTTCTTGTCGATTACAAGGGAATCAGTTGCTTATTTTATACTTATAGCTTCTTTTGCATTATTAGGCTTCAGGCTGGTTCAGATGCAGATTATTGAACATAATGCTTATGACGAAAAAGCCGCTAATAACGCTATTAAAGGGATAGAACAGATACCTCTAAGAGGCGTCTTTTATGATCGCAATATGAATGTACTCGTTAGTAATATTCCGGCTTATACCGTTAGAATAACACCCTCACAGTACGATACCACCTTAAATAAATTACTGGAAACAGTGCTGGACGTTGAACCGGGATATATTAATAAAGTTTTGTCCGGTAACAAAACATTTTCAAAGTTCGTTCCTATAAGAATCAAGAGAGGAATTGATTTTAACGCTGTATCCTGGCTTGAAGAAAATTCATCAAATTTACCCGGAGTTGATTTGATAGTCGAAATGCAGCGGGGTTATCCGGCCGGAATTAGAGGCTCTCATATGTTTGGCTACACTAAGGAAGTTTCACCTGCTCTTCTTGAAAAAGATAAAGACTATTATAAACCTGGTGATTTAATAGGATACAGTGGAATTGAAAAGGCTTATGAAAAAATACTTCGTGGAAAAAAAGGATATACTTACATTCTGGTTGATTCACGTCGTAAAGAGATTGGCAGATTTAAAAACGGCACCGAAGATGTTGCTTCAGTTAAAGGAAGCGATCTTGTCCTTGGTATTGATTCGGATGTGCAACGGATAGCGGAGGCAGAACTTGTTGGGAAAAACGGTTCCGCTGTTGCAATTGTTCCAAAAACAGGTGAAATATTAGCCTATGCCAGTGCGCCTGATTTTGATCTGAGTGCTTTCTCTTATTCTACTTCAAAAGATTATCTGCAAAAATTATATGTTGATCCTGAAAAACCTTTTTTTAATAGGGTTAACTCTTCCCCGAAACCTCCCGGATCAACCTTTAAAGTTATGGAGGCTATTGCAGCTCTAGATATGGGAGTAATAGATACGAACTATATAATTGTATGCCGCGGCGGACAGGTATTCGGGGGTAGATTTTTCAAATGCGACGCATCTCATGGACCGTTAAATGTTGTTCATGCAATTGAACATTCTTGTGACGTTTTTTTCTATAACTTAATTTATAAAATTGGTATGAATAAGTGGGATGAATATGCAAAAAGGTTTGGATTCGGTGAGGACACTCACATTGATATAGGCGAAGAAACTCCGGGATTTATTCCTACAGAAGCTGGTTATGAAAAAATCTATGGTGAGAATTGGCCCCGCAGTATTATGGCAAGCCTTGGTATTGGACAGGGAGAAGTAAATGTTACCCCGATCCAGTTAGCACAGTATGTCGCCTTGCTGGCTAATGATGGAGTTACTTACACACCTCATGTAGTTAAAGGTTATTTAACAAACGATATTAGTCGTAAATTTGTTCCATTTAGTTATAAAGAAATAAATGTTGGAATAAGTAAAAAAATCTTTGCTATCGCTAAAGAGGGTATGTTTCTTGTGGTAAATGGTAGTGGAACCGCTGCTGCCAGCAGATCAGCTGATGTGCAGATTGCCGGTAAAACGGGTACGGCACAGAACCCTCATGGCAAAGATCATGCACTATTCATAGGTTATGCACCTGCAAATAATCCCCAGATTGCAGTTGCTGTTGTAATAGAAAATGTGGGCTTTGGCGCTACTTGGGCCGCACCAATTGCAAAGAAAATGATAGAAGCATATTTATTAAAGGATAAATTAAAACAACTGGAAAACATTTCAGAAAAAAAAATAAGTAATAATTATACGGGAGCGGCTGTTGCGCATTGATTATAAATTAAATGATAAATTTGATATGGGCCTGGCTATACCTGCGTTTTTATTGTTCTGTATTGGTTTAGCGGCAATTTACAGTTCAACTTTACACAATCCGCATGCAGCCGGGAATTTTAATAAACAGTTATTTTTTGGAATGGTTTCCGTAATTCTTTTCTTTGTAATTTATTCCCTTCCCACTAATATTTTCAAAACAATTGCAGTGCCAACTTATTTGTTTTCTCTCCTTTTTTTAGTAGTTGTACTTGTAATTGGTAAAAGAGTTTCCGGTGCAAAAGCCTGGCTGGGCATGGGAGGATTTGGATTTCAGCCTTCTGAACTTGCTAAGCTCGGTACTGTTCTGGTCCTGGCAGCATTTTTAAGCAGGAAAAATGCTGTTGTAGATTCATTTAAAGATATTCTGTTTGCGGTTTCATTAGGTATTATACCAATTTTTCTTGTTCTGGCAGAACCCGATATGGGTACTACATTCGTGTTTGTAGGCCTGCTTATTATTATGCTTTTTTGGAAGGGGATTAGCTTGTTCGGTATGTTCGTCGTTCTTTCGCCGGCTGTTCTGGCAGTGTCCTCATTATTTGGTATTTATTATTTTATAAGTGGGTTAGCTCTTGTTGTATTTTGCCTGTTTTTGTTTAGAAAGGATATCTTTTTCAGCGCTTCCATCTTTGCCATAAATCTTGCGGTAGGTTTTTTTACTAACTATGTGCTAAAAGCGTTAAAAGAACATCAACAAACAAGAATAAAATCCTTTATAAACCCTTTGGCTGATCCATTAGGCGCGGGTTACAATGCTATTCAGGCTAAAGTTGCAATTGGTTCGGGTGGATTATGGGGAAAAGGATTTTTAGCGGGGAGCCAGACCCAACTTCAATTTATTCCGGAACAATGGACGGATTTTATTTACTGTGTTATTGGCGAAGAGTTTGGTTTCATTGGAACAATAATAACATTAGGCCTTTTCCTTTATATGTTTATTCGTGTATTAAAACTCGCATCTTCTGCAAAAGATGAATTCTTAAGTCTTGTATTGATCGGAATTTTATCAATCTATTTTATCCATTTACTCGTAAACGTAGGGATGGTGGTTGGAATTGTGCCTGTAATAGGCATTCCGCTTCCTTTCGTAAGTTATGGAGGTAGTTCTCTGCTCGCCAGTATGATCATGCTGGGAATTGCTGCAAACGTTTATAGAACCAGAAAGAATTATACGTAAATTTTAAATAAATTTGGATAAAGAAATTGGTAATTATTCTAATTACTAAATTTAATGCCGGTTAATATTAAAATTTTAAATACCTAATTAATCAATGGAAATTGCATGAATGCATTCGATAAATTGAATCTTAAAAATCAAGATGGTAAATTTATATGTATAGGTCTCGATACAGATATAGATAAACTGCCTGCTTGCTTAAAAGATGCTAATAACCCGGTGCTTGAATTCAACAAAGCAATTATAGAAAAATGTTCCAGGTATGCGGCAGCCTATAAATTAAATTTTGCTTTTTACGAAAGAGGTGGATATGAAGGAATTCAAACGCTGCAGGAGACTATAGCGGCAATACCTGATGATATTCTTATAATTGCAGATGCTAAAAGAGGAGATATTGGAAATACTTCTCTTATGTATTCTGAAGCAATTCTTAACAATTTGAATTTCGATTCTTTAACAGTTAACCCATACATGGGGTATGATTCTGTGGCTCCGTTTATTAACAATCCTGAAAAGCTGATATTTATATTGGCATTAACATCAAATCCGGGGGCTGCTGATTTTGAAAAACAAAAGCTTGAAAATGGATTATGTCTTTATCAACTGGTTATAGAAAAAGTAAATCAGTGGAATATAAACAGGAATTGCGGCATTGTTTTTGGCGCAACTAAACACGAAGAGCTTTACGAAAATATGACAAGAATTGGAGAACTCCCGGTTTTGCTCCCGGGAGTCGGTGCTCAGGGGGGGAGCTTGGAAGATGTTCTCAAAACATTCAAAATTTTCGGAAGAAGACACTTTTTAATAAATGTAAGTCGTGGAATTATTTATAAATCAAGCGGAAATGACTTTGCCTTTGCTGCACTTAATGAAATTGTTAAGCTGAATGAATCTGCCCGGCTGCTTTTAAATGATTAAAAATTAGTTTAATTTGTAAAGTGTTATTTTTCTTTTTCGAAGAATTAATAAAATAACTTCTTTAAAAGGGAAAGTTCATGTCTCCGATTAAATTCTTAAAAGTTTGGAGATATTTTCTCCATCGGAAAAAGAAAACTCTCAATTTCCCAATTCCATACTGTTTCCTGCAAATATCTTCATCAGAAGTTTTCAATTTACATGCTAAAATATTAAAAATAAAATTCATAAGGATTTATTGGAAGTTTAAATACGGTTTATTATTTAGAGTAAGTTCAGTTCATCGATACAGCAATTAATATCGGGAAAAAATAACTCGTTACTATTAAACCAGAAAGATAAAGGGTGTAGTTATGAATGAACATCTGCAAATATTTGAAAAGTTTTTGTATGAAATTTGGAAAACGCAAAACTTTGCAAAAGAACTTACTACAAAAGACGGTCAACCGATTGAAATAATTGATCCGGGCACAGAGAATAAAGATTCTGGGGGACCGGATTTTAGAAATGCCAGGATTAAGATTGGAAACATTACTTATACAGGTGATGTTGAAATAGACAATAACTATAGTGACTGGAAAAGTCATGGTCACGATATAAATAAAAAATACAATTCTGTAATACTTCACGCGGTGCTGAACGATAATTCTGGCAAATGGTTTGTTGTTACATCTGAAGGAAGAAAAGTGCAGTCTATAGCGCTAACATTATTTTTAAAAAATGATATTCTCCAAAACGTTCAGAAGGCAATAATAACCGAGCGCAATTCAAGGACGAATAAAATGCGCTGTGTTGAGATTAACCGCCAAATGAGCGATGAGGATAAATTAAATTTTATTTACGAGCTTGGTATTAAACGATTTAAGAAAAAAAGAGATAAGTTTTTAGAGAGACTTAAAGAAATAATATTTGTCCAGGAATTGCATCTGAAGGAACCGGTTATTAGATATGAATTAAATGAAAAATTCTATAACCGCACAATTTCACAAAAAGATTTTTGTCAAAAAATTATTTGGCAGCAATTAGTTTATGAATCGGTGTTTGAGGCTTTGGGGTACGCAAAGAATAAAGAAATCATGAAAGCGCTTGCCAAAGCTGTTGGGATACAGTTCCTTCAAACTATTGACCGGCATGATTATGTCTTTACTGTGGAATCTATCCTGATTAACGTTGCCGGTTTAATGCCTGATATTAATAATTTGCCGGATGAAGAAATAACTTTTTATGTTAAAAAACTTTATGAACGTTGGAATGGAATAAAAAATAAATATGATGGTAAAATGTTTAATTATTCTCAATGGCATTTTTTTAGAATAAGGCCGCAAAATTTTCCCACTATTAGGATTGCCGGTGGTGCCCGGATAATAAATAAATTAGTAAATTTTAATTTAATTGATAAAATGTTGGAATTGGTCGAAGATATCGAAAATCTAAATAAGCTTGTGCAATCCTTACGTTCAGTGCTTGTTGTAAGAGGTGATGGATTCTGGGGAAAACATTATGTATTTAATCAAAGCAAAAGTGAACAGATAAATTATTTCATCGGTGCTGCCCGATCGGATGAAATATTAGTTAATATTATGCTTCCGGTGCTTTCTTTATATTTTGAGATATTTGATAAAAAGGAATTGAGTCAAAAAGTTCTGAATTTATATCTTAATTTTTACCATAAAACTGACAATAATCTGGTTAGCGAAGTTTGTGCAACTTTGTTCTTGAAAGATGCCTGGAAACGAAGTGTATTATATCAGGGAATGATAGAATTATTCCGCGATTACTGTTCTCAGGAAAAATGTCTTGAATGTGCAATCGGTAATAAAATATTCAATTAGCAAATTATAATAGCTTTAAAATTAAATTAGTTGTTTTTATTGCCGCTGGAAACTGAAATTAGAAAAGATATAAGTGAATTCCTTCAGTTGCTGTTGGTTAATTTTTGAATATCATCCCTTAATTTTGCAGCTCTTTCATATTCCTCGGATTCTATCGCTTCGCGTAATTTGTTTTGTAATGCTGCAATTTGTGCTTCTTTTGATTTAGGCAAAGGTTCTTCATCTTTATCAATATCTTCCGTTGAAATGATCTCTTTTTCTGATTCTTCCGATGGAACAAATGCAGCTATCTGCATTACAGATTCAGCTACATAAATAGGTACTTGAGCTCTCACTGCCAGTGCAATTGCATCACTGGGACGGCTGTCAATTTCATTAGTTAAAGCAGATACTTCAAGAATAATCTTTGCATAGAAAGTATTTTCTTTTAATTCATCTATAAGGATTTCCATTACCGTAGCGCCAAGGCTATCAATAATTTGTTTAAGTAAATCATGTGTAAGCGGCCTAGGGGGTTTTATTCCCTCTATTTCCAAAGCAATTGCTTGGGCTTCAAATGCGCCTATTATAATTGGTAACCTTCTTGTTCCGTTAACTTCTTTAAGTAAGATAGCATAGGCTCCTCCGGTTGAAGGACTGGAAGATAAGCCTAATATTTCACATTGAATTTTCTTCAAATAAAATCTCCTAACTCTTTATGTTTTAAACTTTAATACCTCTTTTGTTAAAGCCGGGAGTATCTCGAAAATATCCCCTGCAATCCCATAGTCAGCAATGCTGAAAATAGGCGCATCCTTGTCTTTATTTATAGCAACAATATACTTAGAAGAAGACATTCCTGCAAGATGTTGTATAGCACCTGAAATACCACAAGCTACATATAATGAGGGAGATACAGTTTTCCCGGTCTGTCCGACTTGATCCGAATGTGGTCTCCAGCCAGCATCAACAACTGCTCTGGAGGCGCCAACTGCTCCGCCTAACGCTTCCGCTAAATTTTCGATTAAATAAAAATTTTCAGGGCCTTTAAGCCCCCGGCCTCCTGATACTATTATATCGGCTTCTGCTACGTCCAGCTTTTCATCTGACTTCTTTACTTCTACGGTTCGAGTTTTAAGATTTGGCGATAATATATTCTTAACTGTAATGTTTAACTTGGTTGTTTTGTCACTAATAACAAGCTTGAACACATTCGGTCTGATTGTTAGTATTTTTATATCACTTTTTAATTTGACCTCAATTAAAGCTTTTCCTGCAAAAACAGGACGAACTGCTTTGATATCTCCTGTAGAAGTATCAACTTTTATACAGTCTATAATACAACCTGCATTTAATCGTACACTTATCCTGGGTGCAAGATCCTTTCCTAAGGCAGTATTCGGAAAAATTAAATAACCGGCGTTTGTTTCATTTACATGATTTGTAATTATTTCCGTATAAGCTGAAGAAGAATATAATTGTAGATTTTCATTTTTATAGTGCGTTACATTTGATATTCCATATTTTGAAATTTCATCTATATTTAAAATTTCATTTCCGATTGTCAAAGCTTCACTTTCAAGATTTAATTCTGAAGCTAGTTGAGAAACTAGACTTAAAACTTCAAATGATACTTTTTTAAGTTTTCCTTCTCTTTGTTCCAGGATTCCAATTATTTTATTCATCATAAACCTTAAAATCCTTTAAATTATCTTAACTTCTTCATGTAATAATTTAACAAGTTCAATAACGGTAGAACTGTCTGTGCCCAATATCCTGCCGGGTTGTTTGCCGGGAGGTTTATCCATCCTTATAATATCACTCAGATTTTCGGTCTGCAAAGCTGGTTTTTCTTCGATTATTTTTTTCTTAGCAGACATAATCCCTTTTAAAGAAGCATACCGCGGTTCATTTAAACCTTTTTGGGCTGTAATAACCGCTGGAAGCTCAGTCTCAACAACTTCTCTTCCTCCCTCAATTTCACGTTCGGCAATAATTTTATTGTTTTCAATTTTGAGATCAACAACTACGCTTATGCAGTTATATCCCAAAAGCTCGGCAGTAAGCTGGCCGGTAATTGCATCGTCATAGTCTACTGATTGCTTGCCGAAAAAGATAATATCATAATTTTTACTTTTTAATTCTTCTGCTAAAGTTTTTGCTATGCCGAAGGAATCTTTAACGGATTCGTCTTTAAGAAGAATACCTTTATCCGCGCCCATTGCCAGGGCTTTCATAATTGTTTCTTTAATAACAGGTCCGCCAATACTTATTACCGTAACTTCACCACCAAATTTATCTTTCGTTTTTAATGCTTCCTCAACTGCAAATTCATCATATGGATTAATTATAAATGTAACACCGGCATGGTCTATTGATTTTCCATCTGGACCAATCTTAACTTTTGTGGCAGTATCCGGAACATGGCTTACGCAAATGGCAATGTTCATACGTTCTCCGTTTTTATTCTTTTATTTTATTATAAAAATATAACCATACAGTTAAATAAAATCAAACTACTCATATTTTAGGCAAACCATGTAATAGGCTTTCAAATCGGCATCATTTGTGAAGAATAGTATTAATGGAACATAAAAACTAATTAAATTCGTTCATTCCATTTATTCTGAAAGCAAAATATCACCGGATTTTAATATTTTAATAATTTGTTGGTATAGAATACATAAAATCATGCTATATTATCAATTGGTGAAATTATGGATATTTAAATTGTTCTTTAAAAATATAGAGTAATTATTTATTTTTTAAATATGGAAAAAGAATTAGAAAATAAACCGGTAGGAAATGCTGAAGTTGAGATTGATGAAGATATTACGGTTGGGCTTGAATGCCGTGTGGTATTATTCAATGATGACTGGCACACATTTGATGAAGTAATTTTTCAATTGATTAAAGCGATAAATTGTTCGTATGAAAAAGCCAGGGCGCATGCATTTGAAGTACATGTAAAAGGAAGATCTATAGTTTTTAATGGGCAAATGAAAGAATGTTTAAAGGTATCTTCGGTGCTTGAAGAAATTGCATTAACTACACAAATTATTTCATAATTAAATTCTAATCACGCCTGAAAATAAGAAACATTTCTACATCTTGACGCTGGAGCGGTTAACATTCATTGTTTGTCCATTTACTTATCCTTATATTTATAGTTCGATTTTAATAAATTAAGGTAAATTGTGAAGAAATTAAGAGACGATATAAGAAATATAGCTATTATTGCGCATGTTGACCACGGCAAAACTACATTAGTTGATCATATGCTTAAGCAAACGGGAGCCTGGAGATCCAATCAGCATGTTGATAAAAGAGTGATGGACTCTAACGCTCTGGAAAAAGAGCGCGGTATAACAATCCTGGCTAAAAATCTTAGTGTGAAATATAAGGGCATAAAAATTAATATTATTGACACACCCGGCCATGCCGACTTTGGCGGTGAGGTTGAAAGAACGCTTAAAATGGTAAATGGTGTGCTTCTACTTGTGGACGCTGCAGAAGGGCCTTTACCTCAAACAAAATTTGTGCTTAAGAAATCTCTCGATCTTGGTCTGAAACCCATCGTAGTTATAAATAAAATTGATCGTAAAGATGCGCGTCCAAATGAAGTTTTAAGTGAAGTTTTTGATCTTTTCATTTCACTTGGCGCTACCGAAGAACAACTTGATTTCCCTTACGTATTTGCAGTTGCAAAAATTGGTGTTGCTAAAGCAAATTTAGAGGATGAAAGTGATTCTCTTATACCTCTTTTCGATTTAATTGTAAATGCAGTGCCTGCCCCGGAATCTTTACCGGACGAGCCTTTCCAGATGCTTATATCCGCAATTGATTATAATGATTACTTAGGCAGGATTGGAATTGGAAGAATTGATTGCGGTGTAATTAAAATGGGTGATCATGTGGTCCTTGTGGCTAAAGATGGGAAAAAAACCAATTCAAAAATATCTAAATTGTATTCATTTGAAAATATTAAAAGAGTTGAGGCCGAAGAGGTTTCGGCTGGTGATATTGGCGCAATTGCCGGATTTGAGGACGTTGATATTGGAGATACTATCGCCAGCCCTCTAAAACCTGAAGGACTTCCTTTTGTTGATATTGATGAACCAACAATCACGATGAACTTTATGGTAAATACTTCTCCTTTTGCCGGGACTGAAGGAAAGTATGTTACTACGCGCAACATAAGTGAAAGGCTTTCAAGAGAATTAAAATCCAATGTTAGTCTAAAAGTGGAAATGACTGATTCGCCCGATTCATTTAAAGTAAGCGGAAGGGGAGAACTCCATCTTGCAATACTTGTTGAAAATATGAGGCGTGAAAGTTATGAACTTCAGCTAAGCAAACCCGAAGTGATTATGAAGAAAGTGCTGGACGTGCTGTGCGAACCTATGGAACATGTCATTATAGATGTACCGGAAGAATTTGTCGGGGTAGTAATAGAAAAGCTGGGTAAACGGAGAGCAGAAATGAAAAATATGCTCACTTTTAATGAAAATACCAGGCTGGAATTTATAATTCCGTCTAGGGGGTTAATTGGTTATCGTGCTGAATTTATGACCGATACTAAAGGGACAGGTATTCTTCATCATAACTTTAACGGATATGAACCATTTAAAGGAGAAATTTCACATAGACAAAGAGGAGCCCTTGTTGCTATGGAAGGAGGTATGGCATCCGCATATGCTATGTTTAAACTTCAGGAACGATCTGTATTCTTTATTGAACCCGTTACAAAGGTATACGAAGGAATGGTAGTTGGTGAAAATTCACGCGCTAATGATATGCATGTTAATGTAACCAAAACCAAACAGCTTACAAATATGCGTTCCTCAGGTGCAGATGAAGCCATCAGGCTTGAACCGCCAACGTTATTAACTTTGGAGCAAGCTATCGAATGGATTACGGAAGATGAATATGTTGAGGTTACTCCGGAGAGCATTAGAATCCGGAAAAGATATCTTACCGAAATGGATAGAAAAAATGCGAGATTGGCTGCTAAACAAAAAGACGCTGAAGAAGTTTCCTAATCTTACTTTTTGTAAAGTGCATTTACTACTTAACTAAACAAGCAGAGGTTAATGTGTCTGAAGAAATAATTAGTGGATTGAAACCCGAAATTTTATGGAAAAGGTTTTATGAGATAACTAAAGTTCCCCGCCCGTCAAAAAAAGAAGAGAAAATATTAAAATATTTTAAAGAATTATTTAGTGAACTGAATATTCCGATCATACAGGATAGAGTAGGGAATATAGTGGCATATGTACCGGCAACTAAAGGGAAGGAAAAAGCTCCGGTTGTCATTCTGCAGGGACATGTTGATATGGTTTGTGAAAAGAATAAAAGTACTGTGCATGATTTTGATAACGATGCTTTGAAACTAAAATTAGTAAACGGCTGGATAACTGCAGACGGAACTACGCTGGGTAGCGATAACGGGATAGGTATCGCCGCTGCTGTAGCGATTATTAATGATAAAGATGCTGTTCACGGGCCAATAGAAATATTGTTAACAATTGATGAAGAAACCGGGTTAACCGGAGCTAATGAATTAAATTCTGATCTTATTAAAGGGAGAATTCTATTAAACCTTGATTCGGAAGAAGACGGAATATTTTATGTCGGCTGTGCAGGTGGGCTTGATACTGCGGGTTGTTTTCAATTGAAATATGAAAATGTTCCGGATGGTTACGAAGCCTTTGAACTTATGATTTCGGGCTTAAAGGGCGGCCATTCCGGCTCTGATATAAATGCCGGCAGGGCCAATGCAATTAAACTGTTGGCAAGGACTTTAATTGAACTTGATGATGTAAATTACAAACTTAGTTCTTTAAGCGGGGGAAGTAAACGTAATGCTATACCCAGAGAAGCTGAAGCTATAATATTTATTGAGCCTGCTTTTGTTTCGCAAGCTGAAAAATTAGTGAAAAGTGTTGAAGAAAAATTTATTAACGAGTTTAGAACTTCAGATGGCAGCCTTAAACTTCAACTCAGGAAAGTATCCTCTTCTGCTAATCAGGTAATTACGGAAAAACTTCAGAAAAAAATAATTAATACTTTATTGGCGATTCCACATGGAGTAATTGCAATGAGCCAGGATATTCCTGATCTTGTGGAAACCTCAACAAATCTTGCCACAGTTACGCTTGAAAAAGATATTTTAACAGTTGGTACAAGTCAAAGAAGCTCAATAGAAAGTGCCAAAGATTACATTGTTAAAAGTGTAAGTTCGGTTTTTATTTTAGCTGATACTGAAGTAGAATCTTCTGACGGATACCCCGGATGGAAACCTAATCTTAATTCTAAAATTTTAGATATCTCAAAGAGAGTTTATAATAAATTATTCAAATCTGAACCCGAAATAAAAGCAATACATGCTGGCCTTGAGTGCGGGCTTTTAGGCGATAAAATTGAAGGTCTTGACATGATTTCATTCGGACCTACTATTACAGGTGCTCATTCTCCTGACGAAATGGTGAATGTTGAAACTGTTAACAAATTTTATGAATTGTTAAAAGGTATTTTGAAGGAAATAGCTGCTTAATTAAACATTATGTATAACTGATTATCTAAGCACAAAGTGAGCAGCGGCAGGCTTCATAAATTTCGTCGTAACCGTAATCAATTGTTAATTCTTCACCTGCGGCAATATCTCTGAAAGCAGCTAGTTTAAGTCCCTTATTTTCGGTTTCCAATACTTCGCAATTAAAATCACATTTATGATTAATATATTTTATCTTCTTTGTTTTGGATGTATCTAAATAATTATCTTCATTCCAGAATATATATACGTTTCCTACTTCTTCACGCCTTATACATTCCTCCTCGGAAATAATTTCTCCTCCTATAACCATTATTTCACTTCCGGCTGGAATATCAATAGTAGAAAATATACCCTTACCGTGAATATCGGAAGGTTTCACAATTACAAAATTTTCATAGTTCAGATTCAATTTATTTATCCGGATTAGATTATATCTATAAAAATAATTATATTATATCAAGTTTGGCATTCTATTATCAAATGAATAATATAAATATAAATAATTTTATTGATTACTAATAATTATGATATTTTTCAGGTTTGAATATTGCACCAACTTTTTAGATAGATGTTGTAGCCAAATGCATTTTTATATTTTAGCAGGTATATTTGATGTGCTTAAAGTGAATCTCTTAATTGCAATTTGATTCCTTTATACTATTAAAAAAATTACTTCACTGTAGTAGCTGATGGATGATAGAATAAATAAATACAAAAATATTTTCGGGGAAAGCCATCACCCGATGTTAGTGTATGATAAACTATCCATGAAAATTCTTGCGGTCAATGATTTGGCTGTTAATTGTTACGGTTATAGCAAAAATGAATTTTTGGAAATGACATTCAAAGATTTAATAACGGATGAGAATGTGCAGCCGCATCTTGATTCGCTTAAAGTAGAATCCTCTCCTTTTATCCATACAGGCGTTTGGAAACATAAGAAAAAAAATGGCTCCGCAATAGATGTCGAAATAACATGCAGTAGAATTGACTATGACGGCATTCAAGCCATTCTCGTCATGATAGAAGAATCTGATGAAATAACTAAAAATACCAAAACCCGTAATCTTCTCGCATCGATAGTTGAATCATCGGATAATGCAATTTTAAGTAAAACTCTGGGGGGAACCATTAATAGCTGGAATAAAGCTGCAGAAAAAATTTATGGTTATTCAGCGGAAGAAATAATAGGCAAACCTGTTTCAATATTAATTCCACCCGAACTTGAAGATGAGTTTCCTTATATAGCTAAGAAATTGGAAAAAGGAGAGACGATTGAACGTTATGAAACAATAAGAGTAAGGAAAGATGGCGCAAGAGTAAATGTTGCATTAAATATCTCGCCTATTAAAGATCAATCAGGTAAAATTATAGGCGCTTCAACAATTGCTCGTGATATTACTCAAAATAAAAAATTAGAATATGAAGCTAAGTTAAGAGAAAAACAAATTCTTGAAGCTCAACAAATTGCTCATTTAGGCTATTGGGAACTTGATATAATTAAAGGTGATCTGGAATGGTCCAAAGAACTCTACAAAATTTACGGTCTCGACCCCAATGACAGGAAAATTACTTACAAAGATTTTCTTGTTTGTATTCATCCTGAGGACCGTAGTTTTGTAAATAATAGTTTTGAAAAAGCTCTGATTAACTTTCAGGCATTTCGCTTAGATCATCGTATTATACTACAGGATGGTTCATTGCGTTACATACATGGCGAAGCCGAAGTGATTTTTAATGAAAATAATCAACCTCTTAAGATAAGAGGTATTGGGCAGGATATTACAGATAGAAAAAGAGCCGAAATCCGGCTTACAACTCAATTTGAAGTGACCCATACTCTTATTGATTCAAAAAATCTGTATGAAGCAGCACCAAAAATTTTAAAAATAATATGCGAAGGAACAGATTGGCAGATTGGTGAATTATGGCTCGTCGATTTCGAGTCTAACCTATTAAAATTGGATAATAGTTGGAATATACCGGGTGTTCCAGCCGAAGAATTTATTAAAATCAGTAGAAAATGTAAATTCGGAGCCGGAGTAAGCTTGCAAGGCCGGGTTTGGGAAGCAGGCAAATCATCTTGGAGCAATAATATTATTGAAGATCAATTCTTCCCCCGGACAGCACTGGCAGCACAGCTTAATCTCCATACGGCTCTTGCTTTCCCTATTCGGAGTAGAACTAAAATTAGCGGCGTAATTGCTTTATATAGGGACGATTCGACCGAACCTGATAAAGAATTATTAAATATGCTTGATTCACTTGGTCAGCAAATAGGTGATTTTATAGATCAAAAACAAGTTGAGCCGGCTTTATTCGAAAGTGAAAGTATATACAAAACTCTTTTTGAAATTTCTCCCGATGCTATAACTTATACAAACCTTAGCGGCCGGATTGATTTTTGCAATTTACAAGCCGCTCAACTTTTTGGTTTTAACAGTGTTGATGAAATTGTGGGTCTTAATTTATATGCTTTTATTGCACCAGAACATCAAAAACATGCTATAGAAAATGAACACACTATATTAAAAACCGGCAGAACCAGAAACGTTGAATATTCTTTAATTAAAAAGGATAAAACAAAATTTTTTGCCGAAATAAATACTTCTATTGTATTTGATTCTGAAAAAAAACCCAAAGCGTTTATTGGTATAATAAGAGACATTTCCTCAAGAAAATTAAGCTGATTTTAAATTTAAGTTCTTAATTCAACTCTTAAAATGCTCACTTTCAAAATTATTTTTAAACCAAAAGTTCTGATTATTTTAAATTTGTTTTTTAATATTTGGCAGGTTGAATGATAAAACTTTGGGTTATTGTAATTGTGTCCTTAAGATTAATTATATAAAATTAAATAAGCTTGTGATTCAGAACCACACCTGATTAATTTTAATATTATTAAGATTATATGAGAATGATTTTTAATATATGTTTTGCAAATAGTGCTTGGTAAAATGATAGAGTATGTATAAAAAGTTATTTAATTTGTAAAGACGGCAAAAAAATTGGACATTTATAATTGCAGGCAATAGAACACTTCAGTAAACTCATATCAAATTTATTCAGCAATTAACTTGAAATGTATCGAATTAAATTCATGTAAAATGAATAAAGTGTCAACTTTCTCCTGGTAACTATAGAAATTCTTATTTGTGTATGATAGTTTATGCATAATTATTTACAGAAAAAGTCAGGAAAATACTACAGCATAATTGATACTAAATGATTATTTTTGTGCTGAATGATGTAAACAATTAGTTGTGACGTATTAACAAGCCATTGCTTAATTTGAAAAATGAATAAACTGCATATTTAGTAAACATTAAGTGTTTAATAATTAAATAATAATAGTTGTATAGCAATTTTCAATACTATCAATAATTGATATTAAGCACTAATAATTTTATTATGATTAATATAAAACCTTAGTGATTAAATTTTATATTATTTCAAAAAATATTATAAAATTTCTTTTCCGTGATTAAGGGAAATTAGTTTTACAAATATTAAGGTAGGCGAATAATGAACAAATTATGTTACTCCAATTTTATTTTGGGACTATAATATGAGAATATTTATCGTTGAAGACCATGAAATTATTAAAGAAGGTCTGATAAAAGTTTTCAGTAAACAAAATGATTTTGAAATAGTAGGGGAATCACTCAAGGTTGAAGGTCTGTATAGTTATCTCAAAAGTGGTGAGGTGGATGTAGTAATCATTAGTTTCGCAAATCCTGAAACTAATGAATTAAATACTATTAAAAATATAAATGATAATTATCCGGATCTGAAAATATTGGTTTTAAGTATGTATGCTGATGAAAGATTTGCAATACGGACGATTAAATTCGGTGCTGTAGGCTTCCTTACGAAAAGAGCTCCGGCTAAAGAATTTGTTACTGCCGTAAGAAAAATCATGAGTGGTAATAAGTACATTGAATCAACTATATCCGAAAGCATTTCTTCAAATTCCTTGGATAAAAATAATCAGTTATCGCACGAAAAATTATCCGATCGTGAATTTGAAGTTATGCGAAAAATCGCTTCGGGAAAAAGACTCATTGATATTGCTTCGGATTTATCATTAAGTATAAATACTATTTCTACTTATAGAACCAGGATTCTTGAAAAAATGAATATGAAGTCAACTGTAGAAATTATTCGTTATGTGCTTGACCATGACCTGCAATAACTTTAACTACTTTATGTTTGCATTATCTTATATTGTAAATAAAAATAGTTTAAATAATTAAAACTTATTGTTTATCGCTACATTTGCTCTTTAATTAAATAATTATCTTCTAAGCGGATTTAATCACTTTCAAATTGTAATACATACTATTATAATTATTTTTATAATTTTCTAAAAAAAATATAAGTTGAAATTATTATCCAATTCCTATCTTTAGCGGACTGGGCAGACTTTCGATTGCAAAAGAAAAACTACCGGATGTACCATAATTCTCTCAAACCGTGGGTAATCCTAATAATATCTTAAATATTATATTTTAACATGCTCAAATATACTAGCTTATTATTATTTTTACTCTGGATAAATTATTCATTACTTTAAGTCGGGAAAATAAGTTGATCCAAAACGAAAACAATTTTATTCAGATTAGCAGGCAGGTAGAGGAATTACGGAAGGAAATCGTCCTTTTAAGAAAAAAGGAAACTAGGCTTTTAAAAATTGAAGAAGAGTTAAGAACTATTGAAGCACGCTTTGGAAAAATCATTTACGATATTCCATTTCCGGCTGAAATTTATGATTCCCGCGGGTACACCATTCTTGTTAACCGGGCATTTCTTGAACTATGCCGGATTCCATCCGATGAATTGATTCTTAATAAATATAATATTTTTGATGATCCATTAATTGAAGAGCTAAAAATATCAAGTGAAATTCACGGTGCTTTTTCGGGAGAGTTGGTTGTAATTCCGGAAATTAATATTCAATTTGAAAAATTTAGAAGAAAGTTTGGTGTTCAAAAAGAAGGAAATGAAGTCTTTGAATTAACCATGTTTCCGTTATTTAATTCAGGAGGACTCATTGACCAGGTAGTAGCAATTTGGAAAATTATTTCACCGGATTTTAGGATAGAGAGCAGATTAAATCTTATTATATCAACTCTGGATTCTGCTGAATATGGTGTATTTATTACTGATTCAAAGGCAAGGATTATTTGGACGAATAAAGCTTTTACTCTCCTTACTGGTTATAATAAATCAGAAATTATTGGTAAAAACCCCGACTTCTTAAAATCAGGTGAACAGGATGAACAGTTTTATGAAAATTTATGGGGAAATATTTCAAGAGGAAAAATTTGGAAGGGTAAACTAATAAATCGGCGTAAAGATGGTTCTTTATTCACGGAATTGGAAATGATTACTCCGATTAAAAATAACAAAGGAGAAATTGAACATTATATTGCCACTGTTCATGATATTACAGATCAAAAAAAGACTGAAGATGAACTAAAAAGATTAAACAGGTCGCTTAAAACTATAAGTGCATGCAATAGCGTGATGATCCATTCGATAAATGAAAACGAACTGCTGAGTAATATTTGTAAAATAATTGTTGACTTAGGACGATATAACTTCTCCTGGATTGGTTTACTAAGTAAGAGCCCTGAATTATCAATTACACCGGCAGCTTCTTACGGCATAAGTGATAAAAAATTGAAGTTAATGTTGCCTTATTTGAATTATGCTGATAATCATGCGAACCCCATATTTCAAGCTATTGAATTAAAGAAATTTCAGGTAGTAAAATATTCCAAGAATGAATCGGAAAATTTTAACCGGAATAAAATTTTTGCCGAAAATAATTACCAATCGATGGTAACCTTTCCGCTATTTGAATCCGGCGATGTCTTCGGGATATTGTGCATATATAGTAATAACATTGAGGCATTTAGCGATGATGAAATAAAAATGCTGGATGAATTGTCCGAGGATCTTTCTTATGGAATAAAAGCATTAAGAATTAAATCAGAACGTGAAAATGCTAGAAAATTGCTTGGCGAAAGCGAAAAAAAATATCGGCATTTCTTCGAGGAAGATTTAGCCGGCGATTATATATCTGATATTAATGGTAGAATTTTGGATTGCAATGAATCATTCGTCAAAATATTTGGCTTTTCTTCAATAGATGAAGCAAAGAAATATAATATCGGAATATTACACCCTTCCGTTGAATCAAGAGAACTTTTAATTGAGAGGGTAAAGAAAGAAAAAATATTT
>Ga0181520_10001307_pt1 | contig 50997 bp, 34 predicted proteins | sample PEATcosm2014_Bin_29_FD_132451 | JGI IMG/M metagenome (GOLD analysis project Ga0181520, IMG submission 132451) | Peatland microbial communities from MTU Mesocosm Facility, Houghton, MI, USA - PEATcosm2014_Bin02_30_metaG | ecosystem: Environmental > Terrestrial > Soil > Wetlands > Peat | place... | reverse complement strand
CGTTACGTTTACTGGTCAGTTGCGGCGGATTGTTGAGAACTGCGGCATGAGCCGATACCAGTTGGCCAAAGAATCGGGAGTAGACGAAACCACGCTATGCCGATTCGCGCACGGCGAGCGTTGTTTGTCGGAAAGAAACCTCGATAAGTTGGGCGAATACCTCGGGCTGCGGATCGTGACCGACAAGCCCAGCAAGAAGAAAGGCAGGTAGATCATGGCGAGTATATCCACGGATGACGGCGGCAAGCGGCGGATTCTGTTCTGTGCCCCGGATGGAAAGCGGAAGGTAATTCGGCTGGGCAAAGTGCCGATGAAAACGGCCGCAACCATCAAGGCGCGGGTGGAAAACATGCTGGCTGCGGCGCTGGGCAAACATGCCGTCGACGGCGACACGGCGGCATGGGCTGGCGACCTCGATGCCAAGATGCACGACAAGTTGGCGGCCGTCGGGCTTGTGTCGCGGCGCGAACCGCAACCAGGCGAGGCGCAGCCCGAGGGCGCTACACTGGCCGGATTCATCAAACAGTACATTGCGGCCCGCCCGGCGATGAAACCGAACACGCTCAAGAACTACCGACAGACGGAGCGGTCCCTTGTGCAATTCTTCGGCGCCGACCGGCTGTTGACCGAGATTACCGCCGGCGATTGCGACGACTGGAAAGCCCACCAGGAAGCTAAGGGAAACGCCCCGGCGACCATCGGCCGCAACGTGAAGCGGGCGCGGCAATTCTTTCGGGCGGTGGTTCGCAAGAGACTGCTTGCCGATAACCCGATGCAAGACGTGAAAGCCCCGCCCCAGGTGAACACGGCGCGGGCGTTCTACGTTTCACGCGAAGTGACGGAGCGGATCCTTGCGGCCTGTCCTGATGCCGAATGGCGGTTGATTGTGGCCCTGGCTCGTTACGGCGGTGTGCGGACGCCCTCGGAAACCTTTGCGTTGACGTGGGCTGACGTGAATTGGGCAGAAAAACGAATGCGAATCACCAGTCCCAAGACGGCCCACCATGCGGGGCGGGAATCAAGGATACTTCCCTTGTTCCCCGAGCTACGCCCCTACCTGGAAGCGGTGTTTGACGAAGCCGAACCGGGGACCACCTACGTCATTGCCAAGCATCGAATCGCAAGCGCAAACCTGAGGACCACCTTGGAGCGGATATGCAATCGGGCAGGGGTCAAGCTGTGGGAGCGGGCTTTCCAAAACATGCGGGCGACCCGAGAGACGGAGTTGACCCAGGAGCACCCGTTGCACGTTGTGGTGGCGTGGCTGGGCAACAGTGCTCCCATTGCGGCGCGGCACTATCTGCAAGTGACCGATGCCGACTTTGACCGGGCAGTACAAGGCGGCGCAAAAAGCGGCGCAAAATCAGGCGCACTTGAGGCGCAAAATCAGGCGCAGCAGGCGGCGGCAGAGAATGGCAGGGTTTCGCACGAAACTCAAAAAGCCCCTGAAAACAAGGGCCTTTTGCCACTTATTGCGAATCCTTGCAATGGTGTACAACTGTCCATAGTACCCCCTAGGGGAGTCGAACCCCTGTTCTCGAGCTGAGAACCCGATGTCCTGGGCCACTAGACGAAGGGGGCCTCTTTTTCCCGTCTTCCCCGGCCCGTTCGGCCGGAAAAGCGAGAAAAAAACAATCTAACACCGGCCTTCGCCCATGTCAACCGGCCGGCTTGGGGTTGGCAAGACTTCTTGGCGATCGGAAACGGGGCCGAATGTCATCCTGAGCGCAGCGAAGGATCTCGTGGGAAGAACAGTACGCCAGATTCTTCGCTGCGCTCAGAATGACCGTACGCTGACCATCGCCAGGGGAAATTGCTGCACCCCCGGGCTTTCCGCTCCGCCATGGCCTGCCCAGGGAACCAAGCCAAGGGGAACGAGTCGTCGCCTGTTTTGCCGGTTCCTGGAATGCTTTCTTTCCCCAAATCCCCCGATTTACAATCCGAAGAGCCGTTGAGACCTACCCCCATGACACGCGATACCCGGCACGCCACAACTACGACGCGACACTCATTTCATACCGCAGTTGTCTCATACCGGTTGACGCGCTCCGAGCGACGACTCGGTTCTGGCCGGCGGTAACCTCCCAGAGAAGGCTCCGCACAAAGCGATGGGACCGGCGACGTTCGGAGGCAGAGGCTTCGATCAGCCTGCACAGTTGCGATGCTCGCATACCGTTCAAGCGCGGCTGTAGCACCTCGGCAAAATCAGCCAAGTCCTCAATGATCTGCTGGCGATCCGGCAAGTATTCTTCATACAGAGGGCGTATCTGCCGCCAGAGTTTTTCCAGAACGAGGTCATCTACCTCGTCGAGCAAGGTTTCAATCTGAGTCATGGAAGTTGTCCGAGACGCCATCCTCGTCCGGATACATGGAAGCGGCAACGGGCTGCGGCCACAAAGCATCTCGCGTGACTCGAGCCGTTCCAGTGACGGAACGAGCGTTCGCTGGTGGGGCGTGGGCTGCCGGCTGGATCGGGTTTGGCAGGCTGTTCGTTGGCTGAACATGGTCTTTCTCCATTTTTGAAAACCGGGTCAAGTCATCTCCTGTCACTAGAGATGGAAGCTCCGATTTGCCGCCAAATCGGAAACGAAATTCGGAAATATTGACGGTCACGTCGAACTCTCCCATTTCGGCATTCGGGTGGTGCGTTACCACTCGCAAGTACCAGTTAGCACGCCGGTGATTGGAGGCGCTTTCTTTCCCTAAATCGCCGGGTTAGAATGTCCGGGAGATGGCGAAACGCGTCATGCCCGCCCCTAGCAAGTCCCTCCCAGAGCATCGAAGATGCCGCAACTCTTTTTGATCTGGCTTTCCCTGGCCGCTGCAGCGCCTATCCGCTCCCCTTCGTTCGCCGAGTTCGACGAGCGCGCCCGAGCGGGCGAACGGCTCAACGTGGTCTTCTTCGGTGCCTCGCTCACCTGGGGCGCCAACGCGACCGACCCGCTCCGAACCTCCTACCGCGCCCGAATTGCCGAGCGGTTGGAAGCGAAATATCCCCAGGCGCGGTTCAAGTTTTGCGACGCGGCCATCGGCGGCACCGGTTCGCAGTTGGGCGTGTTCCGCATCGATCGCGACGTGCTGGCGCGGCGCCCGGACCTGGTGTTCCTCGACTTCTCGGCCAACGACGACATCTACAGCGGCGATCGCGAGAAATTGGCCAGCTACGAGGCCATCGTCCATCGACTGCTCTTGGAAGCGCGATGCCCGGTGGTGCAGGTGATCTTCCCGTTCGAGTGGGATGTGGCCCGCAAGACGACCGACGGCATGAAGCGCCGCGACGCCCATCTGGCCATCAGTCGGGCCTACAACACGCCCGTGGGCGACGCCATCGCGCTGGCCATCGAACGGGTCGGCAAAGGCGAGACAACGCTGGAACGGCTGTGGCCGAACGACGGCGTGCATCCGGGCGACAAGGGCTACGTGCTGTTTGCCGACGCGGCGTGGGCCGCGCTCGAAGGTGCAATCAGCCGCGGCCAAGTGTGCCGCGTCGCCGAGCCGATGCTTTATGGCGACGCGTACCAGAAAAGCGTGCGGATGCCGCTGGCGAAGCTTGGCCCCCTGCCCGCCGGCTGGAAGGCCGGCAAGCCGAACGTCACCGCGGCGTACTTCGATTTCCTCATGTCGCGCTGGATCGATAGCGCGACGATTGCCGCGCGGCCGCCGGCCGGGAAGGATCGGCAGGCCAAGGCGCCGGAGCCGTTTCGGGCCCGGTTCCGCGGCAGCATGGTGATGTTCTTCGGCGAGACGACGAAGACCTCGGGCAAGTACCGCGTGCGGATCGACGGCCAGACGGTGCGGTACCAGTTGCCGAAGTCGACGCAGATGCTCGACCTGTTCGATGCGGGCCACTTCGCCCGGCTGATAGGCGGCAACGGTCATCATGCCCAAGTGATCGCCACCGGCCTGGACCAGGCCCGGACACATACCCTGGAGATTGAGCCCGTGCTCGAAGCAGGCGAAGAGCTGCGACTGGAGAGCATTTGCGTGGCGGGCAAGGAAGCCGCCATCGAGCCGATGCGTTGATTTTGCCACCACCTGAAGTGTTTTCCCCATCCGTAAAGCGTTTCCGCCGCCCAGTAATTTTCTACCACACGTCGTTTAGCCGGCGGACTTGTCCGCCGCGTCATCCCGCGAGATGTGACGTCAAGTCCTGCGGCGGCCAAGCCCGCCGGCCAAACAAATTGCCGAGAAGGTCCTCCCATGCGTAGCACGGTCCTTGTATCGCGTTCCACAATCCATGCCGTCGTCGTGAGTCTTTGCATGGCTGTCTGGGCATCCACCCTGCACGCCACCGAAACCGAGAACCAGGTCCTCCGCATTCTGCCCGCGCCGGGCAAAGTGGTCATCGACGGCAAGTTCGATGACTGGGACCTTTCCGCCGGCATTTTCGCCTGCGGCGACGTCGAGCGGCTCCGCGAGCGTTACGGCGTCTGGTTCCACGCCATGTACGATGCCGAGAACGTCTATCTGCTGGCTCGCTGGCTCGACCCGACGCCATTGAACAATCCCGCGTCTTGCCGAGGCGGGCAGGGATGGGACGGCGACTGCCTCCAGGTCCGTTTCATCACCGGCTGCAAGACGCCGCACGAAGTGATTACCTGGCTGACCTGCTGGCGCGATCGCGACGGCATCAGCATCGTCGGACGCGAGTCGCCGGGCGAGCGAGATTCTGCCAGCCACAAGTGTGTACGGCTGCCCAAGCTGACCAATGCGTTGGAGCACGGGGCGCACCAGGCGTTCGCCGTCAACACCGACGGCAAGGGTTACGTCCAGGAGATCGCCATCCCGTGGAAGATGCTCACGGAAGACGGCAAGGCGCCTGAGGCCGGCTCGGAACTGCGGGTCACGCTGGAACCGAACTTCACGACCGATTTCGCCGGCCGGATAACGATCAAGGATCTGTTCCGAGTCGGCGTGGTTCCGAACCGCGTGTTCACCTTCCGCACCTGCGACGTGTGGGGAACGGGCATTTTGGAGAAGGCCGGCCACGTGACGCCGCTGCCGCTGCGATTGGCCGACGAGCGGGAACTGCCCGTCACGCTGGCCGACGGTGTGCCGGCGGTCGACTGGCGCTCGCTCGTTTCGCTTCGCCGCCTGCCGGGTTTCAAGCCGATCCGCTTCAACATGCCGTTCGACGGGCGTGTGTCGCTCAACCTGCGCAATCAGCAGGGCGTAGTCGTGCGGCAGCTCTTGACCGATCATCCGTTCACCCGCGGCACCCACGAGGTGAAATGGGATGGCCTGCCCACGCCCTTTTTCCGCACGCCCGGCGAACCGTTGCCGGCGGGGAACTATACCTGGGAGGCGATCGCGAACCCCGGTCTCCGGCTGACGCTCCGTGGCTGGGCCGCGCAGGCCGGCATCCCCTGGGAGACCGGGCCGGGCACCGCTTGGGGCGGCGATCACGGTCCGCCCAGCGCTTGCACGGCTGATGCCGAGAAGGTCTATCTCGGCTGGGCCGAGGCCGAGGCCGGCAAGGGCGTGGTGGCCGTTGATCGCGACGGCAAAGTCGTGTGGACCATCGGCCGCGGAACGGGTGGGGCGGTCGACGGGCTGGCCGTCGACGGCGGCACCCTGTTCGGCATCGGCCGCGGCGGGACATTGATTCACGGCCATGACGTCTTCCGCCTCCGCAGCAGCGACGGCGTATTCGAAAACTGGAAGGGCCGCGACAGCGCTTCGCTCGGCGTCCCGGAGTTGTGGCAAGGCCGCCCCGACGCCGCCATCATGCCGCTCCATGCCGATGGGATCGAGGTCCACCGCGGTACGATGTATCTCACCTTCGGCAGTTCGTCGTTCGCCGCCGAGGACATCAGGAGCTGGAAAGATCTTGGCGCCAAGTTGTTCGAAGGCGGGCCGGTCGGCGACCAGTTGCTCGGCCGTCTCGACCAGCAGCAGCGCAAGCGGCTGGTCGATTTCGTCGTCGGCCGGATCACCGAAGAGAAGGCCATGGAGGGTGTCTATTACCAACGCTTCGACTTCCCGCTGGTGAAAGGGCTCAACGAGCTGTTGAAGTCGCCCGACCTGGTGCCCAATCCGCCTACGCTGTCGGCAGCCGAGCGGGCCCAGGCCACGCGGCGGTTCCTCGAGAAGCACTTCGCCGGGGCGCTGAACCGGCGGCGCTCGGACATGGTGGCGATCTGCGACGCCCGCTCGGGCAAACTGCGCAAGATGATTAACATCCCTCTGCCCACGAGCATTCACGCCGTCAGCGATCGGCTGCTCTACGTGCTCTCGGCCGGCACGACGGTGCTGGCCCTCGACCCGGCCAGCGGCAAGACGTCGCCGGTAGTCACGGACCTGGAGAACGCCGTCGGCCTGGCGGTCGACGTGGAGGGCCGGATCTACGTCGGCACGGGCGAGCCCAATCACCAGGTGAAGGTGTTCACCGCCGAGGGCCAACCGGTCCGCACGATCGGCCGCAAGGGCGGCCGCCCGCTCTTGGGCCCCTGGCAGGCCGACGGCCTGTATGCCATTAGCGGTTTGACGATCGACGCGCAACACCGCCTGTGGGCCACCGAGGACGATTTCTATCCGAAGCGCGTCAGTGTGTGGGACACCGCGACGGGCAAGCCGCTGAAGGAACTCTTCGGTTCGACCCACTACGGCGCCAGCGGCGGGGCGATCAACCCCCGCGACCCGAACGTGCTGGTGGAAGTCGATTGCGAATGGCGGTTCGATCCGAAAACACAGACCCACCGTTGCACGGGCGGTTTCGACCGTACTCCCCACGGTTATGCGGTCTTCTGCACGCCCGCCAACGGGCGGCTCTACCTGGCGGTTAATTTCGAAGTGGAGCACAATCGCCATGGCATCCGCATCTTCGAACGCCTCGGCGAAGGCAACTACCGCTTGCGGTCGGAGATCCGCCCCGATTTCAAGGCCAAGACGACCACCTTCTGGTCCGATGTCAACGGCGATGGGAAGCGCGACGCCAACGAAACCGTCACGTTGCCGATGTACCTGGTCTTGCACGGGGCGGCCTGCTGGTCGATGAACCTGAATCCGCACGACTTTACCGTCTTCCCCGTTGTCGTCGACCCGCTCGACGCCACGAAGCGAACCGTCTATCGGCTGTCCTCCGCCGGCTTCACGGCCTGCGGCGCGCCGCAATGGGACATCGACGGCATGAAACAACTGCCGTATGCCGGCGGCAAGGACGTGTGCGGAATCCTGCCCTCGCCTGACGGCCGGCTGCTGGTCACCTGCGGCGAGATGACCAGCTTCCGCTGCTATGAGACGGCCACTGGCCGGTTGCGGTGGAGCTATCCCAACCCGTTCTTCCACGTGCACGGTTCGCACCACGCGCCGGCGCCGGAGCCGGGGCTCACGCGGGGAGCCTACGGACTAATCGGCACGTTCACCTGTCCGAACACGGGCACGGTTTGGGTGATCAACGCGAATCTCGGCGAGTGGTACCTGCTCAGCGAGAAGGGCTACTTCCTGGCCCGCATCTTCAATGGCGATCCAATGCTGTGGAAATGGCCCACCCGCTGCGAAGCGGGCGCCGACATGACCCATTGCCCGCCGGGCAGCGGCGGCGAGGATTTTGGCGGCTCGGTAACGCAAAGCAAGGACGGCCGCGTTTATCTCCAGGCCGGCAAGACGGCCGTTTGGAACGTGGAACTGAGCAACCTGGACAAGGTCCGCGTGATCGGCTCCGGCTCGGTGCCCCTCGCACCGCAGGACCAATCGCTGGCCCACGCCGAGTTCGAGAAGCAAAGCCAACAGGCCGTGGGCACCCGCACCTGCGAAGTCCTCCGCCTGACGCCCAAGTTCACCGGGAACGTGCCGGCCGATTTCCGAGGATTCCGGCCACTGGACTATCAGAAGAACGCCGAGGCGGCGGTCCGCACGTCGCTGGCCTGGGACGAGAAGCATCTCTACCTGGGCTTCGACGTGACGGACAATTCCCCCTGGGTGAACGGCGCCAAGGAGCCGGCCCAGATGTACGTCAGCGGCGACACGGTCGATTTCCAGTTCGGCGCAAACCCGAAGGCCAACGCGAAGCGGACCGAGGCCACCGCCGGCGACTTCCGCATCTCGATCGGCAACTGCCTGGGCCGGCCGACCGCCGTGCTGTATCGGAAGGTCTCGGCCGAGAAGCAGCCGCGCACCTTTACTTCCGGCGTGGTGCCGCAGTACGTGATGGACTACGTGGCCGTGCTCACCGAGGCCCGCATCGCGGTCCATCCGCGGCCCGACAAGAGCGGCTACGTGGTCGAGGCGGCCATTCCCTGGGCGTCGCTCGGCTTCGTGCCGAAGCCCGAGGTGCTCTACCGGGGCGACGTGGGCGTGACCCACGGCACGCCCACCGGCGACCGGACGCGGCTGCGGACCTATTGGAGCAATCAGGAGACCGGCCTGGTCGACGACGCGGTCTTCGAACTGAAGCTGACGCCGAAGAACTGGGGCCAGATCGAGTTCCAGCCGTAAGAATATGCCCGTGAAAGGGATGTACGCCTGTGTTTGGCAGTCTCGTGCTGATGCTCTGTTTGAGTTTGCATGCAGCTCAAGGTGCTGAAAAGGCGGCGCCTGACACCGATGCCGGACCGCGCGGCATCCCCATCACGGTCCATCTGGACCAAGGATCGTTTGTCACCGTCGCCATCGATGATTCACGGGGCAACAGGGTCCGCAATCTGATTGCCGAAACCTGGTTGCCGGCGGGCGAGAATACCGTCTATTGGGATGGAGCGGACGACCACGGCAGAATGAACTCCGGCGCGCACGGCAATTATGAGATCAAGGGGACGCTGGTTTCGCCCGGGAACTATACCGCCCGCATGTTGCGACGGGACAAGATCGATCTGGTCTACGAATTCACGATCTACAATCCGGTGAATCCGCCTTGGCGCACGCCGGACACGAAAGGGCAATGGCTGGCCGACCATACGCCCCCGCGTTGCGTCCTCTACCTTCCCGGCCCGCAGCCGCAGCTCCTGATCGGCTCCGCCATGGCCGAAGGCGCGCATGGCCTGGTCTGGGTGGATGCCGAAGGCGTCAAGCTCAAGGGCAAGAGCTGCTTTGTCGGGTTCGCCGGCGCGCAGGCCCTGGCAAGGGATACGCGTGACGGCTCAGTTTACGCCGGGGCGGTTTGGAGTACGAAGCTCCAGATATTCAGGCTCGACCAGGATGACAAGAGCGTCCCGGCATTTGAGTGGAATCACGTGCGATCGTCCTCGGACGTTCCGAACAGCGGCCTCGGTACCACAAAGCTCGGTGCCCTACAGGGACTGGCCGAGCGAAACGGCCTCCTGGTTGCGTCCTTGTCTGACGCGCTGCTGATCATCGACGCGGAAAAGCACGGGTTGCTTGACGAGATCAAGATGGACAAGCCGCGTGGGGTCGCTTTCAGCGCCCGTGGCGAACTGCTGGTCCTTTCCGGCAGCAAGCTCGTTCGCTACGCCCCGCTCGACAAGGCGGCCTACAAGCGTCCTGACGCTCCTTCGACGCTGATCCGTAACCTGGACGATCCGCAGGGCCTGGCCGTAGCCGGCAATGGCGACCTCTATATCAGCTTGCGGGGGAAGTCCCATCAAGTGAAAGTTTTCGACGGGAAAGGCAATTTCATCCGATCCATTGGCAAGCCCGGAGTTCCCAAGTCTGGTCCCTACGATCCCTTGCGGATGAACAATCCCAACGGGTTGGCCTTGACCGACGACGGGCGCCTGTGGGTTGCCGAGGAGGATTTCCAGCCCAAGCGGGTGAGCGTCTGGACTGCACGGGGCGATTTCATCAAGGCCTTTTACGGCCCGACGGAGTATGGAGGGGGCGGCGTCCTCGACTCCGCCGACAAGCGCCGCTTCTACTATCAGGGAATGGAGTTCGCGATCGACTGGGAAAAAGGAACCAGCCAGCTCCGTTCGGTCTTCTACCGGCCCGAAGAGCAACGCTACGCCGGGCCAGGGGGGAAGCCCGAATTGCCCATCCATCTCCACGGCCGTCAGTACATGACCAATATCTACAACAGCAATCCGGTCGGCGGCCCGACGGTGGCCGGCGTGTGGCAACTGCGCGATGGCGTAGCCGTGCTGGTCGCCGCCGTGGGGCAGGCGAACGATTGGGAGGTGCTGAAAAGTCCCGCCCTTCTCGCCGCCGTTCCCAAGGGACTCGACATCAAGAAGCCGGCCAGTCGAGGTCCTCTGCCGCACCGTTGCCCCGTCCTTTTCGCCTGGTCCGACACGAATGCGAATGGCCGGATCGACGCCGGCGAGTTGAGCTTCACGTCCGGCGAGACGGGCGGATTGAATGTCACGCCGGACCTCTCGTTCGTGACCGCGCTCACAACGGTCATCTCCCCGGTCCGCTTCACCGACACCGGGGTTCCCGTCTATGACGTTTCCCGGGCGAAGACCTTGGTCCCGGACGCCCAGATCTGCCGGACCAGCGGCAGCGACCAGGTCGTGCTGGGGCGTGACGGTTCCGTCGCCCTCACCGTCCCTCCTGCCCCGCATCCGGCCACCGGCGCCATGGCCGGCGTCACAAGAGACGGCAGAAAATGGTACTACCCAAGCAAATGGCACGGGCTTCATGCTTCGCAGATGGCTCCCGCGGGCCGGGTACCCGATCCCGGCGAACTCATCGGCACGACGCGGGTGCTGGGGCTTCCCTTCCGCTGCAAGGATTCGGATGCCGGCGAAATCTGGGGCATCAACGCAAACTCGGGCGTCATGTATCTCTTCACCACCGACGGCCTGTTTGTCTCCTCCCTGTTCACCAACGGCTGGATTGGCAATCACGGCGGGCCCGAGGCGAAACGGGGTATGCGGATCAACGACATGGACAGCGGCGGCGAGGGCTTTTGGCCCACCATGGTCAAGACGGCCGACGACCGCGTTTATCTGCAGGCGATCAACCACACCAGCTCCATCGTGCGGGTGGACGGCCTCGCCTCGGTCAAAAGGTTGCCCGACGTCCCGGTGACCGTCACTCCGCAAATGCTCACGGCGTGCGGCGAGCATTTCCTGTGGGCCGACAGAAACAGGATTAAACGCCAGGGCCGAAAAAAGCTGGCCGTGGCCATGGTTCGTCAACCGCCGGTGGTCGACGGCAAGCTCGATGAGTGGAGCGGCGCCGACTGGGTCGCGATCGATTCGATGACCTACGCCGCGGCTGCCGTCTCGGGGGACCGCTTGTACGTCGCTTTCAAAACCGCGCATGCCCGGCTCATCGAAAATGCCGGCGGCACGCCGTGGCAGGCGTTGTTCAAATCGGGAGGTGGGCTAGACATCATGCTCGCCGCCGATCCAGTGACGGAGCAGGCCGGCAAAACGTCCGGCGCGTTGCGGCTGCTCACCGCGAAGGTGAACGGCGCCCATCAATCCATTTTGTACCGTCCCGTGGCTCAAGGGGACAAGCAGCCCGCATCGTTCAGCTCGCCCTGGCGAACCATCGAGTTCGATCAGGTCATGGAGGTGAGCAAGGACGTTGAGTTCGCCGAGGGGAAAGGCACCGTCGAGGTCCGCGAGCCCAACGCGTTCGGTGCAACCAGCCGGCCTTCCGCCGCAACGACCTACGAGATTTCCGTCCCGCTCTCCCTGCTTGGGTTAAAGGTCAAGCCGGGAATGGCGTTGCGGGGCGATCTTGGCGTGTTGATCGGCAATGGCACGGCCACCGAGCAGCGTGTCTATTGGAGCAACAAGGCGACGACCGTGGTCGTGGACGTGCCGACCGAGGCCATGCTCACCCCGGAACTTTGGGGCGCTTGGACGCTGGAATCTGAGGCCGACCTGAAGGAGGATTTCCTCTCCCTTCCCCTGGGCGACCGCGCCGCTGGCACTGCACAAGTGGGCATGCTCCAAATCGTTCCGCTGCTACGAAGCAGCCGCGTGCTGTCCATTGCGCCGGACTGTCCGCTGGGGCAGACGGTTCATTCGATCGCCTTCGTCAAGGAGGCATTCGTGAACTCGAAGTTCCATCTGCCTTTCCCCCGACCCGCTTCCGGCAAAGGGGTCGCCGTCCGGTTTGATGTTCGAGGGGGGAGCTGGAATTTCCACACTGGAATCGGCTTCGCGCGAGGATCGGCGGCCATCGGCCCTGCGGTCGACTTTGGCCCGGCCACACGGGAGCCGGGCCCAGGGAAAACGTTGGAGTTCAGGCTGACCAGCGGTGGCCCACCCAAGTCGATCCTCGAAATGCCTTTTGCCTTCAACGCATGGCAGTGGGTGGAGCTTCGCTGGATGCCGCTCGAAGGCGGCCGCGGAGGAGTTTCGCTGCTGGTGGGCAACTCTTCGAAAGGCCCATTGCCGCTCGCGGTTATCGAGTCCGTTCCCGATGGCTTTGTCCTTTCGCCCGGGTATCGGCTGAACTATGCCAACTTCGAAGTGCGAACCTGGGAGAACGGCAACCGGTAAGGATAACTTTCTTGATGAGGCACGTATGAGATACTTTTTGAACGGTATGAAAACACCGGCTTTGTCTTTCGTCGGTATCGGACTGCTGCTGATGGCGGAATGTTTCGCTGCCGAGGCGGCGGCAGCCGGAAAAATCCCGCCCGGGGCGGCCGCTCTCGGCTATACGAAATGCGTCATCGACGAACGCCCCACGGTGACCGACATCGCCCCCGGCCCTACGGGCCACTCCAAGTGGTTCATGGGCCTGTGGTACCACACTTACGTAACGCTGAAGAGCTTCGAGATGGTCGATGGCGTGTTGGCCATTCATCCCCGCGGGGTCCTGGTCAGCGCACCGCACGATTTTGCCAACACCGGTCGCCTTCCCACGCTGGCCGGCAAAGACGGATTCTATGCCGAGTTCGACGTTCGCCTCTCCGACGACGATCCGGACCACTGGCCCGCGGTTTGGCTGATGCCCGTCGAACACAACGGCAAACAGGCGGATCATTACCCAGGCGATCCCGAGGGATACGTACGTTACATGGAGCTCGACGTCGACGAGGGGAGCTTCGGCCCCGGCATGACGGCGACCGTCCACAACTGGGCCGGCGACTTCCGCCGCTTGGAGCGGCACATCCAGAATCCCGGCAATTTCCTGCCCGCCCCGCTGGACCGCACCAAAATGCACACCTTCGGCGCGAGCTACGATCCCGCGCGAACGACCGTCACCTGGTGGCTGGACGGGGTCAAGCAGATCAGCGCCACCTTGCCCTATGTGCCGCGGATTGCCGCAAAGCAGCACTTCTACTTGATTATGAACGCCAATTACCAGCAGAAAAAAAGCCGCGACTACCGGATGTTCGTCAGCGGCGTGCGGGCGTACGTCCCGCCCCGCTCTTCGCTCGCGGCCGTTCCCGCGGCGCCCTAGGGTGCGTAAAACGCGCCGGCCCTCCTCGCAAAGCCGGTGGCAGCATCGCGTACAAGTCGTTGTTCCGCCAGAGGTTGTGAAAATCCTTCGCAAATCGTGTCAGGCTTGCGCATTATAACAGTAGATAGGAAGCGGAGGAGCCAAGGTCGGATTACCTTGACCGGAACGGTCCCCAGGTCGCGGCGAAAAGGGGACGGTCCCCTGGGCGCGCGCGGGCCGCGGAAAGCCAGCGATTGACATGGAGGCAGCCAGCGTGGCCGACATCATCTGTCCAGGTCGAGAGATTCTGCATCAATACTCCCTGGGGCTGCTTTCCGGAGAGCAGCGGGACAACTTAGAGAGTCATCTGGATGCGTGTCCCGAGTGTCAGGCGACCATCGTGACCCTGGACGACGGCGGCGATACGCTGGTCGGCCATCTGCGGCTGCCCGTAAGCGGCGAATCGGTTCTCGCGGAACCGCAGTTGCAGGACGCCCTGGCGGCAGCTCTGGCGATGCCCGGAAAGATGCACGCCGCAGGAGAAACACCCGGCGCGGCGGGGCAAATCGCGCCGGACGTGCCCGCCACGCTCGGCGAGTACCAAGTGCTCGAAGAGTTGGGCCACGGCGGCATGGGCCGGGTCTACAAGGCGTTGCAAACGAAGCTCGATCGCGTGGTCGCCGTAAAGGTCTTGCCCCGCGGCCGCTTGCGCGACCAGAAAGCGATCGTCCGCTTCGAACGCGAGATGAAGGCCATCGGCCGCCTCGCCCATCCGAACATCGTTCAAGCCTACGATGCCCGCGAAATCCAGCAGATGCCGGTACTCGTCATGGAGTTCGTCGACGGGCTGGACCTGAGCGAGCTTGTCCGGCGCGTCGGGCCGTTGCCGATGGCCGACGCCTGTGAACTGGTCCGCCAGACGGCGTTGGCGCTGCAATACGCCCACGAGCACGGGCTGGTGCATCGCGACATCAAGCCGTCGAACATCATGCTGGCCCGCTCCGGTGAGGTGAAGTTGTTGGACCTGGGCCTGGCCCGCTTTTACGCCGAGAGCACCGCCGGCATCTCCGAAGGTGCCACCGGCGTTTCGCCAGTGCCCTCTGCCGACGCGGGCGAGACGCCTCTGCTGCCCGACATGACCGGCACGGACCAGTTGATGGGCACGGCCGACTACATGGCCCCGGAACAGGCGTCCGACAGCCGCAGAGTGGACATCCGCGCCGACCTCTACAGCCTGGGCTGCACGCTGTACAAACTCCTCAGCGGCCGCGCGCCGTTCAGCGGCCCCGGGCACCACACCACGCTGGAGAAACTCAACGCCCAGGTGCACGAGCAACCGCCGTTCATTCGCACGCTCGTCCCTCAAGTGCCGGAGAAGTTGGCGGCGCTCCTGGATCGGATGCTGGCCAAGGATCCCGCCGACCGCTTTGGCACGCCGGCCGCCGTGGCCGAGGCCCTTGCTCCCTGGTGTGGGGACGCCGACCTGCCGCCGCTCTTGCGACGGGCGGAAGCGTCGCTTTCACCCGCTCTCGATCCGCAAGCGAGTGAGGGTGAGGCGAACGATTTCCCCCAGCCGCTAGCGGCTTCACGGCGCGGGAGGTGGGCCTTCCGGCTTGTCGTCCTGCTGCTACTGCTCGGCGGCTTCGGTTCCGCGTTGGGCATTCTGCTCACGATCACCAAGGACGGCAAGCAGACAACGGTCGAGGTCCCCGAAGGATCGCGCACCGCCATCGATACGAAGGGCAATGTCACCGTCAAGCTCCCCGAGGCGACGCCGGCCGCAGGCGAGGAACGGCAGGCTTTTGTGGTTGGCAACTCGCCGTACTATCAGGCGCTGACGGAGATGGCAGTGCAAAAAGGAATGACGGTGGAGCAATCGTTCAATTGCCAATACGACCAGTGGCTCCCGGCGGCCAAAGGGCACCTGCTGCTTGTGGAAACGCACGACGGCGTTCCCATCGTGCCGCCCGCTGTACTCGACAAGTTTTACCCTCAGGCTTCCGACGGACTGAAAGCTCCCAACGGTGTAGTGACGGTGGGCGCGACGAGAATCGTCTTTGTCGATTTTTCCCGGCAACTGAACAAGCCCCTGGGCGATCGCGCGAGCGTTTCCAAGGAACGGCAGGCGTTTGTGGTCGGCAATTCGCCGTACTATCAGGCGCTGACGGAGATGGCGCGGCAAAAAGGAATGACCGTCGAGCAATCGTTCAATTGCCAATACGACCAGTGGCTGCCGGCGGCCAAAGGGCACGTGCTGCTCGTGGAAACGCACGACGGCGTTCCCATCGTGCCGCCCGCTGTGCTGGAGAAGTATTACCCTCATGCGTGCGACGGACTGAAGACTCCCGACGGGGCGACGACTGTCGGCGCGACGAGAATCGTCTTTATCGACTTTTCCCGGCTTGCCGACTCGTTCGCAGCGCCCGGAGGTTCTCGCACCACGATCAATAGCCGGGGCAATACCGCCGTCGATCTCGGCGGCAAGATGCCAGAAACGGCCACTCAGCAGCAACAGGCGTTCGTTGCCGGACGCTCGCCGTACGTTCAGATATTGACCGACATGGCGCAGCGAAAAGGAATGACCGTGTCGCTCTCGTTCAATGACAACTACGACAACTCGCTGCCGTTGGCGAAGGGCCACGTGCTGATTGTCGAAACCCACAACGGCGTTCCCATTGCCCCCGTTTCCCTATTGGAAAAGTATTTTCCCGGGGCTTCCCTGGGACTGAAAAGTTTCACGGGGGCCGTAAGCGTCGGCGGCACCGAGATTTTCCTGGTGGACTTCGCGCGGCTGTTGAACAAGAGCGTCATCGATTCCATCGGTACCGATTCCGGGCATCAGTTGGCTTTTGTTGTCGGACGTTTCCCGTACTACCTGGCATTGCGGGACGCGGCACGACAAAAAGGAATCACGGTTCAGAGCGGGTTCAACTACAAATACGATGAATTCTTGCCGCAAGCGAAAAGGCACGTCCTGTTTGTGGAAACCCACGACGGCGTCCCTATCGTGCCGTTGGGCGTACTCGACAAGTTCTTTCCCAAGGCTTCCGATGGACTGAAGCGACCCGATGGCGTGACGACCGTGGGCAAGACGGCCATCGTTTTTGTCGACTTTTCCCTCGGGAGCTCGTTCTAAGGCGAACAACAACGACTTTCCATTTCTAGATAGTCTTGCGTGACTCCGGGAGGCCGAAAAGCCAACACGTTGGGGCGGCAGTTGTACTGCCACCGAAACGCCCGAACGACAAAGCATTTCCATTTCCAGCCAGCGAGGCAGCGCCTGCCACCTTCTTCGAACGAGGTCTGCGATGAAACGAAGCGGATTGAGTCTGATTTCTTGCGCGATCGGTATCTCCGTTGTCATCGGCATGGATTGGCATAGCGAACACGCGTCGGGGGCCAGCGTCACCGACTCCAGCTTCGATTGGCGGGCACCCAACGGCGCCAGCAGCAGTTTCATCACGCCAATCAAGGACCAAGGGAACACTCCGGAGTGTTCCTTCTTCGCCCGCGTAGGCGTCGCGGAGGCCTGGTACAAGATTACGCGAAACGACACCACGGACGTCTGGTGCGGCGCGGCCCAGTCGACCAGTCCGACAAGCCAGACCGGGCTTTCCGAGCAAACCATCGTGGATCTGGACTATAACTCCGGCATCAACGGCACCTTTCCCGACATGGTCAACCCCAACAATCCGAGCGACAATACCCACGGTCTGCTGACCCGTCAGGACCTGAATTGGCACGCCTCGGGAAGTCAGGATCCGCCGCAGCCGGGCTGGACAATTCCGGCGGCCGATCTGAATCGCCGCTTCTTCATCACTTCCTGCACCACCGCCATTCCCACCCCCGGCAGCGCCCAGGCCAAGGCCATGCTGGTGGCCAACGGCCCGTTTCGCATCCCCGTCTACCACGGCTACGATTTCCTGGGCAACTTCGGCAACTATCCTGGCCCTCCCGCGACGTCGGACCATAGCGTGATGGTTACCGGTTGGCAAAACCTGCCGGCCAGCGATCCGAACTATGCCGCCTGGGGCGGGGGATATTTCGTCGTCAAGAATAGCTGGGGTACGTCGAGCAACGATGGGGACGGCTACTACGGGGGCGCCTACGGTTCGTACGCCGGCGTGGGATCGGGATTCTACGGCGTTCCCTACGCCGTCTTGGATCACCGGGCCGACTATGTGAGCGACATGGTGACCGGCCCGGCGTATTTCAACGGCGCGCTGAGCGCCGCCACGTGGACCAACGGCACCGGCAACTTCCTCTGGAACACCTCGTCCGCCAATTGGAACCACACCGCCGGAACCTGGGGCCAAGGCGAGGTAACCAACGGCTGGCTCAACGGCGAAACCGCCGCCACTTTCGCGGGAACCGGCCCGGCAACCATCACCGTCGACGCCAACAGCCACATCAGCGCCTACGGCATCACGGTCGCTGCCGGCTCCAATTATACCTTTGCCGGCGCGCCGTTGATCATCACCGGCTACCATAACGACCCCAGCATCACCAACGGCGGCATCAATGCCCACGCCAGCGTCACCTTCAATAACTCGAAGATCACCGTCGGGGCGCCCTCCACGTGGACTGTCGACCCGGGGCAGACCCTCTCCGTCAACTCCCCGTTGGACCTGCATATCAGCACGCTGACGATCGACGGGTTCGGCACGACCAACCTGAACGGCGTGGTGTCCGACGTGGTCACGGACCCGGCCTTCAGCGGCCTGCTGAGCGGCTACTCGGGCAGCCTGGTCAAGAATGGCGCCGGCACGTTGAATCTGAACAACACGGCCAATACCTTTTCCGGCAGCGTGACCGTCAACGCCGGGACCGTCGGCATCACCGACTCGAACGCCTTGCGGAACAACACCCTGGTTTGGAATGCGGGCACGCTCAGCGTTGCGGGAAGTGCCGCCCAGACGCTCACTCTCGGCGGCCTGGCCGGCACGGGCACCCTAACCGTCCCTGCGGCCCTCACCGTCGGCGGCAACAATGCCAATACCGTGTTCTCCGGCGTCCTGGCTGGACCAGGCTGTTCGCTGACCAAGACTGGAACCGGCACGCTGGCCCTCTCCACCACCAACACCTACGGCGGCGATACGTATCTTGACGGCGGTTTGATCAGCGCTTCGTCGCTCAGCAACTTGGGCACCGGCAATCGGCTGGTTTTCAACGGCGGCGGTTTGCATTTTGCCACTTCGTCGTTTGATCCGTCGCAGCGGACCATGCTTTTCAGCGGCAATGCCACGTTTGATGTCCGTGACGGCGACAACGTGTGGCTTTGGAATCCCATCGGCGGAGGCGGCAGCGGCTCGCTGACGAAGACCGGCAACGGCCGCGTCTCCCTTTACGGGGCCAACGACTATAGCGGTCCCACCATCGTCGCCGGCGGTGCTTTGAGCCCCCGCAATACCGCCGGCTCGGCCACCGGCTCGGGGCCGGTGACGGTCGAGCCGGGAGCGATGCTGGCCGGCTGGGGCATCGTCAGCGGACCGGTTTCCATCGCCGGCACGCTCGCGCCGGACAGTTGCTCCTGGAGCGCGAGCCTCCCCGAAATCCTGACCATCAACAATCAGGTTTCCTTCCAGCCGGGCTCGACATTTGCCGTGATGGCCAACGGTCTGGCCGCCGGCAGCGGCTACGGTCAGTTGCTCACCACCGGACCGGTGTCGCTGGCCGGTTCGCTCGCGCTGACGTTCGGCAACTTCGCTCCCACCGGCCACGACATCCTGTTCCTCATCAACAATAGCGGAAGCGAAGCCACCCTGGGCAGGTTTCAATACGCCGACAACGCGAGAATCGGCACCTTCGACGGCCTCGATTGGTACATCACGTACGACGCCGACAACGGTGCCGTGCCGGGCCTCAACGGCGGAAACGACGTGGCGATCTACGACGTTCCCGAGCCGAGCGGCCTCGTTCTCCCGGCCAGCGGACTGTTGAGCCTGCTGGCCTACCGCTGGCGCCGTCGTCGAAGCTGAGCGTCGGTGCGAAACCTGCCTCCCCCGGATACCGCCTCTTGCCGCCCGCGCGCCGATACACTATCTGGCACCCGATGACGGGCCGGATTATAATAGGACCTTCACCCTCCAATGATATTTAGGAGTCCATCATGCGTGTCAAGCATTCGCTGATGTTCGCGGTTTGTTTCCTGGCAACCGGGACGATCCTGGCGGGCGATATGCACGGGCGGACGGCGGTCAAGGTCCCCGGCCGGCCCGCTTCAGTCCTACCGAACCTCAATCGGCTCAGCGATGCCGAAAAGGCCGCCGGCTGGAAACTGCTGTTCGACGGCAAGACGACCGCCGGTTGGCGCAACTTCAGGAAGCTGGACGTCTCGGCGGGCTGGCAGGTCATCGGCGGTTCGCTGTGCCGCGTCGATAAATCGGCCGCCGACATCATCACCACCGGCCAGTACGACAATTTCGTGCTCGAACTCGATTACAAGGTCCCGCCGCACGCCAATAGCGGCATCATGTACCGGGTGAGCGAGGACCAGGCCCGCGCCGGATTCACCGGCGTGGAGTATCAGATTCTCGACAACACCGATCCGCACGGCGACCCGCAGAAGTCAGGCTGGGCCTACGCCCTCTACCATCCGCCCATCAACCCCAAAACCGGCCAGCCGGTGGATGCCACCAAGCCGGTCGGCCAGTGGAACCACGTCAAGCTGGTCTGTGACGGCCCGCACATTGAGCATTGGATGAACGGCGTGAAGTATTGCCAGTATGAAATCGGCAGCGAGGACTGGAACCGCTGCGTGGCCAAGGCCAAGTACGCGACCTGGCCGCGGTATGCCAAGAATGCCCGTGGGCATATTGCGTTGCAAGGCGACCACGGCGACGTATGCTTTGCCAACATCGAGCTTCTTCCGCTCGCGGGCAAGTAACGGCCCCCTCTCTTCACGGAACACGGATCGCCGTTTTCGATGCTGCGCGCTCTCTGCCGGGCACGGCCTATACCCCATTGGTATCAGTTCGCGTTCCAATTTATGGTCCGTGGTTTGCATAAGCCTTTTGCGCCACATGACGAGCGCATAAACTGGAAAAAACGCCTTGTGCGTAGGCATTGTATGCTACTACCGCGCGCACTCAAACCTGATACTGACCATATGCTATGCAATTCTCTCCATCTGTAGGCCAGACTCCACAGGCAATGCCGACAATCAGCGACGGACCGAGGTTGCCAGTGAAAACGCTTCGGGGAAGGCGGGAGCACCCAGAGCAATATGAGGCGGACTTGGAGGCGCTCGCTACAGTGGGACAGTTGCTAGCCACCCAATCGGGCCAGCGGCAGATGTTGACCGCCGTGCTCGATACGTTGGAAGAAAAGCTGGGCATGATCCGCGCCACGATCATGCTCCTCTCCTCCGACGGAAGCGAACTGTTCGTGGAGCTGGCCAAGGACGTTCCCAGCACCAATCGCAAAGACTTGCGCTACCGCCGCGGCGAGGGGATCGTCGGCGGCGTCGTGCAGACCGGCCAGGCGGCCATCATCCCCCGCATCTCGCAGGAACCCCGCTTTACCAACCGCATCCATCGCCGCGGCCACGTCGACGAGACGGACGCCAGCTTCCTTTGCGTGCCCATCGCGTTGGGCAGCGAAGTGGTCGGCACCCTGTCGGTCGATTTGCCGGCCCAAGAGACCGCGGAGCTTCACGCCCGCGCGAGATTCCTGGGCATCGTGGCCAGCATGATCGCGTATGACGTGAAAGCGCGGCACCTGGAATCCTTGCAGCGGCAGCACCTGGAAGCCGAGAATCTGCGGCTCCGCAACGCCTTGCAGGAGCAATTCCGGCCCGAGAACATCATCGGCAACTCGCACGCCATGCGCGAGATTTATCTCAAGATCCACCAGGTGGCTTCCAGCGATACGACGGTGCTCATCCGCGGCGAGTCGGGGACGGGAAAGGAGTTGGTCGCCTCGGCCATTCACTACAGCAGCCGCCGCTCGCAAAAGCCGATGGTCAAGATCAATTGCGCCGCGCTGAGCGAGGGGCTGCTGGAAAGCGAACTGTTCGGCCACGAGAAAGGCGCCTTCACCGGCGCGCTGTTCGCCCGCAACGGCCGCATCGAAGAAGCGGAGGGCGGGACGCTATTCCTCGACGAGATTGGCGACTTTTCGCCCGCCATCCAGGTGAAGCTGCTGCGCGTGCTGCAGGAACGCGAGTATGAGCGGGTGGGAAGCAACAAGACCGTGAAGGCCGACGTGCGGGTGATCGCGGCCACCAATCAGGACCTCGAGGCCCGGGTGGCCGACGAGGGCTTTCGCCAGGACCTGTACTACCGGATCAACGTATTTCCCATCGTGCTGCCGCCGCTTCGCGAGCGGAAGCACGACATCCTGTTGCTGGCCGACCATTTTGTGGCCAAATACTCCAAAAAGATGGGCAAGGAAGTCCGGCGGATCAGCACGCCGGCCATCAACATGATGTTTGCCTATCATTGGCCGGGCAACGTGCGCGAACTGGAGAATTGCATCGAGTATGCCGTGGTGCTGGCTGACGACGGCGTCATCCACGGCCACAATTTGCCGCCGACGCTGCAACTGCCGGAGTCGTCGGAGCCCAACAATGCCGGTTTGCTGAAAACGCGGATTCGCGTGCTGGAAAAGGACATGCTCACCGATGCCCTGAAGTCATCGGGCGGCAGTGTTACCGCCGCGGCCCGCCAGCTCGGCATCACGCCCCGCATGGTCCGCTACAAACTGAAGCTTCTCGGCATCGAGCTGCCGCGATCGCTCAAAACGCCGTGAGCAGGTGTGCGACACTCCTTTCCCTCTGCCGGTCGCGCGTAACATTTTTGTCCTCTTCCCCTAACTCGTTGCGAGCCGCCGGATTGCGCGCGAGAGCCGGGTCGCCGAGCGGGCCACACGCGCTGAACCGTAACAATTCTGTCGCGCTGCGGTCCGCCGGTCGCGCGGGGCCAAAAGGGCATTTAGGCCCGATTTCCGGCGGTTTTCTCGGGCCTTGATGCATTCCGGCCACTGCGGCATGGCAGTTGCATTATGCCACCAGCAATGATTTCGTGCCGTGGCGATGATGCTACGGCATGGCCTTCCGCTAGACACAGTTTTTCACCCGGATCGGAGCGTAATGCATGAGGAAGATCGCAGTTTATGGCAAGGGCGGGATCGGCAAGTCGACCACCACGCAAAACACCGTGGCCGCGCTGTGCGAAATGGGCCGCAAGGTGATGGTGGTCGGCTGTGATCCGAAGGCCGACTCGACACGGTTGTTGCTAGGAGGCCTGGCCCAAAAAACGGTGCTCGACACGCTCCGCGAAGAGGGCGAGGACGTCGATCTCGAAGACATCTGTCGCGACGGCTTTGGCAATTGCCGTTGCACGGAGTCGGGCGGACCGGAACCGGGCGTGGGCTGCGCCGGCCGCGGCATCATCACCTCGATCAATCTGCTGGAACAGCTCGGCGCCTACGACGAAACCACGCATACCGACTACGTCTTTTACGACGTGTTGGGCGACGTGGTGTGCGGCGGTTTTGCCATGCCCATCCGCGAGGGCAAGGCCCAGGAAATCTATATCGTCTGTTCCGGCGAAATGATGGCCATGTACGCGGCCAACAACATCTGCAAAGGCATTCTGAAATATGCCAACGCGGGCGGCGTCCGCCTGGGCGGCCTGATCTGCAACAGCCGCAAGGTGGATAACGAACGCGAGATGATCGAGGAGCTGGCTCGCCGGCTGGGCACGCAGATGATCCATTTCCTGCCCCGTGACAACGACGTGCAGCGGGCGGAGATCAATAAGAAAACCGTCATCGAATGGGACGCGACTTGTCCGCAGGCGGACGAATACCGCAAGCTGGCCCGGGCCATCGACAACAACCAGATGTTCGTGATTCCCACGCCGTTGACGATCCCCGAGCTGGAATCGCTGCTGATGGAGTTCGGCATGGTGGAAGTGTAGGGCGACGTAGACAAATAGGTTGACGAAGTCGCCTCACGTCATCCTGAGCGCAACGAAGGATCACGCCGCAAATCACGCAGAGATTGTTCGCTGCGTTCAGAATGACTGCCGTCCGAATCGAACGTTTTATTCTTTTGCAGGCCCATCCGCGTTGTGCAAGCCGGTCTGCGGCGAAGGGAAATCAACAGTTCAACCGACCACAAACCCATAAGGAAACAAAGCGATGATCATGGTTCGCGCGATTATTCGGCCCGAGAAGACGGATGACGTTTTGGCCGCGTTGATGGATGCCGGCTTTCCGGCCGTGACGAAGATGGACGTGTATGGCCGCGGCAAGCAGCGCGGCATGAAGATTGGCGAAGTCACCTATGACGAGTTGCCCAAGGAGATGATTTTCACCGTCATCCAGGAAAAGGACAAGGATTTCGTGCTGAAGATCATCCTGCAGTCGGCACGCACCGGTACCAAGGGGGCCTACGGCGACGGAAAGATTTTCGTTTCCGCGGTCGACGAGGTCTACACCGTCAGTTCCGGACGCCAAGAGACCGACCAGGACGTCGCCGCGCCGGCCACCGCCGGGGCGACGGCATAACGGGGCCGGCGGTTACCGCCCAGAAAAGAAGGAATCCACCGATGAAGGAAGTGTTGGCCGTTATTCGCATGAACAAGATGAACGAGACCAAGCAGGCGCTGGTCGAGGTGGGCATCGCCTCGTTTACCGCCCGTAAGGTCATCGGCCGGGGCCGCGGCAAGGTCGATTACCTGTTGCTCAAAGGGGCCGAGGAGGGGCATGAGGAGGCGCTCAGCCAGTTGGGTCCTGGTCCCAAGCTGGTGCCCAAGCGGATGCTGATCGTCGTGGTGCCCGACAAGCTCGTGCCCCGCGTCGTCGGCACGATCATCGACATCAACAAGACGGGCCACCCCGGCGACGGAAAGGTCTTTGTCATGCCCGTTCGCGAGTCGGTTCGCATCCGGACGGGCGAGTGCGACGACGTGGCGTTGGACGAGCGGGTGGACTGAAACGACCGCAGCAGAGAAGCAGCAGAGAAAAGGATTAGCAAACCATGGCCAGTGTATCGCCAATTTCCGCCGCCGACGCGCGAGGGGAACTGCTGAAGGCCTATCCGCCGAAGGTCGCCCGCAAGCGTTCCACGCAAATCTTAGTGAATGAAACGTCCGCGGAAGCCGTCGCGCCGGAGATCACGGCCAACGTCCGCACCATTCCCGGCATCATCACCCAGCGCGGTTGCACCTACGCCGGTTGCAAGGGCGTGGTCCTCGGGCCCACCCGCGACATCGTCAACATTACCCACGGGCCGATCGGCTGCGGCTTCTACTCCTGGCTCACGCGGCGGAATCAAACCCGGCCGCCCACCCCCCAGGACGAGAACTTCATGACCTATTGCTTCTCGACGGACATGAAGGAAGAGGACATCGTGTTCGGCGGCGTGAAGCGGCTGCGGCAGGCGATCCAAGAGGCCTTCGACATCTTTCATCCCAAGGCGATCGCGGTGTTCTCGACCTGTCCCGTAGGGCTCATCGGCGACGACGTGCACGCCGTGGCCCGCGAGATGAAGGAGAAGCTCGGCATCAACGTCTTCGCCTTCAGTTGCGAAGGATACCGGGGCGTCAGCCAATCGGCCGGCCACCATATCGCCAACAACGGCCTGTTCAAGCACCTGATCGGCCTGGACCACACGCCGGCGAAGGGGAAGTTCAACGTCGGCCTGCTGGGCGAATACAACATCGGTGGCGACGGCTTCGCGATCGACAAGCTGTTCGAGCAGTGCGGGATCAGCCTGCAGGCCACCTTCAGCGGCAATTCCTCGGTGAACAAGTTCGAGAACGCCCACATGGCCGACCTGAACTGCGTGATGTGCCACCGCTCGATCAATTACGTGGCCGGCATGATCGAAAAACGCTACGGGGTGCCCTGGTTCAAGGTGAACTTCATCGGCGCCAAGTCCACGGCCAAGTCCATGCGGAAGATCGCCGCCTATTTCGAGGACGCCGCATTGATCGAGCGCGTCGACCGAGTCGTCGAAGAGGAAATGGCCAAGGTCGAGCCGGTGCGCCTCGATGTCCGCTCGCGGTGCGAAGGGAAGCGGGCCATGTTGTTCGTCGGCGGCAGCCGGGCCCACCACTACCAGGACCTGTTTGCCGAGATCGGCATGGAAACGATCGCCGCCGGCTACGAGTTTGCCCATCGCGACGACTACGAGGGACGCCGCGTGCTGCCCGGCATCAAGGTCGACGCCGACAGCCGCAACATCGAAGAGCTGCACGTCGAGCCCGATCCGGAGCGGTATCGCCCCCGCCTTACCGAGGAGGAGCGGGCGCAGATGGAGGCGGCCGGCATGACCTTCAACGATTACGATGGCATGTTGCCGGAAATGGCCAACGGCGCCCTGATCGTCGACGACATCAGCCACCACGAGACCGAGCGGCTGCTGGAGTTGTACCGGCCGGACGTATTCTGTGCGGGAATCAAGGAGAAGTTCGCGGTGCAGAAGCTGGGCATCCCCTGCAAACAACTGCACAGCTACGACTCCGGCGGCCCGTACGCGTCCTTTGCCGGCGCAATCAACTTCTACCGCGAGATCGATCGCCTGGTCAATACGCGGATTTGGTCCTTCATCACGCCGCCCTGGGAAAAGGAAAAGCGGCCGGCACTCGAAGCGGCGTACGTGCGTCCGTAACGCGAATAGGATAGGAAAGGCAACCATGTTATTACGGCATACCACCGGCGAAGTGGCCGAACGCGAGGCGCTGACGGTCAATCCGGCAAAGACTTGCCAGCCGATCGGCGCGATGTACGCGGCCTTGGGGGTGCACAACTGCCTGCCCCATAGCCACGGCTCGCAAGGCTGCTGCTCGTATCACCGCAGCACGCTCACGCGGCACTACAAAGAGCCCGTCATGGCGGCGACCAGTTCCTTCACCGAGGGCTCGTCGGTCTTCGGCGGGCAGGCGAACCTGTTGCAGGCGATCACGAACATCTTCACACTCTACAATCCCGACGTGATCGCCGTCCACACCACCTGTTTGTCGGAAACCATCGGCGACGACATTCCGCAGATCATCGCCAAGGCGCGGGACGAAGGGAAGATCCCCGCCGGCAAGCGAGTGATCCACGCCAACACGCCCAGCTACGTCGGCTCGCACGTGACCGGCTTTTCCAGCATGGTCAAGGGCCTGGTCGACTATTTCGCCCAGCCGGCCAAGCAGCGCGGACGGACGATCAACATCCTGCCCGGCTGGGTCGAGCCGTGCGACATGCGAGAGATCAAGTCGTTGGCGGCCGAGATTGGCGTCGACGCGATCGTCTTTCCCGACACGTCCGACGTGCTCGATGCGCCGCAGACCGGCACGCACGAGTTCTACCCGCAGGGCGGCGTCACCATGGAGCAACTGAGCCGTACCTCGGCCAGCCAGGCCACGGTTTCGCTGGGTCCCTCGGCCTCCGAGGCCGCCGCGCGGCAGCTCGACACGAAATTCAAGGTCCCCTTCGAGTCGTTGGAGTTGCCCATCGGCCTGCGGGCGACCGACCGCTTCGTCAACACGTTGCGGCGGCAGATTCGCGCCCACGTGCCGGCCTCGATCAACCAGGAGCGCGGCCGGCTGATGGACATGATTACCGACATGCACCAATACTTTCACGGCGTGCGGGTGGCCCTCTGGGGCGATCCGGACCAATTGGTGTCGCTGGCCGAGTTTCTCACCGATCTGGATATGCGACCGGTTTACCTCGTGACCGGCACGCCGGGCAAGCAATTCGATAAGCGGATCGAGGCCGCGCTGGTCGGCCGGATACCCGAGGCCAAGTACCGCCAAGGGCCGGGGGCCGACATGTTTCTGATGCACCAATGGATCAAGAACGAACCGGTCGATTTGTTGATTGGCAATACCTATGGCAAGTACATCGCGAGGGACGAGAACATTCCGCTGGTGCGGCATGGTTTCCCGATTCTCGACCGCGTTGGCCATTCATATTTCCCCACGGTTGGTTATCAGGGGGCGATGCGGCTGTTGGAGATGATCCTCGGCGCCCTGTAGGATCACAAGGACCGCGAGTCGCCGGAGGAGAGTTTTGAACTGGTAATGTGAGCCTGTAACATCCTGGAGACATTCCGAAGGGGGGCGGCGGCCGGCTCGGCACAAAAAGGCCCCGCCCCCCATTTTTTCCCTTAGGACCTCTAACACAACGAGGAACTTAATGTACTCCTCTCGCTCCGCGAGAGAAACGTTGTGCTCGAATTGGCCTCACGCGGAGCGTGAGGAGTACGTTTTGTTAAAGCCCCTCAATCAGCCACGGAACCAATCAACGGACGCCCGCGCCATGCTCCCCATCCTCGATGCACGCAAACCGCAAATCCACGAGACCGGCGCCGAGCCGTTCGCGATGGATTGCGAAAAGCCCAGCCTCGCCGGCGCGGTGAGTCAGCGGGCGTGCGTGTTTTGCGGATCGCGCGTGGTGCTCTATCCGATCGCCGATGCCATCCACCTGGTGCACGGCCCGATCGGCTGCGCGGCCTATACCTGGGACATTCGCGGCTCGCTTTCCTCGGGCCCGGAGCTGCACCGGCTGAGCTTCTCCACCGATCTGCAAGAGCGCGACGTGATCTATGGCGGCGAAAAGAAACTCTACCGGGCCTTGATCGAGCTGATCGACCAATACCATCCCAACGCCGCGTTCGTCTACTCGACCTGCATCGTCGGCATTATCGGCGACGACGTGGCCGCGGTGTGCCGTCGCGTCGAGCAGGAGCGCGGCATACCGGTGCTCCCCATCCACAGCGAAGGCTTTCGCGGCACCAAGAAAGACGGCTACAGCGCGGCCTGCGACGGTCTGGCCAGGCTCGTCGGCACCGGCCCAACCGAGGGCATCGCCCGGACGAGCATCAACATCCTGGGCGACTTCAACCTGGCCGGCGAAACGTGGATGATCCGCGATTACTACGAGCGGATTGGCGTCGAGGTGGTCGCCACCATCACCGGCGACGGCCGCGTCGAGGCCATTCGCCGCGCCCACGGGGCCAGCCTCAACGTCGTGCAATGTGCCGGCTCGATGGTCCACCTGGCCAAGCACATGGAAGAGCGGTACGGCATTCCCTTCCTGCGGGTCTCGTATTTCGGCATCGAGGACATGGCCAAATCGCTCTACGACGTGGCCGACTTCTTCGAGGACGCCGACATTCGCCGCCGCAGCCAGGATCTGGTGCGCGAAGAGACGGAGGCCATCCTGCCCGAGTTGCGGCGCTGCCGCCAAGCCCTCGAAGGACGCAGGGCGGCCGTCTATACGGGCGGGGCGTTCAAGGCGTTTTCGCTGGTCCGCTCGCTCCGCACGCTGGGCATGAAGACCGTACTGGTCGGCTCGCAAACCGGCAACCGCGAGGACTACGAGCTGCTCCGCGACCTGTGCGACGAGGGAACCATTCTCGTCGACGACACGAATCCCTTGGAGCTTTCCCGCTTCGTGCAGGAAAAGAACGTCGATCTGTTCATTGGCGGCGTGAAGGAGCGGCCGATCGCCTACAAGCTGGGCATCGGCTTCTGCGATCACAACCACGAACGCAAGATCGCGCTGGCCGGCTTCGCGGGAATGCTCAATTTTGCCCAGGAAGTTTATAGCTCGGTGCTGTCGCCCGTGTGGAAGCTGGTTCCCCGGCGACGAAGGAGTCCGTCATGATCGCACCCATCAGACAAAAAGCAACAGAAGATCCTCGCGTCTCATGTGAGAAAGAGGCAACAGAAGATCCTCGCGTCTCACGTGAGAGTGGGGCCGGCGACGAAAACCTCCCCTCTCCCTTTGGGAGAGGGGCCGGGGGTGAGGGCGTGCGGCATGAAGCAAGTCACGACGCAATTCCGCCAGACCCAACGGCCCTCACCCTAACCCTCTCCCAAGGGGAGAGGGAACCGGAATCAGCGGCCGCCCTCACCCTAACGCCGTCCCACGGGGAGAGGGAACCGGGGTCGGCCGCATCGAAGAACGCCTGCAAGCTCTGCGCTCCCTTGGGGGCGTGCCTGGTGTTTCGCGGCGTCGAAGGGGCGATTCCCTTCCTGCACGGCTCGCAAGGCTGCGCCACCTATATCCGCCGCTACATGATCAGCCACTTCAAGGAACCGCTCGACATCGCTTCGTCGAGCTTCGGCGAAATCACCGCCATTTTCGGCGGCCGGGCGAACCTGCAGGCCGGCCTGGAGAACGTCATCCGCCAATACGCCCCGCAATTGATCGGCATCGCCAGCACCTGCCTGGCCGAAACGATCGGCGACGACGTGAACTTTCATCTGCGGGAAATCATCGCGGAGGCCAAGCAGCCGCTGCCTCCGTTGGTTTCCGTTTCCACGCCCAGCTATGCCGGCACCCACGTCGAAGGCTTCCACGCGGCGGTCCGGGCGCTGGTCGACGGGCTGACGACGGCCGGCCCCGCCCATCAAGCCATCAACGTGTTTCCCGGCATGGTCTCGCCGGCCGACCTGCGCTACCTGAAGGAAATGTTTCGCGATTTTGGCCTGGCGGCAACGATCCTGCCCGACTATGCCGATACGCTCGACGGTCCGGCGTGGAACGAATATCACCGCATTCCGCCGGGCGGCACGCCGGTCGAGGCCATTCGCCGCATGAGCGGGGCCCGGGCCACCATCGAGTTCGGCTCCACCTGGGACGGCACGCAGACGGCCGGAGCGCTGCTGGAAAAGCGGTTCGGCGTGCCGCGCTACGAGTTGCCGCTGCCGATCGGAGTGACGCAAACCGACCAGCTCGTCGACGTGCTTTGCAAACTGGCCGAGCGCCCTCTGCCCGAGCGGCACGAGGCCGAGCGCGGCCGGTTGGTCGATTCATACGTCGATAGCCACAAGTATGTGTTTGGCAAACGGGCCGTGGTGTATGGCGAGCCGGACCTGGTCGTCGGCTTGGCCTCGCTGCTGGCCGAAGTGGGCGTAACACCCGCCGTTTGTGCGTCGGGCGCCAACAGCGGCCGCCTAGTCGAGCACATTACGGCTCTGGAGCCGGAACTGGCCGGCGACGTCGCGACGCTCGAAGGCGTGGATTTTACCGAGATCGAGTCGCACGCCTCTCGCCAGACGCTCGATTTGGCCGTGGGCAGCAGCAAGGGCTACGGCCTGTCGCGGCGGTTGAAGATTCCGCTGATTCGCGTAGGTTTTCCGATCCACGACCGGGCGGACGGCCCCCGCGTGCTGCACGTCGGTTATCGGGGGGCACAGCAGTTGTTCGATCGGGTCGTTGGCGCGTTGATCGGCGTCGCGCAGGACGCGTCGCCCGTGGGTTACAGCTATATGTAGGGGTGAGATTGGCATCATGGCACTGAACCGCGCTTCCCATCCCTGTTTCAACGATGCGGCGAGAGGGCGTTTTGCCCGCATCCACCTGCCCGTGGCGCCGGATTGCAATATTCAATGCAATTTCTGCCGCCGGGTCTATGACTGCGCCAACGAAAGCCGGCCGGGAGTGACCAGCGCGTTGCTAACGCCGCCGCAGGCCCTCCGTTATCTGGGGGCCGTGCTGAAGAAAGACCCGCGCATTGCCGTGGTGGGCATTGCCGGCCCCGGCGATCCCTTTGCCACGCCCGAGCGAACTCTGGAAACCCTGCATCTGGTGCGCGAGGCCAATCCGGACATGTTGCTGTGTGTGGCTTCGAACGGCCTGGCCGTGGCGCCCTATGCCGGCGAGCTGGCGTCGCTCGGCGTCAGCCACGTAACGCTCACGGTCAATGCCGTCGATCCGGTCGTCGGCGCCCGCATCTATGCCTGGGTCCGCGATCGGAAGCGGATTTACCGGGGCGAGGCAGGGGCCCAGTTGCTCTGGGATCGCCAGCGGGAGGCCATTGCCGCCCTGAAGCAAGGCGGGGTGACGGTAAAGATCAACACGATCATCGTGCCGGGCGTGAACGACGGGCACGTGGTCGAGATTGCCCGCCAGGTGGCCGCCCTGGGGGCCGACATTGCCAACTGCGTGCCGCTTTACCCGGTGGCGGACACGGAGTTTGCCGCGGTGCCGGCGCCGTCGCACGATGCCGTGACCGCCATCCGCGCCGAAGTGGCCGAGCATCTGCCGATCATGGAACATTGCACCCGCTGCCGGGCCGACGCCGTCGGACTGCTCGGGGAACCGATGCGGGTGGACGTCGAGATCTGCCTGCTGCAAGCGGCCGCCGCGCCCTTGGTTGCCGGGGAAAACCGCCCCTACGTGGCCGTGGCCACGTTCGAAGGCGTGCTCGTGAACCAGCACCTTGGCGAAGCGATGCAGATTAGTGTATTCGGGCGTGATGCGGAGGGCTTTTCTCGTGTCGACGTTCGCACCGCGCCGCCGCCGGGCGGAGGCCCCGAGCGCTGGGCCGCCCTGGCCGAGACGCTCAAAGATTGCCGGGCCCTGTTGGTTGCCAGCGCGGGCCAGGCACCCCGCGCGGCACTGGCCGAGCATGGCATCCAGGTCGTGATGATGGAAGGGCTTGTCGAAGAAGGGCTCCGCGCCGTGTACAGTGGCGTGCCGATCCGCGGCCCCTTGCGAAAACAGCACCGCTGCGGCAGCGGGTGTGCCGGCAGCGGATTAGGTTGTTCGTAACCCGTTTCCCGATCGTTCTCACATGAAAGGAGATAAAACTTGCACAAGCCAAAGTACCATTTTTTCATCTGCAACAGCTTTCGTGCCAACGGCGAGCCGCAAGGCGTCTGCAACAAGAAAGGAGCCGTCGATCTGCTGCAATACCTGCAAGGCGAAATCGGCGACCGGGGTCTCGACGCGATCGTCTCGACCACCAGTTGTTTGAACGTCTGCGAAAAAGGCCCCATCCTGATCGTCTACCCCAATGAGTTGTGGTACCACGAGGTCACCGAACAAAAGATCGACGAGATCCTCGATGCCCTCGAAGAAGGCAGCCCCATCCCGTCGCTGCTGACGGCGTGAATCGTGCGGAGACACCCATGGCCCGCAAAATCGACCGCACACGAATGTGGCTCGTCGATACCACGCTCCGCGACGGCGAGCAGGCGCCGGGCGTGGCTTTTTCCCGCGCCGAGAAATTGGCCATCGCCCACATGCTCGCCGCTGCCGGCGTGCAGGAGCTCGAGGTGGGCACTCCCGCCATGGGCGACGAGGAAATCGCCGACATCCGGGCCATCGCCGCGCTGCGGCTGCCCTGCCGGCTGACGGCCTGGTGCCGGGCCCGTCAGGGCGACATCGACCTGGCCGTCGCCTGCGGCGTCGATGCCGTACACTTCTCGCTCCCCGTCTCGGCGATCCATCTGCGGGCAATGAGCAAGGGCCGGGCCTGGGTTCTCGGACAGATTGCCGAGCTGACGGCCTATGCCCGAGCCCGATTCCCCTTCGTATCGATCGGGGCGCAAGATGCGTCGCGGTCGGCTCCCAGCTTCTTGGCACGCTGCGCGCGGATCGCGCGGCAAGCTGGGGCCGACCGCCTACGCCTAGCCGATACCGTGGGCGTGTGGAACCCGTTTCAGGCACATGCCGCGATTCAAGCTTTGCGAGGCGCCGTCCCGGAACTGGCCCTCGGCTTCCACGGCCACAACGACTTGGGCATGGCGACTGCCAATACGTTGGCTGCCTTGCTGGCCGGCGCCGCCAGCGCCGACGTGACCGTGAACGGCCTTGGCGAGCGTGCCGGCAACGCTCCGCTGGAGGAAGTCGTGATCGCGATGCGGCTCACGCTGGGCAAAACGTGCGGCATCGACGCCCGCCGCTTCTGCGAGCTTTCGGCCGCGGTCGCCCGGGCGTCCGGACGCTCGCTGCCCGCCGACAAACCGATCACCGGCGCCGACGTCTTCCGTCATGAGTCGGGCATCCACGTGCGCGGATTGCTGGCCGATCGGCGAACCTACGAGCCGTTTGCCCCTGAAACGGTCGGCCACCGGGGAACGGAAATCGTGCTCGGCAAACATTCCGGCCGGGCCGCCATCCGGCAGGTGCTGGCCGAGCAAGGCGTCTCGCTGAATTCCGAGGAAGCAACCCGTTTGGCGGCGGACATGCGGGCGGCCGCCTTTCGAGAGCCATGCGGCGTTCTTTCGCCCGCAAAACTACCAGATCATCGTTTCCTTACCGTTTGAAGCAGGAGAGCTACCATGCAAGTCGAATTGGTTGGCGTTGCGGGACCCGAACGCGTCGTCTTGGAGAATCTTCCGGTCTTGGTCGGCGGCGAGGAAGGAGCCGAAGTTTGCCACGAGGATTCGCCGCGGGGCGGCTATCACTGCCTCATCAGCCAGGTCGATGACCAGTTGGTGGTTTGGGATCTGGGCTCGCGGGGCGGCACGTTCGTCAACGGCAATCCGGTAACCAAGGCGACGCTCAAAACGAGCGACACGCTGCGGCTAGGCGGCCGGGAGTTTTCCGTGCGCTGCCGGCCCGGCTCGTCGCGCTATTTGCACGGCGTGCGAAGCTAGGGGCACCGAAAAACACAACAGTAGTCATCCTGAGCGCAGCGCCCTAGTCATCCTGAGCGCAGCACCGTAGTCATCCTGAGCGCAGCGAAGGATCTCACCGCAAGTCGGGCGGAGATTCTTCGCTGCGCTCAGAATGACGGTCCACGCTCGGAATGACGGTTGACCTTAGGTCGTTGCCATGGTCCTCCGCCCGCGGTATTTTCGCAATTCCCGGGGGGTTGTCATAATGGCTGGCTGAACCTATGCTTGCTTGGCCGCTCGCGCAGTGCCGGCGGCCGCAAGGCGGTTCTCCCATCTACCATAAAGGCAACGGCCATGAGACTTAGCGCGCGCAACGTGCTGCAGGGAACGGTGAAAAACATCGTCGACGGGGCGGTCAACACCGAGGTTGTCGTCGAATTGCCCGGCGGACAAGAGATTGTCTCGGTGGTCACCAAGACTTCCGCCCATGGCTTGGGACTGGCCAAAGGCAAGACCGTTTATGCGGTCATCAAGGCCAGCAACGTGATCCTCGCCGTGGAGTAGCCGGCCAGTGGGCAAACCAGGGAGTCGTGCGGTGAAATGGCGATCGGCGGCCATCGGGGCAATCGTGGCGCACTTTATGGCGGCGGGGCCATGGGCGCCGGGTTGCGCTCGGGCGGCCGATAGCGCCGCGGGCCAGCCGCTCGTCATTTTTGCGGCCGCCAGCACGAGCAACGCCGTCGGCGAGATCAAGCGGCGCTTCACCGAGGCGTCCGGCATCCAAGTTCAAGCCAGCTACGGGTCGTCCGCCGTCTTGGCTCGGCAGATCCAGAACGGCGCCGCGGCCGACGTGTTTCTCTCGGCCGACGTTGCCTGGGCCGACTATCTGGCCAAGCAGGGGCTCGTGGCCCAGCGACAGAATCTGCTAGCTAACCATCTGGTCGTGATCCTGCCCAGCGATTCAGCGGCGAAGGTGAACAAACTGGAGGATTTGCTCGTCGCGAGCGTCGAGCACTTGGCCCTCGGCGATCCGCAGTCCGTCCCGGCCGGAAAATACGCCAAACAAGCGTTCGAGAAACGCGGCCTCTGGCAACGCCTGCGGCCGAAGGTTGCCGCGGCGGCGGACGTCCGCGGCGCATTGGCTTACGTGGAGACGGGGGCCGCGGAGGCCGGCATCGTCTACGCCACCGATGCGGCGATCAGCAAGAAAGTCAAAGTGGCCTGCACCATCCCGGAGCAATTGACCGGACCGATTCGTTATCCGGTCGTGCTGTTGAAGCGGGCGGAGAACCGGGCCGCGGCCGAATCCTTCTACCAGTTCCTCCGTGGGCCGCAGGCGCGGAAGGTGTTTCAGAAGTACGGTTTTACTCATTGTTGGGGCGGCAGTTGCACTGCCGCCCCCGAAATCATCGCAAACACGCGGGTGGCAGTGCAACTGCCACCCCAACATGTGTGCGGCTTTACTCTGTTGACCAAGCTCGAGGCGGGAAATTAGCAACAGTTTTTTGACAGCGGAAGAATGGACCGCTTTGCGGCTGAGCTTTCAGGTCGCCGTCTGCGCCGCCTCGGCCGGACTTCCGCTGGCCATTGCGGCCGGCTATGGGCTGGCCCGGGGGCGATTCGCCGGCAAGTGGCTCATCGATGCGCTCGTCAATCTCCCGCTCGTGATTCCGCCGGTGGTGACGGGCTACCTGCTGCTGGTATGCCTGGCTCCGCGGGGGCCGATCGGCGCGCTCTTGCAGGGCTGGTTCGGCATCAAGATCGTCTTCACTTGGTGGGCCGCGGCCATGGCTTCACTGGTGATGGGCTTTCCGCTCATGGTCCGTGCCATCCGCCTGGCCTTTCAGGCGGTCGATCCGCGGCTGGAAATGGCCGCCCGAACGCTGGGGGCCGGCCGCTGGGCGACCTTTTTTACGGTCAGCCTGCCGTTGGCCCGCCGCGGCCTGGTGGCCGGCTGGGTGCTGGCCTTCGCTCGCAGCCTGGGCGAGTTCGGCGCCACCATCATGGTGGCCGGCAACATCGAGGGGCAAACCCGCACCATTCCGCTGGCCGTCTACACGCTGGCCAATCAGTCGGGCGAAATGGGGCAGGCATGGCGGCTCGTGACGCTCTCCATCCTGCTCTCCTGCGCCGCCTTGGCACTCAGCGAACAGCTGGAACGGAGGCCGTCTCAAGATGTCTGTGCTTAGCTTCCGCTGCCAGCACCGCTACCCGACCGGCTTTGAGCTCGACGTCTCCTTCGAGATCGCCCATCGCTTCACGTCCCTGTTCGGGCCGTCGGGTAGCGGCAAAACGAGCGTCCTTTCCATCATCGCCGGGCTGCTGCGGCCGAGTCAGGCCGAGGTGCGGCTGAACGGCCGCACGCTGCTCGATACGGCGCGGAAAATCTCCCTGACGCCGCCCCAGCGCAACGTGGGCGTCGTGTTTCAGGATGCCCTGCTGTTTCCCCATCTGACGGTCCGCGACAATCTGCAATATGGCCGGCGCCATCGGCGCCACCCCCGGCGCACCGTCGATTTCGCCCGCGTGGTCGAAGTGCTGGAGCTGGGGGCGCTCTTGCAACGCTATCCGCGCGGCCTCTCGGGCGGTGAAAAGCAACGGGTGGCCCTGGGCCGCGCCCTGCTGAGCGGTCCCGAAATGCTGATCCTCGACGAACCGCTTGCCTCGCTCGACGATCGCCTCAAGGGGCACATCCTGGCCTATCTCGAAGCCGCCGTGGCCGAGTGGGACATGCCGGCCCTGTTCGTCACCCATGGCCAGGCGGAAGTCCGCCGGGCGGCTGAGTGGGTGGTGGTGATCGACAAGGGGCGGCTCGTCTCTGCTGGCTCGCCGGACGAAGCCCTCGCCCAGCCCACGCCTCTGGCCTGGACCAACTCCTGCGGCCCCGTCAATCTGTTGCGGATCGAGCACATTGCTGCGGCCGAAGGTCATCTCACCGCCCGCGTCGGCGGCCAGACCGTCTTCCTGCCGATCGCCGCGCCGCCGGCCAGGTCTCCCGCATTCCTCCAGTTCCGGCCCAGCGATGTCACGCTCGCGCGGGACGACGTGGCCGGCCTGAGCACGCGGAATCATCTTTCGGGCCGGGTGTGTCAGGTGCTCTCCGTCGACAACACGGTCTTTGTCGCGATCGACATCGGGCAGATCCTGTGGGCCGAAATCACTTCGCAAGCCGCCCAAGAGCTTCAGCTCATGGCCGGTGCAAAGGTTGTCTGCCTCTTGAAGGCCCATAGTCTGACGCTTGTCGAGTAGCGCGGGTGCTGTGCGGTCGACTCGCGCTAGCGAACGCGTGCGACGCTGCGCCGGTTCGTAAATCGCCTCGATCGAGCGGGCCGCGAGGACACCGGGGCCGCCGGCCTGCCGGGCTCCGTTTTTCGGGCAAGAGGCAAGCGTTGGCTGGGCACCGGCGGTAGCCCGGCCGGGCACGGTTCGACGGGCAACGTTTGCCGCGTGAGACGTTGGATCGCCTGCAAAACGGATCGCTCGCCATGATCGCAAAACGAGACGGCGACGCCGGCCGCCCCCGCCCGGCCCGTGCGGCCAATGCGATGGATGTAGCTGTCCGCGTCGGCCGGCAAGTCGAAGTTCACGACGTGCGAGACCTCGTCGATGTCCAGCCCGCGAGCGGCAATGTCGGTGGCCACCAGCACCAACGGCCGCGGCGACTTGAAGCGCAGCAGCACGCGTTGGCGGGCCGATTGGCTCTTGTTGCTGTGAAAGGCGTCGGCCTGAATGCCCGCCTTCACCAGCGCCTTGGCCACCTTGTCGGCGCCATGCTTGGTCCGCGTAAAGACCAGCGTCCGCGTCCACGCCGTCTCTTGCAGCCAAAGGGTGAGCAGTTGCAACTTCTGCGTGCGGGCGACAAAGAATACCGATTGCCGAATCGCGTCGACCGTGACCGAGGCGGGCGCGATGCGCACGTCCGCGGGATTGGTCAACCAATGGTCGGCCAGCGCGCGGATGGCCGGGGGCAACGTGGCGGAAAACAGCAGCGTTTGCCGCTGCCGCGGAACCTTCTCGACAATCCGCCGCAGATCGTGGATAAAGCCCATGTCGAGCATCCGATCGGCCTCGTCGAGGATCAGCACCTCGACGTGCGAGAGGTCCACGAAACCTTGCTGCATGAGGTCCAGCAGCCGCCCGGGCGTGGCGATCAAGACGTCCACGCCGTGGTTCAGGGCCCGCACTTGGGGCGACTGGCCCACGCCGCCGTAAATGGCGGCCTGCCGCACGGCCGTATGGCGGCCGTAGGTCTGAAAACTCTCGCAGATTTGCAGGGCCAACTCGCGTGTGGGGGCGAGCACCAGCGTGCGGACCTTCCGCCCGCGGCCATTCACACGGCACTCGTGGCGGCCGAGCCGCTCCAAGGTGGGCAAGGCGAAGGCGGCCGTCTTGCCGGTTCCCGTTTGAGCGCAGCCAAGCACGTCGCGCCCTTCGAGGATCAACGGAATGGCGGCAGCCTGAATTTTGGTGGTGGAGGAGTACCCCTCTGCACGAACGGCGCGCACGAGCGGCTCGGCAAGGCCGAGGTCTTCAAATCGCATCAACGCTTCCTTCCATAGTGGCTCTGCAAAATGAGCGTGGGCCGCGGCAGCCAACCGGGCATACAGGGTGTAGCACCCGACCTCACAATCCATGAGGTCCTCACCATCGGGACTTCGACGCACAGGCACGGCCTGGGGCCGAGGGTGCAAGAGAGATCAAAGGCAGCCGTAGGCATGAAACCTTGCCGAGCCGGGGCCGGGCAAGGTGGCCGCTACAAAAGAAGCTAATGAACGCACGACGCCGGCCGGAACCCGCGTCGCTCTCGCACGTCACGAACAGCCTTAGCATAGCATCCCGGCGGGGCGTGTCAAGTGATCTTGCGGCGCAAAACACCAAACCGGGCTGGTCAACCGGAACCAGTCGTGCTATAATAGAGGTGTTGAGTGGAGAAGGGACTGCAAAAACCTTCAGCTTCCCTCCAAACGTCTTCGCTTCGAGTCGCCCGTTGGTGACCTGCCGCGGATGTCTCTTGGATCGCGGCTGATCCGCTTGCTTCGGGGGCGTGATAGTTATTGTGGCGCCTGCCCCGAATCTGGGCGGGCGCGACAACCGTCATCCGCACGTGACCAGTGAGCCGAACTTCGGCGGTTTAGCGCTGCGCGCTGCACTGACCAGGGAACGAGGGCCCGTCCATTGGCCCCGCTTCCGCGGAGGAAACGGCGAACGTGCCCCTTACTCTATCGCGGCATCGATAAGTTCAGTCCCAGCAGCCCGAAGGAGGGTTCATGGCAAAAGACAAAAACACCTACGCGAAACATCAGCGGGAATCGCTGAAGCGGCAGAAAGCGGAGGCGAAGCAGGAACGCCGCCGAAAGCGCAAGGCGACGGCCGACGACCTCGGCAGCAGCGTCATCGGCAGCAGCGTCGCGACCAGCGACCAACCCGGGTTGCCGGAGTGACCGCACGCCGAACCCAATCGCCTCGAAAGTGGGCAATTCACTCGTTTTTTCACAATCGCAAAGGAACATCAGATGGCGTCTTTAGGTAGAACCAGTTTCAAGAGCAAGACCGGCGCGCAGTACCGATTCAAGGTATTTCCCTTGGGCACCCGATTCCGCAAGCTGAGCGGCATCTACGTGATCGCCTACCGCGCTCGCGGCGCCGACGGAAGTCATCGGCACAAGATTCTCTACGTGGGCAACACGGAAGACTTCTCGCAACCGTTCGAGAAGCACAGCAAAGCCCAGGACCTCGTGCGGCTCGGCGCCAATTGCATCTGCGTGCAAAGGGACCTGTCGGCCGACTCGCGTCAGAAAAAGGAGCAGGACCTCATTGCGGCGTTCTGCCCCGCGGGCAATGAAGGACGCGCTTGACCGGCCGGCTAGCCGGAACTCGCCAAACTCGCAGCGCAAAATCTGGCTCGTCCGCCAATCGCCCCCCACAGCCGCGCCATCCCGTTGAAGGGGGCAGAGGTTGTGAATCTTCGTAGGGTGCGTGAAACGCACCATCCGCTACCCGCCGCGCGGAAGCAGAGCAAAACGAGAAGACTGCTTGACCGCATTGGATAGCCGCATAACTCCCGCCAAGCACTGGGGAACGGCCACCCCGGAAACCGCGAAAAGTTCACCTCCCCGCAAACTCTCCTTGTCCGGCACGACCCCATCTGGCATGGCTGGCGGGTGGGGAAATTGTCGCACTAAGGGGGCGCAATCGGGAAGCTTCCCCGCCGGCAATTCCGATATTCCGACAAGACTCCCTTCAACCGGTTTTTGCGTACTAGGAAACACAGCCGTGCTAAGACGTCCGGGACAGGACACGAGGGTGGCAGGACACCCGGGGGCCAATCGCCGCCGTGCCCGCTGGGGCATATCGCTCGTGGCGTCCGCGCTGTGGGCATACGCCTTGCCCGTCGCCGGGCAGGGGATTGCGCTCCGCGGCGTGGGGCCCATCAACGAGTCGATGGGCGGCGTGGCCGTCGGCTGTCCGCTCGATGCCACCGGCGCCATCCATTGGAACCCCGCTTCCATCAGCGGCTTGCCCTGCTCGGAAATGGATTTTGGCGTCGAGCTGCTGCTGCCCACCACGCAACTCTCCTCCCGCATCGACGCCGGCGCGCTCGGGCCGGGCAATCCCCCCATCACTCTCTCGGGCAGCGATGGCGGCGAGCCGGGCGTCTCGGCTATTCCCACCATGGCTATGGTGCATCACGTGGAGGGCACCCCCTGGACGTTCGGCTTGGGGGTTCTCGGGGTCGGCGGCTCGCACGTGAATTATCCGGCCAGCGTTTTTGGCGGCACGAACAACCCCATCCTCTTCGCGCAGCCGCTCGGCTTGGGTCGCCTGTCGGCTTCCGTGGATATCCTGCAGATCGATCCCACGCTGTCCTACCAGTTCACGGATTGCCTGGCGATCGGCTTTGCCCCCACGTTGACGGTGGCCGATCTGGGCGCCAGTCCGCTGTTTTTGGGCCCCAAGAACAGCGATGGCATGTATCCCGAAGGCTACGGCACGCGGTATACCTGGGGCGGCGGATTCCAGGTCGGCCTCTATTACACACCGACCGCCGATTGGCGTTTCGGCGCCTCGCTGAAGAGCCCGCAATGGATGGAACCGTTCCGCTTCCAGACGCAGGACAGCTTCGGCCGCCCCGAAGTCGAAACTTTCCGCCTCGACTATCCCTTGATCGCGTCGGTGGGCGGATCCTATACGGGTTTTGCCAACTGGGTCCTCGGCTGCGACGTGCGCTACTTCAATTATGCGGGCACGGCCGGCTTCGAGGGCAAGGGTTTCGCCCCCGACGGCGCGCTCATCGGGCTCGACTGGAAGGACGTCTACTCGGTCGCCGTCGGCGTGCAGCGGCAGCTTTCCGAGCGGTTCTTCCTCCGCCTGGGCTACGTTTACAATGACAACCCCATCACCTCCGAGGCCTCGCAATTCAATGTGGCCTCGCCGCTGATCACCCAGCACACGGTCCACCTCGGTGGTTCCTACATGTTTGCCGACAACTGGCTCCTCTCCGTCTCTTACGTGCATGCGTTCGAGAACGAAGTGAGCGGGCCGCTGCAAGTGGCCGGCACGCCCATTGCCGGCACGTCGGTAGCGAGCAAGGTCTCGGCCGACACGCTCACCGCCGGCTTCTCAAAGCGGTTTTAGTGTTCTGTGTGGCAAAACCGCGCCGTGCTACTGGCGGAGCCAGTGACACCATCTCGGGAAACGCTCACCCGGGAGACACGTTTCCGGCTTGCCGCGGCCCCCGGCTTGTGCGAAAATAACCGCGTGATTTCAGCACGCTTACCACGCGACGACAGCTCGAACCTGTGAGCAAGCGGTCTCGACAGCGATTGTCCGCCCTCAAGGGCACGCAGGCGCGGCCTTCGCCGTCGCCCGATCGGTCTTCGGCGGCCGCAGGGTCCCCCGCGCCGTGGCTGTTGGCGGCGGCCCTGGTGGTTGCGGTGCTGTTGGTCTATCAGCCGGCTTGGCGGGGTGGCTTTCTCTGGGACGATGACGGACATGTAACCCGTCCTGAACTCCGCTCGTGGGACGGGCTCTATCGCATTTGGTTTCAACTGGGGGCGACGCAGCAGTATTATCCCCTCTTGCACAGCGCCTTCTGGATGGAACACAAGCTGTGGGGCGACGCCCCGCTCGGCTATCACCTGGTAAACATCCTGCTGCATGCGGCCGCGGCCGTCCTGGTCGCCTTGCTGTTGCGCCGGCTGCGGGTTCCGGGGGCCTATCTGGCGGCCGCCGTCTTCGCCCTGCATCCGGTCCACGTAGAATCGGTGGCCTGGATCACCGAGCAAAAGAACACGCTTTCCGCCGTATGGTACTTGATCGCCATGCTGGTCTACCTGCGCTTCGACCAGGAACGGAAGATTTCCCTCTACTGCGGGGCGCTGGCCCTGTTCGTCTTGGGACTGTTGAGCAAAACCACGGCGGCCACGCTGCCGGCGGCCCTGCTGGTGATCTTTTGGTGGCAGCGCGGCCGCTTGTCATGGCGGCGCGACGTCGGGCCGTTCGTCCCGTTTTTCCTGCTCGGCGCGGCCGCCGGCCTGTTCACGGCCTGGGTGGAACGCACGCTGATCGGGGCCGAGGGCCAGGATTTTGCCTTGACCATGCTCCAGCGGTGCCTGCTGGCGGGGAGGGTGATTTGGTTCTACCTGGGCAAGCTTTTGTGGCCCGCCGATTTGATTTTCATCTATCCCCACTGGGACGTCAGCCAAGTGGTCTGGTGGCAATTCCTGTTCCCGGCCGCGGCGCTGCTCGTACTGGCCGGACTGTGGGCCCTCAGGCGACGCTGGCGCGGCCCGCTGGCCGGATTCCTCTTCTTCGTCGGCACGTTGTTCCCCGTCTTGGGATTCTGCAATGTGTATCCGTTTGTGTTCTCCTTCGTCGCCGATCATTTTCAATACCTGGCGAGCTTGGGCGTGATTACGCTGGTCTCGGCCGGGATGATGTTGCTGCTGGAACATTGGACGCCGGGGCGTCCCTGGGTCCGCTATCCGGCTTGTTTGCTGCTGTTGGCGGTCCTCGGCGCTTTGACCTGGCGGCAAAGCCGGATGTACGCCGACGTCGAAACGCTGTACCGTGTTACCCTCGCCCGCAATCCCGATTGCTGGCTGTTCCACAACAATCTTGGCATCCTCCTGAGGGATCGCCAGCGGTTCGACGAGGCGGTGACCGAGTTCCGCCATGCCTTGACGATTCGACCGAAGTATGCCAATGCCCACACCAACCTTGCCGACGCCATGGGTGCTCTGGGACAGATTGAGGAAGCCATGGCCGAATATCAGAAGGCCTTGGAAATCAAGCCGGAGGACGTCGGGGCCCATACCAACTACGGCTACATCTTGACGACGCTGGGCCGGCTGGACGAGGCCATGGCCCAATATCGGAAGGCCCTGGAAATCAAGCCGGCCAGCGCCGAGCTTCAGAACGACGTGGCTTTTTGTTTGGCCGCCCAGGGCCGGCTGGACGACGCGGCGGCCCATTATGGGAAAGCCCTGGACCTCAGGCCCGACTACGAGACGGCCCACCACGGTCTAGGCCGCGTGCTGGCCGCCCAAGGCCGCTTTCCGGAGGCGCTCTCGCAGTTTCACCAGGCGTTGCAAATCGATCCGGACGACAGCGAGGCGCAGAAGAATTTGGCTTGGCTGCAGGCGACCTGCCCGCTGGCGTCGCTGCGCAACGGCGGCGAGGCGATCGAGCACGCCCGGCGCGCCGACCAGCTTTGCGGCGGCAAACGGGTGGACGTGCTCGACGTGCTGGCCGCCGCCTATGCCGAGGCGGGCCGCTTTCCCGACGCCTTGGCCACCGCGCGAAAGGCGCTGGACTTGGCCACGCGGCACAAGGCCATCGCGGTGGCCGACGTCTTGCGGAAGCGGATCGCGCTGTACGAAGCGGGCAAGCCTCTTCATCCACCGCCGCCGAAGGGAGCGACACGCTAAGGCAGCACGCAGGAAACGAAATACCCACCCGATCCCAGCCCCACCGCATCATCAAGGGGTCGGCACCGTGGCGCGGGTAGACCAATTCCTGCGTGCTGCCTAAGTTGGCACGGCTGGCTTGGCCAATAGCGGCTGGGTGGCACGTCCCTGAGCGCAGCGAAGGGCGTGGCGTGGCCGTCCGCTAGCTACACTCAGGAACCGCCCGCGGCCCGTAGCTGCCGTGCCGCCGCCGCTAAACGACGTCAACTCTCCGATCCTCAATTGCCGCGCCGCCTAGAAACCCTTGCGCAGACTACCCAATCTGTAAAATCGTTAAAGTTTTCCCTTCTCGGGTGACGAAGGCATTGTTCGATACGCCCGGTCGGCTAGGCAATGCGTCCTTGTTCAACTCGCGGCTCTTCTCCCGGCTGCTCTGCTTACCGACTCCGGGAACGTCGGCACATGCCGGCATGGAGACTCGACTTGGTCACCGCCAGATCGTACGGTTGGTCGCGGCCCGGGATTGCCGCGCTGATCGTTGCGCTGGCGTTGGTCCCGGCCGGCTGCAGCAGGAATCACTACTATACCCAAGCCGACAAGGACGCCAGCAAACTCGTTGCTGAGAAAGCATGCGATCCGCGTTGGGCGATGCCGCCCGGTTTCACGGTGAACCAGGATCCGCGGAGCCGCTATTACGATCCTTGCGACCAGATATTCCCGCCGATGCCGCCGGACGACCCGGCCGCCGATCGCCTCATGGTCTGCGTCGATGGCATGAAGGGGTTCCGTCACTGGCATGACCACGGCGACCGGACGCAGTTGGACAATCCCGACTGGCGGGCCCGGCTGGGCCAGTGCGTCGAAATGACTGCGGAAGGGCGGATGAAATTGTCGCTGCCCTCGGCGGTGCGCTTGGCGTATCTGAACTCCCCCTCGTACCAGAGCCAGTTGGAGACGCTCTACCTTTCGGCCCTCGACGTCAGCACCGAGCGATTCCGCCTCGACGTCCAGTTCTTCGGCACGAATAACACCACCTTCACGACCACCGGGCCGCTGAACACCAACGGTGAGGCCTCGACCCTCGAGACCGACACCAGCTTCAACATGCAGCGCAACCTGGCCACCGGCGGAGAGTTTCTGGCCGGCATCGCCAACTCGATCGTGTGGCAGTTTGCCGGGCCGCAAACCTTCAGCAACATCTCCATCGCCAACTTCAGTCTGTTGCAACCTCTGCTGCGCGGGGCCGGCCGCGCCGTGGCGCTCGAACAGCTCACGATCGTCGAGCGGGCGCTACTGGCCAACCTCCGCGCCTTGCGACTCTATCGCGAAGGCCTCTACGCGCAGATCGCCATCGGCGACGGCAATGGTTCCTCGCTGCAACGGCGGGGCGGTTTCTTCGGCGGCACGGGAATGAGCGGGTTCACGGGCACCGGCATCGGCGGCTTCGGCAACGTGGGCGGCTATTTCTTCGGCGGCGGCGCCGGAAACTTCTTCAGCATGGGCGGCAGTAGCGGCGGCGGCCTGGTCGGCGGCGGCGCGGCATCGGTGGGCGGATTCATCGGCATGTTGCAAGCGCTCCAGGGAATCCGCAACAGCGAGGTGGACCTCGATTTGAAGTTGCAGGCCCTCGGCCTGCTGGAGGCCCATCTCCAGGCCGGTACCATCAATCTCACCCAAGTCGACGAGTTTCGCCAGAGCATTGGCACCCAACGCGCCCAACTCCTCCAAGCGCGCAACAGCATGGAAAGCTACGTCGAAAGCTTTGAGATGGGCAACTTGGGATTGCCTCCCGATGTGCCCGTCGAGCTCGACGACAGCTTCATCCGGCCCTTCCAATTCATTACGCCGGCCATCAGCGCGCTGCAGAAGAGATTCGCCGATTTCCTCAACGAGTTCGGTCAGCAGCCGAACGAGCCAACCATCGAAGTCCTCGAACAGTTTTTCCAGCGGCTGGCCGACCTACGGGGACAGCTCGAACGTCAGGCGGCCATCGTCAACGACGACATGTGCAACCTCGACGCCCGCGCCGCCGAACGCCGCAAGACGATGACGCCCATCGAGGAGCAATCGTTCGTCCGCGAAGTCGGCGCCTTGTGGGGCACGCTCCGACTGATGCGGCAACGCATCGAGCTGGCCGACGCGAAGATCGCGCAACTTCGCGGCCAGCTCGCCGTGGCCCCGCGGCGGCAGACGGCCGACCGGCTCGTGCAATTGGTGACCGAAATCTCGCGGATGGCCGACGAAATCTCCCTGATCCAGGCCCGCGCCCGCGTCGAGGCAATCACCGTGCAGCCCGAAACGATCGATGCCACAACGGCGCTGAACATCGCCCGGGCGAACCGGCTCGACTGGATGAACAACCGCGCGGCCCTGGTCGACACCTGGCGGCTGATCGAATACAACGCCAATTCCTTGCAGGCGGGTTTGAACGTCGTCTTCAGCGGCAACATGAGCACGGTCGGCAACAATCCCGTCAATTTCCGCGGGACCACGGGCACCCTCAGCGCGGGGCTGCAATTCGACGCCCCCTTCACGCGGCTGTTGGAACGCAACAACTACCGGCAAGCCATCATCGACTATCAGCAGCAGCGCCGGCAATTGATTCAGTTCGAGGATTCCGTGCAGGAAGGGTTGCGGCAATTGCTGCGGAACCTGGAACTGGACAAGCTCAACCTGGAAATCCAGCGCCGCGCGGTGGTCATCGCCATTCGCCGCGTCGATGGCACGCGGGAGGTGCTCAACCAGCCGCCGCCGCCACCGCAGCCGGGCCAAACCGCCGGGCAACTCGGGCCGACGGCCGCCCAGGACCTGCTTAGGGCCCTTTCCGACCTGAGCGGCTCGCAGAACATCCTGACCGGCGTATGGCTGGATTACTATGCCACGCGCATGCGGTTGGCCCGCGAGATGGGCGTCATGCAACTGGACGAGAACGGCCTGTGGATCGATCGGCCGCTATCGGCGGCTATGCAGTTGAAACCGGAAGAGGTGCCGCTGCCGCCGCCCTTGCCGGCCGGCGTTGCCGATCAACTCAAGAATCCGCCGGTACCTCCGCCGCCACAGGTCACTCCGCCCGCTCCGCCGCAACCTGCGGAGCAGCCCGTTATTCCGCCGCCCCCGGCCGTGTCACCGCCCGCTACGAAGCCTTGATCTTCGCGCGCCGGGCCCAGGTCTTCTTTGTCCCATCCCGTCCTATCTGGTCCCGTTCTTTGGCTTCGTTGGGATGGCAGTTGTACTGCCATCCCCTTTTTCCCCAGCGGGGCTGCCGCAGAACTGCCACCCCAACGAGTTCATTAGCGGCGATTAGCAAAGATTAGTGTTCCTCGTTTGCCCGGCCGCTCTTTGGAATGTGCTGGCCCATTCCTTGGCTAGCAACGCGCGATCCCATCCCCTATAATGGCGGCTTCACGGAGGTCCTCTCGCCGTGCCCATCGAAGCCAAGCCGCTATTCCGCCCCGACGTTCTCCGTTCTCATCTTGCCGGGTTCGAGTTGCCGGCCCACGTTAACGTCATGCGTCCTAAGTTGAAGCACTGGGCCGATTTAATGGCGTCAGGCAAGGCGAACGCTTTCAAAGAACAGGAAATCCTCCCCGACTTCCTGAGCGATTTCTTTTGCGCCGTGCTGGGTTATACCCGGCCTGCGGATGGCGGCCCGCACTACACCATTTCGCGTGAAAAGCACGTCCAGGTGGACGGCAAGTTTGCCGATGCCGTTTTGGGCGATTTCGGCAACGGGACGGACAAATTTATCGTCGCGCTCGAAGGCAAAGGACCGAAAGACCCGTTGGACCGGCCCTTTGGCGGCCGGCGAATGTCGGCCGTCGATCAAGGCTACCGTTACGCCATTAACCTGCCTTGCGACTGGATCGTCGTTACGTCGATCCGACAGACGCGGCTCTATTACAAGGGCGCGGACCAGCAAACCTACGAGCGGTTCGATACCGAACAGCTCGCCGATAGCGACGCTCAACTAAATCGGTTCGTTTTTTGCTCGGTGCGGCGCGTGTCGTGCCCGAAACCGGCCGGTGCCATCTTTATGAGCTACTGACCGAATCCGAGCGGGTCGGCAAGGAACTGACGAAGGACTTCTACCTCGGCTATGCCAAAATGCGGCAAGCCGCCTTCCAGCAGCTTTGCCGCGACAACCCCGACGTGCCCCGGCACAAGGTCCTCGGTTGCGCGCAGAAGCTGCTCGACCGCGTGCTGTTCGCCGCCTTCTGCGAAGATCGGGGCCTCTTGCCCACCGAAACGATCCGCAAGGCGTATGAACACCGCGACCCGTACCGGCCGCACTTGATTTGGGAAAACTTCCGGGGACTATTCCAGGCCATCAACCAGGGCAACGCGGCGTTGGGCATCCACGCCTACAACGGCGGCCTGTTTGCCGACGACCCGCTCCTGGATCGCCTCACGGTCTCCGACGAGGTCTGCAAACACTTCCGCGAACTGGGCGACTACGACTACCGCCCGGCCCACCAGGCGACCTTTGCGCCAGCGGCCGGCAATCAAAGCCTGATCGACGTGGACATCCTGGGCCACATCTTCGAGCAGTCGATCACCGATCTGGAGAAGCTGCGCAACGAGTTGGAAGGCACTACTCTCCCCTCGCCGGGCACCGACCGAAGGTTGGTCGGGAGAGGGGCCGGGGGTGAGGGCAGCGCGGACAGATCCGCGCCGCGGGCCGGGGGTGAGGGCAGCGGCGACGGATCCGCCGACGGTGAGGGCGGCAACGGTGAACCCGCGCCGCGCTCCGCCACCCGGCGCAAGAAGGAAGGGGCGTTCTATACCCCGTCGTTCGTCACCCGCTATATCATCGAACAGGCGTTGGGTGCGGTGCTGCGGGAACGATTCGAGCAACTCCGCCAATCGCACCAAAACGCCGCCAAGGGCCTGGCGCGAACCGCGCTGGCCGAGCCGTCCGTCTACGAGCTGGACAAGCTCAAAAAGCCCCAGCGGGCCGCCCTGGTTCGATTTTGGGAGGCGTGGCAGGACGAACTCAAGACCATCCGGTTGCTTGACCCGGCTTGCGGCAGTGGTGCTTTTCTCATTGAAGCCTTCGACCAGTTGCACGCGACCTATCAGAAATCGAACGACCGGCTGGAAGAGCTGCGCGGACATCGCACCCTCTTCGACCTCGACAAGCGCATTTTGGAAAACAACCTTTACGGCATTGACCTGAACGAAGAGGCGATCGAAATCTGCCGGCTCAGCCTGTGGATCAAGACGGCCGAACGCGGCAAGATACTGACCAGTCTCGACCACACGATCCGTGTGGGCAACAGCATCATTGCCGATCCGGCCGTCCACCCCAAGGCGTTTCACTGGCAGGCAGCCTTTCCCGAAGTCTTCTCCCCTCTCCTTCCGGGAGAGGGGCCGGGGGTGAGGGCCGTCGGGCCGGGGGCGAGGGCCGTTGCTTCGGCGGCGAAGGCCGCGCGGTCGCGGGCAGGAGCGGCCGCTGGCGGACGTCCCATCTCCCCTCGCCTTCCGGGAGAGGGGCCGGGGGTGAGGGCTGTTGGGCCGGGGGTGAGGGCGGCCGCCGGCGGCTTTGACGTGGTGGTCGCCAATCCGCCCTACGTCCGCCAAGAACTGCTCACCCCGATCAAACCGTACCTCGAATCGGCCTACCGCGCTTATCACGGCATGGCCGATCTTTACGTCTACTTCTACGAGTTGGGCATCCGCCTTCTGAAGCCCGGCGGACTTCTGTCCTACGTCGTCACGAACAAGTGGATGAAGTCCGGTTATGCCGAGCCGTTACGCCGGTTCTTTGACGAGAATGCCTGGATTGAGTCGGTGGTGGACTTCGGGCACGCCAAACAGATATTCGAGGAAGTCGACGTTTTCCCCTCGATCATCGTTGCCCGTCGCCCGACGGATGCCCCGAAGCCCGAGACCGCGCGGCTCTGTACCATTCCGCGGGAACAACTCCGCATCGACGATCTCAGCCGGCAGATTGAGCGGGAAGGCGTTGACTTGCCGTTATCTCAGCTTGGGGCGGATACGTGGCAGCTTGAACCCGGCGGCGTAAACGCGCTTTTCGCGAAGATCAAGGCGAAAGGGATACCACTTCGTGAATTCGCGGGTGCGAAACCCTACCGCGGGGTCGTAACGGGGTGCAATGACGCGTTCCTGATCGACGCATCGACCCGCGAGACGCTGATAACGGCGGACCCGCAGTGTGCTGAAATCATCAAGCCATATCTTCGCGGGCAAGACGTGGACCGGTGGTGCGCCGACTGGTCACGGCTATGGATGGTTTTCACCCGGCGGGGCATCGACATCGAAAAATATCCGGCCATCCGGCGTTATCTTGACGGTTATCGAAAACAGTTGGAGCCGAAGCCCAAGGATTGGCAGGGGAGCGAATGGCCCGGACGGAAAACAGGCGCTTACAAATGGTACGAGGTTCAAGACCCTATCGAGTAATGGGCAGCCCAACCTATTTCCTGCATATTGACAGCATCAAGAATGATCCGGGGCTGATTGAGGAAGAAAAACGCCGACTCGACGGCGTAATAATCACGATTTCATCGGAGATCAAGTCGGCTATTACCCCGAGCACGGTTCCGGGCTTGATTTGGGCGCTCGCGTGGCAAGAGATCGAACGCGTAGTCCAAACGGTCGAACACCTAACAGAGGCCAAGATCTCGGATTTTGCCGGGCATGCAAGGTATTTGCGTGCGCTCGCGGCGGCAGTCCCTTTCCGGTCCGCCGGACCATCGGATGACCCACGAACGGAGTACCTGTTAGGACAATGCGATGCCCTATGGTCCACGATTGTGCACCGGGAGATGATCGACACTCTCAACCACAGGTCAAAAGAGGAACACAAGAAGCGGCATATCGCAGCTTCGATGAGTCTCCTGGGGGCATTTCAGCTAGAGATTAAGTACCACGACCAGGCCGAATCGCGCATACGTAAGCTGTACGAGCCGTTTTCGCCCGACGTGATCGAGCCGGCACTGGGGCTGAGTGTTGATGAGATCGTGCACGGTTTTCGGGCAGTGAGGGAAACCGTAGGTCATCGTATCGACGCAATAGGGGGCCTCATGCGGCCAATGCACAATAAGTGGCATGAGTTTCAGAATTTGGCGTCAAGTAATATAACCGACTCGCAGTTGGAGTCGTTCGTCAACGACGACCCGAAGCGAGATCAACTCGCGAATGACTTCGCGCGCGGCCTTGAAACGGCAAACGCAATCATGGTCTTTTCACCGAAGGACCTTGAAGATGTCTTTGGCGAGCGCGCTCCACGGTTCTTTGCCGAGTTCTCGTTTACGCCGGGCAATGTGAACATGGAGTTCGCGACTCCGTTTGACCACGATGTTGTTCGCTCGTGCCCGTTTGCGCGGTTACCGAACGAGCAGTTCTTATTGATGGATTTCTATTATTCCCCGTTCGCCCCGCTCTACCGACTGCCGGAAGTCAGCAATTCCCGGCGATCAAGAAAGCCCGTGAAAACGGGGGGGACTGCGGAGGCGTTTTCGTAAACCCGGGCGGTGGACAAACGATCTCCACCTAAGGGCTCGAATCGGCTATCATGGGCG
>Ga0181520_10001306_pt1 | contig 51020 bp, 24 predicted proteins | sample PEATcosm2014_Bin_29_FD_132451 | JGI IMG/M metagenome (GOLD analysis project Ga0181520, IMG submission 132451) | Peatland microbial communities from MTU Mesocosm Facility, Houghton, MI, USA - PEATcosm2014_Bin02_30_metaG | ecosystem: Environmental > Terrestrial > Soil > Wetlands > Peat | place... | reverse complement strand
GATACAGAACGCAGGATCATATAAGGTAGTCTGGAATGCAAGCGGAGCAGCAAGTGGTGTATACTTCTACAGGATAACAGTAGATGCGGGTGCTCATAATTACACGCAGATTAACAGGATGATATTATTAAAGTAGAAATGAACTAAGTAAAGAAATAATAATATAGTGTTCTCATGGCCCCGAAATACCGGGGCCTTTTTTATTAATAATTCATCTTAAAAACTGACTCTGCTCTTTAAGCCGCTTTGAAAGAAAACCAACAATAACAAGTTCCAACCGTACAAACGGTTTATATCCTGAAAGCGTCAGGCTGCCGGAATTATTATAATAATTAACTGAAGTTACGTAGATATTATAAATTTTATTAAGTAGCCCCGAGTTTTAACTCAAGGGTATAATCAAGTCCGGACTTTATTGGCTTTAGCCACAATTTTCATATCATTTTGGCTAAAGCCGAACACGTTTTGTAATTTAGCTATCCCCAACATAAATGTCGGGGCTACTTTAAATATCATTTGCGTAACTTCAGTAATTAATATCTTTAACAACTCCTGCTATTACAGCCGTGAAACAATAGAACCAATACTATAATTTAGCCAATATCTTGATTTCGCTTTATTTCTTATTTATTTTGCTGTGTCAACTCTTTAGCTCCACGTAAAAACTTTAACGGGCCAAAAAAAATAGGAGGAAAATATCGTATGGATACAATATTGAGTTTTTGGTGGGTATTATTAATCATAATAATTATAATAGCAAATAAACTGGTACTAAGACTGTTTGGAGTAGTTTTGGTCCCGGAAGATTCAATCGGGATTGTTAATAAAAAATGGGTTCTGCTTGGAAGGAACAGGACACTCCCTGATGGAGCGATCATCGCCTTAAAGGGCGAAGCAGGACTTCAGGCCGACACACTTGCTCCCGGAATTCACTTTTGGTTGTGGCCCTGGCAGTATATTATAAAGCTTCAAAAATTTATTACAGTCGAGAGAAATCAAATCGCTACGGTTGAGGCACGTGATGGTAAACCACTTTCCGGCGGCAGAGTCCTTGCTAGAACAGTGGAGTGTAAATCTTTCCAGGATGCACGTGCCTTTATTGAAAACGGCGGCGAGCGTGGTCCTCAGATTTCTATTATTCCTCCCGGTACATACAGGATTAATACATCATTGTTCACTGTTTATACCGAGGATGTAGTTGAAATTCCCGACAACATGGTTGGTGTTGTAACTACAAAAGACGGGAAACCGCTGCCAACCGGCGAAATTGCCGGAAAGGAAATTCCCGGGCACAATATGTATCAGGATCCGGAAACATTTATAACAAACGGCGGCTACAAAGGTTTGCAGGAACAAGTTATTCTTGCAGGCCGTTATTTCTTGAACCCGAAGTTCGCTACAGTTGAGCAGAAACCAATGACGGACGTACCAATTGCTAATGTCGGTGTTGTCATCGCTTATGTCGGAGAAGAAGGTAAGGATGTAACCGGGGATACTTTCAAACATGGCAATCTTGTTTCAAAAAGCCAAAAAGGTGTTTGGATTGAACCCCTGGATCCCGGAAAATATCCTATAAATCCATACACTCACAAGGTTGAAATTGTTCCTACAGCAAATGTTGTCCTTAATTGGGCTACAAATAAAAGTGAAGCACATAAGTTGGATGAGAAACTATCAACAATCACAGTAAGGTCCTTTGATGGATTTACCTTCAACCTGGACGTAAGTCAGATCATCCACATACCACGAAACGATGCGCCGAAAGTAATTGCCCGGTTCGGGAATATGCCCAACCTGGTTACACAGGTTCTTGAACCTACTATTGGAAATTACTTCCGAAATGCTGCCCAACGGTCTGATGTAATTGATTTTTTAAAAAAACGCAGTGAACGGCAGTCAGAGGCAAAAGCTTCAATTAGTGAAGCGCTCATTGACTATAATGTGAACGCCGTTGATACACTAATAGGAGATATTACTCCTCCTGCGGAACTGATGAAAACTTTAACTGACCGAAAAATAGCCGAGCAGGAAAAAATTACGTATGACACACAACGGCTGGCCGAAGAAACAAGAAAAGATCTTCAGCAGGCCAAAGCAATGGCGGATACACAGGCAAACGTCGTCAGCATTGAACGCACAGTTCAGATAAATGATTTCGCAGCGCAGGCAGCAATCAAAAAAGCCGAAGGTGAAGCTAAATCAAAAACTATTAACGCAGAAGCGGATGCTACCGTCCTCAAGATAGTAGGCGCAGCAGAGGGAGAGAAGATTAAAGCGGTTGGTACAGCTGAAGCAGATGTAATTACGCTAAAAATTAAATCGATGCAGTCAAGTAATTACGCAGCAATAGAAGTCTCTAAGAACCTGGCCGGAAGTGCAAATAAATGGGTGCCGGATATTATCGCAGGTGGCGGTACAGACGGTGGCGGATCAATAATGAATGTTCTCATCGGTATGATGGTCCACGACAAGCTGAAAGAGGAAGCCCCGAAATCCGACATATAAAAAGCTCTTGTACGGCGAAACATTGTTTCGCCGTATTAACATATTTATCGCTGCAATCTTCAGGGATTGTTTGATAATTATTTTTTTAGTAACCCGGCTTCTGCCTGCCTGTCCGGGAAGACGAACAGGTTTAAGCTGGGGATTAGGTATTTACTGTTCCTGGCTTGAGGCCATTAAGTAATTTATTTTATTTGAACAATAGTTTCATGAACTTCTTTATGTCGAACATAAAATTCATCTGATTTTGTGTAATATCTTTTACTTACTAATTTTTAGATAAATATTATAATAACCATGGAAAAAACAAAAATATATTTCGTTTTATTAGCCGCAGTAATTGGTATTTCTTTAACTTCTGCTCAAACTCAAAACAGGCGGACGGAAAATGTTATTATTATAACGCTGGATGGTTTCCGATGGCAGGAATTATTCGGAGGAATTGATACTGCTATAGCAAATAATAAAAATTTCACAAAGGAACCTGAAGATATTAAGTACTTGTTCGGCGCATCTACTCCCGAAAAAAGCCGTAAAAAATTATTGCCATTCTTTTGGAATGTAATTGCGGCTGATGGACAATTGTATGGAAACCGCACAACCGGGAACTTTGTTAATGTAGCAAACAGGTATCAGTTCTCATATCCCGGATATAATGAAATGTTTACCGGTTACCCCGATACTAATATAAACAGCAACCATAAAATTCCTAACCCGAACAAGTATGTTTTGGAATTCATAAATCAGCAGGAAGGCTTTAAGGATCGGGTTGTCGTATTTACTTCATGGGATGTATTCCCGTCAATTCTTAACAGGGAACGCTCAAAGCTTTTAATAAACAGCGGCAGTGAACAGTTAGATATACCGGGCAAACAATTGTCGCCGGAAATGAAATTGCTTAATCAAATACAATCCGGGGATCCGCATTTTCTCGGTGGCGATGTGCGTGAGGATCTGTTAACTTACTACTTAGGATTTGAATACATAAAGGAATATCATCCGCGTGTCGCCTTTCTCGGATTTGACGGCACAGACGATTTAGCTCATCGGGGATTGTATGATTATTATTTGGATCAGGTACATGCTTCCGACAGGTGTATTGCAGAACTCTGGAGGTTTTTACAATCTGAACCGCAGTACAAAGATAAAACCACACTAATTTTGTTATGTGATCACGGCAGGGGCGATCACTTTAAAAGGAACTGGATGGAGCACGGAGCAAGTATCCCCGAATCAGGTGAAACGTGGCTGGCCGTCATCGGACCGGACACTCCACCGCTCGGTGAAGTTCAAAGCAAAAGTCAGCTTTACAACAAGCAGGTTGCGCCCACAATAGCCGCATTCCTTGGTTTACCGTTTGTCCCAGAGCATGGTAATGCTGAAGTAATTTCAACTATGTTTAAATGAAAGGCTTAATATTTTAACTAGAATATTCCGCCTCTTTAAGAGCCTTTTTCACCACGCAATACAATATTAATTTCTCTCTCGAAGGGGATTGGAACAAGGATATATATAACGGTAAGTGTGCACTGTACTTATACATTATTATGCACCAGACCCTTCCCCTAAAAACCTTACGTGATTTATTTCTTAATATAAGCATTCAAACCTATAACTACAGGCTTGCCGTTAATTAAACATTTTGTAGGTGTGTTTCCGTGTGTTGTTGCAACCACCAATGTTTTCCCGGAGGCGCTTGGTGTCGGTTCCTGCAAATCAATGACTATAGTTAATTTACCATTTTCAATTTTAACATCCATAAACTTTAACTCCTGATTAGTATTTCTTATATCTAATTTTCATTATCTAATTCTAAGATAATATAATTTTTACCAAATCTACATATCAAATTAGAAGGTGGAATATACCGATCGATGGTCCACCGGCTGTACTTAGATTGGATTTTGCCAAAATGATTCCTTTTTAAAAATCCCATTTCAAATGTGGATGGAATCAAACAAATAATATTTTATACTAAAAGATAATTATACTATTTAGTTTGTACGGATTTATAAATACCAAACAAGTCATATGGTTTTTTACTTAAATTATTATTAAATAAAAAGGCAGCTAGTAAAATGTATAAAACAAATCCTAAAACAATCAGTAACTGAACCCCGGAAGTTTTTTGGATATCCTGTCTTGATTTTACATCGCAAACTTCACCCGGACAGTGTTGAGCTTTTTCTTTATAAATCATCGAGTAAACTTTACATCCTAAACAAATACCAAAAGCCGATTCAAAAAATAGGAATATAAGGCAAATTAAACAGATAATACCAGTTATAGGACTAAATGCATTTACAACCACCAGAAAAATGAACATTATAGAAGATAATATTATTCCAATAATCCAGGAAAATTTTTTTTGCCGGGCACCGACATATTCGGGAGACTGATTACTTACAATCAAACGGCCGATTATCAATGAAGGTGAAAACCTGGGATTAATGAAAACCCGGATTATAAAATCCGTTAAAAAAATAACTATAAGATACTTTATTGGTACAAAGTTGTTCTTAAATAACACCAGCATTAATGACATAAACATCGCTAAAAAAAAGATACCTGCCGATGCCCTTACTTCCCGTTCATTCAATACCGAAATGTTATATCCTTTAACATCTTCACCGAACTTTATTACTTTGTTCATTTGCTCTCCTTTATTTTTTTATTTATGAATTGATATACATGTTAGTGATTTTAAATCCCAGTGTTTTTTAATTGCACTCAACCTGAATGACGACGCCTTATCCCGGTAACGGTTATATGTGATTTTTAATTAAAAATAGTTGAGGATGAAATAATTAAAGTAAAATAAGAAAAGAAATATTTTCATTCTATAAACTCGTTTTTATTAAAGGATCAAAATTCTTATTAAAACCTGTTGCTGCCGGTTTTTTTTAAAATATTACCAGACGCGGGGACCCCCGGTAACAGCATCAAAACTGATATTGTGTTATTAAATTTGATCAAATTATTTATTAGAAACAAGGATTTATATAGGAATGGGACAAAAAAAGGATTTCCGGCAGGATTTCTCTCATCATAAAAATAATTATCATGACTGAACAAATAATATATCAGCGATAGATTGTTAAAATGTAAAACTATTAAATTGGTATTATTCTCACGGGTCTCTTCATCCCGGATAATATTTTTTCAAAATTAATTTTCTACCACCCAATTTTTCAATGAAGATAAATATATAAGAGGGCCGCAAGTATAGCACCAACGGCAGGCCCCAATACAGGGATTAATGAATAATGCCAATCACTGTCTCTTTTATTTTTTATCGGAAGAATCGCATGCATAATACGCGGGCCTAAGTCCCGGGCCGGGTTTATAGCGTACCCTGTAGTTCCTCCCAAAGAAATGCCGATTCCAAGGACAACCAGTGCAACCGGAAGAGCGGAGATGGCTCCTAATCCAACCTGAGGGTTGGCAATATATAACACTGCAAACACCAAAACAAAAGTTCCGATAATTTCCGATACAATATTATTTGCAAAAGATCTTATTGCAGGCGAAGTACAAAATACTGCCAATTTTAAATCCGGATCGTTTGTTTCATCAAAATGCTGCCTGTACTGAATCCAGTTAATTGAAGCCCCAATCATAGCTCCCAGCATTTGTCCGGTAATATATAGTGGAACATTTTGCCAGGAAAATTTACCGGTAATTGCCAATGCTAATGTAATAGCGGGATTTAAGTGTGCTCCGCTTATGGAACCTACACAAAAGACTCCAACGAAAACTGCAATTGCCCATCCTGTTGTAATCACGATTAAGCCGCTGCTGTTTCCTTTTGTTTTATTCAAAAGCACATTTGCCACAGCACCCTGTCCGAGGGTTATTAAAAGCATTGTACCGATAATTTCTCCGATAAATGGATTCATTCTATTCTCCGGTTTTAATCGAGTAAATATTCATTAGCTAATTTTATATATTCTTCAACTTGTTGTTCTTCCCACCCGGCCGGCCTGTTTAATTCCATTGCCAGAATCTTTGCAACCGCCGGAGCCATAATAATACTTGCTTTTGCGTCAAGCAATAAACACCGGGTACGTCTTGCTAAAACATCTTCAACAGTCCGCGCAAATTCATTTTTTATATGCCAAACAATTTCTGCTTTAATATGAGGGAACAAATTACAAAGTTTTTCATTAAGTGAGATATCTTTTGCAGCTAATTTTTTAATTGCCTGAGCATCCGAGCCGTAAAAATATAACGGGTCGGATTTATCAACGTTTTTTAACCAGCCGTGAATTTTTAATGATTGAGTCATGCTTGGTTTTATTGCTAAACCTGCAACGGAAGCGGCTTTATTCACGGTATCTTCACCCATTTTTCTGTATGTTGTCCACTTTCCCCCGGCGATTGTTACGAGGCCCGATTTGGAAACAGCTAAATAATGGTCGCGTGAAATTGAAGCAGTATCCTTATTATCCGACGGCCTTATCAGCGGGCGCAAACCTGCAAAAACACTTTTAACATCTGCCCTGGAAGGATCTTTTTTCATATATCTTTTTGCATGGTTCAGGATAAATTCAATTTCTTCTTCAAGTGCTCGCGGTTCCAATGTTGCCAATTGAACTTCGGTATCTGTTGTTCCTATTATTACTTTGTTATGCCATGGAACTGCAAACAAAACCCTTCCGTCATCAGTCTGAGGGACCATTATAGCAGATTCGCCGGGAAGAAATTCTTTATCCAGAACAATATGAACACCCTGACTTACGGTAACTAATTTCTGTGCATCCGGGTCATCCATTAGCAAAATGTTATCTGTAAATGCCCCGGTTGCATTAACTACAACTTTCGAATTAAGAGAATAATTGATTTCTGTTTCCTTATCTATTACCTCAACGCCGTCTATCTTTCTCTTTTGTTTCTTAAGCTTCACTACCTCCATGTAATTGATGGCAGTTCCGCCATTGTCTATTACCGTTTGAGCCAGATTTATTGCGAGGCGTGAATCATCAAATTGGCCGTCGTAATAAATAACTCCGCCACGCAGTCCCTCAGGCTCTACGTTCGGGATTCTCTTAATAGTTTCTTCCCGGGATAGTATCTGCGAAGCACCAAGTCCAAGTTTACCCGCCAGCAAGTCATAAATTTTTAATCCTATTCCGTAAAAGGGGCCTCCCCACCAATCGTAAACAGGTACGACAAAAGGCTGGTTAAAAACAAGATGCGGAGCATTTTGCATCAGCAACCCTCTCTCATGCAAGGCCTCCATTACAAGGGAAACATTCCCCTGCTGTAAATAACGGACACCGCCGTGAACCAGTTTGGTGCTTTTACTTGATGTACCTTTTGAAAAATCATGTTGCTCCAGCAAAAGAGTTTTATATCCTCTTGTCGATGCTTCCACTGCGGCTCCCAATCCGGTCGCTCCGCCTCCGATTATTATAATATCCCAGCATACATTATTATCATTAATTTTGCTTAATAGTAAATCTCTTTTCATTAATAATTACCTAGTTTTCTATGAGCCATGCCTTTGATCTTTCTACCGCCCTGCTCCAGTATATTTTCATTTTATCTATTTTTTCATTATTTAATTGAGGTTCAAATTTCTTATCTATTTCCCATTGACCGGCTATGTCTTCATAACTGTTCCAAAATCCAACTGCAAGTCCTGCCAGGTATGCCACCCCTAATGCCGTAGTTTCGGAAATCTTCGGCCTGATAATAGGGATTCCCAGGATATCGGATTGAATTTGCATCAACAGGTTGTTTGCTGTTGCACCTCCGTCAACTCGAAGTTCATTCACTTTAATTTCAGAATCGGATTCCATCGCTCTTAGTACATCCATTGTTTGAAATGCGATTGCCTCCAGTGCTGCTCTTGCAATATTCCCTCGATTAGTGCCGCGTGTTAGTCCGAATATTGTTCCTCGCGCTGATTGATCCCAGTAAGGTGCTCCAAATCCGGCAAACGCCGGGATCATATATACACCGCCGTTATTTTCGACACTGCCTGCTAATTCTTCTATCTCAGACGAAGATTTGATGATTTGCAGCTCATCTCTTAACCATTGTACAACCGCGCCGGCTATAAATATGCTGCCTTCAAGCGCGTAGCTTACTTTTCCATCAATCTTCCAACCGATTGTTGTTAGTAAATTATTTTTGGATAGTATTGGCTTTTCTCCTGTGTTTAACATCATGAATCCGCCTGTACCATAAGTATTTTTCAACATTCCTGGATTAATGCACATTTGTCCGAATAATGCCGACTGCTGATCACCTGCAATACCTGCTATTGGAATTTTTGAGGCAAAGTTCGCAATTTTTGTCTCCCCGTAAATTTCACTGGAAGATTTTACATCGGGTAATATTGAAATTGGAATATTTAGAATCTCAAGTATTTCAGAATCCCATTCCTGCTTGTGAATATTAAACAACATTGTACGGCTTGCATTTGTAATATCGGTTATATGTTTTTTACCCGATGTAAGGTTCCAAACAAGCCAACTGTCAATTGTACCGAATGCAAGTTTCCCTTGATTTGCCTTATGCCGTGCACCCTCAACGTTATCAAGTATCCATTTTATTTTTGTCCCGGAAAAATATGCATCTATCAGCAGCCCGGTTTTATTTCTAATTTTTTCTGTATATCCGGAAAATTTTAATTCATTGCATATTCCGGCGGTTCTTCTATCCTGCCAGACGATTGCATTATAAATAGGTTTTCCCGTATCGCGATCCCATATAACAGTAGTTTCTCTCTGGTTTGTTATTCCGATAGCAGCAATTGAACTTCCGTCTAAACCGATGCGTTTTGTAGCTTCATCAATAACCCCTGATTGGGATAACCAAATTTCGTTCGGATCATGCTCAACCCATCCGGCATTAGGATATATTTGCTTAAATTCCCGCTGAGCAATGGATTTTATCTCGCCTTTTTTGTCAAAGATAATTGCCCTTGAACTGGTTGTTCCTTGATCAATTGCCAGGATAAATTTTTCCATAATACTGCCTGTTGCTTAATTTGTAATTCTTTTGATTAATATCTAGTATTAAGTACTATTATTCGACTAATTAAATTATTCCGATAGTGTAAAATATTCTCGTCTCTGCGTTCATTTCTTTAGTCTATTGGTATTCAACGCTAATATTTAATTTTTTTCTTTGAGTGATTGTAAATAAATCATTTTTGGCAATAACGATTTTATGTGAGGAGATTTTAGCCCCGGAGGAGAACATCAATTATTTAATCGAAAAAGATATTATTATCCTGATTACTGTTTTAAGTCTGGTTTTATGATAATATGAATCATTTGACTTTGCAGGTACTAAAAGATAAGCCTAAATAAAAAATAGAAATACTTCATGTGATCGAATTGTCAATCAACGGATGTAAAAACATATTTGCCCGAATCAACATTTAAAATTACTTTACTATCATTAAATTTTTGTATTTTAATACTTTTAAAGTGGCTTATTAGACTATTTTTAGCAATAAATTGCTTTAAGCTTTTTGCCGGCAGTATTAGTGTCGCCGAAGTGTTAGCTGGAATTTCTAATTTAATAACGAATGAATGATCATTGTCAATCATCCAATCACTGATTATTTTTCCATAAATGGAATTATAACTTGCCCTGCATGAAGTTAAGCTGCCACATGTATTGGGAGCGATAATGAAATGCTGCAAACCGGGATAATTAATATCGTAATTTATTCCTGCCAATGTTTTATAAAACCACGCGGTTACATCACCGAACATCGGGTGGCAATGTGAGTTACTGCCATCCCAATATTCCCACAAACAAGTAGCTTGTTTGCCTAAAACATAATAACCATAGCTTGGAAAATCCCTCTGGTTCATTAACCGGTATGCTAAATCAGCCCGGTTTCTTTCCGTTAAAACTTGTAATAGGAGCGGCGTTGCAAGAAAACCGGTATCGAAATGATAATTTGTTTTTTCCAATCCTGCCAATAATGAATTAAAAACTTCATTCTCATTTTCCACGGGGACAAGTCCGAATGCAAGAGGGAATACATTTGACCCCTGCCTTGCTTCCCAGTATTGTTTTTTCTGCGCATCATAAAATACGCGGTTAAAATCATTTTTAATTTTCAGTGATAACTGTGAAAAATAATTTTGATCATCAACTTTTTCTAATATTTTAGCGATGTTCTTCATTAAATCGGTTACATAAAAATAGTAACAGGTATTTACCAGGGGCTCCGGTATTTTTAATGTATCGGGAGTAACCCAATCCCCCAGGCACCAACCTTTAGGCTCTTCGCGCACTACTATTCCACGTTCATCTGTACGGGTTGTTAAGTATGAAACCCATTGTTTCATTGCCTCGTAATGATCTTCCAATACTTTTATATCTCCGTAATAGCAGTAATATTTCCACGGCATAATAACCATTGCGGAACCCCATGCAGGGCCGCCTCCGCCGCCGCCGAACGGTACCGTATGCGGTACATAACCTGTTTTCTTATTACGGGCATCTTCCATATCGTTGAAAAACTTGTTATAAAATTGGATCATATTAAACGAAAATATTGCCGCTTCTGTTAACGATTGTCCGTCACCTGTATAACCAAGCCGCTCGCGGTGAGGGCAGTCGCTGCTTATAGATCCGTGAAAATTATCCAGTTGTGTTCGAAGATAATTATCATAAATTTTATTAAAAAGTTTGTTGGAACAGGTAAATGTTCCTGCAGGTTCTGTATCTGTATTTACAGCTTTTACCAGTATATTTTTTTCATTCAACACAAGGCTGGCGGAAACAGCTTCAATTGTTCTAAATGCATGCCAAGTAAATCCCGGTTCCCAATCTTCTTTTCCATTGCCGTTTAATATATATGTATCGGACTGCCTGTAATCATTCCCCTCTTCGCTTATAAAGCGAAGTTTAATTTTATCTCCGGCTTTTCCTTTTACTTTTAATTCAGCCCAGCCGGAAATCATTTCATCCAACGAAAACAAGTATGTTGAATCATTTGTTTTTTTTACAAACTTTGGAGAAATGGTTCGTACAATTTTATCATACGGAGCTAGTTGGGGCTGAAGTTCACCGGCAGGCCGCCTTACTAATTTAACATTCGTCCATGCACTGTCTTTATATCCGTTAAGGTTCCAGCCGTTTAGCTGTAATCTGGCATCGTAAATTTCGCCGGTGTATATCCCGTCATGCAATAAGGGGCCGGTTGAGTATTTCCATGTTGAATCGCTGGTTATAATTTTTGTATTTCCATTTTGATCAACAACTTCTATCTGCAGAATTAATCGCGGAGTATCATACCACATGTTGCCTTCAACTTTGCGGTCACGTTGATTGTACCATCCGTTTCCAAGCAACATTCCTATTGTGTTTCGACCTTTTTTCAACTGGCCGGTAATATCAAATGTATTATACAAAACCCGCTGACAGGATTGATCATCGTATGGGAATGTAACATTCTTTAAACTTCGCATATCAAAATTTGTTATAGCAGGAGCCATTACTTGTTTGCCGGTTTTTGACCCGTTGATATATAACTCATAAAAGCCAAGTCCGCACACATAAGCGCGGGCGCTCTTAATTCCGTTATGCAAAACAAATTCTTTTCTAAAATACGGGGCCGGATCGGTCTTGGCTGAGTCTTTGTCAATATTGCTCCAGGTTCCTATCCACGCCGCTTTCCAATCATTTTTATTTAATAACCCGGTTTCAAATGCTGCACACTTGCTCCACTTTGATAAAAGATTACTTTCATCCCAGATCATAACGGACCAATAAAGTTTTAGTCGTGACGTCAACAGGCGGCCTTTATATGAAATATATACAGAGTGGTTAGACAGAATTTTCCCGGAATCCCAAAAATTACCCTTCCGATCTTTAATTTGCTCAGGACTGTCGGAAACAATAATTCTGTATGCAGTTTGTTTTACTCCATTTTTGTTTGAATGTAATTTCCAGCTAAACTGCGGATTAAAATTGCCAATCGATAACGGATTATCAAGATTTTCGCATTTTAAATCATATACTAAAATTTCTTTATTTATTTTATTGCGCGGTAATGCTGGTAATGAAAATGTAATAACAGTAATTAACAAGAGAGATTTATACATTTATATTTATTTATTATTAAAATTTAAGTTGCATAATTAATTTATTTTATTTTTTAAATATATTAAAAATATGCATAGTTTCATGGAATGTAATTATAAATTATAATTTTGTGCTACGTTTAAATTAATTTTGCTTAGCTGTCCGTTTTTTGTTGCTATAACCTTGTTACCGTTATTAACTCAGCAATTCATTTCAGGATAATTGCCGCCGGAACGATTTTTTGATTATTCCGGGTTGCTCTCCCGGTTTATTTATATTAAATTTTTTCACTGAAAGTTAACCTTTCATTTTGAACTTTCCGGGATAGGACTAATTAACGCTGCCCGTTTTGTTTAATAGAAATAACATCCAAATAAATCAATTCGTTACCCTTTCACCGGTAAAATCAGCATTAATTTTATTGTAATTCCATTCCCTTGTAAAGTGCCCCCATTATTGTGTGTATTTATAATTTATGATAATTCTTGTTAAAAATTATATGTTATTTGTTAACTGTTTGTTTGAAACGCATATACCTAAGTTCTATATGTGCATACCAGAATCCTTGTTGGTTTAAACTTATTTTTAAACATTGATTGGAAATGATTTAATTCGTCGTTAAAGATTGCCGGTTGGAAGAGTGAAAATTAATAAACATTTAGCAAATTTTTAAAATGAATATTATAAGGTAATTAATAATGAAAATAGCCCTTCCTTTATTTTTTATTATTCTGGTTGTATCATCACAATATGCACAAGAGAAATATCAGTACAATGACGCTTCGGCACCTGTTGAAAAACGCGTTGAAGATTTAATAAACCGTTTAACCCTGGATGAAAAAATTGAACTTATCGGGGGAGGCGGTTCTACAACAAAAGAAATAAAAAGGCTTGGAATCCCGGAACTAAAAATGACTGATGGTCCTGCGGGCGCCCGTTTTAACAAATCAACAGCTTTTCCTGCACCTATTGCAATGGCTGCCACATGGGATACAAATTTGATTAATAGTGTGGGTGAAGCTATTGGCAGGGAGACCAAAGGGCATGGTAGAAACATTCTGCTTGGCCCATGCGTAAATATTGCACGCATCCCTATGGGCGGAAGAGATTTTGAAAGCTTTGGCGAAGATCCTTTTCTAACTTCCCGTATTGCTGTGGCTTATATAAAAGGAGTGCAAAACGAAGGTGTTGCCTCTACCGTTAAACATTTTGCGGCAAATAACGAGGAAATGGATAGGATGTATGTTGACGTGCTTGTCAGCCGGCGTGCATTAAATGAAATATATTTCCCGGCTTTCAAAGCCGCTGTTAAAGAAGCAGGCGTAATGTGTGTTATGAGTTCATATAATAAAGTAAATGGACGTTTTTCCAGTGAAAACGACTACTTACTTAAAGATGTTCTGAGAAACGAATGGGGTTTCAAGGGCATGATTATGAGCGACTGGTGGGCAGTGCATTCATCCATTCCAACCGCTCAGGGAGCCCTGGATATAGAAATGCCGTTCGGTGATTTTATGAATATAAATTATCTTAAAAGTTCAATTGAATCAGGAATTGTACCTGTTGAAGCTATAAATAAAAAAGTAAAAAATATCCTTACACTTATGTTCAAACTCGGTATATTTGATAAATCTACCCTTGAGGACAAATTATTAATCAATAGTACGGAAAACCGAAGGACTGCTTATGAAACGGCTCTTTCTTCAATAGTTCTGTTAAAAAATGATCAGAACATTTTACCGCTGAACAAAGTCCGGCTGAAAACAATTGCTGTAATAGGCCCTAATGCCGATACTGCAAGAACCGGGGGAGGCGGCAGCTCTGAAGTTGATCCTATAAATCCTGTCTCTTTCCTGGAAGGCCTAAAAAATAAACTGCCGGCAAATGTTAAGATTCTCTTTTCAAGGGGAATAGAATTTTCCGACAATATCCGTTCAAAAATAATAGATAAAAATTATCTGTCTACTGATAAAACCGGCTTAATAAATGGTTTAAATGCCGAATATTTTAATAATATGGATTTGAACGGGACACCTGTTCTTAAAAGAATTGATGAATCAATTAATTTCACCTGGGATACAAACGGTCCCGGTTCCGGAGTTATAAAAGATCACTATTCAGTACGATGGACGGGTTATATAAAAGCTCCTGAAACGGGAGATTATTCTATAGTTACTGTTAGTGATGACGGCAGCCGACTCTGGTTAGACGATAAGCTTGTAATTGATGTATGGTACCCGCATGGCCCTTTAACAAAATCCGCAGAAGTAAAATTGGAAAGAGGAAAATATTATAAAATACGGTTTGAGCTTTTCGAAAAAACCGGAGGCGCTGTTGCTGCTTTATCATGGTATACTGGAAGACATGAACTGCTTAGGAAGGCTGTTGAAGCTGCAAAAACTGCAGATTATGTTTTACTGACTGTTGGAACTAAAAACATAGTTGAAACTGAAGGCAGGGACAGAGATAATTTAATTCTTCCGGACGGCCAGGATGAATTAATTGAAAAAGTTGCCGCAGCGAATAAAAATGTTATTGTTGTTCTCACCAATGGATCGCCTTTATTAATGGATAAATGGATTAATAAAGTTAAAGGCGTTGTCGAAACATGGTTTCCAGGAAGCGAAGGTGGAAATGCAGTAGCGGATGTATTGCTTGGAAATTACAATCCATCCGGAAAGCTCCCTGTTACTTTCCCGCATAGGTGGGAAGACTGTTCTGCTTATCCAACGTATAATGTTCTTAAAGAAAGAACTTATTATGCTGATGATATTTATGTGGGATACAGGCATTTTGATAAGTTTAATATTCAGCCGCTATTCCCATTTGGATACGGTTTATCATATACATCTTTTGAATACTCTGACATAGCTACCTCTAAAAACGGTGATAAATATGAAGTTTCGTTTCTTGTAAAGAATACAGGTAAAGTAAAAGGTGAAGAAGCGGCCCAGGTATATGTCTCCTCTTACGGATTGAATGTTGAAAGGCCGGTAAAGGAGTTAAAAGGATTTTCAAAACTGATGCTGGATCCGGGACAACAAAAAACAGTAACCATAAAACTTGATAAGAGTGCCTTTGCATATTACAGTGAAAAAGATTCAGAGTGGAAAGTTGACCCCGGTAATTACAAAATTGCGGTCGGTGGTTCTTCAGTAGATTTGAAATTGCAGGCTGATTTGGAAATAAAATAAATTCTTGTTGGTTAAATAAAATCCCTGATCCGGCAATTAACTTTGCCGGGTCAGGTTTAATTACATTCCATTAAATTATTTTACCGGAGTAACCTTCAACAGCTTTACTCCATGATGTTTTACTTTAGCTGTAAATTCATTGGAATACATTCCAATATCTTTTTGGCGCCAGAGGTCTCTTACTTTAAATTTGCCTGTAATACCTATATCAGATGCTTTAAATATTATTTTGCGTTCAATATTTATTTTTCCCCAGGAAAAATAATCAACCGGTTCTTTTTTGTTGTCGTCAACATAGAATAAGCCGACAGCTTTGGAACCGTCCTCCAGATCTTTTACCCAGATTTGCATTCCATCTTTATTATACACGCGGCTGGCCTGTCTGCCCAGAGGATCCTGGTCAACAGCAAGCACTTCATCATTAGTTAAAAGATTTAATGTAAAATCATCTATCCTGGATAAATCACATCCTATTAATAAAGGTGAAGATAAAAGACACCACAAACTGATATGTGTATATTGTTCATCAGGAGTCAATGCAGAAGGATGAAGGTTTGGCCCCCAACCGACTAATCCTACCACAAGCATATCGGGATCATTCCAATGGCCGGGAGAAGCATATTGTTCAAGACCTGCCTGGTTGAAACCAATTTTTGAAACGCTTGACCAGCTATCGGAAATATCACCTGTGGTTCTCCAACTGTTGCCGCCTGCTTCAGCGCCCCATTCCCATACGTTTCCAATTCCATACTGGCAGAAACTATAAACAATATCCCTGTTTATTTTATTTAATGAAGTGCTCATTAATTTATAGGGTTTTTGATAATCTTCCAGAGTCTTGTTTGTATCTATAGCTCTGTAAGAGCATAAATCATATTTTAAATAATCCATTCCCCATTCTGCATAACGTATAGCGTCCTTATCCTCATACTTATAACTTCCCGTATACCCGGCGCAGGTAGTCGGACCGGGTGAAGAATAAATTCCTATCTTTAACCCTTTCCCGTGAACATAATTAGAAAGCTCATTCATATCGGGAAATTTTTTATTCGCATTTACCATATCATTGTTATCACGCTCTTCTCCCGAAGTAAGGGGATTGTCCGAACATGGTTTTATTGCCCAGCAGTCATCGATGTTTATGTATGTCCAGCCATGATTAATTAAACCAGTATTAACCATTGCATCGGCGGCAGCTTTCACCTTACCCGCATCAACTGCGTCCGCCCAGCAGTTCCAACTGTTCCAGCCTAACGGCGGGGTTAGGCTTATTGTGCTGCCTGCTGAAATACGGAATTCTCTTTCTGCTTTTCCAAAACTGTTTTCGGCAATTAATGTTGTCTTATAGATGCCTTCTTTATTAATTTTCCCGGTAATAATACCAGTTTTGTGGTCCAGTGTTAATCCTTCAGGCAGATTAATTGCTGAAAAAGTCATCGGCCTCTTACCGGTAGCAGCAATAGTATAAATAAACGGATGCCCGGGCCTTACACCGAATATTTTCGCCCCGTTAATCTGCGGCTCATCTAAAGTTTTAGGGCTTAAAATATAAGGTTTATTTGATATTTTATTTACTAAAGATGAAGGCAATACAACAGTAACCATTTCAAGTTTTGCATCGCACCAATCAGCATGGTCATAATCATCGCTATCTCCTCCATCAGATACAAATAAGCCCAGTTTTTTAATATGCCTGATATCAATATTAATTTTTATCGCGGGCATACCTTTTCTCATAATACCGCTTTGCCACAAGGTTTTTTTATCCCCGAGTACGATAAATTCAAGCGAAGCTTGATTGGAAGTTTCATCATCCACCCCTACTGTGGCAAAAAACCGTTTTCCTTTATTATTAATATTTAATAAGTATGCGCTTACTGAACGTGTTCCAACTCCGCGGTCAAATGTTTGCCCGGCTATGCTCAGAGTTTTTCCCATAACGGATTTATTTGCATGCGGTGTTCCCCATCCGGATGTCATGCTTGAAAGATCAAGCTTATCTAACCAGATGGTTTGTGCTTTCATTGAAAATGAACTTATTACAAAAGCTAAAAGAACAAAAAATATTTTTTTCATGTTACCTGCCGTTTATTAAAGTACGAAATAATTATCCTAGTTTAGAAAAATGGTTTAATTTTTATTAAAGAAAAAGACTGGTTAAGTAAGCAGACTAAGAAATTAATTCAAATAATTAACTCCGTTATATTTTTTTTATCCCTGCATAAGCAGCTTATCTCTTTCATTCAGTAATAAAATAAAGGCTCTCACTCTGAATTTACTTTGTGAGAGCCTGCGTATTATAATGAATCATCCTGTATCTGTTTTTTACGAAGTTAAAATAATCGGACCTTATTGATATTTACTTCAGCTCACGAATTTTAACGTTTTTAAACGATACTTCATCACCATGGTCTTGAAGCAAAATATTGCCATACTCATGTTCGCCAAAATTCGGCCATTTCTTGTATTTACTATATGCTACAAGTGCTTTCCACATCTGTGTTCCGCGTACATATTCAACCACTTTAATTCCATTTAAATAATGAATAACATGGTTTCCTTCAACCACTATTTTCGCCCTGTTCCAGCCATACTTATTTACACGTTTAGGTGTAGTCTCATGCGGGGAATAAATAAGAGCATTGGCCGGGATCAAGTCATAAAGCGAAGCCAATGTCCTGTTGCCGTTTACACCCAGTTTTGCATCGGGATGAACATCATCATCCAGAATCTGGTATTCACAGCCTATTGCTGAACCCGGCCCGTCATTTAAATCCGTATCAACAAAATATTTTATCCCGCTGTTGGCGCCCTTGGTATACAAAAAGTCAGCTTCCAGTTCAAAATTCCTATATTTTTTAATGGTTACAATATCCCCGCCGTTTCTTGATTCATATCCGCCGCTTTTCTCTACTGTTAGAATTCCATCGGCAATATGCCACCCTTTTTCAGGAAAGTGGTCTAATTTTGCACCACGCCAGCCATTTGTTGTTTTACCGTCCCAAAGTAATTTCCACCCTTCTTTTTTCTCTCTTTCCGTAAGTTTGTTCTTTAGAAAACTTATTTGAGGAATTTTATTTGATTCGGGGCGTTTCTCTTTGCCAAGGTTTGTTGTAGTTATTCTTAAGTTTTTAAATTGGACGGTACGGTCGGTATTATTATTATCAATACTATGTATCTGTAATGCAATAAATCCGCTTAAAGCAGTATCATCTACAAGATCTGCTGTCTGAATTCCGTTAATCCAAACCCGGATATTATTTCCGATGGCTTCGATATAATATTTATTCCACTTTCCGTTTTTATATGCGGCTTTAGCCTTTTGATTACATTCAAGATTATATAACCATCCTCTGCCCTGCTCATCATAAATACCGCCGCTCCATGCTCGTGAAGACCCGTCTATTTCAACCTGGTCTCCGTGAACAACCCCGTTTCGATAATCCGCCTGGCAGCTGCTCCTGATCTGCACTCCGGAGTTTAATGACGTATCCATTTTTACTTCTAATTCAAGAATAAAATTTTCATAATTCTTAGTTGTTGCCAGAAAAGTATTTTTTGTATTGGGTTTAAATATTCCCACGATACAGCCTTTTTCCGCCTTAAATTCGGCTGTTCCGTTTAATACTTTCCAGCCGTCAAGATTTTTACCATTAAATAAATTTGTCCATCCTTTGTCGCCGGCATGTGTGCTTATGCAAATTAGAATTACAAATAATATGGCGCTTAGATTTCTCATTATCTTTTCCTATATAATTTTTATAACTACTATTTCATTTTTTTAATAATTATTTAAAAAACAGAGATATAGTATTTAAATTTTAAAATTCTCTTTAATAATGTATGTTATAAATGATATTGCTCCAATAACTAGTCTAAAAAAAAATTCCTCTCTATGGTTAAAACCAAAGAGAGGAAATATTAGGAGTTTTTAATCGAGTATTACACTTCCTTTAGTATGAGCTCAAATTACTTTATAAGCATCATCTTCTTTGTTGATGTAAAACTGCCTGCCTGGATCTTATACATATAAATTCCGGAAGCTAAACGGCTGGCATCGAAATTTACATTATAATTGCCTGCTGTTTGCTGTTTGTTAACCAAAGTAGCAATTTCCTGGCCTAACATGTTATATACTTTAAGAGTAACAATACTGCTTTTAGGAATACTATACTGAATCATTGTTGTCGGGTTAAAAGGATTTGGGTAATTCTGCGAAAGTGAAAAATTACTTGGTAAATTGTTATTCGCTTTTTTAACACCGGTAATTTTACTATTCCACATAAGAGAGCCGACAGGTAATCCATCGCTGCCTATTAAAGAAGGATCAGTTGATGTATATGAACAGTCAAGGGAATCCAACCAATACTGACGAGTATGCCTGTCCATATCAAGTGAATCCGAGGTTGAGCCGGCGTATCCGACTATTCTGTACCAATTCAAAATATTCATGAAAAGACTTGGAATATTTTTCAAAGTAAGATTTTTTATAGTTACAGGCAACTTGGCTCCAAGAGTATCCTGTAAACGCTCAGTTAATGGAGGAGCGGGGAAAATATTATTCCTATTGAAATAATTCACAAGTGCAGTGTCATAGTATATAACATTATTACTAATCGTGAAAGTTGGTTGAATATTTGCATTCGGTTCATCCTCAATCAATGGTAATTTATAGTCGCTGTTTGGGTATTTTTCGCCAAAATAAGCAACTTCTGCCTGCCTGCTATGATCAGTAGTATCTTCACCAAAAGCCATTGGATCATAGAATAAATTATTAGTTACTTGAGCATGATTCTTTATATCGCCAAGCATTAAGAAACCAAACTCACCTCCTACATTAACTATAGTATTGTGATCGAGTACAATATTCCATATATAATCAGTAGTCGTATTTGTGGTAGAATTATAATGGCGGAAAACACGATCATAAAAATTTATCATAGTACAATTTTCGAAAATTACCGTATCGGTTGAGCCATTACGAACATCAATAACTCTACCGTTGCCAACATTATCCACGCTAAGCTGACCGGAATTAGCTAGAATCGAGTTTGTAACCTGAACTTTACTTGCACCGCTATTGGAACGAATTAAAACCTGCTCACAATTTATAAAAACACAGCTATCAGCTACAAGAACACAACCGGGAGCATTAGCATTAAGCAACTGTCCATTCATTGCATATCCAGGATCCGGAAGACCGGTAGTTGCATTGGGACCCATTCCGTCAAACAGACAATTGTGGATATAACAATTATATTGTGCAGTTATCATCCTGCTAAGTGAACCACTTAAACTTGGCCAATTTGCAAATATTGGTTTTTCGCCTGTACTATCCTGAGCTTTTAATGTAAGCGAATATCCGACGTTTTGGATAGCGGCATTACAATAATAGGTTGCACCACGGCGGAAAATGTATGTTGAATCAAGCCGTATGCCTGTTGGGGCAGTTGTTGTAGTATCGCCATTTATTATCAAATTTACATATCCGGCCGTTGGTTCAATGATTGTACCCGCCGATGTTCTAATTAATTGCGCCCTTACTGTGGAAACATTTCCTAAGAAAAATGCAACCATAAAAAGGACAAAAAGAGAAGTAACCTTGTTCATTTCTTTGCTCCTTCTAACTGTTTATTGTGGTTAATTGATATACTAGTTAGGTATTAAATTATCTTATACCTTCAATTTTTTGTTTTTTTATTTTTTTCTCCTATTTATAAAAGTTTAATGATGTTGATTAATAATGCTGTTCTATTTATAAAATCACTCTTTATCTCTAATAATTAAATTCAATCTAATGTTACTTTCACACCCATTTCCAAACTTAATCCGTAGTAATATCCGCCCATATCCAAATTATGGTACACATCATATGAGCCTTCGATTGTATTGGACATATTATTCACATTTACGTAAACCTGATAATTATCGTAAATATTTTGTTTTAAAGAAAGATCCCATCGCGAAAATGCTTTTTGATATACATCCAAATATTGTAAATTGTTTATGCTGTTAAGATATGGCCCCTGGAAATAGGCAGAGAGCCTGCCGGAGAAACCTTTATAATCATAACCGATAGAAAAATTTTCAATATAATTGGTTTGACCGGTTAAAGGGCCTTGGGTATAATAATAGAGTGGAGTTGGTGGTTTCGGCGGAAAAGCGCTGGACTGAATTAAAGTAAACCGGGGATAGTCTGTATTTGACCATGTCCTGGTGTAGTTTGCATTAAGAACAATATTTTGTAATGCACCTGGTAAAAAGCTGAGATGTGTTTGAAGATCAAGTTCAAAACCCCATACTTTTGTATTCGGAGTATTATACGGCATATTAACTAAATATTGATTCCAGGGGCCATATTTATCAACAGGTAAACCCATATTTCTGGCTTGTTGAGCATTCATAAGTGTAATGCCGTCCAACCAATAAAACATATTAGTAATATTTTTTCTAAAACCATCGATAGTTAATAAACCATACTGTGATGTATATAACGATGTACTTGCATCGAAATTCCAGGAGATTGCAGGCTGCAGATTTGGATTAGTAGCGTATATTTGCTGATCCGGGCTATCAACTGTAAGTGAAGGCAGGCGCATTGAAAAATCCGGCCGTGCAATTGTTTTGGTAGCTGCCAACATTATATTCCACCAATCCAATGGTTGAATTTTTACGTGAACATTAGGAAACCAATTGAATTGTTTAAACTGTGTTGTTGTATCAATTTTAACAGGGGTTGTTTGGTTAAATTCACCGATAATATACGGGACATAATAAGCATTATAAAAATTATTCTCATATTCAAATCTTATACCTGCAATCAAAGAGATTAATTTCCCCTCATTAATCTTAGTCATCAAATATGCGTTATTAATATTTTCATTAACATTATAATAATCATTAAGAGCCGTAAGTTGTGGTATATATTCAGGCGTACTGCCATCCGAACTAATTCCATTTTTGTTGAAAGCATACCAATCTCTCACTAGTTGTTCGCTAACCACAGGATTTAATAAATACTGATTATCAATATTTAAAGTTTTATAAGGAGGACCTTGTAGATAGTCTGTTAATTTTCCGGTATATCCGTTTGGCCAATCAGAAGCCGCCCAGTCTTTCGGTACAATCTGTCCGTCTTCCATGTCATCACTATAAGAACTCTTCAACCAATAAGCCGTCATCGATTCATCCCCGTTGCGATGCCTTACTTTGTCGCGTATTTTATAACCAAATTTGATTAACCCATCAAAAAGATTGTTAAAATTAAGAGGATATTCAACATCCGCTTTTGCTTCATAATTCCGTTCACTGCTTTCTTCCTGATAAAAATAACAGCGGTCTAAATCTGCTGCCTCAAAATCATTCCATGCATAAGGTATTAAATTCACACCGGGTTCTTGTAAAACATTAGGATTTGTGATTATCTTCATTCCGGAATAAGTGGTTTCATTTTCATAAAATCGCATCCAATGATCAAATGGTTTCTGAGTTAAAGTAAACGCTTGAGAGAATGCCCAATTAATTTTGAATAATCCCATGTAATTTTCTCCTACCAGGGAATTATTAAAAGTTGTAATATAAATATCCTGTGCTTCGGCTAAATATGTAACATACATCGCCCCCGTGTTATAATCACGGCTGCTTGTGAATAGATCCCTGGTTGTTCTATCATAGGAATTAAGAAACTTTATATTTCCTCCATCATTGGTATTATAATCAAAATTCAAATAAGCATTATATCTTATTCTGGTTTCATTATTAAGTTGAGGTACAAGTGAATTAATTGTGTAATTAAAATTTGCCGGGATAGTCCAATTTTGACTCCATTGATAGCCTGTGCGGTCACGATCTTCTCCATTAACCTCAGCCTGAATACCCAAACAATCTGCGAGAAATCTATTGCTGTATTGAAGAGAAGCTCTATACTGTTTAGAATTTCGTGTTATATCGCTGTAAATATTATATAAAGAAATTGCTATCTTCTGACCTGGTTTTGCCTGACCGGTTATAAGGTTTACTGATCCGGCAATGGCATCCGCATCTTGATCAGGTGTTAGAGCTTTATATAATTCGATTCCGGATAAGGAGCTTTGAGAAATAAGACTAAGGTCAATGCTCCGGTCATCAAAATCAGTTCCGGGTATTTCGATGCCGTTTAAGGTAACAGTTGTAAATCTTGGATCCAATCCACGAACCATTAATTTATCCGCTTCGCCGCCTTCGCGCTGAACAGCTACTCCCGGAAGTCTTCCAATAGATTCAGCAGCATTGGCATCAGGCAATTCCTGAATTTTTTGTTCAGAAACCACATCAACAATTTGATCAGAATTTATCTGTTGATTTATTGCTTGAGATTGTCCTTCTAATTGTCCAGTTACCACAACTTCTTTGCCATAAGCCTTACTATTCCAATTAAGACTTGCGTCAAGAGTTATAGTTTTATTCGCAGCTATTGTTACGGGAATCACCTTATTTTCGTATCCGACATAAGAAAAAATAATCTTATAATTCCCGGGCTTGATATTTGAAATTATATATGTACCTTCAGAGCTTGTTGCAGTACCAATCACAGTTCCTTCAAAATATACGCTGGCATAAGGAAGCGGATTTTGATCGGTAGTATCAGTCACTTTTCCCATAATTCGTCCGGTTTGCGCATTAACAAAGCCGGCACTTAAAAATATTACAATAAGGGTTAAAAAATGACAACAATTAAAAACTTTTGAATAACTTCCCTTGTATCGATGGTGCATAGGCTCATTTCCTAAATTAAATTCAAAAATAATTTTCTAATCAAAAAATAACTTTCCTAAAAACTCTTTGGTAATATCGCATCTATTACTAAATAAGGCTGGTTTTTACGTTCAAATGTTTGGTCTGTAGGTCAAATTTTATCGTTTTACCAAATTAATGCTGAAAAACTCCAAATGAACCAATTTTTCTTTGAATTTTGAATCGAGTTATTCATTCAAGTCAAGTATTTCAAGACTAATTTAATATTTTCCACCCTCAAGCTACAGAATATAAAATGTGACTGGAAGATTCATTAATGATCAATTAAAAGGCAAAAAAGAACAATCGATTATCAGGGCAATAGTCTTAATTTAAGTTTTAGTTTCATTTAATTGCTTAACCGATAAAACCTTTATTAAAAGATTTATACTGAAAACTTACAAAATTCTTCAGAATTTTTCAGCCAAATCTGGTTTCTTTTTAATAATAACAATCAAAATTCAAATTAAACGAGTATTAAGAAATTTTATCTTAGCAGCATTTTCTCCTGCACGGTAAAATGACATAATTTTTAATCGCTTTATGAATTTTCTTTAACCGTTCTCTTGATAATTATGATTGACTTTTTATTAAATTCATAATAGCAGCTAAGTTTTCACAATCCGGATTAAAGAAAAAGAATAATGTCAAAAGCTATAAATAATTCCGGAAACAGATTTATGGTAAAATTTTTCCCAAATTCATTCCGGAAATATTCATTAATAATGTGTTTCGCCTTCAATGAGCGTTATGCAGCCGAATAAAATGAGTATAATTTGTTAGATTTTGCTTTCCGGTGTCCATTTCTTATCGCTAAAAACTTCCAAATAACGAAACATGTTAAAGGGCCATACGCAATCCGATAATAGAGAGTATCCCATTAAATATCATTTGCATAACTATAGCTAATAAAATAATCAAATGCCTCATTTTAAAGCGTTTTATTAACTGCCTTCTTAATAAAAATATAATTTGTCGTTAAACACTTAAACACATTAATATTCGAAACATTTTTCATAATAAAAGTTGGAATACCCTGAGCATGGAATGCATTTATAAAATTAAAATCAGCGTTTTTAACATCGTTTAAAATAAACGGGGCACGCATATCTTTTTTCATAAATTTCACTTCGATGTTATTCATATTAATGCCGTTTACATGACGGATAAAAAAACCATAAGCAGGCATTTCACCGAATCGATCAGGTTCAGGATAATCGGTTTCTTCTTCTGGTGGATTTAATGCTGATTGTTCTTTTGTACCACCACCCTGATAATAAATTTTAATATTTTCAAGTGAAATATCCGTGATATCTTTATCCGGCAAACCGATAATCATCACGGAATGTTTTTGCACAGCATTATATACAACAACATTGCTAATAATAATCCTGCTTAGATCACCTACCGGAACATTATTAGGCCCGCGCATTCTTTTACCCAACCGTAAAAATATGGGAGAATTACCGATATCCTTCATCGTAATATTTGTTATTGTAATATCTTCAAGATTGCTTCCGTCCACTGTTTCAAGTGCTAAACCACGGCAATTCTCAAACACGCAATTTGAAATAGTTATATTTTTGAAATCACCGTTGGATTCAGTACCTAACTTTATTCTTCCGGTTGGACTGCCGTAGCCGAAATTATTATATTCACGTTTAAATGATCCGTCTAGAACAGTTCCTACATCGTAACCGCTTACAAAGCAATTTGTTATCATCACATTTTCGGTGGCTTTGGCAAAGCCCAGACCGAATGATGCTTTCAAACAAATACCGTCATCGAAAGGAGAATTAACCGTGCAATTTGATACATGCACATTTTTACAGCAATCAATATCAATCCCGTCACGGTTAGTATCAATTTTTAGATTATCGATCGTAAAATTATCAACACCTGTTGCAAGTATTGCGAAGTGTCCGCCGCGGAGAATTGAAATATCACGAAGGATAACATTTTTACATAATTTCAATGCAATGGCTTTATTACCATACCCTGGGTCAATTGCGTCTCCCGCATCGGGATATCCGAAGGGCCCTTTTATTTTACCCGCTGGAGCTTTACCGTTTAATTTTTTTTGTTCTTCAGCGGTCCGTGACTGGTTCGGATATGCGAGCAGAGTACTTCCGTCAATTAAACCGGGCCCAAGAATTGAAATGTTTTCAAGATTCTCACCCCATATTAGACTGTTGTGCCAATATGTATGACCAAAATCCTGGTACATATCCCATTTGTTTTCTTCAATTGAATCAAACTTATTACCTTGTTTCGGATTTGCTGCCAAAATAACAGCGCCCTGATCAATATAGATCGCAATGTTGCTTTTAAGATGAATTGAAACCGAAAGGTAGATACCCGATGGAAAGTATACAGTACCTCCTCCGCTAGCTGAAGCGGCGTCAATAGCTTTGTTGATTGCCTGTGTATCTAGAATTTTACCATCGCCTTTTGCCCCGTAAGTTTTAACATCATACGTTGAAGCGAATACCTGTAAATTAAAAAGAAATAATATGTTCAAAATTTTAAATATAAATTTTGCAATTTGATTCATAAAGGCCTCAATTGTATAATTAATTTTATTTCGTCAGCGGGCAAATAATTTATTAATCCGAACTTGTTAAGTTTCTTCTAAAAAAACTAATAATTGCAAAAATTTCCAGTGAAAAAGTTCAAGATAAACTGTTCTTCTTTTATTTTAATAAGGCCGCCGAAAGCCATAGAATTGGCGCATGTCCGTGCAGATCTCAGTTAATTCGTTTACGATCCAGGTAATATTGCAAATCATTTTTCTTATTTGTTCCTTCGTGAACATCTTCATTTTCAATAATATACCTCATTTATCCCAGCTAAGTTTTTCTTGCTGCAGGTCCTAAAAGCACGAATTTCAGGATGTTCTGAAGACAATTATTTTTACCTATTTCACTTGGCGATTGCTTTTCCAGTCAGATTCTAAAGTATTTGTTAATATTATATTTGTGTACACATTCAAAACCGCATACCTGTATAACCGTTCTCCCGATTAAGAGAGTTCGCAAAATTAATTTCCGATTTCTTTTCATAATAAATTACTGGATAATTCTAATAATATTTTTCCCTTTGCATTATTTTTTGCAATTACAATTTTCACTTTTATATTAATTTGATAGTAATTTTCTTCCCGGTTTTATGAATAATAGTTAACATTCCTCCTTTATTAAGTGAAGTCCAACTCCATGTACTATTTCCCGATAAATCGGAATCACTAATTTTGCTGTCATTAACTAATATTTCTTCAGGTTTTGAAGTTAACCTTAATACTTCTGTTGATGCATCATCATAAGTTTCATACTCAATTCTATCCTTGTTGTATTGAATAAATTGCACTACCGAAGATGATTTCACTAAATGATTTTGATCCATCGGCGATAATTCTGGAAACGCACCCATCGCTCTTAAATAGTGTCTCACATAATCACCATAACCATCGGTCATCCAGGTTCTGTTGCTCGGATAAGTACTTTCCCCATCATCATTAACCATATACGTGGCCCAGTTCAATTGCTTTATCCCAAGTTTTTTACTTTCAATATCACCTGTTTTTGATGCATATAATAATTCTGCTGCACCCTGTCTTGATGTATGACTATTACCCGGAACCCTGTAGGCCGTTTGTTCATCGACAACTGTTACACCGTATTTTTCCCATTTTTTATCCCCAAGTTCTTTATATACCCAATTTAAAATGTGCCGGGCATCTTTTTTCCAGTTTGGAAACATGTCAGGATTGTTAAGTATATACTGAACAAATGTAACTGCATTTATCTGGGTATCCGACCATGAGCCGACATCCTCAAAGAACGGTCCCCACTTATTAGTTTTGAGAGGATAGTTTTTCATCCATTCAAGAATTATATTAAAAGAATTTTGATAAGCATCAACATTCCCTTTTTTCAGAGAAACCAGTTCAGTGAACAACATCATTGTTCCGCTCCAATTCGAAGTATAAGTGTATTTTAGTACCACTTTGCCATTTTCAATTGAGGCTCCGACATTTCCGGTTTCCGCATTAACTCTGAATGGAAGTGGAGATTCATCGTTGTTGCCCTCAACAACATGATTTGAAAGCGTATTAGCAATTTCTACTGCCGCATCAAGATACCTTTCATTGCCCGTCATCTTATAAAGATTTATCAGTTCATAACCAAAAGAACCGGCTTTATCCGGCTGAGTATAACCTTTCCCTGTTATCATATCACCGTCATAAATTCCGGAGTAAAGTAACGTATTGTAAGGATAAGGAACATTCGGCCATTTAGAATTTGCGGCTGATAATCCATGAGTCAAATAATAATCTGCCATGAATTTCATGTTTTCAAGAATTCTAAGATCCCCGGTATAAGCATAAAGTAATCTCCAGGATGAGAGAGCCATAGAAATTTGATCCCCGCCAATTCCACGGTGATCATTGAATTCTCTTCGCCACACCTGATGGTTCATATAATACGGAAGTCCATTCATATCGGTTCTTATATTGTCCCAAAAATTCCAGACAATATTAACAATATGATCATATGACTGACCTGGATCGTTTGAATACCAAGGCAGGATATTCCCTTCAGAATCAACCTGGATATTGTGGTAACTTAATTTTTCCACTGTACTTTGAGCGAAAATTTGAAATGTAAAGAACATCAGCAACATAATAATTAATCTTTTCATAAGAGACTCCAAATACAGTTTAAAGTTTTGAATAATATTTTTATCTGCCAAAAATCAATTTCATTACTTAATATTTACACTTTGTTCATTTTCTATTAATTTTCAACTGTTATTAAAATGCATACTTATTTCTATCAGTTTTCTACTTTCTTATAACTTATCAACAGTGAAGCTGGTTTTGTCGGAATAATTATATCAATACCATCCATAAGTTTTTTCCCTGTATAATTAAGATGGAGCCCGTAGTCTTCATAATACGTTTCGTAATTAGCATTCTCATCCAGTCCTTTAAGCTTAATCCGAATGGACTCATTTGTATCATCCCGGCGGAAAGCCAATACTATTCCGTCCTTCTGTTCCGGACGATTTAACTGATAAGCCATCCAGAAACTATTCGACATATAATGTTTCGTCGCTTCGGTCAAAGGATAATAATCGCCGTAATAGTATGGGCGTAATCTTTTATATTCGCTAATACACCTTTGAATATCACTGATAGATTCATCGTTTTTTCCGGTAACTTCCCAGGCCATTACCATTGTGGCTCCTAAGCTGGATCTAAAAGTAAAGTTATCAGTCTTGTAAACGGCTGTTCCATGAATAGGCAAATAAAAGTTTAACCCGTATGCATGACATTGGTAACCATTTGGTTCGCCATACTCGTAATCGGATCTCCAGAATGGCGCACTTCGCGAAATTGTTTCCAGGTCAATCCTGCGCCCACCACTTGCACAATTATCAATAATTAAGTTTGGAAAACGTACCAGTAAGCTATCCCAAAATGCATATAAACCTTCTATATGTTTTTCTTCGCTAATGCCTATACGATCAGGTGCATCATTATCTTTCCAATAAGATTTTGGATCTATGTTGAAATCCTGGCGGTAATAATCAATACCTTCTTTTTTGATAAAATCAGTAATATAATTTGTTAACCACAAACGTGCTTCCTTAATTCCGAGATTAAAAATAAAATTTTTTGTACCCTGACGCCTAAATAACCATTCCGGATGTTCTTTATAAATTTGAGTACCTTCACGAACCCGTTCCGGTTCAAACCATAACATAAATTTACATCCGGCTGCATGTATCGAGTCGGAAATTGATCTAAGACCATCAGGGAATCTTTCTTTATCTACAGTCCAATTACCTACATTTTCATCCCATTTACCGTGTTCTTTATTAATGCCGCATCCTGTATACCACCCGGCATCTAACCAAAATAGTTCTGGCATAATATTAAACTGTTGATATCGTTTTACCAGAGCAAGAGCAAAATCTTCTGTCAAACATTCGTATTCACCGCAGGGCGGAGGATCACCATAATCAAATCCGCTGGATAGAGGGTATTCTGCCAGCTTGCCATTTATTTTTCTTGAGTGATGCGCAAGTATAAATCTTCGGAATTGATTGTGACCGGTCATGCGATCTTCACCTTGCCAAAATAGTAAACAAATTTTCGGTGTTCGAATCTCTTCCTGCGGATATAACGTTAAATGCATGCTTTCCATACCAGATTTTAAGGAAACCGATTTCTCATCTTGCTGCAGAACATCCGCATACCATTTCCCCGTCCAGCCAACAGCAACTATAATGCCCTGTTTTGCAGGAGATTCAATATTAAAAAAAGGAAAGGCTGAATCATCGGATGAACGCCCACGGCTGGGGGTCATATAAATATCTTTCCCAATTTGCATTTCATCGTCAAACGGCTGAAAATCATTTTTCAACGCATCGCTGCCCCTTGAGTGATGAAGAATAAATGCTCCTGCCTGTTCATAAGAAAAAGAATTGTCAATTACGGCAGCTTTTTCTATTATAGGAGTGTTTTGTGAGGATGTGTTTTTGAACTTCAGCACCCATTCTACCGCATTGAAGTCGTTAAAACAAGTAACATAGCATTTTACCACAATGCCGCCTTTCCCTTCAGAATATGTATAAATCGACTCTTCAATATTAGGATCGGTTGATTTTAATTTTTCAGAACTGTAAGCCCAATTCGTAATAAAGGAGCCTGACGGTTTTCCTCCATATATAAATGAAAAAGGCGGTACAACTCCTTTGGCAAAATTTTCTTTTACCCAACTATCTGCAATGAATTTATCAGAAAAATTGCCGCAAAGTGCATGCCCGTTGGTCGCAATACAAAGAATAATTATAAATGAATAGATAAGATTTTTATATTTGCTCATGCGAACCTCTGTAATATTTGAAAATATTTATTTTTTTGAAGTATGTCAAATTTTATTATGAACTTAGGATCGGCTTCATATAATTATTTGGTTTTTGTGAAGTATTGATAATTTTACACTGAATTAAATTAGCCACAATTATTTGCTTCCCCAATCTTTATTAGGTTTAGGCCCCATAACATAAATAAGTTCGCCTCCTTTTGTTATTTCTTCGTGTGAAACCCATGAACGATTTAAGGGTTTACCGTTCAGTGTCGCCGATTGGATGTAATAATTTTCTTTACTTAGATTTTCTGCCTTGATAGTGAATTTTTTACCCCGATAAATCTTATTATTCAGCATAATAACTACTTTATCGAAGACTGGAGTAGATAACTGATAAACCGGATTTCCCGGGCACATCTGGTAAAATCCCATTGCACTCATCGCATACCAGGCCGCCATACAGCCATAGTCATCATCCATTTCATCAAGATATCCATCAGGTGTTATTCTGTAGACATAATTGAAAATTGGTTTTTTAAAAAATTCATGTGTCCCATAACGTTGTATAATTGGTTCTGTTAAAATTTTATGAGTCCATTTCTGTGTCAGCCATGACGCGCCGGCAAAATTGAAAAGAAAGGGGGCTTGCAGATCAGGCTGGTTGCCTGCCTGATAAAGATCGTGTTCAAAAAAGTAATTAAGTTCTTTTATAAATTTTTCTTTCCCGCCAAAAGCTTTGATTAGACCCGGTACATCATGAATAACATTCCAACGCCATTGCCATTGTGTTCCTTCATATGTATACTTTTCATCATTTACCGTAGGGTCATTAGGAAAATCCAGCCAAGATCCATCCTTTGCGCGCGCATGGAAAAATAAAATAACTGTATCCCATGAATTTTTCCAATAATTGGAACGTTTCATAAAATAATTATAGTCCGTTTGGTTGCCTACAACTTTGGCAATTTGAGCAACGCACCAGCTATCCCAAGAGTATTCACCTATCTGGTCAGAACGTCCGGGTATGTATCCGATTTGATCATACTTTTCATTCATTTGAACTAAGGCTTCTCTTTTTAAATACGGGTAAATAGAATTTATCTTAATATCATTATCATAAAGCCCTTTGAAGTAAGCATCGGTCATAATCATTAGCATATGCTCATTACGGCAGTTATCGTAAACAGAAAATCTATTTTTTCCTAAAATATTAAAACCGCTTCCTGGTTCGTGGGGTTTATGGTTCAAATCAGGCTTATCCCAATCTGCCTGCTCGTAAATATCTCGTAAAGATTTTACGATATCACGGTAGATTTCGGGTAAGTATAAACTATATAATGGATATTTAGTTCGGAAAGAATCCCAAAAGGAATAATCGTCCAGATGTGTATAACCTTTTACATTATGAAAATTTTTATCCAGGCCGGGATAAGTTCCGTCATCATCTGTTATTGTAACAGGTAAAAAACATGTATGATATAGGGCGGTATAAAAAATAGTTTTATATTCTTCATTCCCGTCAACTCTTATTTTGTTAATTTTTTCTTCCCACAACTTTGCAGCTTTATTCTGGAGAGATTTGAAATCAAAATTTGAATTTTCCGATCTAAGATTTGCTCTTGCAGCCTTAATACTGACAAGTGATACACCAACTCTTACTTCCAGAGTCTTTCCATTAAGGTTGCCAAATTGGCAAACAAATCCTCCGCCTGTTACTTCATTTAAGGCATTTCCGTCAACAAGTTTTTTACCATCCCAAACCATAGTTGATTTTACCGGGCAATTAAATTTCATCACGAAGTAAATTCCGTTATAAACTGACTGCACTCCTTCTATAGTTCGTTTATCTGCCAGATGACAAGAAATATTTCTTGATCGTGATCTATTCCCTTCATATAAAAACAATTGAGCAGACTTGCTTTCTGCAAAGGTATATCTGTGATATCCGGAATGTGCAGATGCAGTAAGTTCAGCCAGGATGTTGTCTTTGACTAATCTTACGGAATAATATCCAGGTCGAGCTGTTTCTGATTTTTTATCAAATTCAATAACCGGGTTTACAAAAAAAGTATCCGAAGGTACATTTACGTAAGGAATTATTGAGAGAAGCCCTGCTCTGTCGCAAACTCGGGTACCTCCTGAACTGCCTCTGTGGAAATGGCTGAATCCCCTGATATTATTATCGGAATAATCATATCCCGAATGTGCAAAGTCACCATTTGCTGTGAGACTGCCTGGATAAGTATCAGGGCATAATTCAATAAGGCCGAACGGGACGTTAGCAGCGGGAAGCCATTGACCGTGATCACCTTGTGTGCAGATAAACGGGTTGACATAATCAATAGGAAGTTTTGTTTTGTGAGGATTCTCTCCACCATAAATGTTTACTATAATTGCAAAAAAGTAAAAGTATTTTTTTATTTTCTTCATGTTAATCCTTAAAATAATTTCATAGCGAAATATTACCTATTGATCGGTGCCAAATCAATTCCGGTTTTACTTTCAATATTTTGTTATCTCATGCCGGGTCAGTGGCATTAACTAAAACTTGAATCCGATATAAATTATAAAACTGATCATCTAAATTATTTTTTTCTAAATAAATATTTCGCAGGAATAGTCTGGCTGGATATTTTTTTACTTCCCCAACCTACTATTACAACGGCGTCATTATATCGGTTAAAGTATAGCAGATTATAAGGATGGAATCCTTTGCTCAAAGCGATACTATTTGATATAGCTCGTGAGGCCGAATGAGCCCCGTCGTTATTAACAACTTCTTTATTATCTATTAACAAAATACTTCCATCATCTGACTTAGTGTAGAAGGAGTAAATTTGTTCTTCTGGAATATAAATATAGCCATTAAAAGAAAATCCATACATTTCCTTAACTTCTGCCGGTTCTAATGAAAAGTATTTTAGATTGCCGGTTTTTTTTACAATTCCCTTTTGGATATTATAAGCGGAGTTTACCAATCCTTCATAATATTTATATTGGACGCCGTTTATTAATGAATCTGCAGATACGTCAGTCGCTTTTTCAAACTTAGCTTTTATTGAATTAATCTTAAGTAATGGGGACGGTTTCAATCCAGCTTTGAATGCACAGACTTTTAATTCGGCGCTTTTAGATAATGTAAACGGCTTTTTGTACAACCTTGAATTTTCAGTCGGTAATGTTCCGTCAAGCGTATAATGTATTTCAGCTCCATCAGTGGCACATCCAAGTTCAACTTTTGTTGTATATGCAAAATAACCTATACTATTTATTATATAAGGCATACTGACAACATAATCTTTTGTTAATGAATATGGACTTTCTTTATCGACAATTCCCCAATTCTTATTTGGTTTACTTCCCATATGAAATACTAATACACCACCACTGACAATATCTGAATGATTTAAATACGGTATATTCAGTTCTTTCCCGTTTAGTTGAACAGATTGAATATAATAATTTTTATTACTAAGATTTTCAGCCTCAATAATAAACTTTTTACCATTTTCAAGATTCAATGTAACTTCATCAAAGCAAGGCGTACCTATTTGGTATTCTTCCGTTCCTGGGCAAAAAGGATAAAAACCCATGGCTGAAAAAACAAACCAAGAGGACATTTGCCCGCAGTCATCGTTGCCGATTAACCCATCGGGTAAAGATGTGTACATTTCATTACAAAGTTGATGAATTTTTGATTGCGTCTTCCACGGCTGATCAACAAAATTATAAACATATGCTATGTGATGGCTGGGCTCATTACCGTGTACATATTGTCCGATTGTTCCGGTTAAGTCAGAAATTTTTTTCCCGGTAAAAATTGATTTAGAGGAAAACAATCGATCCACATGATCGGTAAATTTTTTTTTACCCCCGTACAAATTGATTAAGCCCTTCATATCGTGTGGTGCAAACAGGCTATACTGCCATGCATTTCCTTCAGTAAAATCATGTGAAACTTCATAAGGATCAAATTCCGGAACCCAGTCTCCGGATGAATTTCTGCCTCTAAAAAATCCTGTATATCCATTAAATAAATTACTATAGTACTCTGACCGTTTAAAAAATTCATCTGCTATTTTTTTGTCTCCGATTGCATTTGCCATAATATATATATTCCAATCATCATATGAATATTCAATTGTCTTAGAAACAGATTCCTTTTTTTTATCTGATGGAATGTATCCAAGCTGCATATATAAATTCATTTCAGGGTCGCTGTTATAAGCCGAATTTACCATTGCTTTCAATGCATGCTTAGCATCAAAATTACGGATTCCTTTTATATAAGCATCGGCAATAACAGGCAAAGAATGATAACCGATCATGTCACCCGTTTCGTTGTTTCCATATTCAATTTTAGGAAGCATACCGCTTTCATCATACTTTGCTAAAAGCGATTTAACGAAATTCCCTGCCCGTTCAGGATCAGTCAAAACATATAATGGATGGGTTGAACGGAAAGTATCCCATAAGGAAAAGGCAGTATAGTTATCAAAGTCGTTACAGAAATGAACCTGCCTATCTTTTCCACGATACCTTTTATCAACATCAAAGTAAGTATTAGGAGCTATTGATGTGTGATAGAGTGCAGTATAAAATATTTTCTTCTTGTCTTCAGATTGATTTTTTACAATTATTTTTGATAACTGTTTATTCCATATATTCTTAGCATCCTGTCTCACTTTATCGAAGTTCCACCCGGGGATTTCAGCTGCAAGATTTTTTCTTGCACCATCATAATCAACTGTTGAAATCCCAACTTTAATTAGTAGCGGTTCATTATCACCGATATTAAATTTCAGATAAGCTTTAATATTGGTTCCTTTGACTTCTTTAATTTCCGCAGAAAGCTTGCCGTCATTTTGAATTCCGGATTCAATAATCGGCTTAGAAAATTCAGCGACAAAATAAACTAAATGATCCTTTATATAGCCGCTGGTTCGTCTCATCCCTTCTATTTTATTTTTATCGACTATACGAAATTCGGATTCTTTAATAATTGCCGTCGATTCTATCCGGTGCACAAGATCTATAATAAGGTTTGCAGAAGAATTTGGCGGATACGTATAACGATGAAACCCGGCACGAGTTGTTGCCGTTAGTTCAGCTCTGATTGAATAATCAGAAAGCAAAACGGAATAATAACCTGGTTCAGCAACCTCGGAAAAGTGATCAAATTTACTTCCGTATCCACTTAATGGATCTTTTTCATCTCCAGGTTCTAATTGAATTTTCCCGTTAGTGGGCATAAATAATATATCGCCGTATCCCGGAACTCCGGTACCGCTTAGATGAAGGTGGGAAAAACCGAGAATAGTATTACCGTTATAACTATAACCGCTGCAATCAACTTGATTATTGGGGCGTGTATCCGGACTCACCTGTACCATACCAAATGGCAAAGTTGCGCCGGGGTAAGTATGCCCTTCTCCTCCTGTACCAACAAAGGGATCGACATACTTTGTTAAATCCTGTGCTTCAATATAAAAACTGATAGAAAGAATGAGAAGGATAATTCCAATAATTTTTTTTTCCATTATTTCCTCATACAACATAAATATTTTATTCTATATAAAATAATTACACGAATAGTATTCGGTCGTATTTTTTAATTCTCCGTCCTATTTCAATATTACTTTAATCAAATTTGTTGAAATATAAAAAGATGATAGACTCTTCTCAATTCAGTAATATTAAATTTTATATGTGGAGTTGAGGACTTAACGTCATTATTTAGGAACATCTTCATTATCAATGAGTAAAAAATTACCATCATCTAATTTTATGCAAAATTTAAAAACTATTTTTTCAAATTAACTAATAGTAAAAGCGCAGATTAGTTTTTTTTGCAAATGTTATTTACTTCATAATTTCTCAGAACTAACAGAAAGCCCTTCTTCAATAAAGCGTTTGAAATTTCAAAGATTAAGAGATTTTAAAAACTAAATTTTAAGTTTTTTTGTTTGAATTAATAATTCCAATGATTACTGTCCTATAATAAAAAAAGATGTTAGTAATGATCGCTCTCGGAACGATTTACACAGCAATCCTTTCTCTTATTTTCATTTTATTATATGTCCTTATACCTGAAATCGAAATACTTAAGTATAATAAATATTTCTTGAGCAAACCATCATATTTATATCTTTTCAATTTCAAATCTTCCCTTTTTTGCTTTGTCTACAGGAATATCAACGCTTAATGTTCCACGAGCTAATGTTTTATAAGTTAATTCTTTTCCGTTCCATTTCACGGAGTATTGATAATCGGGATTCATACAGGTTACAATAGAGAATAATTTACCGCTTCCCATAAAGGAAAGATCCGCTAAAAACTCAGTGTTATTATTATTGAATTTTTTATTTTCGATCCATGTATCAAAACCGGCGGTAAAATTACCGGGACTAAAATAAGCCGAATACCAGGCAAGAACCGGCGATGATAATCCTCCGAATTCATGCCAGCCAGCACCCCGTCCGGATTCAATTATAAAATGTTCCATACAGTTGTAAGTTGACTCAACCTCGCGTTTCCATACATCCAAACCTGTTTTAGCAATTTTAAATGCAAAATCAGATTCACCCAAATCAAGCATTGTTTTCCAGAAAAACCATTGGTGCGACATCCAAACTGTTCCGTTCCAATATCCATCAATTTTATAATACGGAGCAGATTGATCAACTGCGGATAATCCTATATCTGACCAAAGATGTTTGTCTGATTTAAGTGAGTTAAGAATTTTCTGTTTTTGATCATTTGTACAAATGCCTGCAATCAATGGATAAGCGCCGTCAAAGCCCATATCATAGTTTACGCTATCTTTATATTTCAATATGTGAAGAGGATTTCCATTATTATCATGAACTACATAACCAAAATATCCCGAAGCTTCATCCCACGCATTTTTTTGAATTGCATTACTGAGCGTTTCTATATCATCATTATATTCTTTTACATCATCCATCTTTCCAAGATAAGCAGCAATCATTTTCAAAATTTTTGCAGTTCGAATGGCCTGAGAAGTAGTAATTATGGGTGCGGTTGTCGCTTCCAGGCTTTGACTGTGTGTGTACTTTTGCGGAGGATAATCATCCCAGCCGCCAGAGCTGTAAAAATAATCCCATGTTTTTAATAGGTTTGATTTCAACAATCGGGTAGTCGAACTGCCTAACCGGCCTGACATGAATTCGTGATATTGTTTTAAGCGTGGATAGAAATATTCCAGTAGTGTTTTTGATTGTGTTTGATTCCAAAGATCTAAGAATAAATATTGCTGAACCGGCACAGGAGAACCATGATGAATAAAGGCCGATTGTGCACCTGGCTCCGTGACATAAGCATTCAAATTTTCTATTGCACTTAAAGTATCCATTCGAAGAAGACCAAGACCAATAAATCCGGAATCCCATGTGTAAAGACAGTCCCACCATCTGCCTGGCGTACGGTGCCGGATATATGATTTTTGAGTATAAACCGGATAAACGACATTGCATGCAAGAGTTGCTTCCATTCTTTCTATACTGAACTTATATTTTTCGCCGTCAGGATTGACGGGATTTTGAACGACACATTTTCTTGCGGCAAGATAATATCCTTCATATTGATCCGGCGATTTGTTCATTTCACTCAAATAATCTTCGACTTCTTTCTTGGTACCAAAGCAAACAATCCCGTAAAGTATTCTATTAGATTTTGGCAGTAGTTCAATAGGTTTAAGAAACACATTTGTAAAATGTCCATTACCTTCACTATGAAAAACATTTGAAACGTGTTCGTTAACCATCTGTTTAAAGTAATCAGAAATATCGCTACCGAACCATTGACGAATTTCAAATAAATCATATTTCCAAAGAAGTCCGTAGTATAAATTAACGTCATCGTATTTTAGAATAAGTGAATTCTTAACGGGACCCTCGATTATTTGTGGGACAGGATTTAAAGCTTTTTGTTTGAACTCAATATCTTGAATTGAAGTTGATTCTCCCAGTACAAACCCGTCAATCTCTATCGGATTTCCGCCTTCTGAAGTTAATGTAAGTTCATGGACCCCGGCTTTTACTTTTCCAATATGCAATGTATCAATACTAAATTCTTTTTCACCGTTAAATGTAACTACTCCATTTATAAGTCCGGAAAGGCTGAAAGATAATTTTTTGTTTTCATTCAATTTATAACGTGTTAAAAGAATACCGTCGTTTAAATCTTTTTTTACATTTATCTCATAAGAAACATAATCTCCTTTATCTAAGCCAAATTTCATTCCTATTCCGGAACCGTTCACAAAACCCGTATCTCTTAATTCCCCTCGCATTTCTCCATCAGGCACTAAATTATCTGTCGGTCTCTGTTTAAAAAATTTAAGATCTTTATAATCAATCGCATTTATCCATTCCGTGTGTTCAGGCAATATAACCGCAGTGCGGTTAAAAGAAGTAAGAGGGAAATTCATGGAAGCCATGAAATGCAAAGCAAGATTTTGATTGTTTTCTGTATTATTAACGCATTCAATCCTAATTAACCTTGATTTTGGCGTTATTTCAGAATAAGAAATATCCGTATATACTTTATCTTTCCATTCAAGTTCATGACGAAAACAAAAATATTCGAGGTTTGGTGACGCTTCCCATGGATGGTAACTGTTTTCAAACAAAACATTGGGTACAAAAACCTCTCTTCTATAAAATCCTGGAAATACAGTTAGGTCGAATCTAAGACCGCTGCTTTTATCCGGTATATGTGATATACCAATGTAACGTTTAGAATAGGGACCCCAATCAGGCAAAGTAAACAAGTCATGTACATTGTTTAGATTTTTATATAATTCCGGGTTTGTGCTTGGCTGCGGATGTATTTTATTTATGGGCAATAACAAAACAATTATTGAAAGTATTTGAAACTTTTTAGCAAAAGTCATATAAATATGTTCTACCTCTCTATGAAAAATATTCTTTAACCTAAATTTTTGTATTTGTTTTTTTTATCCTTCTTAAAAATATCTGCAGTACATTATCAAAATTGTGCAATCATACCCCCATTTGTTATTTTTCAGATTTAGGCGCACATAACATGAGTCAGAATCATTTATACATTTGCCAGGTTTTGCGTATACTTTTTTGCATTCTATATCCGATCCTCAAGATTCTTTGCAATTCCATTCTAATATTGGTTATGCCAATTTCAATCCAAATCTTTCTTTTACAATAAGTTCCGGATTTTGTTTATATATTTGCAATGGGCAATCTGATAATATTTTTTTTACCCATCTTCTCAATATTTTTACGGCAAAAAATTCCATTTCTTAATAAAAATTGATTTTAGGGCTAAAAATAGAACGCGGGTATGAGGAATACTTGTTTATGAATAAAATTCTCGGGTATGTAGGTTAAAATATCTAAAAGTTTGCCTTAACCTTAAAATGCTTGTGGAAGGACTTACTTAAATGTGACGGATCTTTATAACCGGTCCATAATTAATATTCAATAGTCCGAAACTCGAGTGAAATATTTTGCTAATAGCCGAACTTTTATTATAATTCTTTAGGGTAAGTTCTAGTTTCCTTACAAGCTGTCGTCTTTTTTTTAGATTTTATCGTTCTTGCGTAAAGCTTAGTTCTAAAAACTGTAGAAGGGATTTTTAATCTGGTTTCTACCGGAATATCACGTGATACCGCTATTTATATCATACTCCAAAACCAACTTTCATCACCAACGATCCACCATACTCAATAACCCAGGAGAATTCCGTCAGCGCAGTAAACCGGTAAAGATGGTTGGAATATTTATGAGTGTTGAAGTTGATCCCCTTAACAAAGAGCTGACAACAGTTAGATGCTATGATAAGGATTAACAAAAAGATAAATTTACATTTACTTTATAAATTATCAGCAATAAAAGGAAATTTATAGTCAGAAATAGGAAAATGAACGATAAAAAAATTGAATTTTACAGATTAAACAATTTATATGGATATGTCAAATGGAATAATATTGTCTACTTTCCAAACAATTTACGCATATACACATGATTTAAACTAATAAACATGTTTGTAATCAGAAAATTTATACATATTTATCATTTAGAATATGATAATTAGTTATCGACTTTTACAACTAATTTAACTAAATCGATCAGACTATTTTAATGAACTCCAGAAAAATTAATGAAATTCAACTTAAAGCATATACTATATTTATTATTAAGTCTAATAATTTTATCAATTATAATTGACATTGTAAGAATTTCCACGTATAAGACAATTCCAACGCTGCCAGCAAGTGAATTCGAACCGAGCATTTCCAAAATTTATTTTGAACTTGTAAACGATACGGATAAAATTAACTGGGAAGATATAAACGGAACTCTTGAATACATTGATAAGCAATACGATGTTTCTGATTTTCGAATTGCTACATTGTTGAGGATTATTTATGATTTCCCGCAGAAAATTCCGGAAAGTGTGATGGTAAAAATCAGAAAAACTCTTTTGAATTTTCGTTACTGGATGGATGAACCCGGGCAAAATTCAATGTGTTATTGGAGTGAAAACCACCAGATACTTTTTGCATCTGCAGAATACCTGGCTGGTCAGCTGTATCCTGATTCAATTTTTACAAACAGCGGGATATCCGGGAAGGATCATATGGCCAGAGCCGAACAAAGGATAAAAGAATGGCTGGAAATGCGCTGGAAATTTGGCTTTTCAGAATTCTATTCAACCACATACTATAATGAAGATATTGCGGGGATGATTAATATTATAGATTATGCCCATAACGATGAAATAGTAAAAAAAACAGAAATTATTATGGATTTGTTAATATATGATATTGCTTCACAAAAGTTAGGCAATATGTTTGTTTCCGTAAGTGGAAGAGCTTACGAAAGCGGGCGTAAGGGAGGTACTAGTTTAAGTTTGAGCAAAATAACAAATTTTTTATGGAATAAACAACTGAATACCAAGCCCAATTTTACCATTAATTATGGGTTCTTAACTAGTAAAAAATACCATACACCGCAGGTTCTAATTGAAATTGGGAAAGACTCTTCGAATGTAGTAATTAAACAATGCAATGGATTAAATATCTCACAACTTAACGCAGAAGATTATTACGGAACGGATAACAAAAGTATAATGATGCAGTGGGGAATGGAAGCATTTTCTGATCCTGAAATTATTAGGAACTCTCTTAATTACATTCGGAAGAACAATATGTTTTCAAACGAATTCCTTACTTCATTAAAATATTTCGACTTTACTTTATTTCGTGTCTTTCACTTAGAACCTTTCTTAGTTCGGTTTTTAAATCCGCAATCAAATGGAACGGCAATTCAACAGGCAAATAGCTATACTTATAAGAGAAAATATTATTCTTTGTATTCCGTCCAGGATTATTACCCTGGTAACTTTGCAAACCAGGTACATGTTGCAGGAATTAACATCAATAATTTTTTCAGTGTTTTTCATAATCATCCCGCCATTCCCAAAACCGGTATTCACAACTCTCCTAACTATTGGGTTGGATACGGGAGGCTTCCTCATGTTGCGCAGGATAGTTCCGTTAGTTTGTCTATTTACGATCTCCCGGCTAAAAAAGAGATGTTGGAAATGGCCATGCTTGATTTTACTCATGCTTATTTTCCTAAAGAAAATTTTGACACGGTCAAAATCATCGGCAATTATGCCTTCGGAAAAAAAGAGAATACATACTGTGCATTGATCGGTAAAAATAATTTTTATTACGGGAATAATTCTTCAGACGATTTAATTCAACAAGGAAGAAGGGTGTTTTGGATTATTGAAGCCGGAGATAAAGACCAAGATGGATCATTTAATAATTTTTGTAACCGGATAATACGGAATAAAATTATTTTCGATGAAAATAATCTTATTCTTACTTATAACTCTAGGGGAAAAACACTTAAACTGAAATACTGCGGTGATTTTTGTATTAATGGGTCGAGCGTCAAAATAGAATATGGACGATACGATTCACCATACATTAAAGCAAAGTTTAAACCGGATTCGCTCGATTTCAGATATAACAGGAAATTTCTACATTTGAATTTCAGCGCAATGAAGAGAGAATATAATTAAAAGCTAAACCTTTTTTTTACTTAAATTAACAATTTTATCCATTTTTTATTGATCATAACTATGATAAAAAGGTTTGAATGGTTCAACATTTTTTAATGGGTTACCGAAGACATTGTATACAAATCCGTTCCATTGGTTACCATCAATTGCATGTAAAGAAAATTTCCCTTTGATCTCCTTAGTGTTAACAGCGCTTATTTCGTGAATCGGTTTTATAAATTTGTTGAACCTGCTTGATACAAGCGCATTGTGACAGACCAATATACCACCGGGAACATTTTCAACAGCAAGATCATTGCCTCCGCTAACAACAAGCAGACCGTCTCCTATTTTGTTTGTAAATAAAGCTAAATCTACTCTCCTTCTGTTACCCTGGTAATAAAGATCTTCGTTAGCTAGTTGAAATATTCCAAATGAATCAAGCATATCTTTATCAGGATAAGATGGATAGGGCCCGAATCCAGCCCACCGCATTTGTGATAATTCTCTTGGGACTATAAAACATACTCCAGCTTCTAAAAACACGCCAGTACAGTTTTGGGGAATAAAATTGTATTCAACATCAATCCAACCATATACATCCAATGTATATGTAACAGTTCCTTCAACAAATTGCCCTTCCATATTTTCTCGTTTGTACCTTAGTTTTTCAGTTATCTTGACTGAATCTTCATATTCAGAAATTTGTTTTGATAGGACTTCAGGATTTTTAAGATATGGCGACCATGTGTAATCGGAATTTTCCTTGCGTCTGTTTAAATATGACTCCGAAGACATAGTCGCTTTTCTTCCGACTCGAAGGAATAACCCTTCCTCAATTAAATTCAGGTTCTGTTGAAGAGATGTATAATTTATTGTGCCGTTTGTTTTATTGAATTCGAAAGAAAAGTTATCTCTTTTAATAGTTAATTTTTTATCATCACCGGATATTTTTAGACTATTTCTCCCAGTTATAATCTCCTTTTTCCAGCTTGATGATGAATTGCCCGGTATTAAGCGCACCACATTCTCTTTTAAATGAAGACCTTTTTTATCATAAAAATTGAATTTAAGTAAGTAATATTCGTTAGCAAGTTCTTGCGGCAGTTTGATAGTTAGAGATATTTTATCTGATGAATGAGGTGCAATATTAAGATCAAGGTTCTGTTCTTCGAGTAAATGATTATTTTGGTAAAGGCTACAAATAGTTTTTATTTCGGACAAATTTGTAAAATCATACCTGTTTTCAATAGGAATGCTAATTAATTGTTTTCCGGCAGTAACATTACATGAATCAATTTTTACGCGAACGGGAGCATAAACATTTTTCACCTCGAAATAATCCGGCTGCGGGACTCTATTCGCATAAAGAATTCCATCCGTACCTTTATCGGTGTTAGCATCATAGTAATTATACTTATCAATCCATACATTGTTTGTAGGAAGGTCTTTGTCTACAGGAATTTTTGATTTTTTTAGAATACCCTGATCAACAAAATCCCATACACCTCCACCCGCAATTGTTTTGCTATTATACATAATATCCCAAATGTTCTGCATCGAATCAAAATCCAGCCCTAGCGTATGAGCATATTCTGTAACAATTATCGGCCGATTTAGTTCCTTCTCGTATTCTTCTAATTCAGATGGAGTTGGATAATGCGGTGAATAAATATCTACATAATCTGGGATGGCATCGTGTTTTGCGCGAAAGAAAACTGCCGTTTCTGGAAAACAAATAGGACGCGATGGATCCAGGCTCTTGACATACTTAGCAGTATTTTTTGTTAATGGCGTAACCTGGTTTTCATTTCCTATACTCCAGACAATAATGCTTGGACGGTTCTTATCTCTAAATAATGTAGCATAAGCACGAGTATAGAGTATATTTTGATACGAAGTATCATAAAGATGTGATTTCCCTCCGCCGAAAGGCACTTCTTCCATAACATAAAAACCGGCAGAATCACAAATCTCAGTGAAACGTGGAGGCGGCGGGTAATGTGAAGTTCTGACAAAATTTATATTCGCCTTTTTTAGCAAATCAAAATCACGAAGTAAATACTCTTCGTCCAGGGCGTTGCCAAGATCAGGAGAAGTTTGGTGTATATCAATGCCTCTCAGTTTAATCGGCGTTCCATTTAACAGAAGCTGTTCATTTTGTATCGTCACCTGCCGTAAGCCTACTTTTTCGGTTATGGTTTGTTCTTCTATCTCATCACTATAAAGCTTAACAGTAAGATTGTACAAATAAGGAGTTTCAGCCGTCCATAGTTCGGGGTTTTTAATTAACAGATTTACTGTCCCGGAAATTTCATTTTTTTCATAATTAGGTTTTAAAAGTATTGTAAAATCTTTCTGCGTTTTACCGTCGGTAGAGGCGAGTTGGCCAATCAGCTTAATATTCTTCATATTGTAAGCACATTCAATAATAGCCGAAATAGATATATTTGCATTCTTTTCTGCATCTAGGTCGGTGTTAATAATATAATCTTTAAAATGAACCTGCGGAACAGAAAACAAATTTACATTTCTGAATATTCCGTAAAACGCCCACGCATCGTGCAAATCAAAATCAGATCCTTTACTACCGGAAGTAACCTCAACTGCAAGTATGTTTTCACTGTCTTTTTTTACATATTTTGAAATATCAAATATAACTTGGTTATATGCACTCGCCCAATAACCGACATATTTTCCGTTAACATAAGCTTTAATAGTGAACGAAGCTCCATCAAATAAGATCAAGGTTTGTCTTTCATTCCATTCTTTTGGTAATTTGAAATGAGTGATATATAAGCCGGTTCCTTCTTTAACGCTTTCGTAAGTCATTTCTCCAAATCCTTGCATATCCCAATCGCCTGGAACAACAATAGAATCCCAATGAGATACATCAAAGTCTTGACAGTAGAATAATGAATCAATACCTTTATTTAAAGAAGGGATATATTTAAATTTCCAAATACCATTTAATGGTTTCGCCCATTCTCCTTTTCTAACCGGATAGATATATTTTTCGTTTGCTGCGAAAATAGAATTACATGAATAAAATAAGAGAAGAATAAGTAAAAAGTTGGCTACAGGATTATGTGATGAATTTTTTGCCCTGTTTTGACCAAGTATTTTCTCACAGTCCATAATGTTCATCTTATTCCCGGCTGATTTTTAAATTAGTAAACGAGATTTAATTAAAAAGATTTTTCATAGGCAGTATGCTTGAGAAACAATTTATTGCACTGTAAAATTAAATTGTTTAAATTAAGAAAACTTGTCTTTAAGTTTAAACTACCGGTATATGGGTATAATCCGTAGTTAATGATTCTGTAAAAATCAAGTAAGCTGATTTCATTTATCAAAACAAAAAGACCCAAATTTCTGAGTTTCACCGGATCTGAATGCTGACCCGGGGAATTTTACCACTGACTTATAGAATGGATGCAAAGAATCTAATTATTTCTTAAATATTTCCCGGCAGCAATTTCGCAAATTTTCCCGATCTTTTGGCTCTTAAAAGTAGTAATAACTAGGGTAAACCTAACGGAGATATAATGAATTATTTTTCCAATTAAATGCTGCATAGCTCTGTTCTTTTTCGAGTTTTCCAGTTTCAGTTTACCTGTTTTATTTACTTTACCCGGCATCTGATTCACTTTTTTAGATTTAATTACATTGATTGTTAACGCCCACGGATAATTGCATTAATGAAATATTAAAACTTCTTGTGTCAATTCTTAACATTCGTTATTCTTAAGACAAAATATTTTTTTGTCTATTTTGCATCGTTAGGAAAACATTTTGTGATTACACATGTGTAGAAATCGTAATAACTTTATTTTAAGATTATTAGTGTAATTTTCTAATATCGATGGTTTCATTCTGCCAGACCTTGTAACGAACGGAATAATCTTCGAAATCTCCCGCAGAGGCAAAATCATAGAAATGAATTAACTTATTTTTATCTTTTTTCTCCCTATCGCTTCCTAATGTTAACGGAATTGTAAAAGACATCCATACTTTCTGCGGTTTAACATCATTGGCAATTAATCTACAAGACTCGTCCCCCATTTGAATTTCGGAAGTTTCATCAACATATCCTTCTCCCGCACGGGAATCCCGTGCAAGAACAATTGGTCCGCGCACCAAGGCATAGTGATGATCAAGTTTTTCAACCCTGCAATGCATGTCAAACTTAAGGTTAATTATGTCTCCATTCTTCCATACTCTTTTAATTATCTTATAGGTTCCGGCTTTAATATTATCCAAAGGCTTACCGTTTACCAAAAGAGTATTTACTTTTGACCAGGATGGAATCCGTAAAGCAAGAGAGAATTCCGCATCTTTTTGAATGGAGACTTTCATAATAACCGAATCCGATACAGGATAATCTGTAATTTGCTGTAATGTTAAAACATTAGTTGAATCAAGATAAATCCTTGTTTCAGATTGACAAAATAGGTTAACAACAATTCCATCCTCACTTTTCATTACTGCAAAATCGGGTAACATAACAAATGCCCTTGGTCCGTTTGCAATGCAGCAGTTGATGTCCATTCCGCACTGCCCTCCATCAATATTTTTAGATCCCTCAAGAGGAGTATATTTGGCAAAAGTTGAACCATCAGACTTCATTGAAGCAAGCAGCGCATTATAAGTACTCTTTTCAATTTGGTCTGCATAAATTGGGTTGCCAGTCAATCTAAGCAGATTATCACATAGCTTCATCCATGTCATTGTTACACAAGTTTCCATCAAACAATACGAAGAGTAAATCTGATTTTTCTGTCCATGATACCAACATTCAAGCGAGGCACCGGATCCGGCAATATTTATTTCAGTTGCAATAATATTTTCAACAGTCTTCTCAACAGCTTCCAGATAAGAAGGTTCACTGGTGACGCGGTACAATTCAAGCAAGCCTTCGTAACAAGACATCATTTCATAGGCCTTCTCGCCATTCTCCCATGAATTCCAAACCCGCGGATGAGGGAAACGTTCCGCTACATCAATACCGGCAAGCGATTTACTTATTAACTGCGGACCATCGGGAGATTCCCACATTTTAACGATGTATTTAGCGAAATCAAGAAAACGTTTTTCTCCGGTCTGATTATATAACAAAACAATCGGCTCAAGCACGGAGCTGCTTGGCATTCCTCGGTAATTTCCTTTTTTAACAATATTCTTTTTACCCGGGCCAATTTCGCTTATCAGATAATCAGCCAAATGAACAGCGGCTTGCAAAATATTTTTATCTTCATCAACACTATAACAAGCCAATAAACCTAGCAATGTATATTTTCTGCCCCATATATCCCATTCTTCCAGATGTGAACTGTCAGCATAATTGCCGATATAACCTTCCTTGGTTTGAGTATTGACCAGAGAAAAAACGGAGTTCTTAATTATTTTTAAAAGTACGGGATCGTGTGTATACCTATAAGCTCCGGCAGCCGAACATATCCATTTACCCCAAAATTCAGTCTGCCAATTTTTTGTTTCTTCCCGGTGCCGGAAAGGTTCTACTAAGTAATCCCCATCTTGAGTTTTAATACGATTTTCAATGCAAAGATCAATTTTATTTCCCAAATACCCTTGTAGACTTATGGTTCCCGCACTATTTAATAAAAACTTATCTTGAGTAACCTGAAATGATTTGGCTGCATTTACATTAGTATTTTTATTTTCTAAAGCATTAATTGGCTGTGCGGGAAAATTGGCGGCAAAATAGACAGCAAATGTAATAGCTAAAAAGTAATTCATATTTTTTTTAAATTTTATAAATTTCCTTCGGTAATTTTAATGAAATTAATTGTAATTAAAAGGAAAATTTTTTTTGTCTGCTCTAATTATTTCGACACTTAGTTAATATGCATTTTCAATATCCTGAAGAAATTCTATCGGAAATAAATCTTATGCAAAGCAATAAGAACCTTCCATAGAGAAATTTCACTTATATTATCTTTACGGCATTATTGAATTCTCAAAGCCACAAGTTAATAATATAATAAACTTTATAATTAGATTGGACTTTATGTTTAAATCTTATGGCTGTCTGTAAACAAAGATAAGTCTTTTAATTTTTAGATGTTGTTTGGATTCCTCTCAATATGTAATATAACTAATCTTTGTTTATACATTTCAGCAATTATATATACTATCGAAAGAAGTGTTCGATTGAAGTAACACTGAAATTTGACAATCTGAAACAGAATAAAATAATTGGATAAAAAACCGTAACTTCAAACTTTTTAATGGAGTTTAACTATCTCGATTTTCAAATGAATCCTAATTTTAAGGCTTCTAACCAATATTAATTACAAGTTAAAAAATTATACAGTGACCTTTTAACATTATTCAACTTATTACGGGATCGTAGTATTATGTCTTAATTATTATTTTTTTTAATTGAAGAACCAAGTACAATTAAAAACTGTGCCTGGAAATATGTTAACATAATCCAAAAACTAGAATTTGGAATTTTAATTAAAAATGAATTGATCCCAATAATTGAATCGGAAATCATAAATAGTAGAGCCCCCGGGATAAGAAGAAAATTATTATCTTTCCCAATTACTGATGAAATTCCAAGAAAAATTAAAAGGGACAAATAGATTAAAACAGGAATCAGCATTTTTCCTAAATTTGGGGTTATTAGATACCCTATTGCCAGCCCATAAATAATAAAAACAAATAACAAAATTGAACGTTTTCTTCTTAATACAACATTTCTGAGAAAAGCTAAAATATACATCAAGAGGGCAAATCCAAAAGCTCCAAGTCCAAAAATTAAAAATTTGTTCCCCTCCATTGCTAATAATAAATCGCCTAATGCAGAAAATATTAATCCGGTAAAAATAAATTTACCTTTATTTCCTGAAATATTTAATAATGGTATCAATGATAGAGCTAATATGGGAATTATCTTGACTATATATGAAAAGGAATATGGTCGATATTGCAATGTAGAAATATATGAAACACAAAAAACTACAAAAATTAAATAAAGGTACTTTTGAAAGCTAATTATAAAATTTGATTTGGTTTGTAATCTCATTTTTTTAAATATCTGTATAGTTTTAATAGTATTTTTTCTCTTTGTCCATTCAATTTTATGGAGCAATGGCAACAATCTGATTATTTTAAAGTTATAAATTCCGTTTTACCTGGAAACTTAATGTAAAGACTCGTAATTGATCTAAAGAAATTCAATCCTTTAACTTTGAAGCATGTAAGTATGTAAGATAAAATTATTAACAAAGCATAAAAGAACATCTTAAAAGTTAAAAAGGATGACACCTGTATTAAAAGTGTCATCTTTCTTAATTTGAATGTTATTAATAGGGTTTGAGATATTATTTAATCTCCGGGTTCTTACTGAATATTTTGTGTATCCTGTTCATATCAAATTTTAATGACCGGCTGTATAGATAAATACCGTTCTGCTCCTGCTCAACATCTGTTAACTGTGTAAAACAGTAGCCCCAGACATTAGGACGGCTCAATATTGCATCTACCTGTCCTTCAAGACGTGAATAGT